>Ga0210377_10002812_pt1 | contig 15053 bp, 14 predicted proteins | sample PLM4_65_b1redo_FD_155480 | JGI IMG/M metagenome (GOLD analysis project Ga0210377, IMG submission 155480) | Groundwater sediment microbial communities from an aquifer in East River, Colorado, USA - PLM4_65_b1 redo | ecosystem: Environmental > Terrestrial > Soil > Riparian zone | place: USA: East...
CGGAAGAAATTTCGTGAAGAGAGTTTGAAACTCGTCGTAGCTTTTTTCAAAAGGCAACACGCCGTGGCGCGAGAAAATTCTCTTCGTGTAGGCATCGATGACGAAGATGGGCTTCTTCGCGGCGTAGAGCACGATCGAGTCGGCGGTCTCAGGGCCGATGCCGCTCACCGAGAGCAGCTCGGCGCGCAAGCGAACGCTTTTCTGCCGGAACATCGTTTTAAAACTCCCGCTATATCGATTCTGGACGAAAGCAATAAAATTTTTAAGTCGGCGCGCCTTTACGTTGAAGTACCCGGAGGATTTGATCAGCCGGGCGAGACGTCGGTGGGACATCCGCGCCAGCGCGCCAACGCTCAGCGCGCGCGCCTGTTTGAGCTGACGAATCCCCTTCTCGACGTTGCTCCAGGCCGTGTTCTGCGTGAGGATGGCGCTGACCGAAATTTCCAACGGACTATCGCCGGGCCACCATTCGAGATCGCCAAAGTGGCGGTAAAGCCGGCGGTAGATCTGCACGAGCTCGCGGCGCGAGATGTTCATCGAGATCTAAGCGCTAATTTTTCTGCGACCTCCGCCGCCTCCCGAAGATGCGCCGGATTGATCGTGCCTAGTATCAGCGCGTCGATGAACGGCTGCTTGAGGACGAACTCAATGGCGGAGGCCGCTTCCAGGTGGCCGCTGTAGAGTCCTTTGATGGCAAGCACGCCAAGACCCGCTTCATGGGCTTTCGTCAGCGCATCCGCAAGCGAAATTTCTTTCTCGCTGAACGGCGCCATTACGACGTCGAGCGCTTCGCACGCACGCGCGATGCCCGCCTCCGTCTTGGCTGAGATTCCTACGGCCCGCGCCTTGCCGTCTATTTTTAATCGGAGGAGCGCTTCGAGAGCGTCGGTCTGTTCCAAGATTTCAATGTCCCGTCCGTGGGAATGCAGTAACAAGATATCGATGTAGTCGGCGCGGAGCCGCCGGAGACTCTCCTCGACCGAAGCGACGATTCCAGTTGCGGAAAAATCGTACGTAGAGCGCCCGTCTTTATATCGCTCGCCGCACTTCGTGCAGAGTACAATACGGTCCCGGTTGCTCTCGACAAAAACTCCAAGCCGCCGCTCGCTCTCGCCGTAAGCCGGCGCCGTGTCGATCAGGTTCACGCCTAGAGCGAGGCTCGTTTTAAGCAGTTCGCGGACCGCTTCATCCGACGGCAGCGGGAAGCGTTCCGGGTATTTCACGTCCGTGTTTCTGCCGAGCTTCGTCGTCCCGAGACCAATCGGGCCGACAACGAGCCCGGTGCGTCCTAGCGGGCGGGGAACCATTCGGCCTCCTCCCAGGGATAGCGCGCGACCGGCGGCGTCGGCCACGGCGGTAGTTCGGCTTCACTATAGCCGCCCGGCTGCTTGAGATCTTTGGTCGCCATGGAGAAAACTTCCTCCGCCAGCACGGGCGCGAGCGAGAGCTTGGTGGGCCAGGCGACGATCAGCCGCGGCGCCGCGCGGCCCACGTGGACGCCGCTCGGCCGGCGCTCGGCCGCTGTTCGCGCTTCCGCTCGCACGGCGCGGTAAACGGCCATCTCGGCGCGCGCGAGATCGAGCGCGGGAAGCCGGCGGCGTATCTCGCTCAACGCGGTTCTCCGTACCGCGTCATCCTGCGGCTCGTGCGCCAGACGCTCGGCGATCTCCCCGCCGACTTGCCACAGCCCCTCGACCGGCGTCGTGACCGTGAGCTGGGTCTTTCCACCCACGATGCAATGGCCGAACAGCGGCGGTAGAGTTCCCTTTAATAGCACCATGGCAAGCGGACGGCGCTGCATCGAGTCGCCGTCGACACCTGCTTTGCGCAGGAGGTCGGCGTTGCCTGCGCCGGCCGTCAGCACGATCGTGCGCGGCTTGAGAACCGTGTCGGCAATCCGCACCTCTTTTCCGGAGAATTGGACGGACGGGCCTTCGTAACGGAGAATATATTTTTGTTGACGCGAAGCCAGCGAGTGGAGCAGCGATCCGGTTGCGATCACCGGCTCGGTGAGCGCATAAACGGCTAGCGCTGAGCCGCGAAGCGCCTCCGGCCAGGCGGATTCCGGAAGCGGCTCAGGACGAGTCGATAAGAGACCTGCCCTTGTGACGACCGACATGAAGCCCCACGACTGTACGCGGGCGATTGCGGAGCCGCGCGGCAGCCAGAGATGACAGCGCTCGGAAAGCACGCGCGCGCCGGTCAAATCGGGGGCAACTTCTCCGGCGAGACTCTGCCGCCAGCGCTCGGGCATTTCTTTGGTGGCGCGGACCGCAGCGAAATCGCGCACGCCGCGGAGCGCGTACTTGCCGCCGCCGTGGATAATTCCCTGCGCCTGAATCGTCTGGCCGCGGCCGAGCGCGGTCGATTCTAAAAGCAGCGCGTGATAACCGGCGCTACGAAAGCGCTCCAGGCACCAGAGCCCGGCTACGCCACCGCCGAATATGAGGACATCGAGCTGCACTTGATGTTAAAGATTTATTGCCCGGACCGAATTGTAACACGGAAACGGACCGGGGCAACCGAATAGTCAGGCGGCGAAGAGACGCCGGTCGATCATCTCGCAGATGACGTGGCCGACCAGAATGTGAGTCTCCTGGATGCGGGCGGTGTTTTTACCTTCGGAGACGCACAGGAGATAATCGACCTTGCGCGCCATCTTTCCGGCATCGCCGCCGCTGAGACCGACGGTCGCGATCTTGAGCTTTTTGCACGCGTCGATCGCCGCCAGCACGTTGGCGGCGTTGCCGCTGGTCGAGATCGCCAGCGCCACGTCGCCCTCTTTCCCGAGCGCCTTCACTTGCTTGGCGAAAATTTCCTTGTAGTCAAAATCGTTGGCGATGCTCGTGATCGCCGAGGTATCGGTCGTGAGCGAGAGCGCCGGCAGCGGCGGGCGGTCCATGCGAAAGCGGTTGACGAATTCGGCGGCGATGTGCTGCGCGTCGGCGGCACTGCCGCCGTTGCCGAAGAGAAGCAGCTTGTTGCCGCGGAGAAATGCCTCGGCGATCACCTCGATGACCAAAAGCAGCGTCTCCAGATTGTCCCGGAGAAACGCCTTCTTCGTCCGGGCGCTGTCCTCGAAGGCTTTGACGATCGCTTCCTTCATTTATTTTTGTTGTAAAAGCTTGCCATCCGGCTCTCAAGGCCGTTTTTGGCGAGCGCCTCTTCGAACATCGTTCTCACGATCGGATCTTCGTCGTCGTATTCGATCTGGTCGCCGCCGAGCTTGCGGTCCACGGTCCCTTTGTATTTCTTGCCGGCGCCGCGATGTTTCTTGCTGCCGAACGACCTGAGAGCAAGATAACGCGCGGAATTTTTCCCGGTGTTGAAGTGCTGGTGCCACCAGCTATCCGGCGGCACGACCATGCTGCCCTCGCGCCAATCGTATCGCTTGATCGGCTCGCCCTCGGGCCAGATGAGCGAATAGCCTTCGCCGCCGAGGATGATGACGTGCGCGCCGGGACCGTGGCGGTGGGCTTTTTTGTAAGTGCCGACCGGAAATTCGGAGATGTGGCACGCGGTGGTGTTCTCCGACAGCTCGAACTTGATGTTTTTCCCGCCGGCGCCGCGCACGTTGTATTCCAATAGTTTGAAGCTCCGGACATCGGGCACGAAGTTGGTCTCCCAGGCGTTGCCCGCGAACCTGAAGCCGTCGTACTCCCCGCCGTAAAGAGTTCCCTTGCCGCTGAAGTATTCGTCCCGGCCGTCGAATCTGTCTTTGAAAGCAAAGTCGTTGTGGAAGATGAAGTCGAGATTGTGCAGCAGGTTGATCATCGTCGGCGCGGTGGTGACGGCGAGATAGCGCGCCGGCTCGCTGCCGCTGCCGTTGAAAAGCTGGTGCCAGGTATTGAGCGGCGGAGAGAAGAGCGAGCCGGCTTGCCACTCGAAGGTTTGCTTTTCATTCTCATCGTTCCATACGGTGGTGGCGCCCTGGCCGCTGACGACGTAGATCGATTCTTCGAAGAGTTGCCGCTGCGGTTTCAGGCTTTTCCCCGGTGGAATCTCGCAGACGTAGCAGTTGTTGACCTGGCCGGCGCCTTCCATCTGTAGGAAAGCTCCCGCTCCGCCTTTGCGCTCCCAAGGCTCCAACTTGACGGTGCGGATGTCCTCGACAAAAAAGGTCTTCATGATGGGAATTCCCTCGGACTCCACCCACTTCTCATAGCTGGATTTGCCGTCGCCGGTCTCAGAAATTTTCTCCGCTGTTTTAGCCATGCATTCTCCTATTTTCAATGCTGCAAATGTTTCTACCACACGAAAAAAAATCGGTAAAGCGGAGCTATTGGCGGTAGAAGCCAAAAACCTTCTGGCGTATCCTCTGCGTAGATCGATCGAGCGCGGAGGCACGGGATGCAAAAGGTTAAAGTAGGAGTGATGGGAGCGTCGGGCGGCGAGCTGCCGGCGGGAGAAAAAGCGCGGCTCGAGACGCTGGCCGAGCAGTTGGGCGCGGCGATAGCCGACCGCGGCTGTGTCTTGGTGACCGGCGCGACCACGGGCCTTCCCGACATGGTCTCGCGCGCAGCTCGAAAGCACGGCGCTCTCACCGTCGGCATCTCGCCCGCCGGCGCGTCGGAAGAACATGAACGTTTCGGCCTGCCGCTGGACGGCGTCGACGTCATTCTCTACACGGGCTTCGGCTTCAAGGGCCGCAACGTCGTCAACATCCGCTCTTCCGACATCGTGATTATTTTCGGCGGCGCCACCGGCACGCTGAATGAATTTACCATCGCCTACGACGAGGGCAAAGTCATCGGCATCCTCGAAGGCAGCGGCGGCATCGCCGATCACATCCGGGAAATTCTTGCTTTCTGCCACAAGCCGCCGCGCGCGCGTCTGGTGTATGAATCGGATCCGGCAAAGCTGTTGGAAGCTTGTCTGAAAGAGACGCGATGAGAAGTTATTTTCTTCGCGCTCGCGTCACACGCTCGTCGCCACCGCCGGCGCGGCGCCCTTGAGCGCCGCCTCGGCCACCTCGGAGAGCAAACGGTCGTTTTCGTGATCGAGGGCGAAGACCCGGTACTGGACGACTTTGGAAGGGATGAACTCGAATAACTCCGAGAGCGATTCTTTGGTGATCTCGCCGCTCGAAGGATCGTAGATGTGAATCTGTTTTTTTCCCATCGCGAACGGGTTTTCCGGCCGGGGATCTTGCGTCGCGGTGTCCACGCGAAAGACGAGGTCCGCAGCGGACGCGGGCAGCGCGGCGCGGATTCTTTTCTCCCACTCGGTGTCCTGGATCAAGGCCATGCCGTAGCGCAATTCGTTCAGCGATAACGTCCGGTCGTAAGCCATTTTCCATTTGATGTCCCGGTCCACGATCCTGCCCCACTCGCGCGCGAGCGCATCGTGCTCTTTCGCGCGCCGCCAGCGCGAGACTTCTTCGAGCAGCGACCAGTCCGTGAGACGAAGATAATCTTCCATGTGCGCGATCGGATTGCCGCGAAAAATAAGTTTCATCGTCTCGGGAAATATCTCGCGCAGGTGGAGATCGATGGCGCGCGTCGTGCGGTGGTAATAAACGTTCGTGTAGAGGTAAAGCCGGGTGTTCAAAAACATCGTCAGCGCTGCGTTGCCGGCTCGGTGGAGCGTAAGCCCCTTGGGGGAGAAAAAAGTGTAGTGCATCAACCGGGCGCGATCGATCGGGCCGACGGCGACGCCGCACATATAGGAGTCGCGCGAGACGTAATCGAGGTTGTCAAACGTGAAGATCCCGCTGGTGAGCGGCTGGAGCAGCCGGACCCACTTGGGTTTTTTCTGGTCTTCTTTGCCGTTTTTCTTGATCGGAAACGCGATCTCCTCGGGCTTCAACTCCTCGCCCGGCGCGAACGGCCCGCTGGGGCTCCGGCGCAACTGCTGGATCAGCTCTCCGAGGTGTTCCTGGATGATCGCCTGGCCGATGTCTTCATGGGTTATCTTGAAGTCGGCGAGGAAGTTGTCGTCGAAGAAGTGGCCGAAAGGGCCATGGCCGACGTCGTGCAGCAGGCCGGTGATGCGCATGTAAGATTCGACCAGCGAGGCGGAGGGACATTCGTCGCCCAGGACTTGGCGTAACGATGGATAAAGATGCTTGGCGAACTCGCCCGCGAGATGCATCGCGCCCAGAGAGTGCTGAAACCGGCTATGCTCCGCGGTTGGGTAAACCCAACGCGCGCTTTGGAGTTGATAGATGTAGCGGAGTCTCTGCACCCATGGCGAGTCGATGATCTGTTTTTCCGTCACCTCGCCTTTCCTGAGAGGAACCGTGAATTGGATATAATGGTGGATGGGATCGGCGAGGAGCGCTGTGCCTTCGTATTCGCTGTCCAGCGGCCGGGACATGGTCTTCATAGTTCCAAAACGACCTGGGCGGTCCATTGATCGCCGGTCTTTTCCATCCGGCTCTGGTGCGACACGACCGCGCTGATCTCGCGCTGGATCTCGTGCCGGTCGGGATCGAATTTTTCTCCGGCGACCTCGCCGCGGATGTAGTTGTCCTTGACTTCCTTAACGACAAATTCCTTGAGCAGGTATCCGCTCCGCTGGTAGAGATAGAGCAGCTCGCGCATCCAATTCATCATCAAGTCGTCGCGGTCGGTCCCTTCCACTTCGAGAGTGAGATTCTCCTTGGGCTCGACCCGATCGATGTGCGTCAGCAGGTCGAACAGAGCGAAGCCCGAGTTGGCGAAAAGCTCGCTCTGGCTCTTGCCGAAGATCTTGACCGCCATGTCCGACGAGCGGTTAAAGATCCGATATCTTTTTGGCTCGCTCATGGTGAATACGACTTCGATTTTTTCTTAGTCCCTATGGCCCAATGCCTTTATACCCGATTGATCAGGCCGGCTGCAAAGCCCGCCCCAAAGCCGTTATCGATGTTCACCACGGTGACGCCCGCGGCGCAGGAATTGAGCATCCCCAAAAGAGCGGCCAAACCGTTGAAGCTGGCGCCGTAGCCGACGCTCGTCGGCACCGCGATGACCGGTTTATCGACGAGCCCGCCCACGACGCTCGGCAGCGCGCCTTCCATGCCCGCGACAACGATCAGGACCGAAGCGGAAAACAGCTTGGCGCGATGATCTAGAAGACGGTGCAGTCCGGCCACACCGACGTCGTAGAGCCGATCGACCCGGTTGCCCATCATCTCCGCCGTGAGCGCCGCTTCTTCCGCTACGGCGATGTCCGACGTTCCGGCCGAGATCACGAGCACCGGGCCGCGCCCCGTTTTGCGAATCGGTCTTTCCAGCCACGTGGCCGCCCGCGCGCCCGCGTGATAACGGAGTCCCCTGATTTGTTTTTTTAATTTCGTCATCTTCTCGGGAGAGAGCCGGGTGATCAGCACATTTGCGCGGCGCCGGCGCAGCGCGCGCGCGATCGCGGCGATCTCAGCCGTGGCCTTGCCTTCTCCCATGATGACCTCGGGAAAACCCTGTCTGAGCGAGCGGTGATGATCTATCTTGGCGAACCCCAGGTCTTCGAACGGAAGATGGCGCAGGCGCTTCAATGCTTGCGGGACGGAGATTTTTCCCCGTCGCACGTCTTCCAAAAGCCGTCCCATCCGCTCGGTGTCCATCGTCCAATTTTTCTAGGATTTTTTAGCGCGCAATTTAGCTCGATCGGGAATGACTTGAGGAACGGTGTTGGCTTTTGAAATGGTCGTAGCCTCTGAGCGAAAGCAAAACAGCCCCGCCTCGGCCGTCGACTACTTTGACTCCTTCACCGGCGCGAAGACATTTTCCGATGCGCGTGATCGGCACTCCGAGCCGCCGTTTGATTTTTTCCAACCTGCTTTTGTCTCTCGGCCTGACAGAAAAGAGCAGCTCGTAATCTTCTCCTCCGGCCAGGGCGTACGTGCTGCGTTTTTTTCCGGCAAGCATTTTGTACGCCGGAGAGAGAGGCAACACATTCTCCCAGATTTCCGCGCCGACCGCGCTGGCCTTACAGAGGTGGCTTAAATCCTGAAGCAGCCCGTCGCTCACGTCGATCATCGCCCGGGCCAATCGCTCGCGCGCCAACAGCCTTCCCGCTCTGAGCCTGGCGTTGGGAAACTGATGACGGCGGATCAGGTACGCCGCCGCGCCGCGTCTATCCTGCCGCTTTTTTTTCTTCATCCGCTCCAGTCCCAGGGCGGAGTCTCCCAGAGTTCCGGTGACGTAGAGATCGTCGCCCGGTTTTGCGCCGCTGCGCAATACCGGCGCATAGTGGCAATGACCGATTAGAGCCGCGCTGATGAAAAAGCGTTTCGCCGCGCTGGTATCGCCACCGACCAAAGAGACGCCGCTCAGGTCCGCAAGGAACCTGACGCCGCGATAAAATTCGTCTATATCCTTGGTTGTGAAATCGCTCGGGATGCCCAACGAGAGCGTCAGGTAGGCGGGAGTTCCTCCCATGGCGGCGATGTCGCTAAGGTTCACGGCGAGCGTCTTGTAGCCCAGGGAATAAAAGGTGCTCCATTCGAGCTTGAAGTGAATGCCTTCGATGAGTAAATCCGCCGTGAAAAGAAACGTCGGGCTCCGGCAATCGAGCCAGGCCGCATCGTCCCCGATGCCGACCCTAACGCCATGACCTTTAGGGGTGGCCTTGCGAATTCTCTCGATCAGGCCGAACTCCCCGAGCTTTTCGAGTCTCATCTAGGCGCGAAGCGGAATGGCTCTTTCCCTACGAAGCTTATCAAGCGATTTGTCTTTCCTCTTCGGCCGTCGCTTTTTCGCCGCGTTGTCGCGGCGGTCTGAAGCCACGGAGACCTTTCGGCTCTCTTTGTCGAGGAGGCTCGCTTTGAGCACGTCGGACATGTTTTTGGCGGTAATCAGCGTGAGCTTGCGGCGCAGCTGCTTGGGGATCTCGCCCAGATCTTTTTCGTTTCTTTCCGGAACAATAATGGTTTTGATTCCGGCGTGCAGGGCCGCGAGGCATTTTTCTTTGAGGCCGCCGATCGGGAGGACCCTTCCGCGCAGCGTGATCTCTCCGGTCATGGCCACGTACCGGTTCACCGGCCGCCGCGTGAGCGCGGAGATCAGGGCCGTCGCCATCGTGATTCCCGCCGAAGGTCCGTCTTTGGGAATGGCGCCGGCCGGCACATGGATGTGGACGTCGAGCTTCTGATAAAAATCTTCCTCGATGCCGAGTTTCTTCGCGTGCGAGCGCGCGTAACTTACGGCGGCTTGCGCCGACTCTTTCATCACCTCGCCCAACTGGCCGGTGAGCGTGAGATTGCCCCTGCCCTTCGAAAGCGACGCTTCGACGTAGAGCACCTCTCCGCCCGCGCTGGTCCAGGCCAGGCCGGTCGCCACGCCGATCTCGTTTTGCTCCTGTTCGGCCTCAGGAATAAATTTCGGCGGACCCAGAAAGAGGTGAAGGTTGGCGCGTGTCACGCGCGTTAGATCTTTTTTGCCTTCCGCAATCTTGCGCGCCACCTTGCGGCATATGGAAGCGACTTCCCGCTCGAGGTTTCGAAGGCCCGCCTCTTTTGTGTACTGCGCGATGATCCGCAGGACGGCGTCGTTGGAAATCTCCAGGTGGCCGGTGGAGATCCCATTGTTCTCAAATTGCCTCGGGACCAGGAACTTGCGGGCGATCTCCAGCTTCTCCTCGCTGGTGTAGCCGGACAGTTGAATGACTTCCATGCGGTCGGCCAGAGCCGCCGGAACCGGATCGAGCAGATTGGCCGTGCAGATGAAGAGAACGTTCGAGAGGTCAAAAGCCAGATTCAGGTAATGATCGCTGAAGGCGTGATTCTGCTCGGGGTCGAGCACTTCCAACAGCGCCGCCGACGGGTCGCCGCGAAAGTCCGTGCCGAGCTTGTCGATCTCATCGAGAATGAAGACCGGGTTGTTGGAGCCGGCCTGTTTGATTCCCTGGATCACCCGTCCCGGCAAAGCGCCGACGTAGGTTCGCCGGTGGCCGCGGATCTCGGCCTCGTCGCGGATGCCGCCGAGCGAGATGCGGACGAAATTCCGCCCGAGCGAGCGGGCGATCGATTTTCCTAAAGAAGTCTTGCCGACGCCGGGAGGGCCGACGAAGCAGAGGATAGGCCCTTTGATCTTTTTCCTAAGCTTGTTGACGGCTAGATACTCCAGAATTCTTTCTTTGACTTTATCGAGATCGTAGTGATCTTCGTCGAGGACCTGCTGCGCTTTTTTGATGTTCAGGTTGTCCTTGGTGCGCTTGCTCCAGGGGATATCAACGAGCCAGTCGAGGTAAGTCCGGACGAGAGATGCCTCCGAAGATTCCGGGTGCATCTGCTCCAGCCGCTTTAACTGCTTCTCGGATTCGCGCTTCGCCTCGAGCGGCATCTTGGCTTTTTCGATCTGCTTTTTGAGATCCTTGATTTCTTCGGCGCGTTCGTCGCCTTCGCCCAGCTCCTGCTGGATTTGCTTCAACTGCTCGCGCAGGAAGTAATCCCGCTGGGTTTTGCTCATCTCTTCTTTCGCCTGATTCTGGATGCGCGCCTGAACCGTGGAGAGCTCGAGCTCGCGGCTCAAGAGATCGTTCACCTTTTTCAAACGGGTCACCGCATCGAAGATCTCGAGAATTCCCTGGCTCTCCTCGATCTTTAGACGAAGATTGGAGGCCACCAGATCCGCGAGTACGCCGGCGTCGCTGATGTTGTCGGTGACCATGACGATCTCCGGAGGGAGATTTTTGAGGTTCAAGATCTGCTCGATCTTTTCCTTGACGTTGCGCATCAAGGCTTCGACCTCGATCGAAACGTCCTGAACGGCGGGCTCGACAATCTTACGGATCTTCGCTTCGAAAAACGGCTGCTCTTTGAGATAACTCTCGATCTCGCCTTTAGCCAGCCCCTGCACGAGGATCTTTACCCGCCCATCGGCGAGCTTCAGCATGCGCATGATCGAGGCCACGGTGCCAACCTTATAGATGTCGTCGGGAGTCGGACTGTCTTCCGCCGAGTTTTTTTGCGCGACGAGAAAGATTAGACGCTGGCGCGAGAGCGACTCTTCGACGGCGCGAATCGACATCTCTCTCCCGACGAAGAGTGGAAGCATCATGTAGGGATAGATGACGATGTCGCGGATTGGGAGCAGCGGCAGGACTTCGGGAATCTCGACCTGCGTCTCTTTACTCTCCTGGCCTTCAAGGTTCCATTGAGCTTCGCTCATTGTTTTGCAACCCTCTGGGATAGGTTAATCACACCTGCTGCGGGCGTCAATAGAAATCTAGAAAGTTTCTAGTGGGTGCGGATAGTAGAGGAATAGGCCGGTTTAGCGCGCTTTACCCGAATAGTTGCTTTACTTTGTCAAAGAAACCTTTCGAGAGAGGATGAATGTCCTCTCCTCCGAGAGCGGCAAACTCCTTGAGCAGCTCCTTTTGCCGCCCGGTCAGATGAGTGGGAGTTTCTACCGTAGCCCGTAGGAGTTGATCTCCCTGGTGATAGCCATGAACATCGCGGACGCCTTTTCCTTTGAGCCGGAAGATTTTTCCCGATTGCGTGCCGGAAGGGATCTTCATTTTGACTTTGCCTTCGAGCGTCGGGACGTCGATCTCCGCGCCCAAGGCCGCCTGAACGAAGCCGATGGGGACCTCGCAGATAACGTCCAGGCCCTCTCGGATAAAAAGCGGATGCGGCTGGACCTGGATTACGACATAGAGATCGCCCGCAGGACCGCCGGCGGCGCCGTTTTCTCCCTCGTTGCGGAGCTTTAACCGCGAGCCGGCATCGACGCCAGCCGGGATTTTGACGCTCAGAGTATGCAGCCTCCGCACCCGTCCGGCCCCTCCGCAGGCGGAGCAGGGATCGGCGATGAACGTTCCCTGTCCGTGGCACTGGCTGCACGTTCGCGAGACGGTGAAAAAACCTTGTTGGAAACTTACCTGGCCCCGGCCATGGCAGGTCGGGCAGGTTTTTGCCGAGGTACCCGGTTTGCTCCCGCTGCCGTGGCACTCATCGCAAGCGCCATGTCGCGGTATCTTGATCTTTTCTCGGTGCCAAAGGCGGCTTCTTCGAAGGTGATTTCGAGATTGTAGCGAAGATCGTCGCCCCGAGCGCGGCCGCGCCTGCGGCTCTGCCCGGCGCCGAAGAACTCACCGAAGATATCGCCGAAGATATCTTCAAAGCCGGAGGTAAAATCGAAGCCCCCTTGAAATGGGCCGCCGTTGGCAAACGCGGCGTGGCCGAATTGGTTGTACTGAGCGCGTTTTTCAGAATCCGTCAGCACCTGATAGGCTTCCGACAGCTCCTTGAATTTCTCCTCCGCCTGCTTGTCTCCGGGGTTGCGGTCCGGGTGATACTTGAGCGCCAGCTTTCGGTAGGCCTTCTTGATCTCTTCCTCGCCGGCATTGCGCTGAATGCCGAGCACTTCGTAATAATCTATCTTGCCGTTCAATCGCGTCCCTCGCGTATTTAATGTTTATTATATAACGAAAAAGCCCCTCTCCTCAACGTGTGAGGGAGCAGGGGCTTCCGTATTCAAGGTGAAGAACGGTTCTCCCTCGAAGGTTACTCTTTGACCTCCTCGAAATCCGCGTCGACGACGTCTTCTTTTTTCCTTCCCTCGCCGTCCGTTGCCTGTCCTTGATTGTCGGTCGACGAGTCTTGCGCCGAGGACTGTTGTTGCTTCGACGCTTTGGCGTACATCGCCTCGGCCAGCTTGTGCGAGGAGCGGGTAAGCTCCTCTGCCGCCGCGCGGAGGGTCTCGGCGTCCTGGCCTTCCGCCGCTTTCTTCGCTTTTTCCAGCGCCGCCTCGATTTCTCCTCTGATCGCCGCCTCCAAGTCTCCGCCGTGTTCTTTGAGCGACTTCTCCGTAGAATAGATCAGCGAGTCGAGTTGATTGTGGGCTTCCGCGGTCTCTTTTCGCTTCTTGTCCTCGGAGGCATGCGCCTCGGCGTCTTTGACCATCTGCTTGATCTCGTTCTCGTTGAGTCCGCTGGATGCGGTGATCTGGATCGACTGCTCTTTGCCGGTGCCGAGATCTTTCGCCGAGACGTGCACGATGCCGTTCGCGTCGATGTCGAAGGTGACCTCGACCTGCGGCACTCCCCGGGGCGCCGGTGGAATTCCCACGAGATCGAACTGGCCCAGCAGTTTGTTGTCCGCCGCCATTTCCCTTTCGCCCTGGAAGACGCGGATCGAGACCGCGGTCTGATTGTCCTGCGCGGTGGAGAAAACCTGACTCTTCCGAGTCGGGATCGTGGTGTTGCGCTCGATGAGTTTGGTGAAAACGCCTCCCAGCGTTTCGATTCCGAGCGACAGCGGGGTCACGTCGAGCAAGAGAACGTCTTTCACCTCGCCTTTCAACACGGCCGCCTGAATCCCTGCGCCCACGGCGACAACTTCGTCCGGATTGACTCCCTTATTAGGTTCCTTGCCGAAGATTTTCTTGACCCGCTCCTGAGCCGCAGGCATGCGCGTCATTCCGCCCACGAGAATGACCTCGTTGACGTCGCTCGCGCTTAACCCCGCGTCTTTGAGCGCTTGACGGCACGGGCCCTCGGTCCGGTCGATCAGGTCGGCGCAGAGCGCCTCGAGCTTGGAACGAGTTAACTTCATATTGAGATGCTTGGGCCCGTTCTGATCGGCGGTGATGAACGGAAGATTGATATCGGTTTCCATCGACGAGGAGAGCTCGCACTTCGCCTTCTCGGCCGCTTCTTTCAGCCGCTGGAGCGCCATGCGATCCTTGCGTAGATCGATGCCCTGGTCTTTTTTGAACTCGTCGGCCAAATAATCCATCACCCGCTGATCGAAGTCTTCTCCTCCCAGGAAGGTGTCGCCGTTGGTCGATTTGACCTCGAACACCCCGTCGCCGATCTCGAGCGTGGAAATATCGAAGGTGCCGCCGCCAAGGTCATAGACCGCGATGGTGCCGGACTGCTTCTTGTCCAGGCCGTAAGCCAGCGCCGCGGCGGTGGGTTCGTTGATGATGCGCAGAACCTCAAGGCCCGCGATCTTGCCGGCGTCCTTGGTCGCCTGGCGCTGGGCGTCGTTGAAGTAGGCGGGAACGGTGATGACGGCCTCGGTAATTTTTTCGCCGAGATAGTCCTCCGCGGTTTGCTTCATCTTTTGCAAGATGAAAGCCGATATCTCGGCCGGACTGTATTTCTTCCCTCTGATTTCCACCCAGGCGTCGCCGTTGTCCCCGCGCACGACTTTGTAGGGCAGTACCTTCGAAGCTTTTTGCACTAAAGGGTCGTCGTAACGCCGCCCGATCAACCGCTTGACGGCGAAGATAGTATTCTCCGGATTGGTTATGGCCTGCCGCCTCGCGATTTGACCGACCAGGCGCTCGCCGCTTTCGGAAAACGCTACGACCGACGGCGTAGTGCGGCTGCCTTCGGAATTCGCGATGACAACGGGGTCTCCCCCCTCCATAATTGCGACGCAGGAGTTGGTTGTCCCTAAATCAATTCCAATAACTTTTGCCATGTTCAGTACTCCTCATGTGACTCGACGCGATTTTTATTTAATCATCCCTCTGCCCGTTTTCAACTCCGCTTATTCCTCGTTATTCTCAGGCGGCTTCGCCACGCTTACCTGAGCGGGTCGGAGAAGGCGGTCCAGGAGATAATAGCCTTTGTGATGCTCCTCGACGACGGTGTTGGGCTTGTGTTCCTGGGTTACAACCTGTGCGATCGCCTCATGTTTGTTGGGATCAAAAGGTTCGCCGACCGCAGATATTGGATTGACTCCGTGCTTGCCCAGAATTTCCACAAAGCTCTTGAGAACCATTTCGATGCCCTCGAGCAGCGGCTTCCCATTTCCGCCTCCCTGGGCATAGTCGAGCGCGCGTTCGAGATTATCCAGCACCGGCAGCAGATCTTTGACCAGACTCTCGTTCGCGTAGCGGATCGCTTCGGTCTTTTCCCGCGCAGCGCGCTTTTTATAATTTTCCAGCTCCGCTGCCTGGCGCAGAAGGCGATCGTAATTTTCTTTCGCCTCAAGCTCTTTCGCTTCAAGCTGCCGGCGAAGCTTCTCGCATGGTTCTGCTTCGCCTTCACCGCCGCCGGCCGGGAAATATTCTTTGTCCTTGTCTTCTTCCACTCGGATGGACTCGTTTTCTAGTTGTTCAGCGTCGTCATAAACTACCAGCAAAATCTAATCACCGCTCCCTATGGTGTCAAGG
>Ga0210377_10002813_pt1 | contig 15052 bp, 21 predicted proteins | sample PLM4_65_b1redo_FD_155480 | JGI IMG/M metagenome (GOLD analysis project Ga0210377, IMG submission 155480) | Groundwater sediment microbial communities from an aquifer in East River, Colorado, USA - PLM4_65_b1 redo | ecosystem: Environmental > Terrestrial > Soil > Riparian zone | place: USA: East...
CCAAACCCAACATCAGCCAGCCAACGTCCAGTTTGACCGGGTATCTGTACCAGCAACGCCAGGTGATCAAAGTCGATGCCCAGTTTTCCTTCGCGATTGAAAACGCGGGCGTTGAGATACGTCACCTCAAAACCGATCTGTTTCAACAGCCATGCGAAGAGACCGTTGAGTTCATAGCAAAAACCCCCGCGCTTTTGGACGATGATCTTCTCCCAAATGGACGGCTCGTCTATTTGGATGAGACGATTGAGTCTGATATCCAGATTCTCAAATGCAACGGTTTTCATATGCGCCAGTTGTAACCTGCGCAGGGTTTCGATGTCCTGTCCGAGTGATCCTGTAAAACTAATCCGTTCGAGATAATCAACGATATTCATTGCGGGCGATTATACCTGCACAGGAATACGGGAGTAAAATAAAAATAGCGGTCGGTTTGATTTACTGGCAATTCGGGAGAGTTGTTTTTACCGAAAGGGAGTTTCTCATGGACAAGAATATACCCAATTTACAATCGCTTCAGCGGCACTTCCAGGATGCCAATGCGCAGTTAACGAACGTGATGCAGCGCCTCATCAAAACCGCGAATCCTGATGCCTTGAACGCGGTACAGGATATTATGCGGGTGACACAGTCCCTGAGGAATCTTGAGCAGGGAGTCAATGACCATTTGAAGGTGAGGCAGAGTCAGCTGGGGGCGTTGATGGGCGTCGGTAACGTGATCAACTCGTCCCTGGGCCCGAAGCGGGTGCTCGAAGAAGTGATGGACACGCTCATCGCACTGATGCGTGCTGAGCGCGGCTTCCTGATGCTGCGCGAGACCAATGGGGAATTGTCGGTGCAGATTGCGCGCGGAATCGACCACATCAATCTCGACGAGGAGGGATTTGCCTTCAGCAAAACGATCTTGCGCAAGGTGGTTGAGTCGGGTGAATCCATTTTGACGACGAACGCCCAGAACGACCCGCGTTTTGAAGCACAGATGAGTGTGGCGGCGTATCAACTCCGCTCGATATTGTGTGCGCCTTTGAAACTCAAGGACAACCTCATCGGTGTGATCTATGTGGATAACAAGGCACACTCGGGCATCTTCCAGCAGGATGACCTGGGTTTGATCTCGGCATTTGCGAACCAGGCGGCCGTGGCAATTGATAACGCGCGGCTGTTCAAGAATTTACAGGATGCCAACGAGGAACTGGAGGAAGCGTATCAAGCGACGCTCGAAGGCTGGGTGCATGCACTTGACCTGCGCGACAAGGAAACAGAGGGACACACCCAGCGCGTGACGATCCTGACCGAACGACTGGCGCGCATGATGGGCATAGATGGCGAACCGTTGATGCATATCACGCGCGGCGCCCTCCTGCATGATATTGGAAAGATGGGAATCCCTGATGGGATCCTTTTGAAACAGGGACCTCTGACAGAAGAGGAAAGAACCCTCATGAAGAAGCATCCCGTGTATGCTTATGAGATGCTCAACTCGATCGATTTCCTGCAGCCTGCCATTGACATCCCTCGTTATCATCATGAAAAATGGGATGGGTCGGGTTACCCACATGGTTTAAAAGGCGAAGATATTCCCTTTGCGGCGCGCATCTTCCCGGTCATCGATGTATGGGATGCACTGATCTCTGACCGTCCCTATCGCAAGGCATGGTCACACGAGGAAGTGTTTGACCACATACGAGCCGATTCCGGCAAGCACTTCGACCCACAGGTTGTGTCGGCGTTCATGGAGATGGATGATCTTTCGGTGTAATTTCTTGTAGGGGCGGACGTCCGTTCGTCCTACATTGTTTTGGGGAAATAATTACGAGTTTTCCTCCGGTGGTTTTACAGCACGGAATTCCCGGAATAACAACAGGTCATATATGATCTTCAGACCACCACACAAAAAGAACGGGACACTTATTAACGCGGGGATGCTGAAGAAGAGTCCGGTCAACATTGGGGAAATAGACGCGCCTACGGAACGCGCGATGGCGGTCACGCCCGAGGCGGCGGAGCGCTCATCGGGGGCGACGACAGCCATGGTGTAGGATTGACGCGTGGGCACATCCATCTGGGAGATGCTAAAACGCAGAAGAAAGAGTCCGATGGCGAGAGGCAGGTTGGGCATCAGAGGGACAAGGATCAGTAAAATGTTCGACGGGATATGGGTGAAGACCATTGTGTTGATCAAGCCGAATCTTTTTGCGATGCGCACGGCAAGCAATGCGGAAATACCTGCCAGAATATTGGCACCGAAAAAGATACTGCCAAGAACTCCCGCGTTAACACCGAAGCGAACATGGAACCAATAAGCTATCATGCTTTGCACGATCAAGCCGCCTGCGAACGCGTCCAGTGCGAACAGTGCACTCAATTTGAACACAACCTTTTTTGATCGATGCAATCCAAGCACACGTTTTTCTACCCCAGATTGTTTTGTGACTTCCACCGATCGTGTGAGATTGAGAAACAACAGAAGCAGAAGAAACCCGCCAACACCATATCCTGTCAAAACGACGCGATACGATTCAAGAGATATCCAGCCATTGTTCTGCAACGCCTGTGCGAGCCATCCGCCTGAGAGAGCGCCGGTTGCTGTGGCGAACGACCCGACCAGGTTGTACCACGCGAAAACCTGTGTGCGCTTTTCGTTGGAAACAAGTTGCGTCAGCCCGGCTTGTTCAACGGATAAAAATGGACCGATCTCATTTCCGCTGGGACTGATGACTCCGATGATGGCGGCGATCATCAGGATGACAACGTTCCGCGTCAGAACGAAGGTGACGCCTGCTCCCGCCATCAAGAGCGTGCCTAACAGCAAAGTGCGTTTCCTGCCAAACCGATCTGCGGACGTGGTCAGCCACAACGAAATGCCTGCGTCACCGACAAGGGTGAATGTGAATAATAGACCGACCTGCCCCTCGGTGAGCCCTGTTTCAGCGAGATACAACGCCAGCACAACGGATAAGAATCCGTAGCAAAATAAGCGGATGACACGCGTGGAGAAGAGGATGGAAATATCCCGGTTTGATTTTGTGATCATAGGAAAAGTACACCATAGAGCCCTGCAAAAAGGATGATCGCCGCGATCGTCCATGAAGCTTTCGAACGGAAGAGAACGATCAGCGCAATCGAGAAGATCACCCAGGCATGGATTCCAACGACCGTCTCGTTGAGAATGCCAAGCGCGGTCGCTGCGATCAATCCCACTACTCCCGCTGTCACTCCATCGAGGAACGCGTGCACCGATTGTGTTTCGATCACGCGTTCAAGAAAATCGTGACCGATCATTGTGAACGCAAAAGCTGGCGCGAAAACTCCCGCCGTCATTGCAACCGCACCCCAGGCACCTGCTCCGATATAACCGACAAAAGTGGAAAAGATGATGAGTGGGGCGGGCAATAAACCTGAGAGTGCCAGTCCATCAAGAAACTGTGCATTGCTCATCCAGCCCCCGATTTGTACGGCATCATGCTGTAAAAATGGGATGGCTGTATACGCGCCGCCAAACGTGAGTAGTCCCGCCCGCAGACCGCCGACCAGTAATCGCAAAATGGATGGCGAGCCGGAAGATGCCTGTATAACGGATTCATTTTGCAGGACAGCGGGAGATATATATCCCAGTGAAGTCACTGCCAGCCACCCAATAAAGAGCGCGCCGATGCCAAATGCGATTTTTGTTTGCCTGATCCCAACGAAGGCATGGATCATCCCTGCAACCAGCAGAATCAATAAAAAATTTGTTTTCAGGAGTTGCGCCAACCCAGCACCCAGCGCGATTCCCCATAACCAGCGATTATCCTGCAGAGCATGCCCGCCGATGCGGTGAACAGCACGCACAATTAACGCCGCGACCGCGGGTTGCATGCCAAGGAACACGGCTTGAAATACAGGTGATGAGATGCCAACGGTCGTGTAAAACCACGAGAGCAAAAGCATCAACACAAAACCGGGGAGCATGAAACCGAGGCCTGCGAGCAACGCGCCGAAACGGCCTCGCGCGACCATGCCGAAATACACACATAGTTCATGCGCTTCAGGACCGGGCAACACCTGATAAACCGCCAGCACGCGGTTGAAACGTTCCGGGCTGATCCATTTCTCCTCCTCCACCAATTCCTGTCGGATCATGGCGATCTGCGCGACGGGTCCGCCCCAGGCAAGAAGACCAAATTTTAAAAAGCGCAGGAAGATACGAGCGTACGCCTCACGCGGGACTTTATAGCTGGTCCCCGTTAAATCAGCCATTACTCGCCCTCTGCCACTTCCAACCGGCACCAGGCATACAGCGCGTCGTAGACTTCAAATTGATGTTCGAGATTCTCCGTATCTTCCGGGAAGCGAAGACTATAACCGGACGCAATGGCTTCGAGTCCGCGCGCGATGGGATCGGTATCGATATCCTTCGCCACATCCGCGGCGTGGACGATCTTTGCCAGTCTCAATAGTCCCGGCTCTTTCAGGTCGTATTTCATAATAATGGACTCAAACGAACAGCCTCGATCATGATGACCAAGTTCAACACCTGGCGCGTCGAAGGGAATCGCACCAGTCTCCTTGGCAACCTTCTCGATCTGATTCTTCGGCACGAATAAAAATTCCGCTTCGTTGTCGATGAAACGGGTGATGAGCCACGGACAGGCGACTCTATCCACGTGGACATGCGAACGGGTAATCCATTTCATGATTTATTCATCCTTATGATTGTTGGATTCTGGTCTATATTTTCCTGATAAAACTCAGCCTTCATTATTTGAAAGTTCCGCATAAAGCGCTTCGTAAACCAGATGGCCACGCTCATGGGCTTCTTGATCATTTGTGCTGATCCGCCTCAATCCTCGGCAGATCAGATCCAATCCCGTCGCTGCAGGCTCAACATTGATCTCCTGAACGATATCGGCTTCATCAATGATGTTCGCGATACGGGTCAGGATCGGGTCGTTTACGTTGTTTTCCTTCAGCAGTGTATAAAAAGTACAATGACCGTGCTGATGTGAATAGCGCGCCCCCGGGATATCAAACGGTTCCGCGTTTGGTAATGGTTTGGTTCCGGCAGGGACAAAGATAAACTCAGCCTTTGGGTCGATCCAGCGACGGATGAGCCAGATACAAGCCATGCGATCCACTCCGATATTTTCCCAGGTGACCCATTTCATGGTTTTTCTCCGCGTTTTGAGGTTAATTTTTCCCGGACAAGGATCCCGAGTTGTGAATGAAAGAAATCCTGAGAAGCGGCTTGCTGGTATTGGACCGAGATTTCCTGCAAATCAGCTCTGGGTTTGTCTATCTTCTTCAGTAGGTCAGAATACACTGCATCCACCTGTTGGTTGAACTGTTGAATAATTGATTCATCCTGTTCGCCCAGAACAGGATTTGCTTTCCAGTAGTGAACCTGTCCGCCCATTTCTTGAATCTCGGCAGCCAGCCATTGGAATTGTTCTGCGGTGCGCGGCTGGTCAGGCAGAACCCAGACCGCTTCGTGAAGCAGGATAGCGCCCAGACGTTTTAATTTCCGCCAGGCATACACGCGCAAGGCAGAAGGTTTGCTGGGTAATTTGTAGTGAAGAAGGAGCCAGTCGGTCATGGAAAATGTAACAGTTGTTACATTTGTGAGTATACCCGACTTTGTCTGGTTGTCAAGCAAAGTTCAGTAAAATGAAATTGTAATTCGTAGTAATAAAATGGTTTGAGAATATGTCATATGGTCGGATAGTGGGAATAACACGGAGATGTAAACCTCATTTTTTAATAACAACATCGGAAGTCGTTATACAGACTTCCGATGTTGTCGATATTTACAACAAATGAATTATGCGTTACCGGTCATGTAGTTAAGGGCAACTGTTCCCGGTCCGGCGTGTGCGCCAATAACGGGACTCAACGGACAGAGCATTGCCTCGACGGGATTCATCGCTTCTTGGGCGGCGCTTAGCATGGAAGACGCGTCGGCTTCGGAGTTGGCGTGGGTAACGGCAACCCGGACCGAGGTCCCGGAAGAGACGCGTTCGGCCACCAAATCCACAACGTGTTGGATCGCCTTCTGTTTCGTCCGAACTTTTTCCACGGCTTCGATCCGTCCATCACGCATTTCCAGCACGGGCTTGATGTTCAGAACCGTCCCAAGCAAAGCCTGTGCGCCGCCGATGCGTCCGCCGCGTCGGAGGAACTCCAGTGTTTCGACAACGAACAACACGCCGCTATTTTTACAAGTGCTCTCAGCGACCTTTTGACATTCGTTGAGATTTTCCCTAGCCTGTGCAGCGCGCGCCGCAGTAAGAACGGGCCAGCCCAATGCCATGGTGGTCGATAGTGAATCGACGATAGTAACGCGCTTCCCGGCTCCATCCAGCATATCGCGTGCCTGCATGGCAGATTGGACTGTGCCGGAGATCTTCGATGAAATGAAAATGCCGAGTACATCGTATCCCTGTTCAAGAAGGGGGTGAAAGGCATCCAGCATCGCGGCAGGAGTGACCTGGGATGTAGTGGGTATGACTCTTGCGCTTGATAGCCGTTCATAGAAGACGGCCGGTTGGATATCAACACCATCGCGATAGATCTGATCACCCCAGATGACTCTGAGAGGTGCGACCGTGATGTGATATTGGTTAATGATTGTTTGGGGAAGATAGGCAGTGCTATCGGTGACAACGGCGACTTTATTCATGGCGGCGCAATTGTACTCAGGATGATGGGATGGAACAATGGGTTATCAAACAAGGTGACAGTCACTTTTGCGGAGTGATGACTGTCACCTTGTTATATCTGAATGACGAGATGCAGGGAAAGAGAGGTTGGACGTAAGTAATGCGATACTTGCGTCAGGCTGGGGAAGTTTGCGGTGTTTTGTACAACACGCGCTGGAGCCTAAACGCCACGTTGACCAACCCGATCATCACCGGCACTTCCACCAGCGGACCGATGACCGCGGCGAACGCCTGACCTGATGAGATCCCGAATACTGCCACTGCCACGGCGATGGCGAGTTCGAAATTGTTGCTTGCCGCGGTGAAGGAGAGCGTGGTTGTCTTGGAATAATCCGCACCCACGGCTTTGCCCATCAGGAAGCTGACGAGGAACATGAAAACAAAATAGATCAACAGGGGAACAGCAATGCGTAGAACATCCATCGGAAGTTGCACGATGTATTCACCCTTTAAACTGAACATGACCACGATGGTGAAGAGCAGGGCAATCAGGGTGATGGGACTGATCTTTGGAATGAATTGCTTGTGATACCAGTCCCTGCCTTTTGCCTTGACCAGTATCAGCCGGGTGAAAAAACCAGCCAGAAACGGGATGCCAAGATAGATGAAAACACTCTTGGCGATCTCGCCGATAGTGATATCCACGATGGCGCCTTTCATGCCGAACCACGTTGGCAGGATCGTGATGAAGACGTACGCATACAGGCTGTAGAACAGTACCTGAAAGACGCTGTTGAAAGCCACCAGCCCCGCCGCATATTCCGTGTCGCCATGCGCAAGTTCATTCCAGACGATGACCATGGCAATACAACGCGCCAGACCAATGAGAATGAGCCCCGCCATATATTCAGGGTAGCCGCGCAGGAAGATGATCGCCAGGATGAACATCAGAATGGGACCGATGACCCAGTTTTGCAGGAGGGAAAGACCAAGCACCTTCCAATTCCGGAAGACGTCGCCGAGTTCATCGTATTTGACCTTTGCCAACGGTGGATACATCATCAGGATCAAGCCGATGGCGATCGGAATATTCGTCGTGCCAATGGAAAAAGAGTCATTGAATGTGTGCACGGCACTTGGGAATAGGTAGCCAATACCAACACCCAATGCCATTGCCAGAAAGATCCAGAGCGTGAGGTAACGGTCGAGAAAGGAAAGTTGTTTTGTGAGAGTCGTTTTTGTCATGGTAGCCTCATTCGTTTCTATGTTTTATGGACAACGTATCAATCCGCGAGCCCAGAGACAGCCTCCACAGGTGGGGTGGATGTTGCCGAAACAGTCCTCCATGTTTTCGTTTGCCATCTCGCAACTGTTGCAAAACGCACACGGAGAAAAATCAAAATCCTGAAGTCGTTTTCTCAAGTCTTTATAAACGACACCGTTCCAGAGATGCAACAGGTCGTTTTCATGAACATCACCGACAAAATATTCTTTGGAGGTACGTTCGCGCTCATCCAGAAAATGCTGGTGAGTGTAGAGCAACGGCAGGCAAGGACTGACTTTTCCATCCCAGCGGATTGCCAGACTTCCGCGCTCTACAAAGGGACATTGGTCGGTGTTCCGGTTGAGGGTGCTTCCAGTAAATTCCATCCTGTTCACGTCTTTTAGCACACCCATCAGAGCTTTCGTTGTATCGGGTTGAATATCCATAAGCGGCATGTGGACGAGCGGTCTAATCTCCTGACCCGCGACCATGTCCAGGGAGCGCATGTATAAATTTTCATTGAGCAGTTCGGTGTTGTGTGCCAGTACATTGCTGACCGAAAATTCCACTGCGCCGAGGCGGGTTCCCAGGCGGATAACCTCATTCAGGTCATGGATATTGCGCCGCATGGCAACGAAGGCAATTCCAAGTTTAGGGTGACCGCTCCAATTCGAGCCGCCAAATTTCTGATACTTTTGCGTCCGCAACTGTGTCAGATTTTCAAGAACGGTTGGCAGGGAATCTCCCAGACGCACATCGATATAACATTCGGGTGAAGCGCCATCCATTGAGACCCAGAGCATATCGAGATTCAACTCGATCAACCGGCGGATCACCGATTCAGTGAGCAGGATGCCATTGGTGATCAACGAGACGCGGTGTCCCTGCTCTTTGGCGCGCTCGATCATGTGGAGAATATTTGGATGGGAAAGCGGTTCGCCGTATCCGCCAAGGAAAAGCTCGGGTTTTTCCGGGAACGCTTCCAGTCCCGAAAGGATGCGCTCGAACGTCCCGCTGGACATGTGCCCATATTTCACATCCCAGACATTGCGCATGCAGGTGCTACAGGTGAGATTGCATTTGTTGGTCGCCTCCACATAAACCCGTTTGAGCATATTGATGGATGGGCGCAAATGCAAACCGTTCCCGTTCATCTCGACCCGTATTTCATCGCCGGGAGAAATACCCAGGTCTTTGGCAAGGTGAGATGGCAGGACGATTTCCCAGTGTTCGTTGACGCGGGCGTAGTGGATCTTTGCCATGGCTGGTAGTCAGATTGGCGAAACGATTTTTCTTGTTGACAGGTGTGTTGTGATTGTCTCTATGCGATCTCAAGTGCGCTGGCAAAAAAAGTTGTGATCTCGGCTTCAGTGGGGATACGTCCTGTTGAAACGACTTTCTCATTGATGACCAGCCCCGGTGTGGAAAGAATGTTGTAAGCCATGATATCTTTGTAGTCAGTCACCTTGATGACTTTAGCTTCCAATGACATTGAGTCCACAACTTTGTGAACTAGTTGTTCGACGCGCTTGCAGTTGGCGCATCCAGAACCAAGAACTTTGATGGTAAGCATATTTTCTCCTTTTGATATAAAACGGTCTGCAGGGTTTATTCCAAAGCAAGCTCTCAGTGATGCTTTGTTTTATAAAATAAGATTGAAAAAGTAGCCGATGAAAATGATCGCTACTGCAATCACAGCAAAGAACGTGACCAGCAACGGCAGTTTCAAAACCCGGCGCAAAATTACTGCTTCAGGCAGGCTTAGCCCGACCACAGCCATCATGAATGCCAGCACAGTTCCAAGCGACGCGCCTTTTTCCATTAATGCACTGACAATGGGGATTATGCCCGCCGCGTTCGAATAGAGCGGAATACCCAGAAGAACCGCCGCGGGTACCGACCACCAGGCTTGTTTGCCCATGATGCTGGCTAGTGCGCTTTCAGGGACGTAGCCATGAATCCCTGCTCCGACGGCAATGCCAATAATGACATACAGCCACACTTTGCCAACGATCTCTTTGACAGAGTCCCAGGCGCGTTCGATGCGATTGTTCCAAGTTAACTTTTCATCCAGGACTTGTCCTGCCCCGCTTTTGATTTGCCAGACAAAATCTTCAACAAAACGCTCCATTTTAAGACGACCGATCACTATGCCTGCTACAATGGCGATGACCAATCCAGATGTGACATATAGAGCAGCGACTTTCCAACCAAATAAGCCGAGGAGCATGATGACCGCTACTTCATTGATGGTTGGCGCAGCGATCAGAAAGGAAAATGTCACACCCAGGGGAATGCCTGATTCAACAAAACCAATGAAGAGCGGAACGGCTGAACAGGAACAGAATGGCGTGACTATGCCGAGCATGGCTGCAAAGATATTCGCAACCCCTTCGCGTTTGCCTCCCAGCAGGGCGCGGGTCCGCTCTGGACTGAAGAAGGAGCGAATGATGGAAATGATGAAGATCATCCCTGAAAGCAAAAGCAGGATCTTGGGGACATCATATAGAAAAAATGCAAGCGATTCACCAAGATGTGAATCTTGCGGCAATCTCAGTGCAGAATATGAAATCCAATTCGCGAGTGGTTGAATCAGATTGTAGGCGGCGACCCAGACAATCCCTGAAAGAGCCACTAGGATGATTGTTCGCTGGGAGGATGCTGGTTTGGCGGGTGAAGAAATAGTGGTCATATCGTTTTTCTTTTCACGGAGTGGTGATTTGAAGTAATGCTTTGCCTGTTTTGACATTGCACTTCGGGCAGGGACATTCCACGTTGGCATGTTTGTGCACCGGAAGTTTGGTGGTGACGCCAGTTACAGAACTCAACGTATCGAGCACGTTGAAAAGTTCCGGTTTGATCACCCTGTAATACAGGTTCAAGCCATCGCGCCGCGATTCGACCAGCCCGGCATTTTTCAAGATCATCAATTGCTGGGAGATGTATGCCTGACGCAATTCAAGCGTGGCCTCCATGTGACAGACGCATTGCTCACCGTCGCGCAGAATATCGAGGATCGCCAGCCGGGTGGGGTGGGAGACAGCTTTTAGAAATTCACTCTTGGTTTCGTATGAATCCATAATGCACCTATATTCAGAAATCTGAATATAGTATAGGACAGAGAAAGACGCAGGGCAACGACCTGCGTCCTCAAAACTCCATGACAAACATCACGATTGTTCTGCCAGCCAGTTTTTGATTTTCTTCTCGATAAGATCGCGGACCTCGCGGAACTTTGCCAGTTTTTCTTTGTCTGAACCTTCAACCGCGGCGGGATCCTGAAAAGACCAGTGCATTCGGTTGCTGACGCCGGGCCACACGGTGGGGCAGTTCCTGTCGGCGTCATCGCATACTGTGACCAGGTGTTGGAAAAGCACCTTGCCGAGGTACGCATCCACACCCTTGGATGTTTGACCGGAGACATCGATCCCGACTTCCTCCATCACTTTCACCGTGAACGGATTCAGCCTCTTTGGCTCCAAGCCTGCGCTATGCGCCTCGAAGCGATCCCCGCCATATTTGCGCAGGAATGCCTCCGCCATCTGACTGCGAGCGGAGTTTCCGGTACAAAGAAAAAGTACACGTTGTTTGTCCATTGTCATCTCCAGTTTGGTAGGTGATGATATTGTATGGCTTCGATTTTAACGATTTGTTATTGGAGAGTTAGGAATTGGTTAAATCAGAGGGTGACGATCAACTCACCGATGACCGTCACCCTCTATAATTGAATGGCGATACGTAGTTCACTGTGTAGATGGCTTCGTCGCGCGGACAAAGCCAATCGTCAGGAAACGATCGTCCAATTGTTTGATCCCCTCGAATCCAGCCTCTTTCAACAACTTCGGTAGATCCTCAATGCCAAATTGTATACCGCGACCACGATGCAACGTCAACAATGCAAAAAGTCTCTCATGGAAAGATGTGCCCGGACGTGTCATATCTGCAATTAATAGCCGCCCGCCTGGCTTGAGCACGCGCCTGATCTCAGCCAATCCCTTCACCTGTAGTTGTTCGGGTAGATGGTGCATCATCAGACTGGATGTGACTGCATCGAAAGCTCCATCAGGAAATGGCAGAGATTCGATCACTCCCAAACGAAAATCAATCTCCAGCCCCGCGCGACCCGCTTTCTGTCGAGCCACTGTGATCATCTCCGGGGCGGGATCAATACCCGCCGCTTCGCCTGTTTTCCCGACACGTAGTTTTGCAGGGATGGTCACGCCGCCTGTGCCACAGCCAACGTCGAGAACTTTTTCACCGGGCTTGAGCAGCGCATGATCCACTGTCAGGGTGCGCAGTCGGCGAATATGCCCAAGAGTTATGATGTTTGCAAACCCATCATAAAATGACGCCCAACGGATCAGGCGCCCTTCTGTTTGCGCGGGGGATTCGGATTTGTGTACATGTGTGTGCATCTTGACCTCTTCTTTTTTGAATGAATTCTATCGGGCAAAGACATCGAAATCAATCATCAATCCGGGTAGAATGTTCATTAATGTACAAAACCGCCAAAGTGTTCAGCAATGGAGATTAATATGAAGGACAAAAATGATCGCCGCAGTCAGCGTACGCGTCAGGCGCTCGGCGATGCGTTGGTCGAATTGATGATGGAAAGAGGCTACGATGACGTCTCCATCAAGGATATTATTGATCGTGCCAATGTGGGTCGTTCCACCTTCTATTCCCATTACGCAGACAAGGACGAGTTATTTGTCGGTCAGCTGGATCGTTTGATGGAGGTGCTCAGCCGGCATATTCCCCAGGAGCTTTCTGATGGGAACCCGTTCTTTCCCAGCCTGGGGCTGTTTCAACACATCAAGGAGCAGTGGAAGCTCTACCGGATTCTTGCCTGGGGTTCGGGCGTGGATGTGCTCACCAAGCATTTGCAGAGGACCATGAGCGAAAAAATAGAGCAACGCCTCCTGGCATATGGGCAGGACTATGAAGTACCTGTTCCGATCCTTGCGAATTTTCTTTCGGGCAGTTTCCTATCCCTGGTCAAGTGGTGGCTGGATAATAAAATGACCTATTCCCCCGAACAAATGGACGAGATGTTTCAAAAATTAGCGCTTCGAAGTGTGAAGGCTCTTCGGGTGGAATGACCCCTAATGAGAACGAGAACTCGGAGAATACAAAATTCTCAGAGTTCTTTTATATGACTGTCACCGTGGTATGGATGCAAATTTTTTCTTCTTCAACCACCAATGCGCGATAAGCAGAAGAATGGAGACTGCAAACAATCCATTGACCATGCCCGTTGACATGGGGATGACAAAACCAATGCTCTCCGTTTCGAAAGCCAACCCCGTGATATATAAGGCAACTTGAAAGAGGGAACCGAAGACGAGGGGAGCCGTACTCCACTCTCCCAGTGAGACAAGGCGTGCAGAGATATTATTTGAAGAAAACGAACCCAGGAATAAAAGGAGGGTGCCCACCATGCTGAGTGTCGCCAGCAGGTCGTTAAAGATCATTCCGCTCACTGCAGAAAGGTTCAAGAAGAACATTCACATATCCTTTCTTTTCTTATTTGTCCTTTGAGATCGATCAGCGTTTGCCTGCCACAAGTACACTGAGAAAAACTAGACCGATGGCAATCCCCTCCCGTAAAGTTGGCGTCTGCTTTGAGCCCAGGTAGCTTGCCAGCACATAGGTGAGCTGGATGATGAAGCCCTGCAACATGGCTGCCGCCCAGAAACGCTGTTCGTAAAATTCGTACAAGGCGCGGTAGCTCCACCAGATGGGAAAGACCGAGAAGGCGAAATAGAGTAACGCCAAGGGGTGGAGTCCAAACCTGACCACGCTCGCCCAATCCGGTGCGGTGGTTTGACGCGCATCCACGTAGAAATAAATGCCGAATATGATGATTTGGACGACAATGGCCAGTATGAGTTTAGGCATGAAATTCAGGACCTCCGCAGAACTCTACTCGAAACATCCTATCCCACCTCATCGCTTACGGAGCACAAACGCAAAGGTGAATATCCAGATCAAATATGGGATGATCACCATTCGTTGGATGAGACCGTTCCACGGAGTGAAGGCGTTCGGCTGGATCGGTTGTTTTGTCGCCGCGGATAGCAGGAAGGCCGCCACCGTTGTGATGATTCCTACCGCCAGAGTCCAGCCTTGAAGCAGTGCCCTTACTCTTTTTGCAATGACAACTTCCAAACCGCATCATCCCAATCAGAGGCGGGATTGATAAGTGAAACAAAATCCTCCTCAAAATCGCCCCCGCTTTTCTCAAAGGCTTCATGGCTGTCAAATTCCATCAACCACAATACTTCCTTGTCATCCCCGTCCCGTTGATAGACCTTAAACCAGTGACAACCTGCTTTCAGCATGGCGTCGCCATATTTTGCGGCAGCTTGTTTGGTGCCTTCAAAATCATGGACCTTCACACGCATGGTTACCAGGACAGACATTTGAGCCTCCTTTGGTGGATTACGCAATTATACTTGGTGTATCTTTCGAGACGTGGGGTGATTGAAATCAGTGTCGGATGACGCAGTCATTGCCCTTCGTTCAAATATAAGACCAGGTCGATGTCGCCCGGGGAGTGACCCATGCCGGTCAGGATCGCCGCTGCTTCCGTTTTGTGTTGGGTCCCATGGTTTACAAGATGTGCCATGGTTTCCCAAAGCACTCTCTCATGCGGATATCCCTCGGTGGATATGTATTTGATTTTGCTGTAGAGCCTCTCATCGGTCAAATCCGCTACGAATTTCATGAGTCTGGGTTCCTCATCTGCCCAGCGGAGCCGAAGAGATTCGAAGGTTGGAAAATCCTCCGGTTCCATCTTGATAGTGGACGGGGTCCCCTCCCAGCGATTACGCCAGACCCATTCGCCGAAAAAGGCGTGGACGAGTGTTCCTCGCAGGCTCCCATGCGGGAAGGGGGCAGGCGCAAGGAATTGTTCCTGTGTTACCCTGGACGCGGCATCTAATATCTTTGCATTTGACCAGGCATTATATTGATACAGAATCAGAAAATCCTGCTTGTTCATGGAAGCCTCCTCGAGTTGGGAATCGGTTCAGTCATTTGACGATATTCTATGAATATCCGGCATTCCTGCCGACCCGATTCTTGCTCAATTCGCTCATACAACGCCCGCGGATATCATCCCCTTGTGGGACTGTAACTCCCGCAG
>Ga0210377_10002814_pt1 | contig 15045 bp, 12 predicted proteins | sample PLM4_65_b1redo_FD_155480 | JGI IMG/M metagenome (GOLD analysis project Ga0210377, IMG submission 155480) | Groundwater sediment microbial communities from an aquifer in East River, Colorado, USA - PLM4_65_b1 redo | ecosystem: Environmental > Terrestrial > Soil > Riparian zone | place: USA: East...
GCTCGATGGCAATGCCGACCTCGCGAAATTCGCCGATACGCTGGAGAAAACAGTGGTCGCCACGGTCGAGGCCGGCTTCATGACCAAGGACCTGTCGCTCCTGATCGGACCCGACCAGCCCTGGCTCACCACCGAAGGCTTCATCGAAAAGATCGCCGCCAACTTCCAGGAAGCGATGACGGCGTAGATTGCGTTGAATCGAGGGCCTGCGGATCGCTCCACGGGCCTCGCGCTTTTGGCCGGTTCAGAAGCGCATCGTCACTTCGCCGGCGCGCCGGTGATCACCTCGTGAAGCGCCGTCTCCATCTCCCCCTGCAGCGGACCGACGCCGCGCAGCTGGAAAGCGCCGCCGACCTTGCGATGATGCTCGACGCGGAACTTCGCCTCGCCGGTCGCAGCATCAACTGCTTCGAGGTCGAACTTCACGTCGCTCCACGTGCTCCACAACACCGGAATGGACAGGTTCAGGATCGGCCCCAGCTCGTGTACGGTGATCAGTACGGCGGTCTCCGCGCCCTCGCTTTTCGCCTGCGCAATCTTCGCGGCCGCTTCGGTGTCAGGCGCCGCCGGCAACACCTTCACGCTCTGCGCGCACGGCGTTGACCGGAACGCCGCTTCGATTGCCTTGCGCGCGATCTCAGCGCGCGCTTCCTTTTCCTTCTGGTCTGGCCGCCAATGCGTCAACGGCGCAACCTGGACATCGCCCAGCCGCACGCCGGCCGAACACAGCGGCGGCGCGCCGAGCAATGGCGCGCTTGTGCGCTCAGTGGTCGAACATGAGGTAAGCGTCAGCGCCACAAGGGAAAGCCCAAAGCGCTTCATGCCTTTCTCCCTGGATTCGCGTTACGGCCAGCCTCGCCGGCAGCTGCCGCCTGCGTCAAACAACTAGCCCGCCAGCGCAGCCTTCACTGCGGCGAGCGCGTCGCTGGCCTTCGCGCCATCGGGGCCGCCTGCCTGCGCCATGTCGGGCCGGCCGCCGCCGCCCTGCCCGCCGACCGCCGCCGCGGCTTGTCTGACCAGATCGACGGCCGAGAATCTCGACACCAGATCGTCGGTGACGCCGACCACGACGGCGACCTTGCCATCGTTCACCGCGACGAACACAGCGACGCCCGAGCCGAGCGACTTCTTGGCTTCGTCGACCACGTTCTTGAGGTCCTTCGCGGGCAAGCCTTCGGCAACCTTGCCGATGAACTTCACGCCGTTGATTTCTTCAGGGCCCGCAGCCGCGCCGCTTCCGCCACCGCCCATCGCCAGCTTCTTGCGAGCACCCGCCAGTTCGGCCTCGAGTTTCTTGCGCTGATCGACCAGTTGCGCCACGCGCGCCGGCGCCTCCGCGATCGGCGCCTTGAACTGGTCCGCGATCTCGCGCGCCACGGCGACGCGCGACTTGAGGAAGTTGAGCGCCGCCTCGCCCGTCATCGCCTCGATCCGGCGCACGCCGGCCGAGACGCCGCCTTCGGAAGTGATCACGAACACGGCGATGTCGCCGGTGCGCGCCACATGCGTGCCGCCGCACAGCTCGACCGAATAGGGCGCATTGGCTTCGCTGGGCGAATTGCCGAGGCGCAGCACACGTACGATGTCGCCATACTTCTCGCCGAACAGCGCCATCGCGCCCGCCTTCACCGCCGCGTCCGGCGCCATTTCGCGGATTTCCGCTGGTGCGTTCTGGCGGATGATCGCGTTCACCTCGGCCTCGACCACTTCCGTGTCCTCGCGCGTCAGCGGTGCGTGATGGGAAAAGTCGAAGCGGAAATAGTCGGCCTCGACCAGGGAGCCCTTCTGCGTCACGTGCTTCCCGAGCCGGTTGCGCAGCGCCGCATGTACGAGGTGCGTCGCCGAATGATTGGCGCGGATACGCGCGCGGCGCACGCGGTCGATCTTCATCTCCGCGAGGTCGCCCACCTTCGCCGAGCCCGTCGTCATCTCTCCGATATGCGCGAACACATCGCCCGCGCGTTTCTGGACGTCATCGACGCGGAAGCGGCCGCCGCCGAAGATGATCTCGCCCTTGTCTCCTGCCTGACCGCCCGACTCGGCATAGAAAGGCGTCTGCGCGAACACGAGTTCGGCCTTGTCGCCCGCCTTTACCGTCTTCGCTTGCGCGCCTCCGACAAGTATCGCCGTCAGCGTTCCGCTGGTTTCCTCGAACTCATAGCCCTGGAAGTTCGTCGCGCCGGAGGCGTCGCGTACCGCGAACCACACTTCGCCCGAACCCGCCTCGCTCGAACCCTTCCAGCTTTCCTGGCTGCGCGTCCTCTGCTCGTCCATCAACGAGCTGAACCCGGCCTCATCGACGGTCATGCCCCCCGCGCGCAGCACGTCTTGCGTGAGATCGAGCGGGAAGCCGAACGTGTCGTAGAGTTTGAACGCCACGTCGCCTGGCAGCACGCCGCCCTTGCCGAGCCCCGCCGTCGCGTCTTCCAGCAGCTGAAGGCCGCGGCCCAGCGTGCGCTGGAAGCTCGCCTCTTCCTGGCTCATCGCGCTTTCGATCGCCGGCTGCGCCCGCCCGAGTTCGGGATAGGCCGCGCCCATCTCCTGCACCAGCGTGCTCACCAGCTGGTGCATGCCCGGCTCGCGCGCGCCCAGCATGTGCGCATGGCGCATCGCGCGCCGCATGATCCGGCGCAGCACATAGCCGCGCCCTTCGTTCGACGGCGTAACGCCATCGGCCATCAGGAAGCAGGTCGAACGCAGGTGATCGGATATGACCCGGAAGGACGCCGCGTGGTCGCCTTGAGCCTTCACCTTATAGAGGTCTTCTTCCGCCGCGATCAGCGTCGCGAACAGGTCCGTCTCGAACACGGAATCCACGCCCTGCATTATCGCCGAGATGCGCTCCAGCCCCATGCCCGTGTCGATGGAAGGCTTCGGCAGCGGCCGGCGCGAGCCGTCCGCGGACTGCTCGAACTGCATGAAGACGAGGTTCCAGAATTCCAGGAACCGGTCGCCATCCTGTTCGGCCGAGCCGGGCGGACCGCCCCAGATCTTGTCGCCCCGGTCGATGAAGATTTCCGAGCACGGGCCGCACGGGCCGGTGTCGCCCATCGACCAGAAATTGTCGCTGGTCGCGATGCGGATAATGCGGCTGTCCGGCAGGCCGGCGATCTTCTTCCAGTAGCCATGCGCCTCGTCGTCGTCGTGATAGATCGTGACCGTCAGCTTGTCCTTCGGCAAGCCGAACGTGCCGGTGACCAGCTTCCAGGCGTGCTCGATCGCCAGCTCCTTGAAATAATCGCCGAACGAGAAATTGCCGAGCATCTCGAAGAAGGTGAGGTGGCGCGCGGTATAGCCGACATTGTCGAGGTCGTTGTGCTTGCCGCCCGCCCGCACGCATTTCTGCGAAGTGGCGGCCCGGGGAGCAAAAGGCTTCTCGACGCCGGTGAAGATGTTCTTGAACTGCACCATGCCGGCGTTGACGAACAGCAGGCTGTTGTCGCCCTGCGGCGGCACGAGCGGCGAAGACGGCTTCACGACGTGGCCCGCCGCCGCGAAATAGTCGAGGAATGCTGCGCGAATCGCGTTGACGCTCTCGGGCGCTGAAGATTTGCGTGGCGTCGGCATCATTACTCCGAAGTCAGGCTTCCGGCGGCCGGAAAGGCGCAACGGCGATACCGCCGCCCTTCCCGCAACCGCTTAGCTGGGCCCGCTGCGCCAGTTATCCCAGCCCGGCTCAGGACCCCGTGGCCCGTATAAGGCGGGCCCGCCGCGGCGCCAAGCAAAACGGCCCCCTCGGCCTTCACCACCACCATCACCACCATCACCACCACCAACACCATCACCACTTCGGCGCCCGGGGGAAAGCAGAAGGCGCCGATCCAGAGGACCGGCGCCTTCCTGCACTGCCATGTGCGGACCGTCAGGCCGGCTGCGAACCCGGCCTCACGGCGGAATATCAGCCTTCGGCGACTTCCTTGTCGTCGTCCTCGTCGCTGGCCTCGGTCGCCAGCAGGGTCTCGGAGATGATGCCGGCGTTCTTGCGGACGGCGTCCTCGATCTCGGCCGCCATCGCCGGATTTTCCTTCAGGAACTTCCGGGCGTTCTCGCGACCCTGGCCGATGCGCTGCGAGCCATAGGAGAACCACGAGCCCGATTTTTCCACGACATTGGCCTTCACGCCGAGATCCAGCAGCTCGCCGGTCTTGGAGATGCCTTCCCCGTAAATGATGTCGAACTCGACCTGCCGGAACGGCGGGGCAACCTTGTTCTTGACCACTTTCACGCGGGTCTGGTTGCCGATCACTTCGTCGCGTTCCTTGATCTGGCCGATGCGGCGGATGTCGAGGCGGACCGAAGCGTAGAATTTCAGCGCGTTTCCGCCTGTCGTGGTCTCGGGCGAGCCATACATCACGCCGATCTTCATGCGGATCTGGTTGATGAAGATGATCATGGTCTTGGATTTCGAGACCGAGGCGGTGAGCTTGCGCAGCGCCTGGCTCATCAGCCTGGCCTGGAGCCCCGGCAGGCTGTCGCCCATTTCGCCCTCGAGTTCGGCGCGCGGCGTCAGGGCCGCGACCGAATCGATCACCAGCACGTCGATCGCGCCCGAGCGCACCAGCGTGTCGGCGATCTCGAGCGCCTGCTCGCCCGTGTCGGGCTGCGAGATCAGGAGATCGTCAAGATCGACGCCCAGCTTGCCGGCATAGACCGGATCGAGCGCATGTTCGGCGTCGATGAAAGCGCCGACCCCGCCGCTCTTCTGCGACTCGGCCAGCACGTGCAGCGCCAGCGTGGTCTTGCCCGAGCTTTCCGGCCCGTAGATTTCGATGATGCGGCCCTTGGGCAGGCCGCCGATGCCTAGCGCTACGTCGAGGCCGAGCGAGCCGGTCGAGAGCGCCTCGATATCCATCGCGCGCTGTTCGCCAAGGCGCATGATCGAGCCCTTGCCGAAATTGCGCTCGATCTGCCCGAGCGCCGTCTCGAGGGCCTTCTGTTTGTCCATGCCCTTGTCTTCCACCAGCTTCAGCGCCGCCATTTCGCTCTCCACATCTGCCATGCTGGGGGTGGGCGGGCAAACCCGCTGATTCCCAGCCCAATCTGATGTCTATGTACTACAAATGTTCTCGTGAACAAAGAGTGAAAACTCCCCGGCTGCAAAATAGTTTCGAAGCCCAATTCATGGGGCTTTTCGAATCGTTTCGGCCCAATCCATAGATGCAGCGGGCGCCCCGCCCCCGGAGGAAGCCGCGAAGCGCATGGCGTGGCTCTCGTTCCTGCCGTGAAACGGGGGCAGTATCCTGGAAAGATCGGGGAACAATCATGAGATCGCTGCTTGCGGCCTTCCTGATCCTTGCCGCCGCCGGATGTCAGCCGCGGACGCCGGCCAGCGCGGCGGAGAACGATCCACGGCCGTTCGCCGAAATACTCGCCGAAAATGGTCTCTCGGCAACGGACGCCGCGCTGGCTGCGCGTCCTCAGTCTCCGGAGACTGCTTTCCAGCTCGGCGCCGTTCGCTTCCTTCGCGCGTTCGAAGTCATGCTTCAGACGCGCTATGCCAGCTACCGCGGCGATGTCCCCTTCCTGCCGGGCATGCGGACGCCTCTGCCGGGCAATCCAAAGGCGAGGTTCGATCCGGCGTTCCTGGAAACCGCCCTTTCCGGCGCGCTCACGCACCTTGCCGCCGCCGAGGCCGCGCTCGCTCCCGCTTTGAACGGAGAGTTCGCCGCAAGCGTGCCGCTTAACGTCGTCTGGCTGGACATCGATCAGGACGGACGGAGATCCGATTGGGAGTCCCTTCAGGCGCTGTTGTCGGAAATGGGCGCGGCGGCGGACTGGCAACAGTTCGACGGAACCATTCGCTTCGACTCGGCGGACGCGGAATGGCTTGCCGCCTATGTCCACATGCTGGCCGGCATGAGCGAGCTGGTGCTGTCGCTGGACCCCACGCCAGCCATTCAAACCGTATATGAAGGGCGTACACGTCTCGAACGCGCGGGCGCGATCGGCGCATCGCTTCTCTTCGCTGAGGACGACTGGATCGACCAGGCGGCGGCCGTGCTGCTGACGCTGGAGGGAAAGCCCGACGCTGCGCGCACGCGCAAGGCGCTCGACCACTTCCGAAAGATGATCGCGCACAACCAGAAATTCTGGCCGGAGATGATGGCGGAAACCGACAACGATCACGAATGGCTGCCCAATCCCTCGCAGACCTCGCCCTTCGGCGTCACGATCACTCCCGAGCTCGCGGCCTCCTGGCAGGCCGTGCTTGCCGAGATCGACGACATCCTGACCGGCCGCAAGCTGGTCCCCTACTGGCGCGCGCCGGACAACCGGCAGGGCGGCGAGACCGGGGTTGGCGTCAATATCCGCAAGCTCATGACCGACCCGGGCGACATGAACGTGGTGTTGCTGATCCAGGGAGCGGCTGTCGCGCCCTATCTCGAGACCGGACAGCTCGCGACCATGAATGCCTGGAACAGGTTCACCGCCATGACCCAGAGCGACGGCCTGCTCATCGCGCTGCTGCTGAACTGACGCCAGTCTTCTAGAGCCCGTCCGGCCGCGGCGCGCCGATTGCCCTAGCCAGCCCCTCGAACATCGGCGTCCAGCCGGACTTGCTCGGCTCCTTGGCTTCCTGCGCGATGCCCTCCTGGCGGAAGCGCATGATGCAGCCATCCCCGTCGGCCTCGAACGTCACGGTGATGAGGTCGTGCTCGGGCGAGAATTGCGGCATGGCGAATGTCAGCGAGACTTTCCGCGGCCTGTCGGTTTCGAGGAACTCGCCGGTCGCCGTATATTTTACGCCGCCGCGCGTGTCGCTAATGGTCCAGCGGCCGCCGGGGCGAGGATCCATCTCGCAGATGTGCTTGTCCGATGTCGGCCCGGTGAACAGCCAGAGGGACGCGTATTTCGGATCGGTCCAGGCGTCGTAGACGCGCTCGGGGCTCGCCTCGAACCGCCGCATCATCACCAGCACGCGGTCCGGATCCTCGCGCATGCGCCGGTTGAAATCGATGCGCCAATCCTCGCTCATGACCGGTCCCTCAGGCCAGATTGAGTTGCCACGACACGCCGAAGCGGTCGTTCACCCATCCGAACTTCTTGCTGAAGCCATAGTTCCCGATCGGCATCAGCGCCTGTCCGCCCTCGAGCAGCGCGCCATAGAGCCTGTCGACCTCCGCCTCGCTGTCGCACTCGACGAACAGCGACATCGACGGCGTGAAAGTGAAGGCGTGCCCGGTCGAGTCGATAGCGCGATACTCGACGCCGTTCAGCTCGAACCGCGCCACCACCACCCAGCCTTCCTTGCCCGGCCCCTCCTTGCCGTACCGCTTCACGTCGACGAGGCGCGACTTCGGAAACAGCGAGACGTAGAACGTCATCGCCTCCTCGGCGCGGCCTTCGAACATCAGGAAAGTATGTATGTTCATGGGATCACCTCAGGCTGGCCAACTATGCGGGATTGAGCGGCGCGTTGAACCCCCAGACATGGCCGAACGGGTCGCGCACCTTGGCAAAGCGCGCGCCCCAGAACACGTCCTGCGGCTCCAGGATGACGATCGCTCCCGCCGCCTGCGCCCGCCCCACGAGGGCGTCGACTTCCGAAGGCTTCGGCCGGTTGACGTTGAGGGTCAGACTGGCGCTGCCGAGGCTCGAGGGCGCACGCACGTCGGCGCCGAACTCCTCGAACTCGTCGTTCAGCATGATCTCGGTGCCGAACATCGCAAGGATGGCGTGGAACACGCGCTTGCCGTCCTCGGCCATGGTCTTCATCGTGCAGGTCGCGCCGAACGCCTTCTCGTAGAAGGCAATCGCATCGGCGCCGCCCTTGACGCAGAGATGCGCCTGGATGGTGGGAACATTCGACATTCGCGCTTCCTCTCTGTCTGTTCTTTGTCCTGACGCCGGTCAGCCGGGATCGCTCCGCTTCCGGCGCCCTTCCGTCTTCTGCTTGGTTGATCGCGCCTCGTTCTGCGCGCGGAAAAGCTGGTCGAGCACGTCGAACCGCGCCGACCAGAAGCTCTCGTAGAAGCGCAGCCATTCGTCGGCCGCCCTAAGCGGTTGGGGCGCCAGCGAGCAGACATGCGCCCGCCCCTCGATCCGCCGCTTCACCAGCCCCGCCTCCTCCAGCACCTTCACGTGTTTGGAAGCAGCCGCGAAGCTCATGTCGAACGGTTCGGCCAGATCGCTGATTTTCCGGTCGCCCCCCGCTAGCGCGCGCAGCATCGCCCGCCGTGTCGCATCCGACAGGGCGTGGAAGACATCGTCCAGTTTTTGATCTTGAACCATATGGTTGAATAACCCGGCCGAACCGGATGGTCAACCATATGGTTGAAGAATCGCTATGCCGGCCAGACCCAAGGCTGACGGCGGCTTTCCGCTGGCCGGTTCAAACCGCCGAGGCGGTGCGCGGGACGGCTGTCATGTCCAGATTCAGAACCTGGTTCATCTTGGCGATGAGTTCGCGCTGATCCACCGGCTTGGAGACATAATCCGTCATGCCGAGGGCGAGATATTTTTCCCGATCGCCGAGCATCGCGTCTGCCGTCAACGCGATAACCGGTATGTCGCTCCAGGGCTGCTGACTGGACCGGATGCGCTGGATGGCTTCCTTCCCGTCCATGACCGGCATGTGGATGTCCAGCAAGACCAGGTCGAAAGCTTCTGACTCCAGTCTGTCCAGGGCTTGCCTGCCGTTGACCGCTTCCGTGCACTCGCAACCCTGGGGCGCCAGGAAAAGCTTGATGACCTGGCGGTTGATCGCGTTGTCGTCGGTCACCAGCACGCGCTTCCCGCGCAGCGTCATCCCTGCAAGCGCCTGGGCGTTCACGACCGCCTTTGCTATCGAGGCGGAAGCCGGCGCTGGCAGCGCTGCCTTGGCCCGGAAGGTCAGGATGAAACGCGCGCCCTGACCGTCGGCGCTCTCCACGCGGATGTCGCCTCCCATCAGCCGCGCAAGCTGGCGCGAGATTGCCAGGCCCAGCCCGGTTCCGCCGAATCTGCGTGTCGTAGTGGCGTCCGCCTGCGTGAAGGCGTTGAACAGCCTCGCCTGAACCTCGGGGCTCATGCCGATCCCCGTGTCGGAAACCTCGATGGCGACGAGATGTTCGGAATCGTCCAGCGGCTGCGAGGAAACCGAAACAGCCACCCGCCCGCGCTCGGTGAACTTCATGGCGTTCGACAGCAGGTTGCTGATGCACTGACGCACCCGCACGGGGTCGTATATCAGCTTCTCCGGCAGGCTCGCGTCATAGCTGACCGCAAGCTCGATGCCTTTTTCCTCCGCCTGCGCTTCGAAAAGCTGGCTGATGCGCTTCAGCGAGTGAAGCAGATCGCCCGGCACCGGCGATATCTCGAGCTTGCCGGCCTCGACCTTCGACAGGTCGAGCACATCGTTCAGCAACGCCGTCAGCGACCGGCCCGAGTCCAGGATGGTGGCGACCTTTTCGCGCTGGGCGCTCGAAAGATCCTCTCCGTCCAGCGCCTGCGCCATTCCCAGAACGCCGTTCAGCGGCGTGCGGATCTCATGGCTCATGTTGGCGAGAAACTCGCTCTTGGACCGGCTGGATGCTTCGGCGTCGTCCTTGGCCGCCCGCAGCTCCGCTTCCAGCGCTTTCCACGAAGACAGATCGACCACGGTGCCTATCACCGTCCTGGATTCTGTTCCCGTCGCCTCCAGCACCCGCGCCCGCATATGCATCCAGCGGTACTCGCCGTTGTGCCGCCTGAGCCTGACCTGCTCGTCGAACGCATTCAGTTCGCCCCGCCGCATTTTCTTGAGAGCGTCGGTTGGCGATGGCGAGTCTTCGGGATGGATCCTCTCGGCCAGCTCCGATAGAGGCCAGCTTCCCGCCGATATTCCCAGCCCCGCCGCCATCGCGGGATGCGGCTTGAAGATCAGGTCGACGAGATCCAGCTCGAAATATCCGTCCCCGGCGCTTTCGCTTGCGAATGTCAGGCGCCGCTTTGCCGATTCGGAAGTTGAAAGCGCCGCGATCAGGCGCTCGAAAGTATGGTTTGCGGTCCGGGAGGCGCTGGCGATGCCGAGCATCGTGCCGACGGCGGAAATGGTGGCGGCAATCGCGACAGCCGGCGGAAAGGTAACCCAGGCCGACCACAGCAGGCAGAAAATCAAACCGGCGATAGGTCCGGCAATATAGGCGCGCTGCACCTTCGGCCGGCTCGCCAGATTGAAGATGATGTGGATGATCAGTCCGAAGAGCGTCGTGAGCGCCAGCGCCCAGCCGGCCCGGGTTTGCGTCAGCCAGAACGCCATCGCCATGATCGACCAGCCGCCGACGACAAGAGCGCCGCTGACCAGATACCCGCGGTCGTCGAGAAAAGTGGATTCGTCATTCCGGATGGTGAATTTGTAGATTGCCGCATCCGCTGCGATCATCGGCAGCGTCCAGCACACCGCCGCGACAGGCCCGTAGAACCAGCCGAACATCAACCCGGAAAGAATCGACAGCGACAGGGTGATGAACAGCGTTCGCCGCGCATCGTTCACCCACTGCTGGCGTTCAGCCGAGACTTGCACCGACATCGAGACGTCCAACGTGTTCAGTTCCCCGCAAAACCCTAAGACAAACAGATAAATCTTTGGTGTTGGCGCGTTGAGCCGCTCTCGGGAAATGGTCCGGAAAATGGATCGGCAAGGAAAGAAATCCGAGCTTTCCCTTACGGCCGCGATCACTGCGATCGGCCGGAAGGCCCCGGCCACCCGGCCGGCTATTTCCCGGCGCCCGTCGTGCGCTTCTCTATCCGCCGGCCGCCGGCGAGGATGCCCGGCAGCGAGTAGTTCCCCTCGTGGCAGGCGGCTTCGAATACGCGGTTGGCGGTCGCGTAGAACAGCTGTTCGCCTCGCCATATCTGGCTGAACGCTGTGGGATCCTCGACCGTGTACTGGTACAGGATTTCGGTCGGAGAGATGCGCGTGAAACGTTCCGTTACCTTGGCGTTTTCGGAAACGTAGAGCGGCGCTGCCGGCTTGTAGGCGTCGCCTGGCAGGAAACCGTCGGTCACGACCACAAGCGTGTCGCCTTCCCAGTGGCCAATCGAATTCCCCATCCAACGCCGCTGCGCGCTCCTGGGCGCCGGACGAAGGGGGATCATCCGCACTTGCCCGTTCTGCTCCATCGAGATCACCAGGAGATCGGCCGTCTGCACAATCTGGTAGTTGCCATTGTAGCGGGCGGTGAAGATCGGCACGCCGGTCGATCCCGATCCGCCGGCGAGGCATCGCTCGGTTGAAGGTCTCGCTTCGGGATGATCGTAGACGTTCAGCATGTCGAACTGCGCCTTGGCCAGCCGGGCCTTGCCGGCCTCGCTGTAGGGCATCTTGCCGGTTGGGGGATCGACGATCACCGACGTGCGGATTTCGCCGTTGATCCGCAGCATGGTCTCCCCCATTTCCCACCACTCCGACTGTCGCCCGCCGATGCTATCGCTGTTGTCATTGAGGAAAGCCTCGCGACTCATCTTCACGAAGGCTGCTGCACGCTCTTCTGTCGTCGTCAGCGCATCGAACGCCGCCGGCCGCTCCAGCGGCGTCGCGGTGGTATTGGTCCACACGCCTTCGAGGTCGGGCGCGCCATACGCTTTTCGCGGCGCGGTATAGCTCTGCGCCACTGCCGCAGACGACCAGAGCAAGGCAAGCAGGAGGACGAGACCGCGGATGCGCATGCCGACAACTCCGCAAGGTTCCTGATCGAAGAACCCTAGCATGGCGAGCGCTACGCCCGGAAGCCAGCCAGAAAATTCGCCATTGATTGCAAGAACCGGATATCGGCATGTTCACGCATGGTTTCTCTTTCTCCCGACCGCATTCCCGTCATCGCCGGCATAGGCGAGATCACAGACCGTCCCGCCGATTTCATGCAATCGCTGGAGCCGCTCGCGCTGATGGCCGAGGCGGCGCACCGCGCGGACGCGGACGCCCGCGGCCTCCTGCGTGAGGTCGACTCGGTCGATATCGTTGCGCTCGTGAGCTGGCGTTATGACGACCTGCCCGGCCGCCTCGCCGGACGCCTCGCCATCTCTCCCAAGCGCAACTTCTACGGCACGGTCGGCGGCGAAAGCCCGGTGCGCTACATCCACGAAGCCGCCCAGCGCATCGCCCGTGGGACAAGCCAGGTCGGCCTCGTCCTCGGCGCCGAGGCGCAATACGCGGTCAATCACGCCAAGCGCGCCGGCGTCGACTTGCCGTGGACGCCCTATGCAATCAACGCGCCCAAGATGAAGCGCGCCGCCGACTATGTGCATCCGCTCGGGCACAAGCTCGGCGTCGCCTGGCCGATCAGCGTCTATCCGTTCTACGAAGCGAAGACCGCTCAGCATTGGGGCCAGACGCCGCGTGAGGCCCAGGCCGAATCCGGCCTGCTGTGGTCGCGCTATTCCGCCGCCGCAGCGAAGAACCCCTACGCCTGGTCGAAGACCGCGCTGTCGCCCGAAGACATCACCACCGTCACGCCCGACAACCGGATGATCTCCTGGCCCTATGTGAAGCGCATGGTCGCCAATCCGAACGTCAACCAGGGCGCCGCCATCATCGTCACGTCGCTCGGCAAGGCCCGCGCCGCCGGCATTCCCGAGGACCAGCTCGTCTTCATCGGCGCCGGCGCCTCAGCCGTCGAACCGCGCGACTGGCTCGCCCGCGACTGGTATCACGAGAACCACTCCCAGGAGGCGGTCCTCGGCGCCATGTTGCAAGCCGCCCATGACGATGGCGCCGGCTTCGATGCGCTCGAACTCTATTCCTGCTTCCCGGTGGTGCCCAAGATGGCCCGGCGCGCTCTGATGCTCGGTCCCGATGTCGAACCCAGCGTCTGCGGCGGGCTCAGCTTCTTCGGCGGACCGCTCAACGTCTATATGGCTCACGCCGCCTGCGCGATGGTGCGCAAGCTTCGCGAAGGCGCCAAAACCGGCCTCATCTACGGCCAGGGCGAATTCGTCACCAAGCATCACGCGCTGATCCTATCCCGTCGCCCGCAGGGAGACGCCGCCCTCGCCGATCTGCAGGCGCAGGAGACTGCCGACAGATGCCGGGAGCCGCCCCCTCCGACTGACGAGTCCCCCGACGGCGCTGCAAAGATTGAAACCTTCACCATCCTTCACGACGCTTCCGGCCAGCCGATCCAAGGCGTCGTCATCGCCCGCATGGACAGCGGCGCCCGCACGCTTGCACGGATCCCGGCGGGGCACGCAGACGACATGGCCCTTCTCATGAACCAGGACCGCTATCCCATCGGCGCACGCGGGATGATCCGTCTTGCCCCCGATGGTCTGCCGGAATGGCGCACCATCGCCTGAACGCCCCTCGCCTGCCGCGCGAGCCGTGCTATGTCAGGGAATAACTTGGGGAACTGACTTCAGGGGAGAAGAACCCATGCGCCACGCCAGACTGTTCGCCGCGTCCGCCTTCGCAACTGCCATGCTGGCGCTCACCGCCTGCAACGAGAGCACGCCCGCCGCTTCCACGCCTGATCCGGCCGCCGCCGCTGCTGCGACCGCAACCGCCGTCGCCGACGCCCGCGCCGCCGATCTCGCCGCCGCCACCGCCGTCCATAGTGATCCGGGCCCGGCCGTCTACTTCGTCAACCTCAAGGATGGCGACACGGTCACCTCGCCCTTCCGAGTGGTGTTCGGCGTCTACGGCAAGGGCATCGCGCCCGCGCTGGTCGACAAGCCGGATACCGGCCATCACCATCTGCTGATCGACACCCAGCTCAGCGACGAGGAAATGAAGTTCGCGATTCCGAAGGATGAGCAGCACCAGCACTTCGGCGCCGGCCAGACCGAAACCGTGCTCATGCTTCCCGCCGGCGTCCACACGCTCCAGCTCGCCTTCGGCGACATGAACCACGAGATGATGAAACCCGCGCCGATGATGTCGCAGAAAATCTCGATCACGGTGAAGTAGGCGCTGCTTCCGCGGGTGGCCTACCCAAAATGGGTGGACGGAACCGGACGATGCTGTTGAGCCGGATTGCGGGCTTGACGCAAATGGTCCGTCCGAAGCCCGTCCCCCCAACCCAGGGCCTAGGACCGGGGGAGCGTCGGGAAACTGACGCTCCCTTGCGTTTTGGAACAGCCCTACGGCGCCGCGCTCGCGGGAAGTCCCGCGCCGACCCTCAGGCCGCATCCTTCGCGCCGGCGTTGAGCTCCTGCTTCACCCGCTCGGCGAGCTGGCGCAGCGTGAACGGCTTGGGCAGGAACGAGATCGAGCGCTCCTCCTCCAGCGTCTTGGCGAGGTCGCGCTCGGCATAGCCCGAGATGAACATGACCCGGGTCTTCGAAAGCCACGGCCGCGCCGCCTTGAGCAGCGCCGGCCCATCCATGCCGGGCATCACCACGTCCGAGATCAGGAGATCGATGGCGCCAGCGCTCTCCTTGATGATCTCGAGCGCCTTCTCGCCGTCGCCCGCCTCCATGACGGAATAGCCGCACGAGGCCAGCAGCTGCGCCGCGATGCCGCGAACGCCCTCCTCGTCCTCGACCAGCAGGATGCGGCCGCGGCCGGCGAGGTCCTGGCCCTTGGACGGGCTCGTATCGGCCGGCGGGTGATCGAACACATTGTCGGGCGGCGCCTCTTCCACCGTGCCGGTGAAGGCAGGCAGGAAGATCTTGAACGTGGTGCCGCGTCCGACCTTGGACACCGGGTAGATGTAGCCGCCCGACTGTTTGACGATGCCATAGACCGTGGCGAGGCCGAGCCCCGTGCCCTTGCCGGCTTCCTTGGTGGTGTAGAAGGGCTGGAAGATCTTCTCCATGATCTCGGTCGGAATGCCGGCCCCGTCGTCGATCACTTCGATCAGTACGTATTCGCCCTCGGTGAGCAGGCTGAATCCGTCCTTGCGCGCCGCCGCCGCATCCGCGCGCGAGGTCCGGATGACGAGATTGCCGCCGCCCTTCTTCTCGATCATGGCGTCGCGGGCGTTGGTGCAGAGATTGGTGATCGCGGTTTCGAGCTGGCCCTTGTCGACCTTGACACGCGGCAGGTCGCGGCCATGGACGATGTCGAGCTTGATGCGCTGGTCGATGATGTCGCGCAGCAGCACGTAATAGTCGGTCAGGGCATCCGACACATCCAGCACTTCCTGG
>Ga0210377_10002815_pt1 | contig 15045 bp, 17 predicted proteins | sample PLM4_65_b1redo_FD_155480 | JGI IMG/M metagenome (GOLD analysis project Ga0210377, IMG submission 155480) | Groundwater sediment microbial communities from an aquifer in East River, Colorado, USA - PLM4_65_b1 redo | ecosystem: Environmental > Terrestrial > Soil > Riparian zone | place: USA: East...
AGACCTCAGGGTCCGGCGCCGTCCAGTCGAAGCCGCCGTCCGGCCCGACGATGTAGCCGTCAAGTGAGGCGCCCATTGAATAGGTCACGCTGCGCATCAGAAGTCCTCCGCAAGAACCGGCCGGCCTCGGCGGCCGGCTTCACTCCCCGGCGTTGCCGAAGGTCGCCCGGCCGGCCAGCCGATAGGTCAGGAGCGTCACGCCGGACGGCACCGACCGCGACTCGACCAGCTCCAGGTTGTGCGTCTGGCCGCGGTCCGGGAAGAGCCGCAGCCCGTCGCCGACAATGACCGGGTAGAGCCGCAGGTTGAGCTCGTCGACGAGGTCGCGCTCGAGCAGCCAGCGGAGCAATTCGCCGCTGCCATGGACCTGGAGCTCGCGCCCGGGCTTCGCCTTGAGCTCTTGCACCGCCGCCTCGAGGTCACTGGTGATGACGTGGGTGTTCTGCCAGGTCGGGTCCTTGAGCGTCGTCGAGGGCACGTACTTAGGCAGGACGTTGATCCCATGGGAGACCGGGTCGCCACCGTCGTGGAGTGGCCAGTACGGCTCCCATATCTCCCAGGTCTTGCGCCCGAGCAGGAACGCATCGGCGCGCTCGAACCACGCAGTCAGCAAGCGCCAGCCCTCCTGGTCGGCGAAGGGCGCGGTCCAACCGCCGCGGTCGAACCCGTCGCGTCGGTCCTCATCGGTGCCGCCAGGGCCCTGATAGACCCCGTCCAGGGTCACCATCATCGATGCGGTCAGCTTCATGGTCATTGCTCCTTCGCGTGGGCGTCGATGATGGGTAGACGGTCGGCCGAACGGCGACTCATCGGTCCACCCGCGAACCAGTAAGCGTCGCCGCGGTTTCCTGTCGGAGACCTAACCAGTGGAGTTGCGGTCGCGCAGCATGCGTTCGGCGACCGCACGTTCCGCCGGCGAGCCGGCGTCCAGGCCTGTGACCGCGCCCTCGATGTCCATCTCGCTGCGATTCTGGCTGAGTTTGGCCTTGGCCTCGAGGCGCGTGATCCGGAGCTCGAGGCCGACGATCGCGCGGGCCTGGGTTCGGACGTAGTCGTCGGGCGCATCGGAAAGCACCCAGGGATCGGGTCGGCCGGCCTCATGCCGCTCCACGAGCTTGCCTACGTGTGGGATCAGCCAGTCGGGGTCATGGACCGTCGTGATCGTGCCGTGCGCCTGGACGGTGACGTAGTTCCAGGTCGGAACCACCTTGCCGGTCAGGCGCTTCTCCTCGTACCACGCGGGCGAGATGTAGGCGTCGGGACCGTCGAAGATCGCAAGGGCCTCCCCTGCCCCATCGCCGCCGACATCGATCGCCTGCTCGATCTCACGCCACTGCAGGTTCCCGCGCGCAAGATGCCCCCGCAGCGTGCCGTGTGCCCCGTCGGCGCGATCGAACAGCATCGGCAGGATCGACGCCCGGAACCCGCCTGGCCCGTGGGTGACCAGGGTCGCCGGCACGACGGCGCACAGCTCGGCGAGGAGAGCCGCGGGATCCTCCACCTCGAACTTCCGATGGGCCGGTTGGTACATGCCACGACGGTACCCTAGACTCCGACGCGTGACGGCATCGGGTTACGCTCGATGGGCCGGTAGCGACGCCTATGAGCGATACATCGGACGCTGGAGTCGGCGGGTCGCCGACCTGTTCGTGGATTGGGTCGAGGTGCCGCCAGGGCAGCGCTGGCTCGATGTCGGATGCGGAACGGGCGCCCTGAGCCAAGGCGGTCCGCGGCCGCCGGGGTTGACCTGCGAGACTGGGCTCGAACGGCTCAGGCAACAGGGCGTTGGACCGATCGACTGCGAGCCTGTTGGCGGACAGCGGAGCCAGGTGGGCAGACTGATGATCCTCCCCAAGATCCGGGACCCTCGGTTCATCACCGTGCGTCGCGGCGGGATCCTCCAGGACGACGATCATCATCTCCTCGCGATGTGGGCGGCTGACTGCGCGCAGCACGTGCTCCACCACTTCGAGCAGGCACGGCCGAAGGACGACCGTCCGCGACGCGCGATCGACCTTGGGCGCGCCTGGGCGCGGGGCGAGATCACCTGGTGGGAGGCCCGCACGGCGGGCGGCCATGCCAACGCTGCGGCCAGGGACCTGCGTGGGACAGCACGGCATGCCGCGTACGCTGCCGGTCAGGCCGCAGCGGTAGGCCATGTGGCGGCCCATGAACTCGGAGCCGCGGCCTACGCGATCAGGGCGGCGCGGGCGGCAGCGCCTGAAGACGAGCATGACGCGGCCGGCCGCTTGGAGTGCCAGTGGCAGCGCGCGCAACTCCCCTCCCCCATCCGAGCGCTCGTGCTCGACGACCAGCGGCTGCGCAACGAGCTCTGCTGGTCCGTCTTCGACTGCTGAACGATCGCAACAGGCCCCCGAGAACCCACAAGGGAGCTACGGCCAGCAGCAGGACGGCGACAGCCTGCACGGCCAGAACGACGAGCACTTCGCGGCTCGCGATCGGGAGCCACCTGAAGGCGAAGTGCCCGCTGACTGGGACCTGGCCGGCGACGAGGAGCTGCCACAGATGCGCCTGGGCGCCCTCGTCGGGCTGGTGGACCACGCCGTGCACCGCCACCTACCACACGATCATCGCGAGCGCACCGAAGGACATCGCCACGGGGAGGTACCCCGACGGTTGCCGCAGCAGTGCCCGTACGGTCATCGATGCATCCCTATCGTGCCGCGAAGCCATCGTGAGGCGTCGGGTCATATGACCGCGCCTTCCAGGAGCTCGATCGTCAACGCGTCGGCGTCGATGGCGGGTCGGTCGGTGCCGGCGCCACGTTGGGGTTCACGTGGAAGACGTTGTCCGGGTCCCACACGCGCTTGAGGGCGGCGAGGCGGGCGAGCTTGGTGTCGCCGTAGATCCGGCGCGTCTCCTCCGGACCCGCGTCGCTGTTGCCGTTGGAGTAGGCGCCGAGGACTCGGTCGGGCTCGACGATTGCCATCGCCCGCCGGCACCAGTCGGCGTTCGCCTGGTCGAGCGACGGGTCGGACCAGGCCGAGTCGGCGCTGAGGTCGAACGCCGCGTCGCGGCCGGCGTACGCGGTCGCATGCTCGGGCACACGGCTGATCGCGCCGCCGAGCGCGGTGATCGAGAAGGTCGCGTCCCCTGGCGCGTCCGCGGCGAGCTCGGCGAGCTCGGCGAGCGCTTCTGATCGAACGTCGTTCCCGTTGTGGCTCTTGATGAACGAGCGGCTGCCCCAGCCGAGGGCAAGGTCGTGGGCCGTCTGGACGTCGAGGTACGGAACACTCCCGATCGTCGCGGTCAGCGGCGCAGGGCCGGTCCGGAGTCCGGCCGTGTCGCGCTCGACGTCCTCGGCGGCGCCGCTGTGGTTCCAGGCGAAGAAGACGATCGGCCGACCGACCATGTCCTCGGTGTAGCCGGCATCCGGCGCGGCCCGGTCGAGCCCGAAGATGCACGACACGGTGTCCGGTGCCTGCCGGGCGTACGCGCGGAAGATGCCCCAAAGGTCGTGGACCTGGCTCGCCGGGAAGGTCAGGACGCCCCGGTGGAGATCGGGCCCGAAGGGGTGGAGCCGGAATTCGAAGGCGGTCGCGATCCCGAAGTTCCAGCCGGCGCCGCGCAGGCCCCAGAAGAGCTCGGGCTCCTCGGTCTCGCTGGCGCGCACGTGGCGGCCATCGGCGGTGACGAGCTCGACGGCGGCGAGGTTGTCGATCGTCAGGCCGAAGTTCCGTTGCAGCCGGCCAACCCCGCCGCCGAGCGTCAGCCCGGCGACGCCGGTGTGACCGACGACGCCGGTCGGGCAGACGAGCCCGTGCGCCTGGGCCGCGACATCGAGCTCGCCGAGGAGCGCGCCGCCTTTGGATCGGGCGATCCGCGTCGCCGGGTCCACCTCGACCCCGCGCATCCCGGACATGTCGATCAGGAAGGAGCCATCGGCGCCCTTGAACCCGGCCGCGCTGTGACCGCCGGACCTGACCACGATTTCGAGGTCATTCTCTCGCGCGAACTGCACCGCCGCGACGACCATCTGGGCGGTCGTCGGGCGGACGATGACCGCGGGCCGTCGATCGTGAATGGCGTTCCAGAGCCGGCGCGCGTCGTCGTACGTCGCATCGCCAGGCGTGATCACCTCGCCGCAGGACCGGCGCAGCTGATCGAGGTGGCGGGGAGCAAGTTCGGACATGGCGAGAGCCTAGCCCAGCCGCAGGCGAGGGGTTCTTCTCAACCCGCCGCCATCGCGAAGGCGACGCCTCCGTCGAGGCCCATCGCTCTGGCGGTGGTTCGGGCTTGTTCGAGCGCGGCAGGCGAAAGACCCGCGGATAGCGTCGTGAGTGTGCCCTCAAACTGTTCGCGTTCGTCGGGTGGCCATCCGCCGCCGGCCCTGGCGCGGAGCGACTCGGCGTTCCCGATCAAACGGGCCGGCGGAGCCGGAGCCGGCGGCCTGGCTCGAAATCACCGCGTAGCCAGCGTATGAAGAACATCGCGTGGCGATGATACGTGTCGACGGTTGACGGCTCGCGGCCAGCGGCTTCGATCGCCTGGGTGTAGGACGCGGCCTGCCGCTCGAGATCCGCCGTCGTGACCGAGCGGCTGGGAACAGGACGACCACTGGCGGTCGCGCCGCGGGGCTGGTAGTCCCCTACCCGCCAGGCCAGGAACCGACGGGCATAGTCCCAGTAGGAGTGGATCGCGTTCTGGCGCATCCCTGCGGCGCGACAAACCTCCTCGTATCGATTGAGTTGCGCGAGCAGGTCGGCATCGTCCCATGGGCCACCGGGACCACCATACGCCTGCTGCGTCGCGGAGACGCGACGCTTCTCCACAAACGGGTTCTCGACGCGAACGCCCCCATACGTCGAACCATCCGCCAGGTCCTCAGTGAGCAGTCGAGAGCAGCCTGCCGATTGCGCGGCGACGACAATGAGGGAATCCCAATACGAGAGCCGCCAGGATCGGCTACCGGCGATGGCCGCCTGGACCCCATCGGCGTCGATCGATACCACCGGGAGTTGGGCCATCCGATCGACCATCCGCGCGGCGACCTCGTCGGCCACCGGTCGCGCGAGCTTGCGGGTGACCGTGACGTAGAACTCGCCCAGGACCTGCGCCGACGTAACGAGCGTGTCAGCTGTGGGCGGGTCGAGCACGGCCCTAGCCCTCGCCTGCTTGGCGGGCTCGTCGGCGTCGACCGCATAGACCCAGATGTTGGAGTCAACGAAGACGCGGTCGGTCATACAACTCGTCCCTGGTCCATGTCCGGCCGCCAGGCCCGCTCCCCGCTTCGGCGGCGTCAGCGAGCTCAACGAACGCCATCATCGCGTCCGCCGCCCGACTCGATCCGGCATAACTGGCCAGGTACTCGGCCACGGCTGCGTTGACGGAGGTCCCCCGCTCGACGGCGCGGATGCGGGCTCGCCGCAGAACGTCGTCGTCAACGACGATGGTTAAATTCGCCATTACGTGCCTCGTGTAGCACGGGCATCATTTCACATTGGACGAAAGTACGCAAGGAGCTGTGGAGAGGCCTTCACTCACCCACGCTTGTTACTGAGACGGCTTGTCCGGCTCGGTGCCTGGTGGTTCGGTGTGGTCAGTCGGGACCGGCGTCGCCATGTCGGCCGGCGGGGCGGGCGTGACCGGCCGGACCCCGGCCGCCGCGGCCTCCAGGATCTGCTTGCGCAGGGCCTCGACCGATTCGTCGTGGATGGTGTTGGTGGTCGGCTCGCCGGTCAGCTTCTCGGTGGCGAGCAGCGTCATCAGGAGCCCGAAGGCATTGCTGCCGCCGCCTCCGCCGGTCGGTCCGTCGCCTCCCCCGCCCATCTCCACGACGGTCCGCGGGACGATCGGGATCTGCCCGTTCTCGACCGCTGCCGAGAACCGCTCCATGACCGACTGCGTGAGCACGTACCCGGGGCCGCCGTAGGCCTGCACGCTCTGGTCGACCGCGATCGCCTTGCCGATCCCGACCTGCGCCTCGCGGACCGACTCGGCTTCCGCCAGGAACTTGATCTGGTCGGCGTTGGCGCGCGCCAGCGTGCGGATCTTCTCGCCGTCCTGGACCGCTCGCGCCGCGTCCGCCTTGCCGACGTTCTCCTGGATCGAGATGTTGATGTTCGACTGGGTGAGCGCCGTCTGCTGAACCGCGGTCGCCTCGGACTGCTTGAGCTCGCGCTGCTTGTCGGCGGCCTCGCGCTGCGCGTCGAAGGTCAGGAGCTGCTCGCGAGCCACTTGCCGGTCGCGGAGCTGGGTCAGGATGTTTTCGATCCGGGTGTCTTCGGGCAGGCCGCGGGGCGTTCCGATCAGGACCTCCTCGAGCTCGAGGCTGTAGTTTGCGAACTTGACCTTCATGTCCTGCGACGAGTGCTCCTGGATCTCGGCTCGCGACTGGATCAACTCGATCAGGGTCTTCTGCTGGCCGATGTTCTTGAAGTAGGCGCCGACCATCGGATCGAGCGTCTGGTTGACCAGCAGCTTCACGTCCCCGAAGCGCTGGATCACGAGCGGCGCCTTGCGGTAGTCAATGTGGATGACCACCGACAGCGGCAGGTACGGCTCGAAGGCATCCTTGGTGATGAGCCCGATCTCGGCCAGGTTCTCGTCGAAATGGTGGGCGCCGGCTTCGCCGCTGATCCACTTCAGGATGATGTTCGTGGTCGGCACCTGGACCACGGCACCGGCGTATGTGTTGAACGCGTACTTGCCGGGCATCAGCGGGTCCTTCCAGACGCCGCGGTTGCCGTTGGCCACCAGCTCGCCGTGGCTGTACGTGTCGCCCGACAGGTCCTCGCCCTTGGGCCCGACGTAGCTGATCACGACACCGGCCCAGCCGACCCCGATGATCGTCTTTGCGATCGGTTCGACGGTCGCGAAGAAGCGGTTGATGAAGTACGTGCCCTCGGTCAGGACCTGGAGCTGTCGGCCCCGATACCCGCCGGCCGCCAGGAACTTCTCTGGATCCTGGAAGTTGTTGTGGAAGTTCGGTTGGTCAGCCAGGTCGCCGACGTTCGGGGCAATGATGTCGCCCGTCGGCAGTGACGGACCGTCGTGGACGGTGACGATGCCGCACAGGTCGTCCTTGTCACGGATCACGATCGGGGTGAAGCCCTGGACCTGGCGCAGGTGCTCGACCATCGCGTTGATCGTCTGCGCCTCGGACGGGTCGCGGAGCTGGTGGTAGAAGGCGCCCTGCTCGGTGAGGACGATGAACTGGGCCAGGTTGAACGCGTAGGTTCCCTCGCGCAGGATGGCCCGCTGGGGTCCCTTCTGGCCGTCGGCGGCGAGGAACGCACGCGTGTCCTGGAAATTGGCGCATTCGACGACCTCGGCCAGCGTCTGGTCGGGACGCAGGGCGCGTCCGTCACGGGCAAAGATGTAGCCGATCTGGCCCTGCGGGATGGTCACCAGCGGATAGCGGTGGACCCGGTACAGGAGCGGGCTGAGGAGGTGGATCCCGGCGCGCAGGACGTCGGGCTGGTAGCCCGCCTCGCCTTCGACGGCGATGATCTTGTCCTTGAGCGAGCCGCCGGAGGACCACCACTTCTCGACGACGCCGACCTGGTTGGAGCCGATCACGCGGATGCCGATGAGCGTGATCACCAGCCACACCAGGACCAGGATCCCGATGACGACGGCCACCCCGAGGACCAGGCTGCTCACGAGGCTGGAGTCCATGCGCTTCTCCCCCTGTCACGGATGGTCGCGATGCGACCGTTGGCATCCGGGACAGCCTCCGCCATTGTGATCCGACGGCGAGCGAATTGCGCTGAAGGCGGCGCTGTGATTCCCATCGAGGGTACTGGCACGACAACCCATCGCTGGTCGATTGCCGCATAACCGCACGTGTGGACCACTACGGACCGATCCGCCCCGAATTCGGGTCGTCCAGCAGCTGCTCGGATCCACGTTGAGCGTGGATCTGGCCGGTGCTCCCCTCGACGATCTCCAGACCGCAACGTAGCGGTCCCCGGGTGCGGTTATGCGGATCGCTGGTATCGGCGTCGATCGATACCACCGGGAGTTGGGCCATCCGATCGACCATCCGCGCGGCGATTTCGTCGGCGACGGGTCGCGCGAGCTTGCGGGTGATCGTGACATAGAACTCGCCCAGGACCTGCGCCGAGGTCACGAGCGTGTCGGATGTGGGCGGGTCCAGCACAGCCCGAGCTCGCGGCTGTTTGACAGGCTCGTCCGCGTCCACCGCGTAGATCCAGACGTTGGAGTCAACGAAGACGCGGTCGGTCATGCAACTCGTCTCTGGTCCATGTCCGGCCACCGGGCCCACTTCCCGCTTCGGCGGCGTCAGCGAACTGGAGGAACGTGATCATCGCGTCCGCCGTCCGACTCGATCCGGCATAGCCGGCCAGGTACTCGGCAACGGCGGCGTTCACGGAGGTCCCGCGCTCGACGGCGCGGATGCGGGCTCGTCGCAGGACGTCGTCGTCAACGACGATGGTCAGGTTCGCCATTACGTACCTCGCGTAGCACGGGCAGGATTCCACATCGGTCGACGGTCGCGTTGCGTGTGTCAAGCCCAGCCCAGGATCAACGACCTCGAAGGGCCGCGGAGCCACTGCCCGGCCGCTGGTAGCATCGCGGCGGGCGGCCCGCATCCCGCCTGAGAGCGCCTGGAGGCACCCCACGATCCTCGATACCCCGACAGCCGGTTCGCCGTCGACTTCCCCTGCCCCGCCGGCCATCGAGGTCGAGGGGCTCGTCAAGCGCTACCGGAAGGCTGACCGCAACGCCGTTGACGGCATCAGCTTCGCGGTGTCCGCGGGCGAGTTCTTCGCGCTGCTCGGGCCGAACGGCGCCGGAAAGACCACGACCCTCTCGATCCTGACGACGACGCTCACCCCGACTGACGGGCGGGCGCTCATCGACGGCTTCGATGTCGTCGCCGACGCGGCGACGGTGCGGCGGCGGGTCGGGATCATCTTCCAGAAGCCGAGCCTGGATCGGAACCTCACCGGCGAGGAGAACGTCCGCTTCCACGCGATCCTGTACGGGCTCTACTCGTACGCGCCGGCCTTCCGACTGATGCCCGCCGAGTACCGGCGCCAGGTCGAGGAGTGGGCCGAGCTGCTGGACCTGGGCCGCGACATCTTCAACCCCGTCCGGACGTACTCGGGCGGGATGCTGCGCAAGCTCGAGATCGTCCGGAGCCTGATCCACCGGCCCAGGGTCCTCTTCCTCGACGAGCCCACGACCGGCCTCGACGCACCGAGCCGGCGGGCCTTGTGGAGCTACCTCCGCGATGTCCGGCGCGAGCACGGCACGACGATCGTCCTCACCTCGCACTACCTCGAGGAGGCCGAGCAGGCCGACAGGATCTGCGTCATCGACGCCGGACGGATCGTCGCGACCGGCGCCCCCGCCGATCTCACCGCCGCGCTCGCGAGCGAATGGCTCGTCGTCGACGCCGACGACCGCGGTCGGCTGCGCGATGAGCTGGTCCGCCTGGGACATGCTCCGTCGGGCGACGGGCCGTTCCGGATCGATGTCGGGACGCGCGACGCTCACGCGGTGCTGCGCGCGATCGAGACCCCGCTGACCGTCGTCCGGACCCATGCCCCATCGCTCGAGGATGCCTACCTCCAGATCGTCAGCCGGGCGGAGGTCGTCGATGCGTGAGGCGGCGAGCGCCGGCCAGGAGACCGTGGCGGGCCAAGTGGCCGGGGCGCGCTCGGAGACCGAGGAAAACCGCCGGGCTCCCCTCCCCCGCCGCTGGTTCGGCGAGGCCTCGGCGATCGCGGCGATCGCCCACCGCGACTTCGTGAAGCTGCTGCGCGATCGGGTCCGGCTGTTCTCGGAGCTCGCCTTCCCGCTGGTCCTGATCATTCTCCTGGGACCGGCGCTCCAGTCCGGGTTCGGAGCCCCTGGCGGCCTCGACCTGACGGCGTTCGTCTTCACCGGGGTGCTCGCCCAGACGATCTGGCAGTCGGCGGCCCTCGGCCTGATCTCGCTCATCGCCGACCGCGAGGAGGACTTCAGCCAGGAGATCTTCGTCTCGCCGGTGTCGCGCTACTCGATCGTGGCCGGCAAGATCATCGGCGAGTCACTCGTGGCGCTCCCAACCGGTCTTGGGATCGTGGTCGTGGGCCTCATCATCGGTGTCCCGCTCTCGCCGGTCATGCTCGTCGCGCTCATCCCAGTGTCGTTGGCCGTGGCCGTGTACGGCGGTGCGTTCGGGCTCCTCATCCTTTCGAACATCTCGAGCCAACGGACCGCCAGCCAGATCTTCCCATTCGTGATGCTGCCGCAGTTCTTCCTGGCCGGCGTCTTCAACCCGATCCACGACCTGCCGGCGCCGCTCGCAGTCCTCTCCGCGCTCTCGCCGATGCGCTACGCGGTCGAGATGACCCGCAACGTCTTCTACGGCCTCCAGCCGGGCGTGCCCGCGCCCGACATGACCGCGATCTCGATAAACGCCGGCGCCATGTCGGTGTCGTTCGTCGCCTTCATCGCCATCGGGACGGTGCTCTTCGTGCGGGCCGAGCGCAACCGCTGATGTGGTGCGGCGCCATGGGATACCCAGAACGCCGATGACCGTCATCGATTGGCTCCTCGACTCCGATCCGGCGATCCGCTGGCAGGTCCTGCGCGACCTGCTCGATACGTCGGCCGACGAAGTCGCCGCCGAGCGCGCGAAGGTCGCGACCGAGGGCTGGGGTGCGCGGCTCCTGGCACTCCAGGGGTCGAATGGGCGATGGGCCGGCGAGAAGGCATTCTTCCCGATGTTCACCTCGACCCACTGGGCCCTCGTCATCCTCCGCGAGCTCGGGCTCGAGCCGCAGAGCCCGGAGGCGCAGCAGGCGGTCAGGCTCGTCCGCGAGCAGGACGTCCGGTTCGAGTACGACGACGAGCCCTATTTCGAGGGCGAGGTCGAGCCGTGCATCAACGCCTCGGTCGTTTCGATCGGGTCGTACTTCGGCCAGGACGTGCGACCCATCGTCGATCGCCTGCTTGGCGAGCAGATGGACGACGGCGGCTGGAACTGCGACCAGGAGCGCGGCTCGACGCGCGGGTCGTTCGACTCGACGATCCACGTTCTCGACGGGTTCCTGGCATACGAGCAGACCGTCGGGGCGTTACCCGGGATGGCCGCCGCGCGGCGCCGAGGTGAGGAATACCTGCTCGAGCGCCGCCTCCTGCGCCGCAAGTCGACCGGCGAGATCATCGAGCCGCGGTACAAGGTCCTCTTCTCCCCCACCCCGCGCCGTCTCTACGACATCCTCCGAGCCCTCGAGTATTTGCGCGCCGCCGGCGTCGAGCCCGAAGAACGAATGACCGAGGCGTACGAGCTCCTCGTGTCGAAACGCGACGCAGAAGGCCGCTGGCCGGTCGAGTACGAGTACGAAGGCGACCGCCACTTCGAGATGGACGACGCCCAGGGCCAGCCGAGCCGCTGGAACACGCTCAGGGCGCTCCGGGTGGTCCGCTGGTGGGAGGCGGGTTCTACGGGCGACGTGAACCCGCGGTCGTAACCGAGCCGACGCCGCCACGCGCTCGGGTCCACAATCCAGGCGTGAGGCCTTCCTTACCAACCCCCAGCCGGCGGCAGGGAGCGACGCAGGACGCGACGTGAAGCTCGTCAATCTCGACAACCTGACCCTCATCGGGAGCGGGTCGGAGTGGTTCTGGACGATGGTCAGCGGCATCGTTGTCGCCGTCACCTTCGTCCTGATCGCCCGGCAGCTCCAGGCGCAGGCGGCGGCGAATGCCCTCCAGCGGATCGAGACCGTTCACGGTCGATGGGCCTCGAGCGAGACGGTCCTTGCGCGACTCGAGGTCGCGCTGGCGCTCCGCGAGAAGCGGCTCGATATCGAGGACACGAGGGTCGATGTCATCCTGGGGTTCTTCGAAATGGTTCGCGCGCTCCACCGACAGGGCTACCTGGGCAGAGAGGAGATCGCCGAGATGTTCGGAGCTCCGGTTCTGGTCTGGTGGCGTCTGTTGGGGCCGATGATCTTGGAGCAGCGCTCCCTGGAGGGTGACCACGAGATGTGGAGCGGTCCAGAGCAACTCGCGGAGCTCGTGACGGCCTTCGACCGTCGGCGTGGCGTCGACCGGGAGATGATCCGCACGATGCCAATCGAAGCCCTGCTCGCATCTGTCATCAAGCGCGAGACGCTCCGACTCCAGCTTGCCCGGGATGCAGCCTCGGGGGTCATACCGACGGGCGTCGACGCGCCCGTGGTGGCCACGGGCGCGCTCGCAATGGAGCCTGCCGTCGCCTCAGAGGCCGAGGCGAGCTAAGAAGGACGCGTGCTCCGCGGAGCGCCTGCCACTGGTTCGGGTTGACGCTAGATCTGAGCTATGTTCGGACGGCGAACAATCGCCATTCGTCCGGGACACCCTTGAGGGTGTGGCTGCCGCGTTCGTCGAACGTCAGGCCTGAGCCCACGACCAGGTCCTTGACCGTGCTCGACACGAGCACTTCGCCGGCCTCGGCGCGGGCCGAGATCCTGGCACCGATGTGCACGGCCAGGCCCGCAATGTCGTCTCTGAGCACCTCGATCTCGCCCGTGTGGACGCCCGCGCGAACCTCGAGCCCAAGATCTCGGACGCCGTCGCGGATCGCCAGGGCACATCGGACGGCACGGGCCGGGCCGTCGAAGGTCGCCAGGAACCCGTCACCGATGGTTCGGACCTCGCGACCCCCGAAGCGCTCGAGCTGGCGCCGGATGAGCCGGTTGTGATCGGCCAGCAGGCTCTGCCATCGGTCGTCGCCCAGCTCCGCGGCCAACTGGGTCGACCCGACGATATCAGTGAACAGGACCGTCGAGAGCACGCGACGCGGATCGGGCGCTGGCCTGACGCCGGTCACGAAGTCCTGGATCTCGCTCACGATGGCGTCCTGGTCGCCGGCCCAGATGAGGTTGTCAGTCCCCGGCAACTCGACGTATTTCGCATCGGGGATGTGCTCCGCGAGGTACCGCCCGTGCTGTGCGGCGAACCCAGTCGCCTGTGCACGATGGATGATCAGGGTCGGGACACGGATCGCCGGCAGGACGTCGCGGATGTCGCTCTCGTAGATGAGGCGGACGATCGCCTTCGTGCTGCCGGGCGTCGAGGCGTGCCGCTCGTAGCGCGCCCAGGCCACGCGCAGGCGGTCGTCCTGGGCGACGGATGGCGCGAAGAGGTCGAGCATGACCCCGCGACCCGCCGTCTCCGCCTGGTCGATCGCCGACGCGAGCGCTTCGGGAGGCGCTCCGATCGAGAAGTCTGGCGCCGCCAGGAACCGGGCGAAGCAGTCGACCAGGATCAGGCTCGAGACACGCTCCGGGTGGGACGCAGCAAACGGCATCGCGAGGAAACCCCCGCCGATGTTCGCGATCACGGCGGCGCGCTTCGAATCCACCGCGTCGAGTACGGCCGGGATGTCCGACATGAACGCTTCCAAGGTCGGTAGCGAGGCGGTCGGGATCGGGTCCGAGAGACCCGTTCCCCGCTTGTCGAACATGATCAGGCGGCCGAACGACGCGAGCCGTTCGCGAAGCTCGGCGAGGGGCGGCACCTCCCACTGCGCTTCGAGATGCCCGAACCATTGATCGAGAAGCAGGAGGTCCGGCCCCTCACCGACGACCTGATAGGCCAGATGCAGGTCGCCGAGTCGAGCGTAGTGGGTTTCGGGAAGCATCGCCGCTACGTCGGCCCCCGGAGCCATTCCACCGCCGCGTCGACGTGGATCTGGGCGGTGTTGAGCACGGGCACGCCGGCGTTCGACGGCTCCGGGCGGCGCCGGCGCCAGGTGGCGACCAGGGAGCGGTAATAGTCGACGGTCGACTCCGGTCCCGTTCCGCCGACGATCCCGAGCACCCGCTGTTCGCGCCTCGTGTCGCTCACGCGTGGATCGTACCGTCGCAGCGCGAGACTCACGTGGTCCACGAATGACGTCCCGGATGGAAGGGATTCGCGGGTGGACGGTCGTACTACCAGATCACCTCGACCTCCCGCCCGCTCGCCGCGAAGGCGCGGACTCGCTCGTCCTTCGTGACCAGGGGCACCCGACGGTCTCGTGCGGTCGCATAGAGCAGCCGATCGATCGGGTCGCCTGGGAACGCCTCATGGAGGCTGCCGGCCCACGTTGCGGCTTCAGGGCTGATCGGCGCCGTGACGATCTGATCGGACGCAAGGAGATCCCGGATCCAGGTTGCCGGCTCGCGATCGAGGACGATCCTCCCAAGCCGGTGCAGGGTGGACACCTCCCAGCACGTCAGAGGACTGACGAGGACGACGTGCGCGGCATCGATCGCGATCGTCGCTCCCCTCGAAAGGCGGCCACCTCCGGCCTGCCACCACAGGAGGGCATGCGTGTCGACCAGCACGGTCACCCCGGCAGCGGGTCCGCGTCCCACGACTCCCCGGTCGAGTAATAGGCCTCGTCATCTTCGGCGACGAGGCGAACGCTGCCGATCGTCGGACGGGCGCCATGGTCGTCGTCGAGGGGGACGACCTGCGCGACCGGGCGGCCATGCTTCGTCACAGTGACGGTGATCTTGAGCTGCTCCACCTGGTCCAGGATCGCCAGGCACTCTGCCTTGAACCGGCTGGCCATGATCGTCCGGTGTGGATCGCTCTGATGCTCGCTCATCTGACCAATGACTATAGTCAGTAGTCATTCAGCGGTCAACTTGAGGCTCGGGGTCAAGGCCTGGCCCCGCAATCATCCAAGCCTCGCCAGCTCGATCTGTAGTCAGCCGCTCACAAGCCTTCCCCGAGGAGCAGTACCAGGTAGACCGTGAGGTCGGCGAGGAAATGCAGGAACCACGCCCAGGCGATCCCGCGCGTCTCGATCATGCTCTTCGCGAAGAACCAGCCTCCGACTCCGGTCAGGAGCACGCCCGTGAGTCCGTTCGGCACGCCGAAATAGTGGGCCAGTCCAAACCAGGCAGGAATCAGCATGAGCGTCGCGCCCTTGCCGAACAGCGGTAGAACCTGCGGGATCAGGGCCGAGCGGTAGAGGAACTCCTCGGCGAAGGCATTCATGGCCGCACAGATCACGGCGAACAGGAGCAACCCGATCGAGACATTCGCGACCGATGGCTTGAGCGCGGGGATCAGGAACAGCAGCAA
>Ga0210377_10002816_pt1 | contig 15044 bp, 8 predicted proteins | sample PLM4_65_b1redo_FD_155480 | JGI IMG/M metagenome (GOLD analysis project Ga0210377, IMG submission 155480) | Groundwater sediment microbial communities from an aquifer in East River, Colorado, USA - PLM4_65_b1 redo | ecosystem: Environmental > Terrestrial > Soil > Riparian zone | place: USA: East...
TATAACGATCACACTGAAATGGTGGCATGGGCAACTGACCTCAAAGATGGCTCGCCATTGGCAGGCGTGCAGATTCAATCGAGCAATGGGAACGCCCCGATCCTGAGCGGAGCAGATGGTACTGCGCGTTTTAATATTCCCTTTGGCGCCACCTATCTGGTTGCCAGCAAGGGAGCTGACGAGGCGATCCTGCCGCGTTCAACATATTATTGGTACGACGACTCGTGGACCACCAGTGAGCCTTTGGATACCATGCGCTGGTATGTGTTCGATGACCGCCAAATGTATCGTCCTGGTGAGGAAGTACACATCAAAGGCTGGCTGCGACTCATCGGTGGCAGACAGAACGGCGATGTCGGGCTGGTCGGCGGAGGGCTGCGCTCGATCAATTATCAGATCACCGATTCGCAGGGCAATGCGCTCGGCAATGGTGAGGCAAATGTGAATGCCCTCGGCGGCTTTGACTTTGCATTTGCCATTCCACAGGTTACCAATTTGGGAACCGCCCAACTATATTTGACCGCCGAAGGCGAAGTAGGCGGGCTGGATGGGAGACAGTTCTATCATCCATTCCAGATCCAGGAGTTTCGACGGCCTGAATATGAAGTCAACGCGCGCAACGAAACAACCGGTCCATATTTTGTCGGTGATCAAGCCACACTCGCGGTCGAGGCAAAATACTACGCAGGCGGCGGACTGTCCAATGCCGATGTGACCTGGCAGGTGACAACCTCGCCAGGCACCTACTCTCCGCCCAATTGGGATGAGTTCACCTTTGGTACCTGGCAGCCCTGGTGGTGGTTTTATGATTTCAGTTATCAAACCCCTGTCGATACTCAAACCCAAACATTCATCGGCAAGACCGATGCATCAGGCACGCACTATCTGGATCTCGATTTCAATCAAAAGGGTGACCCTGCGAAGGACCCTCAACCGCAAAGCGTGGTCGCACAAGCCACCGTCATGGATGTGAATCGTCAGGCGTGGAGCAGTACCACTACACTGCTCGTCCATCCGGCGGAGCTCTATGTCGGCATCCGCAGTGATCGTTACTTCGTCGCGCGTGGCACACCACTCAAAATCGATTTCATCGTCACCGATCTGGATGGCAATGCCGTGGCGGATCGTCCCGTGGAAATGACCGCTGGGCGACTGGAATGGAAAACGAAAAACGGGAACTGGGTGGAAGAAGTGGCGGACGTGCAAACCTGCTCGCTTCTTTCCAAGACTGAGCCTGAAACCTGTTCCTTTGAAACCCCTCTCGGTGGAAGCTACCAGATCACCGCCATCGTGACCGATGAACTCGGGCGCAAAAATCAAAGCCGCTTCACACGCTGGGTCAGTGGCGGCGAGCAACCTCCCTCCCGCAAAGTGGAACAGGAAAAGGTCACGCTCATCCCCGACAAGGAAACCTATCAGCCCGGCGATACGGCTGAGATCCTTGTGCAATCACCGTTTAGCCCTGCTGAAGGAATGCTCACTGTCAGCCGCAGCGGCATTCTCTACACCACGCGTTTCCAGATCGAGAATGGGTCTGTTACGCTGAAGATCCCCATTGAAGAAGAACATATTCCCAATCTAAATATTCAAGTAGATTTAGTCGGCTCTGCCCCGCGCACCGATGATCGAGGTGAAACACTTGAGAACGTACCGCCACGCCCAGCCTACGCGATGGGTCAATTGAATTTGAGTATTCCTCCACTGGAACGGACTCTATCACTGCAGGTCACACCAGATCAAAACAAGCTGGAACCGGGCGGCGAAACAACGCTGACAGTTAGAGTGCAGGATGCTAATGGTTCACCGGTGTCTGATGCCGAACTGGCTGTGGTGGTCGTGGATGAGTCCATCCTTGCTCTGACAAATTATCAACTGAGCGACCCTTTAAGCATTTTTTATTCAGACCGACCTTCCTATCTATCGAGTGTCTATAGCCGTACAAGTATTATTTTGGCTGATCCACGTTTGATCACGGCTGAAGCTCGTCAACGAGCGGCATTTGATGTTGTGGGAGCAGCGATGCCTCAATCGACCATGACAGCTGCAGCCACTGAGGCCCCCGCTGCGGCTGAAGCGCCCGAGGAGAATGAATCGCAAAATCAGCAGACGTCTATCAACGTTCGCTCTGATTTCAATCCATTGGCAACCTTTGCACCCTCCGTACGGACAGGGTCAAATGGTGACGCGCGGATACTCATCAAGCTACCGGACAACCTGACTCGTTATCGCGTCATGGTGGTAGCGGTTGATAATCGTGGAAGCAAATTCGGTACAGGCGAGTCGAACATCACAGCACGTCTGCCGCTGATGGTGCGCCCCTCTGCGCCGCGCTTCCTCAATTTCGGTGACAAGTTCGAATTGCCTGTAGTATTGCAAAATCAAACCGATCTCCCGATGATAGTGGATGTGGTCGCCCGCGCGGTTAACCTCGAACTGGATAATTCTGGTCTGCGTGTGACCGTCCCTGCCAATGACCGCGTGGAAGTGCGCTTCCCGGCCGCCACGATCAAGGCGGGTACCGCCCGCGTGCAGGTCGCCGCGACATCAGGCAGTTACGCCGATGCCGCCACCGTGGAATTGCCAGTCTATACGCCTGCGACCACCGAAGCCTTTGCCACGTACGGTGTCATTGATGATGGAACAGTTGCCCAACTTGTTCAATACCCTTCGAATGTCTTCCCTCAATATGGCGGGCTGGAAGTCACTACTTCGTCCACGGCTTTGCAGGCATTGACCGATGCCGTGTTATATCTGGAGTCTTATCCCTACGAATGTTCCGAGCAGTTGGCATCACGCGTGTTGGCCGTGGCATCGTTGCGCGACGTATTAACGGCATTCAAAGCGGATGGGCTGCCCTCCCCCGGTGAAATGGAATCAGCCGTCGACCGCGACATCGAACGCCTGCAGTCCCTGCAAAACTTCGATGGCGGATTCCCCTATTGGCGGCGCGGATTCGAATCGATCCCCTTCAACACCATCCACGTGACGCATGCCTTGTTCCGCGCCCAACAAAAGGGATTCGATGTCCCCGCAGAGATGCAGCAGAATGCTTTGAGTTATCTGCGTGATATCGAGAGTCACTATCCATCCTGGTATAGCCAGGATACCCGTTGGACACTGAGTGCGTATGCGCTGTACGTTCGCAATTTGACGGGCGATCGCGATTCAGGCAAAGCCGAAAGGCTGTTGCGAGATGCCGGGTTGGACGCTGGGCGTCTTTCCATGGAAGCCATCGGCTGGCTGTGGTCTGTGATCGATGATAGCAGTCAACTAGACGCGATCCGACTCTATGTGAACAATCATGTTGTTGAAACGGCCGGGGCGGCGAACTTCACGACCGCATACAGCGATCAGACCTATCTGTTGCTCAGTTCCGACCGCCGCACCGATGCCATTTTGCTGGATGCCTTGATGGAGGATAACCCGCAAAGCGACCTGGTCGTCAAAGTGGTCAATGGATTGTTGGCTCACCGTACCAAAGGTCGCTGGGGGAATACGCAGGAGAATGTCTTTGTCCTGCTGGCGCTGGACCGTTACTTCAACACCTATGAAGCGCAAACGCCAGACTTCGTGGCGCGCATCTGGTTGGGAGATACCTACGCGGGCAGTAATGAATTCCGCGGACAGACAACTGACCAATATGAAACGCTCATCCCGATGGATTACGTTCTTTCTGAAACATCTGCTGGCGGCGGGACCGAGGATTTGATCCTCAGCAAGGATGGTCCCGGTCGACTCTACTATCGACTCGGTCTGCAATACGCTCCCACCGACTTGAACCTGGACCCATTGGATATGGGCTTTGTCGTCCAACGCCGCTATGAAGGTGTGGACAACCCTGAGGATGTATATCAGGATAGCGACGGCATCTGGCATATCAAAGCGGGAGCGCGCGTGCGAATTAAGATCACGATGGTTGCCGATAATCGCCGCTATCATGTTGCATTGGTTGACCCGCTGCCCGCCGGGTTGGAGATCGTCAACCCGGACCTGGCAATATCACAGAGTATTCCGCAAGACCCAACCAGTCCCGATTTTCGTTATGGTTGGTGGTGGTGGGGCACCTGGTATGAACACCAGAACATGCGCGATGAGCGTGCCGAAGCCTTCACCTCATTGCTCTGGGATGGAGTCTATGAATACACCTACATCGCGCGCGCAACCACGCCCGGCACTTTCATTGTCCCACCTGCGAAGGCGGAGGAAATGTATTCTCCCGAAGTTTTTGGTAGAAGTGGGAGCGATTGGGTGATCATAAAATAGGAACTGCCTGTTTATATGGAACGATCCCGCCAGGATGATCCTGGCGGGGTGTATATCTGATACATCGGTATAAGTTCCGACTTCAGTGGGAGTCAAACATGCTATGGCTGGTTGAATAAATTCATCGCAGGCAGGGCGCGGTTATTGAAGTCGAACAACGCCTGGTTTTCCCAGTTATTTCCAAATGATGGATGGAACGGATCCCAACCATTGCCAGGGACAGTCGTCCAAGTGGCTTCCCACCACATGATTCCCAAACCGCGCCCGTTCGGGACGGCGCGGACGATGGTCATGATGTCCGCCAACATCCTTGCCTGATTATCGGATGAAAACCGATAGCCGGGTTTTTCCTGAACGGTGATAACGTTTTCGGTGTTGTCGTTATCATCTGATGTGAATGGATAGGCGGTTTCAACCACGATGATGTCTTTGTCGTAACGCATGGCGATATCGTTCAGATTGGTTTGCAGGTCGGCAAATGTGCCGTGCCAATAAGGATAGTAGGAAACGCCGATGAGATCAAAAGGCACTTCGAGCTCGATGATATTGTCAAACCACCAGCGGTATATCTCGTTATTACCGCCATGGTCCAGTTGTAACATAACCAGCGTCCTGGGCGAACATTCCTTGACCGCGCGATAGCCCTCCGTGAGCAGGGCGGCAAGTTTATCAAAACTTACATTGTTTCTGCCGTCGGGCCATAATATACCGTTCGTGATCTCATTGCCGATTTGCACCATGTCGGGCGGCGTGCCTTGTTCCTTCAAGCTGTTGCAAATATCAAAGGTATGGTCATACAAGGCTCCCTTGAGTCCTTCAAAATCAAGATCCTCCCACGCGGCGGGCTTGGGTTGTTTACCGGGGTCTGCCCAACTATCGGCGTAATGAAAATCAACAAGCAGTTTGATATCGTTCTGTTTGAGCCGCTTCGCCATTTCCAACAGTTGCGTCTTGCCGTGATATCCATCCGGAGAATCCACCCACACGCGGATACGAGCATAGTTCATGCCATGGTCGTGCAAAATTTTCAACGCATCCGCCTCCCTTCCATCTTCATAGGCATACACGCCGCCCAAATCCTCTGACTTTTTCAAACTTGAAATGTCTGCGCCCATCACGGTCAGCGCAGCGCGGCCGGGCACAACTTCCACGTTGTCGAAACTGACCCACTCCCCCTCTTCCGCATCCGAATACAAACTGATCGTACATTGATGCTTTGTGACTTTGGCAGAGACAACCACCTGCAACCACTTCTCACGCACGACCGGCACCGAAGCCCGCGCATCTTCTCCGCAATCCTTCAACGCGATATACGCTTCCTTTTGTTTGCCAGTAGAACTTACCCACACCTTCAACGTATACCAGCCGTTGGATATGTCACTTAATTTTTGGATGGACTCCACCGGAGCATTCCCGCCCGGATGGGTCAACCGCATCTCACTTTCATAACCACCTGGTTCCGTTACACCTGACGTCTCCCACCCCTCCAGCGGATTCGACTCAAACCCCGCGTTGATGATCGTGAGTGGCGTCTGTGGGGTTTGATTCTGTTGGATCATAAAGATGCCTCCTGCAAGGATAACAAGCAAAACAAGTGTGATGAACAGGTTTCTTTTGGTCATTGATAGTTTTCCATCAAGAGACCTAAAGGTTTCCAAAACCTTTAGGGTCTAATTTGAATAATCGCCACGCCAGAAGGTTCAAGTTCAATTGAGCCATTGATCTCTGTATCTGTGAGCAGATCGCGTCCGCGTCCTTCAATGGGAATATTCACCTTCTCGCCTGAATGATTTAACACGAACAGAAACGATAACTTTCCATTTGCGCGATGTAGAATCTCAACACCAACAGGCGCATTGACAGAGACTGGTTGAACGCCTGCTGTCTTGCAAACATGTTCGATCAGCCATTCCATGCCATTGTTTTCAGGGACAGTGCCAACATAAAAAGCATTGCCTTTGCCGTATTGATTATGCGTGACGGCAGGACTTCCTGCGTAATAATCGCTCTCGAATGTGGCAATTGACTTGGCGTCCTTCAAGTGAATGACATCGCTCCAAAATGTGCATTGGAATTGTTTGCCATCCGCTGTGCAGAATGTGTTGGTTTGTGTTTCGGAGTACGGAGCATATTCTTCGACAACCAACCCAAGCATCTCACGGAACGGAGCAGGGTAGCCTCCCAGGCGGATATGTTCGTTCTCGTCCACAATGCCGCTGAAGAAGGACATGATGAGGTTGCCACCCTTCCCAACATATTGATTGATGTTTTTTGCGGAGTTTTCATTGACCAGATATAAATTGGGTGCAATGACCAGTTTGTAACGCGAGAGATCGGATCCGGGGTGGGCAAAGTCAACGGTGATGTTGCGGTCAAATAACGGCTTATAGTATGAGTAAAGTTGTGGGAACAGTTTCAAGTCACTGGACGGTTTGCTGTCCAGTTCCAATGCCCACCAGTTTTCCCAATCCATCAAAATGGCGACATCTGCTTTTACCTGGCTTTTGAGCACAGAATCCAGTTTGGTCAACTCATTTCCCAACGCCTTGACCTCACGCCAGACGCGCGTATCCGTTCCGCCATGAGGTACCATGCCGCTGTGATGTTTCTCCGCACCTGCCCTGGACTGTCTCCATTGGAAGAACATGATGCCGTCCGCGCCGCGTGCGAGCGCTTGATAACTCCCCAGGCGCATCACACCGGGCCGTTTCGTCGCGTTCCGTTGCCGCCAGTTGACTTGCGAGGTGGCTTGCTCCATCAAGATCCACGGGTTGCGCGCACCGACCGAGCGGATCAAATCGCAGACGATGCCCGCCTTCGCCGTCCAATCGGGGTCGAAGGTGTCGGGATAACTATCCTGTGAGACAACATCTTCATGCGCAGCGAATTTGAAATAATCCACGCCTTTGTGGAAGCCCATGAAGTTGGTTGTGACTGGGATGTGAGGAGTGATCGCCTTCAGTGTGTTTTTCTGCTCCTCGAAGCAGACCAGCCACGAGTCTGAGGTGAAGCGTGCCCAGTCCAATTTTTGGGTGGGGTTGGCGTGGGCAGGCGAGCGGCGCGGAGGATAAATCTCATCCCAATCTCCATAGGTTTGGCTCCAGAATGCAGTGCCCCATGCAAAGTTAAGTGTATCGAGCGTGCCGTAACGTTCCTTGAGCCACGTACGAAACGTTACAGCGGAATTATCACAAAAGCATCCGTCAGCATGACAACTGTACTCATTATCCACGTGCCACATGGCGAGGGCGGGATGATCTTTGTAGCGCTCAGCAAGTTGCGCGGCAATACGCATGGCATACTTGCGATAATCGGGATTGTGCGGGCAGTAGTGTCGACGTGATCCATGCCACAGCGTGATGCCGTCAGCCGTGACAGGCAATATCTCTGGGTGTTTTTTCACCATCCACGCGGGAGGCGATGCGGTGGGCGTGGCAAGGTTGACCGAAACACCATGCGCGTGGAGCAGATCCATTAACTGGTCGAGCCAGTCGAAATCGAAGACACCAGGCTTGGGCTCCATTTTTGTCCATGAGAAGATGCCCAGTGAAACGAGATTGACACCCGCTTCCTGCATGAGGCGCGCATCCTCCTGCCATATTTCAGCTGTCCATTGATCGGGGTTGTAGTCGCCGCCGTAGAGGATGTGTGGAAAGTTCATGAGGCTCCAAGTTCAAAATCATTACCACAAAGGGTCACAAAGGAAAACCTTAAAAGCACTTCCTTAGTGTTACTTTGTGACACTTGGTGGTGAAAGGGGGTTGGGTTTAAAAATCAGTGATGCGTATCATCCTATCACGATATTTCTCACGGAATTGGGTGTTGAGGCGTTGGACTTCCCTTTCATCGCCGACGAACGAGCAACGCAGACAGTAATACTCATCCTTGTCTGTATCGTAGAGCATGTCCATATCGATCTCGCGCATCAGACAACGCGGACAGCGATAGTTCAGCTTGCCTTTGCGACCTTGAGCCATGTGCGCAGCTCTCCTTTCGCTTTGACGGTTTTCCTGATACCGAGGGTATACATGGGTGAGAAGGAAAACCCCTCACGGAAGTATCCAAGGGCCGATGCATCGGTGCGCATGGACAGAAGCGAGTCAACCTGCGGGATGACTGCTTCCACGCAATGGACATTTTCCAACTCTGATTCGCGGCACTGATAGGCGTAGTCCATGGTTTCGGTTTTGTTCGTGTTCCTCAATGTCAAATGGATGCCGGTCATATCTTCCGGGTATTCGGTGGTACCGTAACAGGCGGTGATATATTCGTCGATGGAAAACTCAGCCTCAGGGTCGGTTGAATCGAGAATCCTGCGGATGATCTCCACTTCGCCGCTTCCCTCCGTCAAACGGAAGATCGTCTGCACCCGCACGCTGAATCCATTGAACTCGATCGTGACCGGGTCAAGCGTGACGATGCGAGTGTCACCATCTTCTGAAAAAGATGCGAACGTGCGGCATGTACATAAGTCAACCTGTTCGCTGCCGTAACCGATCTTGCAACTCTTGACCGCACCTTCGCCAGCATAGTGTGTGAAATATCCAGCGCGATACAGCGACTGTACGAGGAATGGATACGATGCATCCTGATTGGCTTTGGTGCCGACTCCGCACGGACGGATCAGCTTGGCAGCATAAGGACGCAAGTCCACCATCGCGCCGCCTTGATTCATGTCGAGGCAGAAACGCATGGATGGGTCGGCATACCAGAACATCTGACGTTTCGAGCCGTAGAGGATGTCCTTCCAAAGTGTACATTCGGGGCGCGTATAAGGACGGTCTGCGCGATAGACATCGGCAAATTCGCTCATCGTCAGGTCTTGTAGTTCTCCCTGCTTTTTGAGTTCGCCGTAATATGCCATGCCCTCCTGATAACTCTTGAGCAGGAAGTCGTAACCAGATTCCCAGCGTCCGCCTTTGCTCATCCAACCGGGACCGACGAACATCATATTGTACGAATAGCCGCGGTTGTATTTTGTCATTGAGCGGTACTGGTCCACGATGTTTTTGAAGTAGGGCAGTTCCTTATCTTCATAGACCATGCCGCGTAGGATGTTCTGTGGATGCGTCCCGTAGTAAGAGCCGGGTCCGTCGAACACAGCCATCAGGTCACGCGAAAGATGCGGGATGGCGACGATGCCAATGTCATCGTCTTCATCAGATGCAATGCAGTGAATATTGCGCCTGGAGGGAATCCAGGGATTCCATGGACCGCCGTCCATGAGCGTGTACCAGGAGTTGTTGGCATTCCAATAGGCTTTGGGACCTTCCTCCCAACACGTTGCCACGGCGGCTTTGACCATCGGATATTTTTCTTTGATGTAGTTGACCAGCTCGGCGTCCATGTAATAGGAGCCAGTGGATGTGGGATGGAAGCCGAAGACTTCGTGAAACTTGCCGAAGATTTCATCCACGATCTTGCGCTTGTCTTCCATCGAGAACAGCCAGATCGCCAACTCTTTGGATTTGAACTTCTCACGGAACTCCGCACATTGGATCCCCAAAAAAGTCGAACCGATCTCGTCCCCGAATTTGGCGTGGTGTTCCCTGGCAATCTCCACCGCCTCAGCATTGAAGAGACTGGCATACGTCATTTGGATGGTGGTGCGCAATCCATTATCGTGAGCGATCTGTTGCTGGGTGCGGAAAATATCCAGCGACTCCTGCAAAACGGTATTGCGGGTCAGATCCTCGACCTTGCCCTGCTCCGCTTCCTTTTGAATGTATTCTGGCACCATTTCGGGACGATGGATGATTGTGACATAGAAGTTGCTCATGATTTTTTATTAGCAACGGGCGACCTGTTTGGGTCGCCCGTCATCCGGTTGGGTTATTCCTTTACTGACCCAGCAGTGAGTCCGCTGATGACGTATTTTTGAAGCGGGATGTACATTAAGATGATGGGGATCGCCGCCATGACGGAACCTGCGGTAATGACGCCGAAATCCTGATCGAAACGGTCTGAGCGGAAAAGAAAGATGCCGACCATCACGGTGAGTTTGTCCGCGGTCTTAAGGAGGATGCGGGCGATGACGAAATCGCCATACGATGCAATGAAGGACAATACGCCGACCGTAATGACGATGGGCACGATCATCGGAAAGATGATATGGCGGAAGGTTTGCCAGTGCGTTGCACCTTCCACCATTGCGGACTCATCCAATTCCATGGGGATCGAATCGATGTAGGATTTGACCATCAAGGCGTTGATACCCATGGCACCGGCAACGTAGATCGTAATGAGTCCCCCGTGTGTATCCAGCCCGAGCCCGGGGATGTAGATTCCAATTTGTTGCATGGTTGCAAATAGAGCCACGATCGCCAAAATGGATGGAAACACATTCAGGATGAGGATGGTGGTCATCACTGTCCTGCGCCCTTCGAAGCGGAAGCGTGAGAGGGCATATCCGGTGGTACAGGTGATCAACATGGTAAGCACGGATGTGATGCCCGCGATCTTAAGCGAATTCAATAGCCATTTCTGATAGGGGAAGAACTCGTTATCCAACAATTGCATGTAGTTTGTGAAGCCCGGGTCTTTGGGCCACAATGTACCTCCAACCAATGATTTGGCCGGGTTGAGCGAAGACGATATGACCCAAAGCGCTGGGAGTACTGCAAAGAGAATCAGGAGCAGGGCGATCACATATCGAAGTCCCATACTGACCGTGCGTTGGAAACGGTGGGATTGCCAGAACGGGATTTGTGTAGTTGAGGAACTGGGTGTGGTCACTCGACCTCCTTGAACATGTTGGTGTAGCGGATCTGCAAAAGCACGACACTTCCGATCAACAGGAATAGGATGACGCTGATGGCTGCCGCCAGACCATAATCGGCTACATTGGATGAAATAAAAGCAAGGCGATAAATGAAGGAGATCAGGATATCCGACTGCCCCATGGGGACGATCGTGCCTGCCATGGCGGGGAAGCCAAAGTTGAAAATGTAGATCACGTTGAAGTTGTTGAAGTTGAACGTGAGCGAGGCGATCAGCAAGGGTGTAAGGATGCGGAGCAATAACGGCAGGGTGATGTAATAGAATTTCTGCCACTCATTCGCCCCGTCCACCAGGGCAGCCGAATAGATTTCTTCGGGGATGGCTCGTAATGCGCCGGCAGTAATGACATAGAAATAAGGATATGATAACCAGACATTGACCATCACCAGGCCGAACCTTGTCCAGAACACATCCTGGAACCAGTTGGGTGATGAGCCGAATAAGGCTTCCAATATCGGAGCCACAAATCCCAGATCTGGATGAAGCATGTAACGCCAGATCAGGATGGATATCAAAACGGGGATGGGCCATGGGATGATCAGCAGGGCACGGATGATCCGCTTGCCGGGCAGGTCGTCGAACATGATGGTGGCGATCAATCCCACTCCGAAACTAAAAAAGACGGAAAGGAACGTGAACAAAATATTCCAGACCAAAATCTTGCTAAGCGGTTCACGATAACCTTTGTTACCGAGAAAATCATTGTAGTGACCCAAACCGATGAAGACGATGTACCCGGGGGTTAACTCTTCGCCCGTTTCCGAAGTGAAGGTTCCGTTGATCGGTTTATAGGTCTCATCCGTTTGCTGGTTCACGATTATGTCATGGCCGGCATCGTATTTGTAGAGCGGTGCCGATGCCACCGCTTCCCCCAACGAACGGATGCGGACCGTCTCTGGCGCGACGCCGAATTCGAGCGCACTCAGGTCATTGATGATGGGCACAATGTTTTTGCGCTGGAGGCGTTCGTATCCCTCCAATATGGAGGGGAATCCGTTTTCATCCAATGCACCCACGCCGCCTTCGCCAGGTGTGGGAGTTTGTAATGGCTCGCCTGCTTTTGCCAGCAACCCCGCACCTTCTTTGGGAAGAAGCCAGAGCGCATATTCGTCATTGGCATTCTTGTATGCCGCCCATTTGAACGTCTCGCCATTTTCGGGTATGAACTGCTGTGCTTCGAGACGGCTGACCGCCTGCGGCTTGGACATGAGATGTCCGCTTCCCATGTTCGTAAAACTTAGAAACACGGTATAGGCAATGGGATAGATCGTAAACAGGATCGCCAGTGCAATGCCAACGCTCATCCAGCGGAAAGCTGTCAGGCGTGGACGCAGGTAGACCATGGCTATAAAAACAGCGATGGCTGCCAGCACTGAAGCCAGTGGATACAAGCCATCGGCAAATAACTTTGAAATGAACCAGAGAATAAGTGCAAGAAAAATTCCCACCCCAAGCAGGTTGAATAGATATGACGAATTGATGGTCGCTCTATTTTTCATGGTTTGTTGGTATCCAATCCTTTCGTCATCTTGTCTAAAAACTTACCACAAAGGAGACAAAGGGTCACGAAGGATTAAGACAAGGATTTTTCCTTTGTGTTCCTTTGTGGCACTCGTGATTAGTTAAAATTATCCATAATGAAGTGACAGTCACGCTTATTGTATTGCGTGACTGTCACCTTTATCGCATCAGGTTATGGCTTGGCTTGAGTCAGAACCTGTTCTTCTGCAGCGGTCAAGGCATCCGCGGCAGATAACTCACCGCTCAGGGTCAGGTTGCCAGCATTGGACCAGGCATCCCACACAAATCCCATGGCGGGGATGGAGGGCATCGGGTCGGCATTCACGCCGGCAGCGTTAAAGCCGATCGTATCATCGCCCGAAGCGGCCTCGAAGATCGACTTCCAGGCAGAGGGACGGGCTTCGGCATCGTAGATCGCCTGATAGTTTTCCTCGGTGGCGAGGAATTCGATCACGAATGTTTGAGCAAGCACAACATTCGGACGATTGGAGTTGATCACAATTCCCTGAACGCCCATGAATGGATAACCAGGCGTGCCGCCTTCTGTAGCCGCAGGGAAAGCTGAGATGGCATAGTGAACGCCAGCAGCCTTGAAGCGATTGAGCGCCCACGGACCGGTGAAGATGAACGGAGACTTGCCGGTTTCAAACAGGACGTGTGAGGCTTCCCAGTCAATTGTGGAGGAGACGACACCCGCATCTACCAGACCCTTGACCCATTCCAGACCCGGGGTCATCTTGTCCATGCCCATATCGTCAACGGTGAAACTTCCACCGGCATCGCGACCGAAGATATAGCCGCCGAAGGATGTGTACAATGGATAAATGTTGTAGGTGAGGTCGGGGAAACCGATCGCGGATTCGGCTTTGCCGCTTTTCACGAGTTCGGTGCCGATCTGCGCCACTTCATCCCATGTCTTGGGGGCATCGGGAACCAGATCCGTGTTGCGGAAGAAACCAATGTTCTCCACCGCCAGGGGCAGACCATAGAGTTTGCCGTTGTAGTTGAAGCCGGCAATCGCATTGGGCAGATAGTTGCTGGCTTTGTCACCGAGGTCAATTTCGACGGCAGAACCATTTTCAACCATGGGTCCCAGATTGTCATGCGGGATAATGACCATATCGGGACCTTCACCAGATGCCGCGCCCAGGGTCATTGCACTTCGGATTTCATCCAGCGTCACAACTTCCACATTCAAGGCAACGCCGTACTCCGCCTGGAATTTCTCACCCAACTGCTTGAGAACTTCAAGACGACCATCATCATAGACCCACAGGGTCAACGTGGTGGTTTCTTCGGCAGGTGCTTCGGTAGCGACAGGCGCTTCCGTGGCTGCTGCCGGTGCTTCTGTCGCGACAGCGGGCGCCTCAGTTGCAGGCGCGGCTCCACCGCACGCCGACAGCAAAAGCCCGAACACAGTGATGAACGAAAATAAAGTGACTAACTTTTTCATGGTGCTTCTTCTCCTTTTGGATTCTGATTTCTAACTGACAATGGGTATGATGCACCCAATATCTTTTATGATTATAGGGAACGGCACCATTAAAGACTTGCCTAAAAGCCGGATGTTTTTGTCATTAAACTGGATTAATAGGAAATATCCTGTGCTTCATCGGAGAAGGGGCGGCTTTCGCGCCGTGAGGTGACAATCGCGTTCAAGGTGGATGAGAAACTGTCAAATTCCAATGGGTGCAGGAGGCAGTAATCTGCCCCCAACCCGCGCGTTTTCGCCTGGTCCAACACCGATGAACACACAATGATCGGGACATCGCCGTTCGTCAACTCAACTGCCAGAGCCTGTGCACTTTCCAAAATTTCAACTGACGGGAAGATCACCGCAACAGGCTGGGATCTTCGAATCACATCCGCCGAAGACGAGCTTTTTTCAACGCTGACGGGGTATCCGATGCGTTCGGCATAACGCTGAAGCAGATAATGCAGGGATGACTCGCCCTCCACAACGACAATGCCCGAACGTTTTTGTTCCACAGGTAATTGATCCATGATGATCGTATTGTATTGAAGGCAGGGGCGCGTGTCTTGTTGATGAGCGGACTGTTTTTGACGATGAGCGGGATTTTCACTAATGGTTGAAGAATCAAAAAAAACAGACACCTCGCCTCTTTCCGACGGGATGCCTGGTTCTGTTTTCTATGAGTTTTGGGTGAACACTTTATCTTTGTTTGCTGTCGCGATATGCCCGCGGTGTTGACTCCATTTCGCGTTGGAAGGTACGCGTGAAATGCGCTCCGTCTGAAAAACCGACAGCCAGCGCCACCTGTGTGATGGATTGATCCGTGTTTCGCAACAATTCGCATGCCTGGCGTATCCGATAACGACGAATATAAGTGCTTGGTGTGATACTCAACTCCTGGCGGAAACAATCCGTCAGGTAATCGGCACTGATACCCACATGTTCGGCGATCCCTTCGCGGCTGAGCGGCTCGGAAAAATGAGTATGGATGTACGCCATCGCCTTG
>Ga0210377_10002817_pt1 | contig 15035 bp, 11 predicted proteins | sample PLM4_65_b1redo_FD_155480 | JGI IMG/M metagenome (GOLD analysis project Ga0210377, IMG submission 155480) | Groundwater sediment microbial communities from an aquifer in East River, Colorado, USA - PLM4_65_b1 redo | ecosystem: Environmental > Terrestrial > Soil > Riparian zone | place: USA: East...
TCTCCCGTCGTCAGGGAGCATGCGCGGTCCGTAAGTGTTGAAGATGCGGATGATCCTGATGTCCACGCTGTTCTGCCGGTGATAATCCATGGTGAAGGTCTCCGCCACCCGCTTCCCCTCGTCGTAACAGCTCCGGATCCCGATGGGGTTCACATTGCCCCAATAGTCCTCGGTCTGGGGATGGACCTTCGGATCGCCGTATACCTCGGACGTCGACGCCAGCAGGAACCGCGCCCTGGTGCGCTTGGCGAGACCGAGCATATTATGCGTGCCCAGCACGTTCGTCTTGATGGTCTTGACCGGATTATACTGGTAATGCACCGGCGATGCCGGGCAGGCCAGGTGATAGATCCGGTCCACTTCCAGCAGGAGAGGCTCTACGACATCATGACGCACCAGTTCGAAATTCGGATCGGCAAGATACGCGTGGATGTTCTTCCTCCTGCCGGTGAAAAAGTTGTCCAGGCAGATGACCTCGTGACCTTCCCGGAGCAGCCGTTCGCACAGGTGCGACCCCAGGAACCCCGCACCGCCGGTAACCAGTATTCTCATGCGCATTTCCCCGCCTGTGTCCCTTCAATCGGTCGCATCATTCCCGTTATGTTCTTCCCATGCCGTAATACGTGAAGCCCATCTTACTGAGCTCTTCCCGATTAAAGATATTCCTGCCGTCAAAGATGACCGGCGATCTCATGAGCTTCTTCATGCGCTGGAAATCGGGTGTACGAAACTCGTTCCACTCCGTGACGACCGCCAGTGCATCGGACCCCTTGAGGGCATCATAACTGTCCTCTGCCAGCACGATACGGTCCTTGAATATTTTATATGCTTCGTGCATGGCCACCGGATCGTGTGCGGTGACCTTCGCCCCTGCACGGAGCAGGTTATTGATGATGACCACCGACGGCGCCTCGCGCATATCATCGGTCCGCGGTTTGAATGAGAGGCCCCAGACCGCGATGGTCCTGCCGGCAAGCGGTTTCGTTCCCCGTGACCTCGCTCCCGGCTTTGTCTTGAAATGGGACACGATCATCCGGAAGATGATCTTCTTCTGGGCATCGTTCACTTCCTCGACCGCCTTGAGCACCCATGCATCTACCCGGTGTTCCCGGGCGGTCTGGACCAGCGCCTTCACGTCCTTGGGAAAACAGGAACCGCCATAGCCGACGCCGGGGAACAGGAACTCGAAGCCGATCCGCCTGTCGTAACCCATGCCCTTCCGGACGCTGTCGATGTCCGCGCCGAGACTGCCGCAGATATTGGCCATTTCGTTGATGAACGATATCTTGGTGGCAAGCATGGCATTCGAAGCGTATTTGGTCATCTCCGCGCTCCTGATGTCCATGATGAGGATCGGTTTTCCTGTTCGGACAAAGGGCGCGTAGAGATCGTTCATCAACTCTATGGCCTTCTGCTTCTCCGCGCCGATCACGACGCGATCGGGCTTCATGAAATCCTCGATGGCCGCCCCTTCCTTCAGAAATTCCGGGTTCGATACCACGTCGAATTTGTGTTTTGTTTTTGATCCTATCGCCGCCCGGACCTTGTCGCCGGTCCCGACCGGTACCGTGCTCTTGTTCACTACGACCTTGTAGCCGTTCATGTATTTCCCGATGTCCCGTGCAACTTCCAGAACATGCTTCAGGTCAGCCGATCCATCCTCTCCTGGCGGCGTGCCGACGGCGATGAAGATGATATCTCCATGCCGGACCGCCGCTTCCATGTCGGTGGTAAAGGACAGCCTGCCGTGGGAAGTATTGTGACTGATGAGTTCCTCCAGCCCCGGTTCGTAGATCGGCGTCTTGCCCGCGTTCAGCATCCCGATCTTCCGGTCATCGATGTCCATGCAGATCACCTTGTTGCCGCTTTCGGCGAGACAGGTGCCGGTCACGAGGCCGACGTATCCGGTTCCAATAACTGCTATCTTCATTTGTTTCCCCTGTTCCTGTTCGTTACTAAAGAACCAGATTCTTCCCAAAATGGCAAGAATCTTTTTGCCACGAAGACACTAAGACACAAAGTACGGCCTTAATCTGATTATTAAAACAATACCTTAAACAGTATTCTTTGTTCTTCGTGACTTCGAGTCTTCGTGGCAAATTTTGGTTCTGGCTTGTCCGAGTTATGAGGTCCGCCCTGCATAGTTACGGTCGATCCATTTCTGATATTCACCGCTCCGCACGCTTTCCACCCACGCCGCGTTCCGGAGATACCAGGAGATCGTGGCGCGAAGCCCCACGGAAAAATCGTAGCGCTGCTTCCATCCCAGTTCCCGTTTTATCTTGTCGCAGTTGATGGCATAGCGCCGGTCATGTCCCGGACGGTCGGCAACGTACGTGATCAGATCCCGGTAATGCCTGATGCCGGCCAGTCCCTTCACGCGGGGATTCTCCGGGACCGGAGCAAGTTCATCCAGCAGGGAGCATATTTCTTTGACGACCTCGATGTTCCGCTTCTCGCACTCGCCGCCGATATTATAGGTCTCTCCGGCAGCCCCCTTCTTCAGGATCTGCCAGACCGCTTCGCAGTGGTCGTCCACATAGAGCCAGTCGCGCACATTCGCTCCGTCGCCGTATACGGGAAGTCCCTTCCCTTCCAGGGCATTCAGGATCATGAGCGGGATCAGTTTTTCCGGAAAATGGTAAGGACCGTAGTTGTTCGAACAGTTCGACAGAGTGACCGGCAGTCCATAGGTATGGAAATATGCCCGCACCAGGTGGTCCGAAGCCGCCTTGGACGCCGAATAGGGGCTCCGGGGATCATAGGGCGTGTCCTCGAAGAACGATCCGGTCTCGCCCAGCGACCCATATACCTCGTCGGTGCTTACGTGGTGGAACCGGACGTCCTGCCGCCCCTGCCACGCGCTGCGCACAGCCTCCAGCAGACGGAACGTCCCGTTGATGTTGGTCTCGATAAAGTCCGCCGGACCATGGATCGAGCGGTCCACGTGGCTTTCCGCGGCGAAATGAACGACGATCGGGACAGAATACTTCCGCAGGACGTCTTCGATCCGGCGGGGATCGCAGACATCGCCGCGCTCGAAGAAATACCGCTTTCCCCCCAGCGTCCGGTCAATGTCCTCGAGGCTTGCCAGGTTCCCGGCGTACGTGAGCTTATCGAAGTTCACGATCGAACCGCGAAATCCCGTCGCCGTCAGAACGTAACGGATGAAATTCGACCCGATGAACCCGGCGCCTCCGGTCACGAGGATCGTAGTCTTGTCGTTCTCAAGGGCCTGTCGTATATCACCGCCGGCCGGTTCGCTTGTCATGAATGGATCTCCTGCCCCAGGAATCGATCGACCGCATCTTCCCAGGCCGGTATCGGGATATTGAGCCTGTCCGTGATCGTTCGATTGCTCATCGCCGAAAACTTCGGTCTTTTCGCCGACAAATTAAACGAATCCATGGAAACTGGCCGTATGAACTTGTCGATCCCCTTCTTGCGCAGAATGGCCTTTGCCCACTCGTACCGTGAGCAGTAACCGCTATTCGTGAGATGGTATAAACCGCTCACGCCCTGCTCGAGTGCATTCAGCGTGACATCAACGACGGTTTCCGTCCACGTCGGTACCGAGAACTCATCACAGGCGATCCGAAGATATTCCTGCGAAGCCGTCCATTCCAGGAGCTTTACAATAAAATTTTGCTTTCCCTCGCCAAAGACCCAGCTTAGGCGAAATACCAGCGATCGGTCGCCCAGGACCTCCAGGACCGCCTGCTCCCCGGTCAGTTTGCTTCTGCCGTACTCGGAGAGAGGTCCAACCGGATCGTTCTCTCGGTAAAGTCCGTCCTGCTTAAGGCCGTCAAAGACGTAATCGGAACCGAAATGGACAAGGAGGGCGCCGCAATTCCGTGCCTCCTCCGCAAGGATTCGCGGTCCCGCGGAATTCACCTGGAACGCCCTGTCCCGGTCCTGCTCGGCCTTGTCCACCTGGTTATAGGCCGCACAGTTGATGATGACTCTGGGATGATAGGTCCCGATCAACTTCCTGATGCACGTCCTGTCCGTAATATCACACTGGGACTCGTCTGGGGCCAGGAACTCCATCGACCGGGATCCTAGCCGATTCGTGAACGAGGTTGCGAGCTGTCCGCTGCTGCCGGTGATGAGATACTTCATGGGAGGTACCGGAAATTGTTCTCGGCCTTTCTCAGGATTGGAAGAAGCCCATCCTTGGCCGAAAGAAGCGGGGCCTTCTCACCCCAGGCGATGTTGATGTCCGCGTCGTTCCAGATGATGCCCCGGTCGTCGACCGGAGAGTATTCAGCCGTGCACTTGTAAAGCACCTCGGCGGTCTCGCTGAGGGTGAGGAAGCCATGGGCGAACCCGGCAGGGACATACAGCATCAGGTTGTTCCTCTCGGACAGTTCCAGCCCAGCCCATCGTGCGTAGGTAGGAGACCCCTTCCGGATATCCACGGCCACATCGAAGATGCTTCCTTTCATGCACCGCACCAGCTTGCCCTGCGCCCGCGGGTCCTTCTGGTAGTGGAGTCCCCGCAGCACGCCCTTTGCGGATCGGGAAAAATTGTCCTGCACGAAGTTCTCAGGGACACCGGCATTGATGAACTCGGAATGCTTATAGATCTCGAGGAAGAAGCCCCGGTCATCGCCGAAGACCTTCGGCTCGATGAGCAGCGGTCCGGGAATATCCATCTGACGGAAATCAAAGGGCACCGGGAACTCCCTGTTCGGCAACGAGCCGGAGATACTCTCCGTAGGCGTTCTTCTTGTGATCCTCTGCCGCTTTGAGCAACTTATCTCTGCCGATGTACCCCAGCAGAAAGGCGATCTCCTCAATACAGGCCATCTTGAGCCCTTGCCGTTTCTCGATGGTCGCGATAAACTCGCCCGCTTCCAGCAGGCTCTCGTGGGTGCCGGTATCAAGCCAGGCGTATCCCCGGCCCATCAACTCGACACGCAGCTTGTTCTTGTCGAGATATTCCCTGTTCACATCGGTGATCTCGAGTTCGCCCCGTCCTGACGGCTTGATGCCCTTCGCGATCCGGACCACTTCATTGTCATAAAAGTACAGGCCGGTGATCGCGTAACGGGACCTCGGTTTCGCGGGTTTTTCCTCGATGGACAGGACGGAGCCGTTCTTATCGAACTCAACGATGCCGTACCGTTCCGGGTCCTTGACATAATAGCCGAAGACCGTTGCGCCGCCGCCCGTCGTAACATCGCTCACCGCCTTGCCGAGAAGCTCGGTCAGGCCGTGGCCGTAAAAGATATTGTCTCCCAGGACCAGGCATACCGGGTCCGTTCCGATGAATTCCTCCCCGATCAGGAACGCCTCTGCCAGGCCGTTCGGCCTGGGTTGTTCGGCGTAGGAGAATCTGAGCCCCAGATCGCTACCGTCATGGAACACCTCACGGAACCGTGGAAGGTCAAGGGGCGTCGAAATGATCAGGATGTCCCTGATGCCCGACAGCATGAGCACGGACAGCGGGTAATAGATCATGGGTTTATCATAGATAGGGAGCAGCTGTTTGCAGACGCCCCGCGTGATGGGATAGAGCCGGGTACCGCTTCCACCGGCGAGAATGATGCCTTTCATCATTTCTGCCCCTTTTGTTCCAAAATGTGCTGTTTCAGTTGTTCCGTTGATACCGTTGCCGTTCCCACCACGCCGACGACGATCCCTGCAGCGTGGTTCGAGATCATCGCCGCATCGCTTACCTTCGCCCCCGCCGCCATCGACAACGTCAGTGCGCTAATGACCGTATCGCCGGCGCCGGTCACATCGAAGACTTCCCGCGCCACCGTCGGAATATGCGTAATGCGTCCGCTTTTTTCGAAAAGGCTCATGCCCTGTTCACTGCGCGTAATGAGCACCGCGTCGCAGGCAAGACGCTTGAGCAGTCCTTTCCCGGCACGGAGCAGGCTCTCCTCATCGTTGATATCGATGCGCGCGCCGAGGGACGCCTCCTTGGTATTGGGAGTCAGGATCGTGACTCCGCGGTAGATGCCGAAGTGGCTCACCTTGGGGTCCACGGCAACGATGATATCGCGTTTTCTCGCGAGACGGACGATGTCACGGACGAGGTCCCGGGTCACGACGCCCTTGCAATAGTCCGAAATGACGATGGCGTCTATGCCTTCGTCGGCCTTCTCCGTAACTCGCTCGAATATCTTTTGATGCGTGTCCCGGGCAATGCCTTCCCTGGTCTCGCGGTCGAAGCGCACCACCTGCTGGTGGTGAGCGATCACGCGGGTCTTGATGGTCGTGGACCGTCCCGGCTCCATGATCAGGCCGTCCGTGGGGACGCCCCGGGTGTGCAGCAGGTGCAGAAGCTGCCTGCCGGCGTCATCATGACCGATGACCCCACAGATGCCCGCTTGACCGCCGAGGGAACGAATATTGTTCACCACGTTCGCCGCACCGCCCGGGAGCAGGGTCTCCCGTGTCACATTCACCACCGGGACCGGCGCCTCGGGCGAGATGCGTGAAACGCTGCCCCAGACATAATGGTCCATCATCACGTCGCCCACGACCAGGACGCGGGTCTCGGGAAAACGGTCGATGATCTTTACCAGCCTCCTGGTCGCGGTCGTTGCGATCATGGCGCTTCGTCCCCCAGTTTCATTTCCGTGAGCGTGGAAACAATTGACCCGATCGTGATGGTGCTCTTCATGAGCACCGGTACCTTCCGGTCGTCATCGGTGAGCCAGATGAAGATCTCGCCCTTGTGCATGAAGACCCCTTCATATTTCGGATAGGTCTTGACCTTGATCGTATTGAACTCTCCGAGCGGGGTCTTGAGCTTTTCCCTGCCCAGGACATGGACCTCAACGGACCAGTTCTTGCCGCTGTCATGAATTTCGAAAACGATCGGCGTACCCACGACAAAGTCCTGTTTGGTCCGAAGGTAGTAGAGCGATGAAAGGGCGTCCTGTGTCTGCTTCTTAATGGCAATGGTCTCTTTTTTACCGTTCTCGGTAAACGAGACCAACCCTGCTTTATGATCGAAGACCAGCTCGCGCTTCTTTTTCCGCTTGCCGTGGCTCTGGTCAAGACTATAGGACAGGCTCTCCATGGTCCGGGGATCGAAGACGCTCTGCACCGTGTCGCGTACCGGATAGATACTGTCCACCATGCCGGTCGTCCGGGCCGTTGAGATGAATCGGAAGACTTCTCGATCGCCCTCGGTCTTTTCCTTCTTGACCTCCATGATCGCAGTCCCCGCAGAGATCACCTTCGACCAACTGATAGTATAAGTGAGCCTTTCTCCGGGATTGAACGGGCGGTGCGACCTTGCCGGCGATGCGGCCAGGGACTCAGCAGCGGAGACGGTGCCTGATAGGAGCGCCAGGATTGCGACCAGAAAGCACCCAAAAGCAAAGCGACGCATCTCTTCAGAAAACAAGAACAAATTCCTATATTTCATCGGTCTCCATAATAGGGGAAAGAGTCCTTTTTGTAAAGTGAATTTTCAGCATCGCGGGCATTTCCGGTTGCAGTACGATTCGATTTATACTATCATTTCCATACCGACATGCAGAAAACGCTCACGCCATATCAAAACATCCTTATCATTAAACCTGGGGCCGTCGGCGATCTTCTCCAGATGACCCCCGTCATCCGGGCGCTGAAAGCCTATTCGCCGGAAGCGAAACTCAGCATGCTGGTGGGATCTGAGATCACTGCCGCCCTTTTCAAGAACGATCTTCGGATTTTCGAGACGGTCATCTTCGAACAAGGCGGCAGGCATAGCTCCCTGTCGTCCCGGTTCGCCCTCTGGCGACATCTCCGCAGCAAAAGATATGACCTCGTCCTGAACTTTCAGAGAAGCAACCTCAAGACATGGTTCCTGGCGTCTGCGGCGCTTCCCTGCCGGGTGCTCGTATATCACAAGGCGAAGAACAGAGTTGTCCATGCCGTAGTGAATTACCTCGAAACACTGATGCCCCTCGGCATCATCCCCACAGACCTTGACCTTGAGCTCTTTCTCGATGACCAGTCGCGCACCTACGCGCAGGATTTCTTCTCTTCACAGGGTCTTGACGGACGGACCGTCATTGCCCTGAACCCAGGCGCCACCCATGCAGTGAATCGCTGGCCCACGAGCTGTTTCGCTGAGCTTGCGGACCTCATAAGCGACGAATTGCAGGCCTGTCCCCTGATCATCGGAGGTCCTGATGATGTCGTGCTCGCCGACGAGATCGTGGCGCTCTCCCGAACAAAACCGATCTCCCTCGCCGGCAGAACTTCTCTTCTGCAACTCGGCGCGGTCCTGGAAAAGTGCCGCCTGCTGGTAAGCGGAGATACCGGCCCCCTCCACCTCGCGACCGCCGCTGGCACGAACGTCATTGGCCTCTTCGGAGCCGCCGATCCGATGCGCACGGGCCCCGTTGGAAAAGGCCACCGTGTCATCCAGGCTTCTGGCGTCGCCTGCGTGCCCTGCGGGAGCCGCCGGTGCAGCAATCAGAAATATCTGGGATGCATGGAGATGATCACGGTGAAAGAAGTCGCAGATGTCGCTGCCGCGATGCTGATGATAACCTGACGCGATTTTATACCGCTTATGTCGTATGATTTACATCGTGGTATGATTTACATCATGGAAGAGATCGGACAGCTACGCTAAATTAGTCTTGCATCAAAAGCCCTGATTGGGTAATATGCTGCTCGGCGATATCAGCCCGGAAAGGAAGGATCACTATGGCAATCCCCGTTGTTAGCATGGATCTCTGCATCGGTTGTGGACTGTGCTCAGAACTCTGCCCGAATGTCTATGAGTTGAAGGACGATAAGGCATGGGTGAAGGACCCCAAAGCCTGCGACTCCTGTGACTGCCAGGCGACTGTGGACAGCTGCCCGGTCCAGGCCATCACGCTGGAATAGGGACGTTCATAAGGGAAAATTTCGGGGAGGACCGGAACAATGCCGGCCCTCCCCTGTTTGCGAGGTCATCGTGACATGCACAAGCGGGTCATTGCCCTATTTTCCTTTGCGGTGATTGCTATAGCGGCCATGTTGGCAGCATGCTCTTCCAGCTCGAAGGGCGCCGAGGTCTTTCGTCGCGAAAAATGCATGGACTGTCACACGCTCAAGGGTAAGGGCGGCGCCGTCGGTCCCAATCTGACCAGCGTCGGAAGTAAACGCTCACGGGACTATATCGTCCAGCAGATCACGGACCCGAAATCTCACAACCCCAATACCGAGATGCCGTCGTTCGGCACCCGTCTTCCCGAACAGGACATCAACGCCCTCGCCGATTATCTCTCCGGTCTGAAGTGATCGTCGTCCGCTCGCCCCACCGACATTTTTCTTGACAAAACCCGCGCTTTCCCTGATTATTTGTGCCAGTACACAGAGCCGCTGTGGCGGAATTGGCAGACGCAAGGGACTTAAAATCCCTCGGGGGGCAACTCCCATACCGGTTCGATCCCGGTCAGCGGCACCAGATCACCCTTGTATCTCACAGAGTTAAATACTACCGCCTTTGCAGGGTCCTTGCGCAACAATCACCTGTGCCCGTGATAGGCACAGGTGGTGCAGATGGTTTTCCCACCTTGACAGACTGCATTCTCACTTATGGCATGGGTATTTGAAGGGGAAGAGCTATGAGCGGTAAAATAAGGCCGGACATTCATGTCCGGCCGTTTCTATTTGATTACGCCCACTCTAGCAGTTTGCTGAAAGAGTCCTGAATTGTCATTGCGAGGAGCGATTTTTACGACGCGGCAATCTCGACGTGCTTGATATTCTTGACTACGAGTTTGCTTCACTTTGCTCGCAAAGACAGCAAAAAGACTCTTTCAGCGGCCTGCTAGGACATCACTTGAAGTAAGCATTGATTATGTGGTTCGCCGTAATGTTCGTAAAGGTAAAGGTGGTTATTGCACCTCGATTTGCGCCGTCAACGATCACACTCCGCACCTGCCTACCTGCAGCCGGTGTGATCATGTAGGTCTGACTGGCGCCTTTATTCATCGTCAACGTGCCCGACGGCGTGATGCTTCCGTTGACGTCAGCCGCAGACGTGATGGTATAGACATCGAGCGCGAAGGAGGCACTGATCGTGTGGTCCCCCTGAACATTAGAGAACGTGTATGAGGTCCGTGCACCCACTGATGACGCATCCACCAGAACATCAGCCACACGGTACCCCGTTGCAGCGGCTATGATGAACTTCTGGTTAGCGCCGCCCAGCACTGTCACCGTGCCCGGGGATATGGTGCCGTTCGCTCCCGCGCTGGCCGTAATAGTGTACGATTGGTTCGCTGCAAAAGTCGCCGTAATGGTGTGGTTGACCGTTACGTTCGTAAAGGCATACGTGGCTACGGCACCGACGGACACCCCATCAATCAGGACATCCATGATATGGTATCCTGCCGTAGGCGTGATGGCGTAAGTCTGGGAGGCACCAATGTTAACCGTGGCAGTGCCCAACGGCGATACGCTCCCCCCTGCTGCCGCACTGGCCGTGATCGTATAGGTGGTCACCTTGAAATAGGAGTTGATGGTGTGGTTTGCCGTAATGTTCGTAAAAGTATAGTTCGTTATTGCACCCTTATTTACGCCGTCAACAATCACGCTCAGCACCTGATATCCTTGATTCGGCGCGATCGTATAGATCTGGCTGTCCCCGTTATTCACTGTTATCGCGCCCGACGGTGTGATGCTCCCATTGACGTCCGCTGCAGCCGTAACGGTATACACATCCAGGGTAAAGGTCGCGCTGATCGTGTGACTTGTTTGGACATTGTAGAAGGTGTATGAGGTCCGCGCACCCGCTGATACTCCGTCAACCAGAATATCAGCTACACGGTAGCCTGCATCCGGCACAATGGTGTAGATCTGGTTCGTGAACTCCGGCACGGATATAGTGCCTGTCGACGATATGCTGCCATTCTGTCCCGCACTGGCAGTGATGGCATAGAACAGCTTCAGGGTAAATGTTGCCGAAATGGTGTGATTGCCCGCAATATTGACAAAGGTGTACACATTCAACGGGCCGACAGATGTCCCGTCAACGGTCACATCGACTACGCGGTACCCCGCATTCGCCGTGATGGTGAATGTCCGGTTGGTGCCGCCCAGCACCGACACATTGCCCGATGCCGACAAGGCGCCGTTCGCTCCCGCACCAGCCGTTATGATGTACGATGGATTCGCTTCAAATATCGCCGCAATTGTATGGTTGCTCGTGACATTCGTAAAGGCATATGTGGTCACCGCACCGATGGACACCCCATCAATCAGGACATCCATGATATGGTATCCTGCCGTGGGCGTGATGGTGTAGGTCTGGCTGGCACCAATGTTCACAGTGGTAATGCCCAACGGCGATATGCCCCCCCCTGTTCCTATACTGGGCGTGATGGTATACGTCTTCACCTTGAAGTATGCGTTGATGGTGTGGTTCGCCGCAATGTTCGCAAAGGTGTAGCTGGTTATTGCACCCTTGGTTGCGCCGTCAACGACCACGTTCTGCACCTCATACCCTGCGTTCGGGGTGATCGTGTAGGTGAGGCTGTCCCCTTTGTTTACCGTTGTCACGCCCGACGGCGTGATGCTGCCGTTGACTTCGGCCGCAGCCGCAACAGTATAGACATCCAGGGTAAAGGTCACGCTGATCGTGTGGTCCGTCTGAACGTTGGAGAACGTGTACGAGCCCGGCGCGCCTACCGACACCCCGTCAACCAGAACGTCAGCTACGCGGTACCCCGCATTCGCCGTGATGGTGAACGCGCCATTCCCCCCGGGGACTATGGTCACGTTTCCTGACGGGCTTATGCTGCCGTTTGGTCCGGCTGTGGCACTCAACGCGGGATTGACCATGGTAATGGTGAATGTCTGCGTTCTTATGGTTTCGGCGTTCCCGGCATTATCAATCGAGGCAAACCTTAGATCAGTAGAGTTTGCTATTGTAAAAGCCCCACGGTATAGAGTTGCGGGGGTACAATTGGGGCCGAGGCAATAGTAGGTAGAGTTACAGCCGATTCCACTGCCGTCATCGCAGCTCAAAGTAATGCGCTGAGCAACGCTATAGCCTCCTGCTATGGGTGATGCCGCGGTTATAGGTGGAATGGTGTCTGATGCCGGATGCGCTCCGAATGTTGCTGTTATCGACATGTCAGCAGTGATGTTGCCTATGGTGAAGGAGGTGCCCGCGCCTACTGAGCCCATGACTCCTGCCGTCGGTCCAGCTTGTACGTCTAAAACCTGATACCCTATACCCGGCATTATCATGCATGCTGAGCTCGAATTGTAGCCCACCGAGGTTGGGATACATGAGATACGGCCGGAGCCGAGGTTAAGACCCGCTGGAACGGTGGCCTGACCTTGATCATTGCTGCCCCAGGCCACCACGGTCCCGTCGCTCTTCAGAGCCACGGTATGATACGCTCCTGCCACCATTGCGGTAACACTACTTATGCCAGTCGGCATAGTGCACCCACCGTACGTGTTATCGCCCCAGGCGACCATCGTTCCATCGCTTTTCAAGGCCACGGTACGGAACCCTCCCGCGGATATGGCAATAACGCCTGAGAGGGCCTCAGGCACGGAGCTCTCGCGATATAGGTTATCGCCCCAGGCGATCACGGTGCCGTCGCTCTTCAGGGCCACAGTATGAGACCCTCCCGCCGCTATGTAGGCAACATTGGTCAGGCCCGCCGGTACGGTGATCTGACCTTGATCGTTGTTGCCCCAGGCTGCGACAGTCCCGTCGCTCTTCAGGGTCACGGTATGATACGCTCCGGATACTACTGCGGTAACGCCGGAAAGCCCTTCAGGCACGGTGCTCTCCCCATATTGGTTCCTGCCCCAGGCAACCACGGTCCCGTTGCTCTTTAGTGTTACCGTATGACTATCTCCCGCTGCTACGGCCGGTGTGTTTGCCGTCACGCGGTATCTCGTTATAAGGTTAAGGCCAGCAGGCACGGTGCACTCGTCGTACGAGTTCCTGCCCCAGGCCACCACTGTCCCGTCGCTCTTCAGGGCCACAGAATGCTCTTTTCCGGCCACTAGAGCGGTAACGCCGGTGAGATCCGCTGGCACAGAAGCCTCTCCGTAAGTATTATCACCCCAGACCATGACGGTACCATCGCTTTTCAGAACTATCATATGATTCGTTCCTGCTGCGATAGCGACAACACCGGTAAGGCCTGCAGGCACAGTGCACTGACCCTCCACGTTCCTGCCCCAGGTGACAATAGTCCCATCCGTCTTCAGGGCGACCGAATGATACCCCCCTGCTGCGATAGCGGTAACACCCGTGAGACCCGCAGGCACAGTGCTCTCACCGTTTGCGTTATAACCCCAGGCCACGACGGTCCCATCGCTCTTCAGGGCCAATGTATGGTACCCTGCTGCTGCTATTGCGATGACTTCGTTCAGACCGGCAGGCACAGTGCTCTCACCATTTTGGTTCCTGCCCCAGGCCACGACGGTCCCATCGCTCTTCAGGGCCACGGTATGATAGGCACCCGCTGCTATTGCAGTTACGCCGGAAAGGAATGCAGGAACTGTGCTCTGACCGTATAAGTTATAGCCCCAGGCCACCACTGTCCTGTCATTTTTCAAAGCTGCCGTATGGTACGCACCTGCAGCTACAGCGGTAACACCGGTGAGGCCGGCTGGAACTGTGGTCTGACCATAATAGTCATAGCCCCAGGCCATTATTGTCCCGTCACTTTTCAGGGCCACGGTATGGTAAAATCCCGTTGCTATAGCAGGCTGTGTGAACGACATTGTGATCTCAGCCGATACTGGCTTGCCGATTAGCAAAAGAGCGATGGCCAGCACCATGACCGGGAGCCATGACATTCTCCACGCCACAGCCCTGAAGCGTTTTATGGGATCATTCACCCTCGTTCTACTTCGCCCGCCCGATTCTTCCATAGTATTCCCCTCTCATCAATTATCTGCTTCGCCTGCGGGGCAAGGAGCTTGTTGCTGCAAAATGTTATCCGCGCCCACTAAAAACATGAATATTCGTGCTGCAATGATGCTGTTTCTGAAGACCGTTGAATGACCGTAAGATTTACTCCTTTTCCAAGGTAAATGGGCATCCGACTCCTGTTAGCAATAAAGAAAAAAATTAAAGCGACTTGGATAGGTATGCTCGAACTATCACGTTATATGCCAATAATGTATTACTGCCCATCATTCTTAAATCTTTGGTTGATAAGCTGATCATTCACCTCAATCGGTTGATTAGATGATTTTTCACCTCAAGCGGATGATAAGGAAATCTGTGAATATTCCAGTTCTCCCGTGAAAACAGCACTTTCTTTATCAAAATAAATGCGGCAATAGTCAGCTCGGCCAGAATAACTTTCTGTCCGCTTGGTTCGCTTCACGCTCAGCCTTGAAAAAGTGCGTACGCTCACCCGTATCCCACACCCGGGTCGTTCGCGTCTTGGGTGAAGCCACGGTTTCTCTCCGAGCAGTGGTGAAATTTATTGCACTCATCTGAAACAATGAACGCAACACAATCACCGAGATTTATGAGAAAAAAATCGGAATAGAGGATTTAGAGAAAAATGGTAAACAAACAGTAGCAAGCGGTAGGCAGTAAGTGAGAAAAGGTTATCATATTAATGAAATTGTGTCAACGTCAATGTCGGGGTATTTCTGGGGTATGTTAACAAAAAATAACCAAAATTTTTTGTTGTTTGACCCGGTCCTTTTTCATTCGACGCTGACCGGGATCGAACACGGGGGTATGGGGGAAAGGCTCCGTCATGCTGCGGGGGAGCATCCGAGGGGGTTGTCCCTTTGGGAAAGCGAAGCGCGTCTGATTCCCGGTCAGTGACACCAGAATATCAAACAAAAAGGACCGGTTGTGATTCCGGTTCTCTTATATTGGACTCAAAACAAGTGCGAATTACAGCGCGTGAGATCTCATTTCGACAGCAACTTCATACGAGTGCCGGCCGTCTGACTGATCGCGAGAAGCAAAGACCGATTCGGTGGGAGAATACATGCGGTTTCGCAATCCCTTTTGCCCCCTCTTCCCAAAACTCCCTTGACTTTACCCCCCTGATATCCGATAATACATTCATTATTATACCATT
>Ga0210377_10002818_pt1 | contig 15033 bp, 16 predicted proteins | sample PLM4_65_b1redo_FD_155480 | JGI IMG/M metagenome (GOLD analysis project Ga0210377, IMG submission 155480) | Groundwater sediment microbial communities from an aquifer in East River, Colorado, USA - PLM4_65_b1 redo | ecosystem: Environmental > Terrestrial > Soil > Riparian zone | place: USA: East...
GCGGCAACTTCCGCCAGTTCGGCCATCCAGGCGCGTATCTCGCCCAGCGTGTGTCCGTAAACGGCGCACAGCAGCTTCTTCGCTTCAGCCTCTTTGTCGGAGACGACGAGCCTGCGCGCTGAGGTTTCGCCGGAGAGGAGGATATTCAAGGCGCCCTCGAACCGACACAGTAACACGTGGTACTTTGTATGCCAATGACGTTCACGGAGTTCATTCCGGATGGAGGGAAGTATGAACCGGCAGGCAGAGCGCGGACAAGTTGAATCATTGCCGGACTCGAAATCGAGGTTATCGGAAGTAGGGGCGATGCAATTCCACGCGCAATATGGGGAAGACCGATTGTTGTGGGACTATTTTGGGAAGGTTCCGAGGGGTGTCTGCGTGGAGGTCGGCGGGTATGACGGGGTCACCGGGAGCAATTCGCTGTTTTTCGAAAAGCAGGGTTGGACCACAATCGTTGTCGAGCCGATGCCCGCGTATGCGGAAATAATTCGCAAGGCCCGGCCGGCGGCGCGCTTGTTCAATTGCGCGGCGGGAGCGAAGGCTGGCAAGGCGACGTTTACGATTGCGCACGGTGCGGAGGCCTATTCGACGATGAGCGATGACGTGACACGGTTGGATCGGATCCAGCGCGGTGGAGCGAAAGTCGAACAGTTGGTCGTTCCAGTGCGGACGGTGGATTCGATCCTGGAGGAGGCTGGCGTTGGGGAGCTTCAGTTTGCGACCATCGATGTCGAGGGGGTTGAGGAAGTCGTCCTGAGCGGCTTCGATCTCGACAAATGGAGGCCGCGCGTGCTGATTCTCGAAAATAAATTCGGGAAATATTCCCCGCGCTTTCGCAGATTACTCTTCGCGCGTGGATATCATTTTTTCCAACGCACCGGCTGCAACGAATGGTACCTGCATGGATCGGAGCCGGCCGTGACACCCGGCCTGCGCGCTCAGAATCGCGTCGTAACGCTTGCATTTGGGGTGATTGATCGCGTGAAAAAGCCGTTCGAACATCTCTTGCGAGAGAGTGGATTGAAAGCATGGAACTATCGCCGCATTCGTGCGCGTCGCGAGCGAAAGAGGAGAAAGCCAAAAGCCGGTTAAAAACCTGTGATCCGGCGGTATCTCACCGCCGGAATGATGATCGATGGAGTCGCACAGGCCCGGGAAGAAGGGACCCCGCAGGGCGGCCCGTTGTCGCCGTTGCTCTCCAACATCCTGTTGGATGATCTGGACAAGGAACTGGAACGGCGGGGCCACAGCTTCTGCCGGCGTTCTCGGCCAGTCGCGTCGTCACCCGAGCGTACCGCTCCAGCCAGGGAAGCTCCTCCAGGCGGGGGCCGCAACGCGGGCACAGCAGACGACGGCGAGAGACGATCAGGAAGGTGTCGGCATCCAGAACCGGCAGATCGCGGATCCATCGGCGGGTGGTCTCATGGACCCGATCCACCGACTCCCCGCATCCGGTACAACGCATGGTTCTGGAAGGAATCGGGATCAGTTCGATGAAGATCCGAGCGTGGGGATACAATCGGAAGACGACAACGGCAGCCTCCTGCGACTTGAATTGGTTGGGGAACCGCTTCAAGTATCGCAAAAGCTGCCGTTGTTGCTTCAACTCCCCGGTTTTCCCGGATGAACCTATTTTTTCGCCTTCCGCAGCACCTCCACCATCTGCGCGTGGATGAGGCGGTTGGAGGCGAGCAGGTCCGGCTGATGGATATCGTACGGCCCCCCGTCGAGCCGCGTCGAGACCCCCCCCGCCTCGTGCAGGACGAGGAGTCCCGCCGCCGTGTCCCAGGGCTTCAGCTTCAACTCCCAGAACCCGTCGAACCGCCCGCACGCCAGGTAGCAAAGGTCCAGCGCCGCGGAGCCGTCCCGGCGGATCGCCTGCCCGGTCAGAACGAACGCCCGGAAGTAGTCGAAGTTGTCGTCCGTGGACGTGTTCACGTCGTAGGCGAAGCCGGTGGCCAGGAGCGACCTCCGCAGCTCCGCGATCTCCGAGACGGCGATGCGTTCCCCGTTCCGGAACGCCCCCCCTCCTTTCGCCGCCGTGAACGATTCGTCGAGCAGGGGGTCGTACACCGCCCCCGCCACGACCGCGCCTTCATGCTCCACGGCCACGGAGACGCAGAAGCACGGGTAGCCGTGCGCGTAATTCGTGGTTCCGTCGAGGGGATCGACGATCCACCGGTACGGAGACGGGGAACGCCGCTCGGGGCTCTCCTCCGACAGCAGCCCGTGGTCCGGGAACCGTTCCCGGATCCGCCCGAGGATGTACGCTTCCGATTCGCGATCCACGTCGGTCACAAGGTTGATCTCTCCCTTGAAGTGGATCGTCTGCCGACGCCCGTAGCTTTTCCGCAGGATCCCGCCGCCCCCGCGGGCCAGCTCCTCGGCGAACCCCAGCAATTCCCCGTTTCCCATCGCACTCCTCCCTTTTTCCTCCTCACGCATCCAGCGGCGATTATAATATGGGAGTTGCGCCGAACCCTCAAACGTTCCGCGAGGGAAGAACGGCGCAGGGAGACCCCGCGATGAGACGATCCGCCGCACCGTTGCTCCTGCTGCTCTGCGCCCTGTTCCTCTTTTCCTCGTGCGCCTCCACGAAAAAGGCGACGAAGGAATGGAAGCCGGCCGACACCGTGATCTGCCCCCACTGCGGCCGCGACTTCCCGCTCCCGGAGAAGCTGGGCAAGTAACCACCTGGGAAACGGGGGCCCCCATGCACATGGCGGATGCGCTGCTTTCTCCCGCGGTCGGCGGCACGTTCTGGGCAGGGACGATCGGCACGATCGGTTACGCGTCGAAGCGGCTTTCGGCGCGTCTCGACGACCGGACGGTTCCACTGATGGGGGTGTTGGGCGCCTTCATCTTCACCTCCCAGATGATCAACTTCACGATCCCGGGGACCGGATCGAGCGGGCACCTCGGGGGCGGCATGATCCTCGCGGCCCTCCTCGGGCCGCACGCCGCCTTCCTTGTCATGTCCTCGGTGCTGACGGTCCAGGCGCTCTTCTTCGCCGACGGGGGGCTGCTGGCGCTGGGATGCAACATATGGAACCTGGGGATCTACCCGTGCTTCGTCGCCTACCCGCTGATCTACAAGCCGCTGGCGGGAGACGGCCGGAGCGCCCGACGCGTTCTTCTCGCTTCGATGGCGGGCGGTATCGTCGGGCTCCAGATGGGCGCCTTCTCGGTCGTCCTGCAGACCCTCCTGTCGGGCAAGACCGAGCTCCCGTTCGGAACGTTCGCCCTGATGATGCAACCGGTTCACCTCGCGATCGGGATCGTGGAAGGGTTCGTCACGGCGGGGGTGATCGGGTACGTGCGGGCCTCCCGCCCCGAGATCCTCGACGGCGCCGCCTCCTCCGCCCCGCTCGCGGCGGGGATCTCCCTCCGCAACGTCATTGTCGGATTCATCGCCCTCGCGGTCGTCGCGGGAGGGGCGCTGTCGTGGTTCGCTTCGGCCCATCCCGACGGGCTCGAGCGGTCGGTCGAGAAGGTCACCGGCAAGGGGGAACTCCCCGGGCGGGGGCACGGCATCCCCGCGGCGCTGAAGAGCGTGCAGGAGAGAACCGCCTTCCTTCCCGGGTACGGCTTCAAACCGGCGGCGGGCGCGCCGAAGGAAAAGAAGCAGGAGATCCCCGCCTGGCCGAACGTCGACGCGGGCACGTCGCTCTCGGGCCTGATCGGCGGCGTCCTGGTCCTCGCGGTGGCGTTCGGGATCGGATGGGCGGTCCGGGCGTTGCGGGGAAAGGACGCCGCATGAGCCTCGAAGCCGCATATTCCGGCATCGGCCGGCTGGACCGGCTCTCCTATCGTGACACGGTCGTCCACCGGCTGGACCCGCGCGCCAAGGTGGTCGCCACCTTGCTGTTCGTGGTCGTGGTCGTCTCCTTCCCGAAGTACGAGGTCCTGTCCCTCCTCCCCTTCTTCCTGTTCCCGGTCCTGATCGGGGCCCTCGGCGGCATCCCGGCCGGTTTCATCGCGAAAAAAGTCGTTGCCGTCTCCCCCTTCGCCGTGTTCGTCGGGATCTTCAACCCCCTCATCGACCCCGCGACGGTCGCGATCGCACCCGGCGTCGCGGTCTCCGCGGGCTGGGTCTCCTTCGCGTCGATCCTGGTGAAGTTCGCGCTGACGATCAGCGCGGCCCTTCTGCTGATCGCGACGACATCCTTTCCAGGCATCTGCCGGGGATTGCGCCGGCTGGGGCTCCCCGCGCTCTTCGTTTCCCAGCTCCTCTTCCTGTACAGGTACCTCTTCGTCCTCGTGGAGGAGGCGATGCGCGTCGTCCGCGCGCGGGACATGCGCTCCTTCGGGAAGGGGAGCACCGGCGTCCGGGTCTTTGTCCGCATCGTGGGAACGCTTTTCCTGCGCACCGTGGAGCGGGCGGAGCGGATCTACGGGGCGATGCTGGCGCGGGGCTTCCGGGGGGATCTCCCTTCGATGCGGCGCGAGGCGTTGCGTCCTTCCGACGCCGTCTTCGTGCTGGCGGCGGGCGGATTCTTCGCCCTGTGCCGGTTCGTCCCCGTGCCGCAGAGGATCGGGAGCCTGCTCCAGGGGTTGGCCGGATGAGCCACCATCTCCTCGAGTTCAAGGACGTCCGTTTCCGGTACCCGGACGGCACGGAGGCGCTGAAAGGGGTTTCGTTCCTCATCACCCACGGCGAGTCAGTGGGAATCGTCGGCGCGAACGGCGCCGGGAAGTCGACGGTGCTCCTGCACACGAACGGTCACCTGCTTCCGACGTCGGGCGCCGTGACGGTCGGGGAGGTGCCTCTCCGGAAGGAGACACGCCAGGAGATCCGCCGGAAGGTCGGCGTCGTCTTCCAGAACCCCGACGACCAGCTCTTCATGCCGACCGTCTTCGACGACGTCGCCTTCGGCCCCCTGAACCTCGGCCTGCCGCCCGACCGGGTCCGGGAGCGGGTGCATGACGCGCTTCGACAGGTGAATTCCCTCGCGGTCCTGGACAAGCCGCCCCACCACCTTTCGGGGGGGGAGAAAAGCGCCGTGGCGATCGCCACGGTCATCGCCATGAAGCCCGACATCCTCGTCATGGACGAACCGGCCGCCAGCCTCGACCCGAAGTCCCGGCGCTCCGTCATCGGCCTGCTCAATTCGTTCGCCCACTCGAAGATCGTCGCCTCGCACGACCTCGACCTCATTCTCGACGTCTGCGCCCGATGCCTCGTGATCCGGGATGGCGCGATCATCGCCGACGGCCCCGCGCCGGAGATCCTCTCCGACGCGACGCTGCTCGCGGAGAACAACCTGGAGCTTCCCTTGACCCTCCAGGGGCGTCCCGCCTGGAGAGGAACATGCCGATGAACGGACCGCGGCCGTGAAGGATCCCCGGGTCGTCCTCCATTACGGGCGAAGATCCCTGGCGCTCCCGGCCGGCTTCTTCCACCGGACGGACCTCATCACGGCGAAGCCCCAGACGCTTCCCCCGTCGGAAGACGAGCACATCGGGCGTCGGATCTCCCGCCCGGCAGGCGCCCTCCCGTTGTCCCGGCTGGCCCGCCGGGGAGACCGGGTCGCGATCGCGGTCTCGGACGTCACCCGCTACAGCGCGACCGAAAAGATCGTGCCGTTCCTCCTGCGCGAAACCGACGCGGCGGGCATACCGCGGGACCGCGTGACGCTCTTCATCGCCCGGGGGACCCACCGCGCCATGACGGACGCCGAGGTGCGGGAGGCGGTCGGGGCGGAGATCGACTCGGGGATCCGCGTAGAGCAGTCGGATCCGGACGGGGACTTCGCGACGCTCGGGACGACCTCGCGCGGCACGAAGGTTCTCGTCTCCCGCCGGCTGATGGAGCACGACCGGATCGTCCTGACGGGGACGATCTCGTTCCACTACTTCGCCGGGTTCGGCGGGGGCCGGAAGGCGCTGGTGCCCGGATGCGCGGGGAGGGAGACGGCCCGCCAGACGCACTTCCTGATCTTCCGGACCGACGGCCCCGGAAAGCACCCGATGGCGCGCCCGGGAATCCTTGCGGGGAACCCGGTCCACGAGGACATCATCGAGGCCGTATCGATGGCCTCGCCGACGTTCCTGGTGAACACGCTGCTCACCCCGGGGAAGCGGCTCTTCGACCTGGTGGCCGGGCACTGGCAGAAGGCCCACGAGGAGGGGTGCGCGCGGTACGCGAAGCATTTCCGGGTGCGGATCGGGAAGCGGTACCCCCTGGTGATCGCCTCCGCGGGCGGATTCCCGAAGGACATCAACCTGATCCAGTCCCACAAGGCGCTGGACAACGCGTTCCTCGCGACGGAGCCCGGCGGGGTGCTGATCCTGCTCGCCGAGTGCCCGGACGGCTTCGGCAGCTCCACCTTTTTCCCCTGGTTCCGCTACAAGGACCCCGACGTTCTGGAGCGGGAGCTGCGCGCGAACTACCAGATCTACGGGCAGACCGCGCACGCCGTCCTCACCAAGACCCGCGCGTGCCGCGTGATCCTCGTCTCCTCCCTTCCTCCGGAAGATGTGGATACGATGGGGATGACGCCGGCGCCCACCCTGCCGGATGCGATCCGCGCCGCCAAGGGGATCCTCGGGGAATTGCCCGTCCCCCTCGTCATCCCCGACGCGGGATACGTCCTCCCCGACCCGGCGGGTTAACCATGTGGGCAGTCGTTAAAGGAGGTCCCGAATGTATTGCTTCTGGAACCCTGAGAACATCGCACCGAAGGTGTTGGCTCCGGGTGTGACGGCGAAGATCGCGTCGGGGGAGAAGATGATGCTCTCTCTCGTCACCTTTGCACCGGACGCGGTCGTTCCGACGCACTCCCATCCGCACGAGCAGATGGGATTCATGGTGTCGGGGACGCTGGAGCTCACGATCGCAGACGAGACGCGGGTGCTGTCGGGAAGCGGGATGGTCTTCGTTCCGGGGGGGGTTCCGCACGCGGCGAAGGCGGGCCCCGGGGGGGCGGTGGCGCTGGAAGCCTTCTCGCCCCCCCGGGAGGAGTACCGTTAAGGGACCCTGATCGGCGCGATCACGCCTTTTCCCTTGGCGACCTTTTTCCCGGGCTTCGTCTTCGCCTCCGCGGCCACCCACCGGTTGATCGCGGAGAGGTACGCCTTTATCGCCGCCTCGATGATGTCGGTGGAGCTCGCGCCGCCGGAGAAGATCGTCCCGTTCGAGCGGATCCGCACCCGCGCCTCGCCGATCGCGTCCTTTCCCGACGTGACCGCGTTCAGCCCGAAATCGATCAGCGTGAAATTCGCCCCGACGATCCGTTCGATGCACTTGTACGCGGCGTCGATCGGCCCGTTCCCCGTCGCCGCCTCCTCGATCACCTCGTTGTTCCGCTGAACCTTGAGCGCGGCCATCGGCGTCGCCTTCGTCCCCGACAGGATCTGGAGGTTGACCAGCTTGTACGTCTCCGGGACCTTGAACAGCGTGTCCTGCACGAGGATCTCGAGGTCCTCGACCATGACCTCCTTCTTCTTGTCGGCCAGGACGAGGAACGTCTCGTAGATCTCCGCGAGCTGGGCGTCGGTCAGGTGGTGCCCCATCCCGGAGATGTGGTGCTTGAGCGCCGCGCGGCCCGAGCGGGCGGTGAGCGCGAAGGTATGGGCCGTCACTCCCACGTCCTCCGGCCGGATGATCTCGTACGTGGAGCGGTCCTTGAGGATCCCGTCCTGGTGAATGCCGGAGGAGTGCGCGAAGGCGTTCGTCCCCACGATCGCCTTGTTCCGCTGGATCGGCAGCCCCATCAGCTTGGACACCATCCGGCTCGTTTTCGCGATCTCCTTCGTGTTCACGTCCGTGTAGAGTCCCGCGAAGATGTCCTTGCGCGTCTTGATCGCCAGCACCACCTCTTCGAGCGACGCGTTCCCCGCGCGCTCGCCGATCCCGTTCACCGTCACCTCGGCCTGGCGGGCGCCGGCGAGGATTCCCGCGAGGGTGTTCGCCGTGGACATCCCGAGGTCGTCGTGGCAATGCATCGAGAGGATCGCGTGGTCCAGCCCGGGGACCTTCTCCTTGAGCCGCCGCACCCGGTCCGCCATCTCCATCGGCGTGGCGTACCCGACGGTGTCGGGGATGTTGATCGTCGTCGCGCCCGCCTTCACGACCGCATCGACGGTCCGGCAGAGGTACTCGAAGTCGGTCCGCGAGGCGTCCTCGGTGGAGAACTCGACGTCCCGGCAAAGGGACCGGGCGTACTTCACCGTGTCCACGCACCACTGCAGGATCTTCTCCCGGTCGGCGCGGAACTTCTTCTGGATGTGGATGTCCGAGGTGCCGAGGAACGTGTGGATCCGGGGGCGCTTCGCGACCTTCACCGCGTCCCACAGCGTGTCGATGTCTTTTTTCACCGCCCGCGCGAGGCCGGTGATGACCGGCCCCTTGACGGTTTTCGCGACCGCCTGGACCGACTCGAAGTCGCCGGGGGAGGAGGCCGGGAACCCCGCCTCGATGATGTCCACGTTCAGCACCGCGAGCTGCCGCGCGATCTCGACCTTCTGGTCCCTGGCGAGCTTCGCCCCAGGAACCTGCTCCCCGTCCCGCAACGTCGTGTCGAAGATGAAAACCTTGTCCGCCATCACATCCTCCTTTACCTCTGTCGTTTTTTGAGGGGGACACTCTTGCCAGGGGGGACATTCCTGGTTCTTCCCCGGGAGAAAGGGAAGGAGTGTCCCCCACTGTGGGATAGAGTGTCCTCCGCCAGTTCGCTCTTCTCCCCGAAATGAAAAACCCCCGGGGGCTTGGTCCCCGGGGGCCGGAAATGAAAAACCGCGGGAACCTGCCGGCCCCGCGGCCCGAATCGACGTAAATGGTGCGCTACGCGCTCAGGCTCCGGTCCGGCCCCTCCGGGGGCGGAGTAGAGCGAGCCCGGGCAACCCGACTTCCTGCCGATACCCGTTCACACAATTCATCATTGAACAAGATTACGGGCATGGGGACCGGCTTGTCAAGCCCCGCCCTGCACTCTCCGAAGCTCCCGCGGCGCGGCGATCCCCCCCGACACGAGCAGGCGGACCGCCTGTTCGATCGACATCTCGAGGCGGACCGCCTTCTCCTCGGGGATGAAGATCACTTCGCCAAGATAGAGATGGTTCGTCGGAATGTACACGACGGCCAGCCGGCGGTCCCCCTCCTCCACCGTCATCGTGCGGAAGCCGAGGGCGTACGCCCCCTCCATCGGGTACTCCACCAGGAGGACCTCCTTGAACGATTGCGTGTTCTCCGGAGAGAAGGCGTTCGTGAGCTGCTTGATCGTCGAGTAGACGGTCCGATAACCGGGAATCCGCTGGATCAGCCGGTCGAGAGCGTCGAGGAGCGTCTTCCCCACCACGTTTCGGGCCAGCGTCCCCAGCAGCAGGATGATGACGAGCCCGGCCAGGATTCCCGTGCCCGGAACGTGATCCGTACCCGGGATCAGCGTCCGGAAAACCCCGTCAAGCACCGGTGAAAAGAGACTGTCGACCTTCTCGAAGAACCAGACAAGAAGCGCCACCGACACCACGAGGGGGACGAGGACCAGGACGCCGGTCAGGAAACTTTTTTTCACGTTGCCGTACACGGGGGTATTCTATCGTAAATGCTTTCCCGGGGGGCGTTCACATGGATCACGCGGTGGTGATGGCGGGCGGGTCGGGGACGCGTTTCTGGCCGGAGAGCCGCGCGCGGCGGTCGAAGCAGTTCCTCGACCTCACCGGCGGGGGACCGATGATCCGGGAGACCCTCCTGCGCCTCTTCCCCGTCGTCCCCCCGGAGCGCGTCTGGGTCGTCGCCGGCGCCAAGGACGCGCCGCACCTCTCCCACCGCGTCCTCGGCATCCCGAAACGGCACATCCTCCTGGAGCCGGAGGGGAGAAACACCGCCCCCGCGATGGCGTACGCCGCGGCGGCCGTCGCGCGGGAGGACCCCGACGCCGTGGTCCTGGCCACCCCGGCCGACCACGCTATCGGCAATGACCGGGCGTTCCAGGCCGTGCTCCGGAAGGGGCTTCGCCTGGCCCGGGAGACGGGGCGGTTCGTGACCCTCGGCGTTCCGCCGACCCATCCCTCCACGGGGTACGGGTACATCGAGCGGGGGAAACCGTTCCCCGGAAAGGTTCGCGGCGCCTTCGCGGTCGCCCGGTTCGCCGAGAAGCCGGACCTTCCCACGGCGAAGCGGTTCCTCCGTTCGGGCCGCTTCGACTGGAACAGCGGGGTGTTCCTTTTCAGCGTCGCGACGTTCGCCGACCGCCTGGAGAGATTCCTTCCCGAGGTCGACCGCGAGATCCGTCGCGTCTTCCCGGGGGACCGCGCCGGCTTCCCGACGAGGCTCGCCCGGGCGTACCGGCGGATGCCGTCGATCTCGATCGACTACGGCATCCTGGAGAAGGAGACGGGGATCCTCGTCCTCCCGGCGAACGTCGGGTGGAGCGACCTCGGGACGTGGAGCTCGCTGTACGAGTTCCTCTCGGAGAGGGGGGAAAACGTCGCGTTCGGCGACGTCATCCTCTCCGACTGCCGGTCCGTTCTCGTGCGAACGGACCGCGGCGTGGCGGCGGTGCTCGGGATGGACGACGTGGTCGTGATCCGAAGCGGGGACGCCGTGCTGGTCTGCCCGCGCGCCCACTCGGAAGAGGTGAAGGGCGTGCTGGAGGAGGTCCGGCGGCGGTTTCCCGCGCTGGCGTGACCTTACCCGCTATTCGAGAACGTCCCCGGTCAGCGTGACGATCCGCCGGACCTCGTACTCCAGCGTCCCCCGGGGGATCGTGATCGTGACCGTGTCGCCCACGCGCCGGTTCATGAGTGCCTTCCCCACCGGCGACGCCATGGAGACGAACGACTTGTTCCCGTCGGCCAGCTCCGGGATCACGAGGGTGTAGAGGATCTCTTCCCCGCTCTCGAGGTTTTCCACGGTCACCTCGCTCCCGAGCCCCGCGCGGTCCTTCGGTACTCCCGAAACGTCGATGCGGGAAAGGTCGGCCAGGCGTTTCTGGATCTGGGCGAAGCGCGCCTGAAGCGTCGACTGCCGGTTCTTGGCCGACTCGTACTCGGCGTTCTCGGAGAGGTCGCCCTGGCCCAGCGCCGCCTGGATCTCCTTCGGAAGGGTCACCCGCAGCTCGTATTCGATCCGCTGCATCTCTTCCTCGAGCTTCTGTTTCACCTCGCGAAGCAACGCGATCCCTTTCCTACTGTTCCATCGTGAATTCCTGCATGTCGCACCAGAACCCGTTCAGCCCGATCGAGTCGACCTCGGCCCGCAGGATCTTCGCGTGCAGCTCCTCTTCCTTCGCCAGGGAGAGGAACATCTCCTTCGCGGAATCCTTCTTCGAGCGTCCCGCCATCTCGCGGTAGAACCGCTCCGCCTCGACCTCCCGGTCGATCGCGACGCCGAGGATCTGTATCGTATCGGCCTTGGCCAGCTTCTTCGCGTCGAACGTTTCAAGCAACGACGGCTGCGAGACCTGCTCGGACATCGCCTCGACGAGGTCCGCGCGCTCGATCACCCAGTCTTTCCCGCGCAGGACGGAGACCAGGTGCTTCTCGAGCTTCGTCATGTGGCCCACCTCGTCCGAGGCGAGGTGGATGAGCACGTTTTTCGCCTTCGCCTCGGTGACGATCTTCGCCAGCCCGAGGTAGACGCTGATCGCGTCCCGCTCCCGGTCGATGGCGCGGTGCACGATGGAAACCATTTCCGGTGATCCCATGGCGATTCCTCCCTTGCAGGGTTTCGGTATCGGATCCTTGCGTTCAATGAAAGACGAGTTTTCCCCCGTAATAGCCCAGGACAACGACCGTTGCGGTGCACGCGGCGAGAAGGCCGAGATATACCCAGCCGAGCCCCCCCAGCGGCAGGACGGAAAGCCCGGGGTGGTACGCGCGGAGCAGCACCGCGGGAGCCGCCAGCGCGATCAGGACGAACGCCCCCACGATCTTGATCCGGAAGACGCTCGTCATGTACGCCTTGTAGTGCGTCCACCAGTCGAGAAATCCCGTTGCCATCGTCATCGGCGCGGCCGCCAGCCCGAACAACGCGCAGATGAACGCTCCCGCTTCGAACTCGCGCGTCCCCGTCGCGCAGTACAGGCAGAACGCCCCGAAGGCCGACGGGAACAGGGCCGCGGGAAAAGCGACGAAGATCGGGTGGATCTGCTGAATCTTCGGAGCTTCCAAGGAGGTCCCCCCGCCGCCGTCAGTCCAGGAGCCTGAACAGCTCCTTCGGGGCGTCGCACACCGGACACCGGTCCGGAGGCTCCTCCCCCTCGTGGATGTACCCGCAGATGACGCACTCCCACCGCTTCATGACCAGATTGAAATTTTATCAGACCGGAGCCCGATTGGGCAAAAAGATCGGGAAATGGCGACTACCGTTTCACGATCCGCGTCAGTCCGCCCATGTAGGGGAGCAGGACCTCGGGGATGTCGATGGTTCCGTCCTCCCGCTGGTAATTCTCGAGGATCGCTACCACCGTCCGACCGACCGCCAGCCCCGACCCGTTCAGGGTGTGGGCCAGCCGCGTCTTCCCCGACGCCCCTTCCCGGAATCGGATCTTCGCGCGGCGCGCCTGGAAGTCGGTGAAGGTGCTGCACGAGGAGATCTCCCTGTACCGCCCCTGCGATGGAACCCAGACCTCGATGTCGTACGTCTTCGCGGAGGAGAACCCGATGTCCCCCGTGCAGAGCGTCACCACGCGATACGGCAGGCCGAGGCGCCGAAGGATCTCCTCGGCGTCGTCGGTGAGCTCCTCCAGCTCCCGCGCGGACTCCTCCGGGCGGCAGATCTTGACCATCTCCACCTTGTTGAACTGGTGCTGCCGGATCATCCCCCGCGTGTCCTTGCCGTAGGACCCCGCCTCCGCCCGGAAGCACGGGGTATACGCCGTCATCTTCAGGGGAAGCGTTTCGGCGGCGAGGATCTCGTCCCGCACGATGTTCGTCACCGGCACCTCCGCGGTGGGGACGAGGAAGTAGTCGGTCCCCGCCACGCGGAAGAGATCCTCCTCGAACTTGGGGAGTTGCCCGGTGCCGAAGAACGACGCGCTGTTCGCCATGAAGGGGGGAAGCACCTCGAGGTAGCCGTGCTCCCGCGTGTGGACGTCGAGCATGAAGTTGATGAGCGCCCGCTCCAGCAGCGCCCCCGCCCCCTTCGACAGGCAGAAGCGGCCCCCGGTGATCTTGACCGCCCGGTCGAAATCGAGGATATCCAGCGCCGCGCCGAGATCGACATGGTCCTTGACCGGGAAAGGGAACGTCCGCGGGACCCCCCACGTCCGCACGACGGGGTTGTCCTCCTCCCCCGCGCCGTCCGGGACCGAGGGGTCCGGAACGTTCGGGATGGCGAGGAGGACCTCCTCCATGTTGCGCTCGATCGCCGGGAGTTCCGCTTCCGCTTCCTTGAGCCGCATCGAGAGCGCCTTCATCCGCTCCATGAGCTCCGACGCGTCCTTCTTCTCCCGGCGCAGACGGCCGATCTCCTCCGAAGCGGCGTTCCGTTCCGCCCGCATCCCCTCGACTTCGAGGAGCCGCTCCCGCCGCGCCTTGTCCAGCGCCACGAAGCCGTCGAGGGTGAGTGAGGAACGGCGCTTCCTCAGCGCTTCTTCGACCACCGCGATATTTTCCCTCACGAACTTCAAATCCAGCATGGCGTCACACTCCGTCTCGAAATTGCCAGACCTGTTCCATGCCCGATTATACCGTCAGGGACGAAGAGCGATGCGAGGGGTTCCTCGAAGCGGCGTCTGGAGCTCGCGGAGGCAAGGATGCCGGGAGCGAGCGGAGGCGCAGCCGCAGCGGCCAGGGACGGCCGCAAGGCGTAGCGGAGAGGAAGCCCCTCGCGAGCTCGAAGTCCTCGGGTAATTCATTGCATGGCCCTGCGTGCTGCGGTGAACCCGGCGTCCCGGATCGTGGCGACGATCTCCTCCTCGGACATCCGGAAGGAGACGCCCGCGGAGGCGACCACGTTCTCCTCCATCATCGTGCTGCCGAAGTCGTCCGCGCCGAAGAAGAGCCCGATCTGCGCCACCTTCGCCCCCATCGTCACCCACGACACCTGGACGGTCGGGACGTTCGGCAACAGGATCCGCGACAGGGCCAGCACCCGCAGGTACCCCACGGCGTGGCCGAATCCCCGGTCCGACGCCTCCCCGAACCGCGGGTCGCGCGACAGCTCGGTGTTCCCCGGCTGGAACACCCAGGGGATGAACGCGGTGAAACCCCCCGTTTCCTCCTGGAGCCCGCGGACCCGCAGCAGATGGGCGACGATCGCCTCGGGGCTCTCCACGCTGCCGAACATCATCGTAGCGGAGGATCGAAGCCCCTGTCGATGGGCCTCGCGCATCACCGCCGCCCACTGCTCCCAACCGATCTTCTTCGGGCTGATCCGGCGACGCACCTCGTCGTCGAGGATCTCCGCCCCGCCGCCGGGGATCGAATCGAGGCCGGCGTCCGAAAGACGCGCGATCACCTCCCCGATCGTCATCTTCGACCGATGCGCGAAATGCCACACTTCCGGCGGAGAGAACCCGTGGAGGAGGATCGGGTGGCGCTTGACCGCGCGCACCAGCCGGACCGCCTCGTCGATCCCCCAGTCGGGGTGCAACCCACCCTGGAGCAGCACGCGGACCCCGCCCGCCGCGATCGTATCCAGGATCTTCGCGGAAAGCTCCTCTTCCGACAGGACGTATGCGTCGGGGTCGTCCTTCTTCCGGTAGAAGGCGCAAAAGGAGCAGCCGCATGAGCAGACGTTCGTATAGTTGATGTTCCGGTCGACGATGTAGGTGACGACGCCGTCCGGGTGCACTCTCCGCCGGACCGCGTCGGCCGCCCGCCCGAGCTCGAACAGAGGAGCCTCCCGCAGCAGCCGAACCCCTTCCGCCACCGTAAGCTTGTCCCCGTCCCCCTTATAAAGCAGATCTTTCCAGGTCATTAGAATTTAAAATTAAATTCCGGCATCAACTTCTCAACCTTTCGATTTCCGCCTTACAAACCTCCGAGACCTTGACGAACAATATTCTCCCGAGATTTTCGAGGTGTTCCTTTGTGTAACCATGCTTGAAATAAAAATCCTCCCAGTCACGCAATTCCTTCGGC
>Ga0210377_10002819_pt1 | contig 15032 bp, 10 predicted proteins | sample PLM4_65_b1redo_FD_155480 | JGI IMG/M metagenome (GOLD analysis project Ga0210377, IMG submission 155480) | Groundwater sediment microbial communities from an aquifer in East River, Colorado, USA - PLM4_65_b1 redo | ecosystem: Environmental > Terrestrial > Soil > Riparian zone | place: USA: East...
GCGCGTCGCGCCGTCGACGCGGGCGGCTTCATAGAGGTCGGCGGGAATCGACTGCAGCGCGCCGAGGGAGACGACCATCATGAACGGGAAGCTCAGCCAGCCGTTCGTCGCCACCACCGCCGCGAACGACGTCAGCGGTTTATCGAACCACGAGATCGGCGATCCGCCGAAGATCTGGATCACCTGATTGATCACGCCGAACTGCTGATGGAACATCCCGCGCCAGATCAGCGCGGTGATGTAGTTCGGCACCGCCCAGGGCAGGATCAACAGGACGCGATAGACCGACTTGAGCGCGAGACTCTTCGTGTTGAGGATCAACGCCAGGAACAGACCGACGACGACGCCGATCGTCACGTTCACGACGGTCCACGCGATCGTAAAACCGAGTGTCCAGTAGAAATTCTGGTAGTTGAACGTCAGCCCCTTCGCCGTCTTTTTGATCACGGAGAAGTCGCCGAGGATCTCCTTGTAGTTCTCGAGACCGTTCCAGATCTCGGTGAGCGGCTGGTTCGTCGTATAGACGTTCTGGCTCGTGAACGACAGCGTGACGCCGTAGAGGAACGGGAAGAATACCAGCAGGATCATCCCGAACATCGCGGGCGCGACGTAGTAGTAGGCCTGGCGATTGCGGACGAACGTCGACACCGCGTACTCCGCCGCACCGAGTCCGATCAGGAGCTGCAGCGCCAGCGCTCCCACGATGATCGGCCAGGAGATGGCGCGAGGTTGATAGGCGATGATCGCGGCGACGAGGAGGATGCAGGCGAGAACAAGGAGAGCGGGCGCATTCAGTTTCGCAAGAGGCCACGCCACCGCGACGAACAGCACGACCGGGGCGAGGATGAACAGAATCGCTCTGCTCCACGGCGGGCGCCCAACCGCGGCGGCGGGTGCGACGCGAATCTGCACCATCCCGCTCCTGGTCGGCGCGGCGACGAGCATGCGCCCCCCTTCGCGCTGGATGTTGATCTCCTCTTTCCGCGCGCTCCCCTCTTCCCGGTTCGTCTCGACGCTGGTCCGCAGCTCCTGGGCGAGGTCGTAGAGCGGCTTCTCGTCGCGGACCATGCGCCGCGGCAGTGTGCCGTCCTTCATGTCGTCGGCAAAGCTGCTCGCCTCGATCGTCCGGTCGTCGATGTTGACGACGCGATAGGCCTCCACCGCCGGCTGCGACTTCACCCATTGCGCGATGCTGCCGGCGTTGTCCGCCGCGGCGCGCGCAAGCGTCGCCACCGCGCGATCGACATTGAGCGCGCCTTCGACAGCGAGGCGCCGGCCGATCACCCAATGCAGCAGCAGAACGCCTGCGGCGCTGCCGATGAGGAGACCGAGGGCAATCCGTTTAGCGGCTTTGCTCAATTCATTTCCTGAGCTTGCTGATCGCCTCGGTGACGTCCTTCTGCGCGATGTCGAGCGCCGCCTTCGGCGTCAACGCTTTGTGAACGATCGCATTCATCGCCGTCGTCACGGGCGACCACATCATCGTCATCTCCGGCACGTTCGGCATCGGGATCGCGTTCTCGACCTGCGCACGGAATGCGTTGAGCACCGGGTTTGCGGCGACCTGCGGATCGTTGTAAACGGCCTTGATGGCCGGACTCTGGCTGCCTTCGAGCGCGAGGATCTTCGCGGCAGCGGTGTCGGTGACGTACTTCGCGAAGTCGAAACTCTCTTCCTTGTGATTCGACGGCGCGGCGATGTAGACGCCTTCGACCGTGATCCACGGCTTCATCGGCTTCCCACCCGCTTCATCGATCGTCGGCAGCATCGCCAGTCCATATTGAATCTTCGGCGAGACCTCCTCCAGGAACCACGGACCGCTGAACACGATCGCGGCTTTGCCTTCGTTGAAGAGCGATCCGATCAACGCCGTCGACGGCTCGGCCGGAACGATCTTGTCCTTCGTCACCCACTTCATCAGGAGCTCGATCGACTTCACGTTCGCCGGGTTGTTGACAATCGGCTTGCCGTTGGCGCCGAACACGCCTCCGCCGAATCCGTTGAAGAGCGGCGCGTGGTAGTACCAGTTCGAATACCAGTAAGCAAGGCCGAAGCGGCCGGCGCTGGCGTTCGTCAGCTTCTTCGCGAGCGCAACGAGCTGGCCCGTCGTCTTCGGCGGGTCCTGCACGAGCGCCTTGTTGTAGATCATCGTCATGACCTTGTAGTTGAGCGGCAGACCGTAGGTGGTCTTGCGATAGGTCATGGCCTGCATCGTCGAAGGGAGGTAGCGATCGGTCGTCGCCTTGTCGAGATAGAAGTCGATCGGCTCGATCGTTTTGCCGGCCTCGATCCATCCGCCGAGGCGGTCCTGCGCATAGATGAAGATGTCGGGGCCCTTGCCGCGAGGCACGGCCGCGGTGATCTTGTCGGCGAACGCGTCGTACGGAACGGCCAGCGTCGACACTTTGACTTTGTTCTGCGACGCGTTGTAGTTGGCCACGACCTTCTCGAACGCGGTCTTCTCCCCGCCGCGGTAGGCATGCCAGACCACGACCTCCGTCTGCGCGAAGAGAGGGGCGGTCACAGCGAGTGCGAAGAGCAGCGTCAGCGTGCGTTTCATCATGTCGTTTCCTCCGGGCCCGAGGAACGCCGGCCTCTGGCCGGCTGGTCCGCCGGCGTCTCGCCGGCCGGGAGGCCGGCGGACCAGCCGCCGAGACGGCGGCGCTCCTCGGCGCTACCGCGTCCCATCGAGCCTCATCTCCGACTGTGCATCGAACAAATGGAGCGACTCGAGCTCGATCACGAGCTCGATCGCGTCGTCCGTGCGAGGCATGTTGTGCGAGTCGAAAGCGGCGACGAACAGCGAGTCGCCGACGCGCGCGTGCACGATCGCCTCGTGTCCGATCGGCTCCACGATCTCGACGACGCCCTTCACGCGCGCCGTCTCGCCGCGGCCTGTCTTCGTCGATTCGAGCAGGTTCTCCGGCCGGATGCCGACTTGAACCTTCGAGCCGTTCCGGTTCGCCGTGACGGCGCGGAGGCTCTGCGGCACCGGAATCGAGAACTTGCCCGCATCGAGCCTCGTCCCGCCGTCCGCGAGCGTGGCGTCGAAGAAATTCATCGGCGGGGTGCCGATGAACTGCGCAACGAACACGGTGGCCGGCTTGTCGTAGACCTCGAGCGGCGTGCCGACCTGCTGGATCTTCCCGGCATTCATCACGGCGATGCGATTCCCCATCGTCATCGCCTCGACCTGATCGTGCGTCACGTAGACGCAGGTCGTCTGCAGACGCTGCTGCAGCTTCGAGATCTCAGCTCGCATCTGCACGCGCAACTTCGCGTCGAGATTCGAGAGCGGCTCATCGAAGAGGAACACCGACGGATTGCGCACGATGGCTCGGCCCAGCGCGACGCGCTGTCGCTGCCCGCCCGAAAGCTGCTTCGGCTTGCGATCCAACAACTGCGGGATTCCGAGGAGGTTCGCGGCGTCGTTGACGCGGCGACTGATCTCCTCCTTCGGCATTTTCCGGATCTTGAGACCGAACTCCATGTTCTCCCGCACGGTCATGTGCGGGTAGAGCGCGTAGCTCTGGAAGACCATCGCGGTGTCGCGGTCCTTCGGCTGAAGCTCGTTGACGACGCGGTCGCCGATGATGATCTTGCCGTCGGAGATGTCCTCGAGGCCGGCAATCATCCGCAGCGCGGTCGACTTGCCGCACCCCGACGGTCCGACGAGAACCATGAATTCATGGTCCTCGATGTCGAGGCTCATGTCCTCGATGACCGAGACCGTGCCGAAGCGTTTCGCAACGTGGTCGAATTTGACTCCCGCCATCGCCTCATTTCTCCGTGATGATCCGCGCTCGTCTGGGTCCGACGACGGTTCTAACCGCGCCGGCGTCCACGGTCACGTGTTCGTTGTTCCATGAGTCCGTGACCGTCGTTACCTGCCATGGAACGGCGACGGTCAGCGGCGCTTCGGCCGACCCGCGATTCACGGCCACGATCACCTGATCGCCGGTCGTGGCGTCGCGTTGTGAGAAAACGAGAAGATCACCATCCGTCGAGATCGCTTCATGGACGCCGTGCGAGAGCGCCGGATGCGCCTTGCGGAGCGCGATCAGCTTCTTGTAATCGCTGCGCATCGCCTCGTCGCGCGGCTTCCCTGCCCCCGGATTGATCGGACGGTCGCCCCAGGGCATGTCGCTCCGGTTCTCCGGCCAGTCGCCGCCGCGACGCGCCACCTCTTCGCCGTAATAGATCATCGGCAGTCCGGTCGAGGTGAACTGGAGAACCGCGGCGAGACGGAAGAGGTCCTTGTCGCCGTCGAGTTGATCGAGCGCACCGCGCACATCGTGCGATGACAGGAAGTGCGACACCAGGTAGCCCGTGCGCACCTTTTCGCGCGACTTCAGATAGCGATCGAACGCGATCGTGCGGCCGCGTCCCTGCAACCAGCCGATCGCACTCCCCTGAAAACCGAAGTCGAACCCGGCGTCCATCTCGTTGCCGGCAAACCAGGGATCCAGATTCTGCGCATCACCGCCCCACACTTCGCCGAGCAGGAAGAAGTCGTTGCTGATCTGCGCGCGGGTGCGGCGGCGATGCTCCCGCCAGAACTCGTGCTGCACGTGTTTCACGGTGTCGAGACGAAAACCGTCCAGCCCGACACGCTTCGCCAGCGGAAGCTGCGCGCCCATGAGAAAGTCGTCGACTTCCGGCAGCTCGGTCTTCCAGTCCGGCAGGCCGGCGACGCAGCTCGTGATGTCGTCATTGCCGCACGTCCCCGTCTCGTTCGATCGCAGCCAGCCCTTCGTCCGCGGGTCCGTCAGGTAGTGCGTGTTGTAGCCGGCGTGGTTGTACACGACATCGAGCAACACTTTGATGCCGCGCGCGTGGCACGCGTCAACGAGCTGCTTCAACTGCTCCTCAGAACCGAAGCGAGAGTCGAGCCGCTCGAAGTCGTCGGCCCAGTAACCGTGGTACGCCCAGTCAGGAAAGCCGGCTCCGGTGACGAAGCCATCGATGTTCTTCACGAGGGGCGTGATCCACAGCGCGGTGACGCCGAGCGATGCGATGTCGTCGATCTGACGAGTCAGGCCGGCCAGATCGCCGCCGTGAAACATCCCCTTCCGGGTCATGTCGACGTTGATGTTGTTCGTCGCGTCTCCGTCGGCGAATCGGTCGAGGACCACGAAGTAGAGAACGCTGTCCGGCCACGGTGTCGCCGGCGGCGCAACGGGTTGTGCGATCACAACCGGTTGCGTCATCGGCGGCGCCGTGTGCCGCGGCGCCGTCGCGCACGCGGATAGCAGAGCCGCTGTCAAAACGACAGAGACGCGATGTTCCATCCACCGAACCGGGCGGATGTTATCACTCGGCCGAGTGTGTGTGGACAGGTGTAAGTCGTTGCCTAAGCGGTCGCTTCCCCGGTCAAGTGTGGGGCCGCCGACCTCGGCGGCGCCACACCCGCAAACGAACCGCTGATACTCTCCCGCCCAGTGCAGCTTGAAGAGATCCTCGCGGCCATCGCGATCCTGCTGATCCTCAGCATCTTCGCCAGCAAGGCATCGGGGCGGCTCGGCGTCCCCGCGCTGGTGCTGTTTCTCGTCCTGGGCATGCTGGCCGGGTCGGAGGGTGTCGGCGGCATCTACTTCGACAACGTCGGCGTCGCGGAACGGCTCGGCGTCATCGCGCTCGCGTTTCTGCTCTTCGCGGGCGGGCTGGAGACGGACTGGAAGTTCGTCCGCGGCAGCGTGAGGCAGGCCATTTCGCTGTCGACGATCGGCGTGCTCGTGACCACGGCGATCGTCGGCTGGTTCGCGCACATCCTGGCCGGGTTCACGCTCATGGAAGGCATGCTCCTCGGCGCGATCGTCTCGTCGACGGACGCCGCCGCCGTGTTCTCGATCCTTCGCGCGAGCGATGTGCGATTGCGGCATGAAGTCAGCGCCGTCCTGGAGGTCGAGTCAGGCAGCAACGATCCGATGGCGGTGTTCCTCACCACCGCGTTCCTTCAGGTGTTGATGCAGCCGAAGACCTCGGTGCCGCTTCTCGTGATCGACTTCGTGCAGCAGATGACGTTCGGCGCGGCGGCGGGAGTCCTCATCGGCATCGGAGCGGTGCGACTTCTCAACCGGCTGCGGCTCGACGTTCAGGGTCTGTATCCCGTGATGACGATCTCGGTCGTGCTGCTCACGTACGGGGCGACGGCGATGATCGGCGGAAACGGGTTCCTCGCGGTGTACGTGGCGGGCATTGTCATGGGCAACCGGAACTTCATTCAGCGGCGGACGCTGATGCGGTTCCACGACGGCATCGCGTGGCTGATGCAGATCGCAATGTTCGTGACGCTCGGCCTGCTGGTGTTCCCGTCACAGCTCCTGCCAGTCGCCGGCGTCAGTCTCATGATCGCGGCTGTCCTGACCTTCATCGGCCGTCCGGTTGCGGTGTTCATCGCGCTCGCCGCGTCGCGGTTGAACTTCCGCGAGAAGCTCTTCATCTCGTGGGTCGGATTGCGGGGAGCGGTGCCGATCATCCTGGCCACGTTTCCGCTCCTAGCGGCCGCGCCGAAAGCGCCGGCGATCTTCAACATCGTGTTCTTCACCGTTTTGGCATCGGTCATGTTGCAGGGGACGACGATTCCGATCGTCGCACGCTGGTTGAAAGTCGAGGCGCCGGTGGCCACGGACTGGTCGCCGAGCGCCGCTCACCTGGTCGGTCGCGGCGAGAGCGCGGTCGTGACGGTGGAAGTGACGGAGAAGTCACGCGCCGCGGGGCACCGGATCGTCGAGCTGGCGGAGTGGCCGCGCGAGGCGCTGATCCTCGTGCTCTATCGCGGCAACGATTTCTTCGTCCCGAACGGCGGAACGGAGCTGCGGCGCGACGATCGCCTGATCGTGCTGACGAGCAAGGAGACGGTGGACGCCGTGCGAGGATTGGTCGAGGGATGAGCCTTCGGCTTGTCGTCACGTCGCTCACACCGGCAGGTGCACGACCGCCGACAGCCATCCGCCGAGGACCTCACCGATGACGACGGCGACGACATCGACATAGAGGATGCCGGTGGCGGCCATCGTGGAGCGGATCTTCACCGTGCCCCACACCATCGGATAAAGCAGAAGCGGGCCGGCCAGGCCCCATCCGGCGCGCATCCAGAAAAAGATGCCCTGGCGGACGGCGACGTCGTGCGCGACGCCGCCGGCGACGAGCGCGATCACCACGACGATCAAGCGGAGGATCGCCGCGACGAGCGTCGCGTGCGTCAGCCGCTTCAGCGGATCGATCGGCATCCCGCGCACGACCAGGTACCAGTGGCCGAGGGTCATCGCCAGACTCACGCTGCCGAGCAAAGCCACGCTCGAGAGAGCGCCGGCGACGCTCCAGGCGAGTGACGATCGCGTCGCCTCCCGCCACGTCATGACGGCCAGCGCCAGCAGAGCGACACCGAGGAGCAGCAACGGAACGCGGTAGATGAGACGCTTCGGGTAGCGGAGCACGAGCAGGACGATCGCGGAGAGCGCCACCGCTCCCGCATCCCACATCGCGAGATCGCGGCGACCGCCGGCGAAGTGCGAGAGTCCGGCGATCGCCACGAGAGCCGCGGTGATGCCGAGAACGAGTCGATAGAACTTCGGACCGGCGTTTCTGCGCCCAACCAGAGGCAGAAAGCAGTACAGGCCGGCGGCGAGGTCGATGAGAAATGTCGCGAGAAGCATCGATTACATCGCTGATTGCTGATCGCTGATTGCTGATTGCTGACGGTCCGCCCCCATCAGTCGACCGCGGTGCTGGCGCGCACGAACCTCACGCCGCGCGTGCGCAGATGCGGGATCTCCTCTTTGAGTACCTTCACCGTCACAGGATAAAGGTGGCCGATGCCGACCGCGCTTCCGCGCTCTGTGGCAACGGCGACGAGCTCCCGTAACTGATGGCGCACGGCCTGCTCTTCCTGCACGTCATCGAGAAAGACATCGCGCCCGATCGTCGGGACCTTCATCTCGCGGGCGACGTTCTCGGCGATCGAGCCCCTCGTCGTTTTCGAATCGATGAAGTAGAGCCCTTTCGGCAGCGCCGCGAGCACCGTCGTCATCACGCGCCGGTCGCGCGTCGCGCGCGAGCCCATGTGATTGTTGACGCCGCGCGCATGCGGAATCGTGGCGATCGCCTCGCGCGTGGCGCGCGCGATCTCCGCATCCGACATCGACGTCATGATCGCATTCGGCCCCGGCGACATGCGCGGGTAATCGACCGGTTCCATCGGCAGGTGACACAACACTTCGAACCCCCGCGCGTTCAGCTTCTGCGCGAACTCCTCCGCGTGCGCCGCATTCGGAAGAATGGAGAAATTCAGATTCGGATCGATCTGCATCGCGGCGTCGATGGGCTGCTGATCGAAGCCGACGTCGTCGATGATGAGAATGATGGAAGCGCTTTTCGTCTCTCGGTGGGGCGCCGGTGTCCTCACCGGCGCACCTTTCGCGAGAACCGGCGCCGGTGAGGACACCGGCGCCCCACTGAAGACCGGTAGAGACCGCCACCACCGCCAACCGAGGAATACCAGCAGGCCGGCGATGGGGATGAGCGTGATCAGCGCGATGTTGCGGAAGGTCGTCCGCCGGCGGCGCGGCAGTTTTCGGTTTCGCTGTCCGACGATCATTCCCGCGACGATTGTCGCACGTCAGCGCGGGAGGTCGGTCAGGCCGCCTTCTTTGCGACGGTTGCCGGCGACTCGCCGTACAGTGACAGAGCTTTCTGAAGGATGAGATCTTCCTTGTCATCCTGCTTCGAGCTCGTGGAATTCGGATCGCGAATGGCCTGGGACGAGAGATCGACGATCACATCGGGGCGCACGCCGGTCTCCTTGATCGGCTTCATGTCGGGCGCGGTGTAGTGACCGACGGTCATCTGCACGCCGCCCCCGCTCGGCAGCGGAATGAAGCGCTGCACGATCGAACGGCCGTACGTCGTCACACCGACGACTTTGCCGCGACCGTTGCCGTGCACGGCCGCCGCGAAGATCTCGGCGCCGGATGCGGTGGAGTTGTCGGTGAGCACTTCAACGTCGCCGTCGTAGTTCGTCGAGCGATCGGCCTGCCACCGTTTCGCTTCGACCTGACGGCCTTCCAGCGAGGTGATCAGACCGCTCGTCAGGAGCTCGTCGGCCGCGTTGATCGCCTCGTCGACGTCACCCGCCGCGTTGCCGCGGAGATCGATGATGAGTTTTCGCGTTCCCGATTTCCGAACGTTCTCCAGCGCCGAGCGGAACTGCTGCGCGGTGCCTTTCTCGAAGTACGGGATCCTGACGTAGGCGACGCCGCCGATCTGCTTCGTCTCGAGCGCGACCGGATGGAACTGCGTCTGCTGGAGCGTGTAGACGTCGCGCCTGGTCTGTCCGCCATGCACGACCTGCAGGCGCACGGGCTTCGAGCTGCGAAGCGCGCTGCGGACCTGCCACACGGCCATGCGTTGCGTCGGCGCGCCGTCGACCTTCTCGATGAAGTCGCCGCGCTCGAGTCCGGCCTTCGCCGCGGGCGAGCCAGGAACGGCCGCGATCACGTACGCGTAACCAAAACGCTTCGTGACGACGGCACCGATGCCGTTGTCCTCGACATCGACGAAGTTCTTGTGCGCCGTCATCTGCGACGGCGGAACGTAGTAGCTGAACTCGTCGACCGCGTCGGTCACGCCGGAGAAGGCGCCATCGAGGATCTGGTCCGACGAGACCTGCTCCACGTAATTGCTGCGCACCAGATCGAACACCTCCGAAAAGATGCTGAGGTATCGATAGACGTTGCCCTTCTGCGACGCCTGGCCGAACAGCGCTCCACCGAGGAGCGAGAGAAGAAGGGCCACCGACAACGAGAGAAATACGATTTTCTTTTTGCTCATCAACGCAACCATTTCTGTGGATCTTCTGGCCGGTTGTCCTGACGCATCTCGAAGTAGAGATAGCCGGACTGGAGGTCCTCTCCTTCACCGACGCCTGCAATCGCCTGACCCGCTTCGATGCGGTCTCCAACGGCGATTGCGGGCGCCCTCAGATTGCCATAAAGCGAGAGAACCCGGTTACCGTGATCCAGAATGATCAGATTTCCATATCCCTTAAACCACTGCGCAAAAAGAACTGTTCCACGAAAGACGGCGTGGACCGGCGCGCCCAGCGGCGCTCCGATTTTGAGGCCGTTGCTCACAGTATAGGTGGCAAACTTCGCGTTACGCTGTCGTCCGAAGTGCTCGACGACCGTTCCTTCGACCGGCCACGACAGCCCGCCCTGAACGGTGCGGATGTCCTCCGCGCCCGAGATGTCGCCGATCTGGTTGCGCGACAGGATGCCGATGAGGCGCTCGAGCCGGCGCGCCTTTTCCTCGAGATCCGCGAGCTGTTCCTGTGAACCGGACGCTTCCTCCTGCAGTGCATCGAGCAGGCGCTGCTTTTCGTCGCGCGCGTGCGACACGGCGCGGCGCCGCTCCTCGATCACCTGCTTCATCTGCGCCAGGCGCAGTTGCCGGTCGCGCAGATCGGCCGTTCGGAGGTCGAGTTGCCTGCGATCGTTCTGAAACCGAGTCACCGCACGCGAATCACGGCCGACCAGATAGCTGAGCATCGAGATCGCCTCGAGCGGATTGTGGCGCTGATCGATCGAGAGAAACAGCCGCAGATACGTCAGATTGCCAAGGCGGTAGAGCACGCCGAGGCGCTTGCCGAGGTAACGCTTCTGCGTCTCGATGCGCGCATGGAGCACCGCGATCTGCCCCTGAATGTTCTGCTGCTCCTCCTCCAGGCGCGCCTCCAGGTCCTCTGCGATCTCCAGCTCGCGCGCGCGGATGCCGAGCTCGATGTCGGCTTCGTCGAACTCCTGCTGCGCTGTCCGCGCCTGCTGCTGCACCTGCTCGAGGCGCTTGCGGAGACGCCCGATCTCGCTCTTGACCTTCTCGAGATCGGCTTTGCGGGCCGTCTGCGCGGAGAGGAGGAGAAGGAGAAAGAGAAAAACGACCCAGGAACGCCGCCGCCTCGGCGGCTGGTCCGCGGTTTCCCTACCGTCCCGTGAATTCGCGCAAGGCATGCTTGGCCGCCTCCTGCTGCGCCTCCTTCTTGGACGAGCCTTCACCACGCGTGACCAGGGTGCCGACCCTTACCTCCACGACGAACGTCTTGTCATGATCGGGACCGACTTCCGCCACAACGTTGTAGTCGGGGAGCGGCAGACCCTTCCCCTGCGCCAGCTCCTGCAGCGCGGTCTTGTAGTCCTGGAACAGCAGGTCCTGCTCGTTGATCGAGCGGATGTCGTCGACGAACGAGCGCTCGATGAGCGCACGCGCCGGCTCGATGCCGCCATCGATATACACCGCGGCGATCATCGCCTCGAAGAGATTCGCGAGCAGCGAGTCCTTCTTGCGGCCGCCGGTCTTCTCCTCACCGACGCCGAGACGGATGACGTCGCCCATGCCGTACGCGCGCGCCTTCGCGCTGAGGCTCGTGGCACTGACGAGGAACGCCTTCATCTTCGAAAGCGCGCCCTCGTCCAGCTCGGGGAAGTAGTTGAAGAGGAGATCGCCGATCACGAATCCGAGGACCGAGTCGCCGAGGAACTCGAACGTCTCGTTGTGGCGGGCGCTCTCGATCTTCGCTTCGTGCGAGTACGACTTGTGCGTCAGCGCCCGCGTCAGTAGATCGCGGCGCTGGAACGTGTAGCCGATGCGCTCCTCGAACTCGCGCACCTCGGTACTGGTTGCCACTCGAAAGTCGAGTATACGAGAAGTCACTCCCGCGCGAGCTTTCTGAGCGCGGGGTCGCGCGGGTACTTCTGGAGTCCTTGATAGGCCCAGTAAAGCGCGCCGCGATCGTCGCCGATCGCCTTCAGAGTCTCGGAAATCGCAACGTAGGAGGGCGGATTCGGCGCGACCTCGACGAGGCGATAGATCAGCTTTGTCGCCTCGTCCGTGCGGCCCTCGGTCGAGAGGAGGAGCACGAGCGCCGCGTAGGCGTCGGGCTGCGTCGGATAGAAGGCGATCTCCTGCCGGAGCTCGCGCTCGGCCTCGTCATTGCGGCCGAGACGCGCCAGCACATCGCCGCGGTAGAAGTGAAGGTTCGGCAGGCGCGGATTCTTCTTCGCCTCCGTCCGCTCTTTCGCCTGGTCGAGGTACCGCAGCGCCGAAGGCAGGTCACCGCGCTGCTTCTCGATCAGGCCGAGCGTCAGCAGCGCCGTGATCGCCTGATGATCGTTCTTCAGCGAAAGCTCCGCTTCCTGCTTCGCGCGCCCGTAGTCTTTTCGCGAGAGCCAGATCCTCGACAGGATCTCGTGCGCCTGCGCCGCCTCGTATTTGGCCGCGAGCTCCGCATGCTGCTGCGCCTGATCGAGCTCGCCGGTGAGAATCGAGAGGTTCGCGACCGAGAGCAGCAACGAGATCGCGTTCGGCGACTGCTTCAGCCCCTCCTTCGCCGCGGCGATGGCCTCGCGATCGCGACCGAGCTTCTGGAGGATCTTCGATTTCAGGTCCCATAGATCGATGATGCGCGGGTTGTCCTTCAGCAGCTTCTCGGTGAGCTGGAGGGCCTGCTCCTGTTTCTCGTTTTTGTAGAACGTGTAAGCGAAGCGGATCTGCTGGAAGACCTCGACGGTCGTCTTGGGATCGGGAAGCTGCTCATCGGGTCCCGTCGGCACCGTCGATCCGATGTAACCGAGTGCGGCGAGCTTGCTCGCTTCCTCGGGATCGATGGCCGACGGTGCACCGGCCTGCCGCACGTAGGGCTCAATGGCCGAGCGCATGGCCACGTAGACGCGCCGGTTCTGGTCGAGCACGTTCTTCTTCTCGCCCGGATCGGCCGTGAGGTCGTACAGCTCGGGGATCGGCGCGCGGACGTACTGATGCTGACCGTTGATCAGCGAGTGCAGATCGCTCCATCCGAAGTGGAACCGCGGATAGAACGTCTCGGCGTACACCATGCGCTGCGGTGCGGCGCGATCGAGCATCGCCAGCAGCGATCGCGACTCCTTTCGCGGCGCCGGTGATTTCGTCGCCGTCAGCTCGGTGATGGTCGGGAAAACATCGGCCAGTTCGACAGGCGCCTCGCCCGTCTCACCGGCGTGCGCCGACTTCGGCAACTTCACAATCAGCGGCACCTGCAGCGCCTCGCGATAGAGGAAGATCCCGTGCTCCTCCTCGCCGTGCTCGTTCAGCCCTTCGCCGTGATCGGAAAGGAAGATGATCAGCGCATCGTCGTAGATCTTCTTCTCCTTCAGATGCGAGACGAGGTCGCCCACGATGTCATCGGCATACGCGATCTCGCCGTCGTAGTGATTCGCGTAGCGGCTGAAGAACGGCTCGGGCGGCGTGTACGGCGTGTGCGGCTCGTACAGATGAAGGAGGAAGAAGAACGGACCGCTCTGCTTGTCGATCCAGTTCTTCGCCACGCGCACGGTGTCGCGGCCGTTGCGCTGCACGCGGCCGATGACGGTCGATGGACCGACCGGCTCGACGTCGTCGTCGTAAAAATCGAAGCCGCGCGAGATTCCCGTCTCGTGCCGGAGAACGAACGCGGAGACGGCGGCACCGGTCGCGTAGCCGTTCTGCTTCATCAGAGTCGCCAGCGTCGGAACGTTGCCGGCGAGCTTGAAGCCGACGTTGTCGCGCAGACCGTGGTCGGCGGGAAGAACCCCGGTGAGGATCGTGGCGTGCGACGGCAGCGTCAGCGGCGTGTGACTGTAGGCGCGGCGGTAGACGATCGAGTCGCTGCGAAGCGCGTCGATGTTCGGCGTCTGCACCTCTTTGTAGCCGTACGCGGGCAGATGGTCGGAGCGCAGCGTGTCGATCGAGATGAGGATGACGGGCGTCTTGTTGGACGGGCGGGCGGCGGGGTGGCCGCAACTCGCCAGGAGGAGAACGGTGAGGAGCAGAAGGACAGTCCCCTCTCCCGCTTGCGGGAGAGGGTGGCGCGAAGCGCCGGGTGAGGGTTGCCCCTCATCCGGCCTTCGGCCACCTTCTCCCCGCTGGCGCGGGGAGAAGGCGCTGTTGGAGAAGTCCCTCATTGCAATTCCGCCAGCGCGCGTTTCGCAGTGGCGATGTCGGCAGCGTAGCGCGCCGCCGGCGCGGTGGTGACAAACTGCTGCAACGCCTTTCGCGCCTCGGGGCGGTGACCGCTCCTCCCCTCCACCAGTCCGATGTTGAAGAGCGCGTCGTACTGTCGCGGATCGATCGCCACCGCGCGGTTCCAGGAATCGACGGCGCGCGCAAACTCGCCCTGTTTCGCGTACACGACGCCGAGCGTGTTCAGCGCGAGGGGCAGCCGCGCGTTCAACTCCAGCGCGCGGGAGAGATACTGCTGCGCCGATTGAACGTCGTCGCGGCGGAGAGCGGTGATGCCGAGGTTTTGAAGAGCAGGCGCGTTGTATGGATCGCGTTCCAGCACGCGCTGAAACTGCTGTTCGGCTTGGCGACCCTTTCCCCCATCCGCGAGCGCGATTCCGTATGCGTTCAGCACATCGGGATCGTTCGAGTCGGCGAGCGGCGCGAGGATCTTCACCGCCTCAGCGGCGTTGCCGCTCTCCGTCAGGAGCAACCCGAGCTGGATACGAAGACCCTGCGTTTCGACGCCGGTGCGAATCGCCTGCCGGAGATTGAGAATCGCTTCGCCCACCTGTTCGCGCTGCTGAAGAACGAACGCCAGCAGCTCGCGTCCCGCAGACATGTCGGGTCGAGCGGCGACAACCTGCCGTGCCAGCGTCAGAGCCAGGTTCAAATCGCGACGCTCGTAGGCGTCGATCACCTGATGCATCTTGCTGTCGATGGCCACGAGGTTCTTAGGATCGTCGGCGGCGGTGTATACCTTCTTCTGACCGCCCGCACCGCTGATGTATCCAAGGCTGCGAAGCTGCGCCGCTTCTTCTGGAGTGATCTTGCGATTCGATGCGGTCATCTCGGCGTGGAAGGCGGAAAGCACTCCGCGCGCGTCCTGGACATCGCGTCTCCGCTCGTCGCGAAGATTGTTCGCTTCGTGAGGATCGCGTGGGAGGTCATAGAGCTCTGCAACCGGCAGATCGATGTACTTCTGCTCGTGATGAATGACACCGGTCAATGGCGCCCAGCCGCGA
>Ga0210377_10002820_pt1 | contig 15032 bp, 10 predicted proteins | sample PLM4_65_b1redo_FD_155480 | JGI IMG/M metagenome (GOLD analysis project Ga0210377, IMG submission 155480) | Groundwater sediment microbial communities from an aquifer in East River, Colorado, USA - PLM4_65_b1 redo | ecosystem: Environmental > Terrestrial > Soil > Riparian zone | place: USA: East...
CAATGGAATAAAAAAAACATTTCCTGCCGGATTTGATATTGGATTGCCACTGTTTGTATTACCGCTCCCTCTTGCTCTTCTGACCGTATTCGTTACCACAAGCGTATCGGTTGCTGAAACGCGGTTGGTCAGTCCCTGGTCATTCGTGAGCGCCCCAGATGGGATGCTATTGGCATACCTGCTAGGTCGGCCACCCGTCACACTGACCGTAATCGTGCAGGTGGAATTTGCAGCCAGTGAGCCGCCTGTCAGCGTGATCCTTCGGGTTCCAGGTCTGGCAGTCAGTGTGCCGCCACACTGATTGGCTGGTGCTGGCGAAGCGGCAATCGCACTTCCGCTTGGCATGGAGTCGGTCAAGCCCATGCCGCTCAATGCCACACCACCTGTATTTTGAATGGTAATGTTCAGCCGCGCTGAGTCACCTGCCGCCACAGGGTTCGGAGAAAAGAACTTGCTTACACTCGCGCCAGGTAAGTTGGTCAACGAAGCCTCTGCCGGGTCTGGGTTGGTGGCTCCGTTGAGCGTGGTCACTGCATTCGCCGGTATAGTGTTCGTGAGATTGCCATTGACGGTTATCGTTACACGTAGAGTGAGCGTACAACTCGAAGCCGCTGGCAGACTGGCACCACTCAATGAAAAGGAATCAGCTCCCGGCGTGCCTGAGAGCGTCCCGCCACAATCGCCTACGGAAAGATTCGCAGGGTTGGCGATGAACATTCCGCTGGGCATCTGGTCGGTGAGAGCGACCCCTGTTAGTGTCACATTGTTGGAATTGATCAATACAATACTAAGCGTAGAGGCGGAACCACCAAACACCGTGAGCGGATCAAAACCTTTCACGACTCCAATCGCCAGATTACTAATTGCCAAAATGGCAGAGGCGGGGTCCCGCGGGCTCATACGGGTGTTGGTGCCTTGCAGTGTGGCTGCAGCATTTGTGATCGGAATGGTATTGGTGCGGCGTGTGTTCGTACCCATACCTCGTACATCTACAGTCACGGTGCAGGTGCCTGGGACATTTAGAACTTGTGCCGGGATCGTCCCACCGGTCAGCGAAATGGTTTGCGTGCCTGCTGCTGCGTTCACTACACCACCGGCGCAAGTGGTGCTGGCATTGGGAGTTGGAGCCACGATCAAGCCGTCGGTTGGTGTACCCGGCAAGGTATCCGTGATGGAGGCGTTGACCAGCGGTGAAGTATTCGTGTTGCTCAATGTGATGGTCAAGGTTGAAATACCGCCCGGACCGATGATCGGCGGCGTGAATACTTTGCTGATGGAGAAATCAGTGATCGCTTCCACTGTAAGATCTGCGGTCAGGGGAGTAGGGATGGTGCGATTTTCAGTATTTGTTATGTCTGTGGGTTGGATCGTATTGGTGTGAACCCCTGCTGTGCTACTGGTTACATACACATTAATCTGACAATTCACTCCCGCAGGGATCGTGCCATTCGTCAGGGAAACGGTGGTAGCTCCTGTCACGGCAGTCAATATGGCAGAAGCGCCACAATTTGGCGAAGCTGTGGCAGGCGATGAATTACTCACTGTCACATTCGGCGGTAAATGATCTGTGATTGAAAAATTGGTGAGTCCGGTGTCGGTTGGTGCAGTGATGTTGATCCGCAATCGCGAATTTTCGCCGGGCAGAATGATATCTGGGCTAAAGCTCTTACTGCTGCTCACATTTGTTTGGAGTTGCAAGACGCGTACGTTTGCTGTGGCAGGTACTATGTTGGTAACATTTTGATCGGTTGTAAGCGCACCGGCTGGTATGGTATTTGTAAATGTGGCCGACGTAGCATCCGTTGGTGCCGTGACTTGAACGGTGATCGTACAACTTCCGGGGGTGGCTGCCGTGCCAGCCGGGATGGTACCGTTTATCAGGTTCACGGTGCGTGGCAGGCTGGTGGAGACCGTTCCACCACAAGTAGTCGACGCTGAACCTGGAACGACCGTCAGGACTGTCCCTGGCAGCGTGTCTGATAGTGCCGCACCAGTGTATGGAGAATCGGTTGGGTTCTCCAAGGTAATGGTCAAAGTTGTTGTGCCGCCCACTTGAAAACTGGAAGGCGTAAATGCCTTGCGAATATTGACAGCTTGCACATTGAGAACTGCAGAGGCGGGCGACCCATTGGTTAACCCTTGTTGGGTGTCAAGCGCGCCCGCCGGGATGGTGTTGATATAGACCCCGGCGATCGTGGAAGTCACATTTACGCTGATGGTACAAATTGTGTTCGCAGCAATACTGGCATTATTTAGTGTGATGGCAGTGCCTCCACTCACAGCCGTCAGTGCGGCAGAAGCTCCGCAGTTGTCGAGTGTCGCGGAGACCGGGTTGGCGAGGGTCACATTCGCCGGCAGAGGGTCTGTAATGGATACTTGAGTCAAGGCGGTCAGTAGATCATTGTTCCTGATGCGGATCGTTAATCGACTCACCTGCCCGATGGGTATGGTCGTTGGCGAAAAGCTTTTGCCCAGAGAGGGAGCCAGCACGGACCCAATATGCAACGTGGCGCTGGCAGGTGTGGTATTGGTGACCGTACCTCCACCGCCAGTGGAACTCAGCGCACCGGCGGGAATGGTGTTGATGAGATTCCCGGGTGTGGTTGAAGTCACATCCACTGAGACAGTGCACGATCCGGGCGTTATCCCGGCCTGGGCTGGGACGATGCCACCGCTTAACGACAAAGAGGTTGACCCCGCCGCAGCTTGCACAGTGCCTCCACAGGTATTGGCAATATTTGCAGGGTCAACGATAAAAAGCCCCGGTTGGGTGCTGATCAAATTATCGGTCCAGGAGGCATTGGTAAGTGGGAATGTGTTCGGGTTGTAGATGGTCACACTCAGCCGCGAAACCTCACCGGGCGCGATCGAGATGGGTGAAAAGCTTTTATTCATTTGTGCCGGGAAGGAGAAACCCTGTGCCTGGACTGTTTGCGCCCCCAAAAAGAGAGAAAGGATCAATACCCCCTTCGTGCAGAGAGATAGTATCGATCTGTTCATTTTATCCTCAGAAAGTCAGCTTCAACTCCATAAAAAGCGAAACGATCCTACATAATCGGTTCTGCAAGTAGCTTCCGGCTATCCTTCCAAACAGGATGGCAGCTCAAAGCACCTGTAGGCAGAATAAAGGATAACACAATATTATTTTATATGTGGTTGTGAATAAGGCAAATAGGGAAAGTCCCTAAATGGAGGATATATCCTTAAAGCCTGGTGGTTTTCGGGTGGTAAAGTGCTACCAGTCCAGTAGTTGTCACACAGACAACTCCCTGGTGATTTCGTTCATAAAAAGGAATGCCCTGAAATCCGTTTGATCTCAGGGTATTCCTTTGTAAAACGATTTCAGGGTGTGGGTGTAGCTGTGTCAATGACAACTGTAGTGGCAGTGGGAAGGTCAGTGGGTGTTGATGTTGTTAGGGGTATTGGGGTTGCCGTGCTGCCTGGTGTGGGAGTTCTCCTTGGAACTGTGGTGGTGGGTTCCGTATTGGGTGCCGATGGAACGATGCAATCGATCAATGCTACCGGGTAGTCTGCGCAACCGCCGGTGTTCGTGCAGACATTTAGCGTGAATAGACTCTTTTTTGGTCCTGCGCACATCACCACCTGTTTTCCGTTGGTCACGTCAATGGTTGTGCAGGTGGGGGGATTTGAGGTCGTGCTGGATACTACCTTAAAAGTGGATGTATCTGGCATGAGCAACATAGTATATGCCCTCTCATTTACGCAGAATGGACAGTCGAGCAGGGCAATATTCAGACCCGTGACGGGAATCCCCGGGGTTAAGGTGCCGGACGTGGGTGAGACAACAACTGTCTCTGTGGGGGATGCAGTTTCCGTCACGCTCACGGTCTCGGTGACGGCTGTTTCCGGCCCGATGGGAGTTCCGGTCGGGGCGTTGCCTTCGGGAACCAATGTTTGAAAGCCTGGTGGTGTGGGGAATGGAGTAAGGTTTGTGGGAGCACATGCGGCGGTCGCCAATATGAGCATCAAGGCGCCGAACAAAAATAAACGGTAAATTGGTTTCATATTCTCTCCTAAATCTGACAGGGCATACGAGCCATGGGTACGTATGCAGGAATGCCCGTCTCCTTTCACGAAAGGCGGAATGAGTAGGACATCTCCATGCTATGGAGGCTTGGACACGGTAACGCGGGTGGTGGATGCAAGGCAGATTGTTCCGGTCCCCTTTTCCCATCCTGCATTTCTGCTTCTACTCCTTAAACGGATGGAGTCGTCAACTTGTTATTCGGAGATATGCTCGTCTGTTGAGAACGTAGTCAACAGTTGATATCGGCAGTAGATCATTAATGGGGCAATGCCCTGTCTGGTTTTGCTGGACAGGGCATTGCATTGATACGCAGAGATAGTTTTTATAATCTGTGTTTAAGTTTATATCAAACGTGCTTGTGGTTGCTATTTTGTTCGTTTACAAGATAAGGCACACTGACTATCACGATTCCGGGCTGCCGCCTGAGTTGGCTGCGGAGAAGGTTTGCGGTATTCATGTGTAATGCGGCGGTGGTCCGGCTCTCTGAAACAAATTCAGGCACAACAATGGTCATGGTTTCACCGGGTTGGCGCTGCCGTGCAATGTCATTGATATATCCCAATAAAGGTTCAAGCAGGAGACGATACGGTGAATTCAACATCACCATGCGTACGCCTTCCCCCCACGTTTCCCATTTTTGGCGCACTTTTTCAGACTCGGCTGGCTCTATCACAACATGGATGGCTGTCACGTCATTGGATAACATGCGTGCATAGCGAAGCGCCGCCAGGGTGCCCTGGTGTACACCGCTGACCGGCATGATGATGCGATGACGGATGGTATGCGGAGGGGGCGCTCCAAAATTCTCAAGGGAAAGCTTTTTGGCAAGCCGCTTGTAGTGATGATGGATTGAAAAAAAGATGGTTACCAGCACCGGAGTTAGGATAAGCACCACCCAGGCGCCTTCTTTAAACTTTGTGACGGCGAAAACCACCATCACGATCGCGGTACAAATGGCGCCAAATCCGTTGACCACCATTCGATACTGCCAGCCACGTTCATATTTCAGCGTGGAACCCGGTTCGACAATTTCCACACCAACCTTCAAATGACCTATCTTCCACCAGCGACGCGCCATGCCAGCCTGGGAGAGTGTAAAGGAAAGGAATACTCCGATGGCATAGAGCGGGATGAGCCGTGTCACACTGGCCTGGAAAATAATAATTAAGAGGGATGCAATGACAGCCAGAGCCATAATGCCGCGCGAATACACCAGACGGCTTCCGCGATAGGTGAGCTGGCGCGGCAGAAATCCATCACCGGCGTGCAGCGCGCCCAGGCGGGGAAAATCAGCAAAAGCTGTATTGGCTGCCATGATCAGAATGACCGTGGTGCCGGAGATCAACATGAAATAAGGGATGCTTCTGCCGCTAAAAATTGTTCGAGCCAGTTGGGAGATGACAGTTTCCTCCTCAGAGAACACAGCATGGATCTGTCCGGTTAGAAATGAAAGCGCCAGGAATAATGTACCCAGGATCAAAGACATCCAAATGAGCGTGATGCCTGCGTTCTTGCTGCGAGGCTCCTTGAAAGCGGTAATACCATTGGAGATGGCTTCCACGCCGGTCAGGGCAGTTGTACCGTTGGCAAAGGCGTGAAGCAAAATGAAAGGCGTAATTACCGAAATAATATGCTGCGTTTCAAAGTGCGGTGGATCCACTACCATACCCAGCGAGCCGGTCAAGTAACGGAATATGCCGAGTCCCACGGTAAACACCATGACAACCACAAAAAAATAGGTTGGGATGGCGAAGGCTGTCCCGGACTCTTTCACCCCTCGCAGGTTTATCAGCATGATGAAAAACACGGCGATGACTGCGATCAAGACCCGGTATGGGAACAGAGCCGGGTAGGCAGAGACGATCTGAGCAACGCCAGCTGAAATTGAAACGGATACTGTGAGGATGTAATCTGTGAGCAGTGCTGCGCCAGCGGTCTGAGCCGGTAATTCGCCGAGATTATCGCGCGCCACGATATAAGCGCCGCCTCCGCCAGGGTAGGCATGGATCGTCTGCTCATATGAAATGGTGACGATCACCAGTAAAGAAATAATGGCAATCGAGATGGGAAATAAATAGCCGTATGCAATGGCGCCCGCGGCAGCGATCACTCCCAGGATCTCCTGAGTGGCGTATGCCGTGGAGGAAAGCGCATCCGAGGCGAAAACGGCAAGTCCAACCGCCTTCCCGATGGTTTGGTGGGGCGCATCAGCCGTGGATAAAGGGTTTCCTATCAGCCAGGAACGCAACGTGCGCGGCGGCTTGTAATCGGTAGCTTGTTCAATAATGGATGTCGATATGTTATTTTCCTGCGTAATCATGAAATGGGTCCTAACTTGATCGTCGTTTTCTGTGTCTTATTTGAGTGCGTTGTTCCAGACCCATATCAGCCAGAATTCAACCGAGGTGGTAAGCACCTGTAATGTGATAATCCAGTCTTTTGGGAGATGAGAGATCTTGACCTGAAGCAGAAAGAAGCCAAGGATGATGACAATAAAACCAATCCATGCGGCAGCGCGGGTTATCCAGTTTGAAGGCGAATCGTTTTGAGGATAGAGCCCGGAAAGGATATAAAGAGGAACATCCAGGTCCGATTGCAGTATCTGGCTCAGTGGCTTTTGCAAGAACCCCGCACGTTGTTCCGCACAGCACACGACCATGTCACCAGCCTGCTTGCGTGCCTTCACTGCCTCCACCCAATTCCTCCCGGATATGACTTCTGCTTCCGCCGATACATTCCCATCGCTCACAGAGGCAGACATGGTGGCCAGTCTGCGCCGCAGGCTGGGCTCCTGCAGCTTGTCATTGCATAGACTGAGGAATTTGATGTGAGCCCCGCTTGCACTTGCCAGCTCCCATACTCTCTGCGTCACAGCAGTCAGGTCAGCTTCCAGGCAGGGCACCAGCACGATTAAACGGCGGGCAGGTTCGGGGTCCAGTTGGGACGCGATGGATACGGACAGGGATGGGTGTTCCGTGTTGAGTTTTGTCATGTCACCTCACAGATGAGGTAAATCCTATCAACCGCGCATAAAACGGTGACAAAAAATATGGTCAACCCTATAAAGAACAAATAAAAACGCCCTTTTGTAAGGGCGCTGAAAGGTTACGGATTTTGCTGTGGTGAGAATCTATTCGTCTGAGATAAACCGATAACCAATTCCGGGTTCGGTAAGAATGACTTGTGGGCGTTCCGGGTCGATCTCGAGTTTTTTTCGAAGCTGCCTCATGTAGACACGCAGGTATTCCGTATGGTTGGCATCTGCCGGGTCCCAGACATTCGTGAGAATATTCTGGTGGGTGAGTACGCGACCATGATTGGCGGCAAGGTAGGCAAGCAATTTATATTCGGTGGCAGTTAACTTGATCTCCTCGTCCCCGCGTTTGACAATGTGCCATGCCAGGTCGATCACCAGTGATCCGGCATGGATGACCTTACTCTGCGTTCCCTGCCGGCTGGCGGAATGACGTAATGCCACGCGCACGCGCGCCAGCAATTCCTCAATGCCAAATGGTTTGGTGAGGTAATCGTCTGCCCCTTTATCGAGGGCAGCCACTTTATCACGTTCGCTGTCGCGCACCGACAGAATAATGACCGGGCATTGCGTCCACTGGCGCAGGCGCGTGCAGACTTCGACGCCGTCCATGTCCGGCAGACCCAGGTCGAGGATCACGATATCCGGCTCGTTCGTTGCTGCCAACGCGAGACCTTCCTCGCCGCGGCTTGCCGTTGTGACACGGAATCCTTTCTCCGTCAGGATCGTGCGGACCGCACGCTGGATCTGCGGTTCATCGTCGATGACGAGGATATGTGGCGCGTTGCTCATTCGGTCTCCATATCTGTTGGCAGGCTGGGAGGCGAAATACCTTCCCAGATCAACGGCAACGTAAAATGAAAAGCCAGACCATCAGACACATTCTCCGCCCAGAGCCGCCCGCCATGCGCTTCGATGATGCCCTTGCAGATCGAAAGCCCAAGCCCGGTGCCCGTCACTTGGTCTGCGGCAGTAATGCGAAAGAACTTGTCGAAAATCCGTTCCAGATGTTCCTGCGGCACCTGCGGTCCCTGGTTCCTGACCATGACATGGATCAGCTCACCTTCCACAAACGCTTTCACGTAGATGACGGATTTGCCCGGCGCATACTTCAAGCTGTTGCTCAGTAGATTCGTAAAGACCTGTTCCATTTGCACGTAATCCACGGGTACGAGCGGCAGGCTCTCCGGCAGATCCACTTCAATGCGATGCTCCAGCGCCAGGTGTTTCATGCGTGCCAGGACACTCCCAATGATCTCGGACAAAATATTCCACTCGCGCTTCGGCTTCAGCACACCAGATTCAATGCGCGACATGTCGAGCAGGTTACCGACCAGCATATTGAGATGGTCGGCTTCATCATCGATGGCGGCGATCAACTCGGGGCGGGCAGCCGAATCCCAATTCACATCATTGCTTCTCAAGCTGGAAGCCGCGGCTTTGATGGTGGATAGCGGTGTCCGCAGCTCGTGTGAGACTGACGACAATATGGCGGATTTCAAGCGGTCGCTCTCTTCCAGGACGCGCGCACGGGACTCCGCCTGTACGAGGCGCGCCCGCTCGAGTGCCAGTGCGCCCTGGCTGGCAAAGGTCTGCAACAGCCGCTTCTCCCTGGACGTTAGGACTGGCGCCGCTCTCCAAAGCCGGATCTCCCCGAGCACGCCGCGCGCCACTTGTATGGGAACAACCCATTCAGGTGGACGAGTCGGCTGGTCCGATTCAGGCAGACGAAAAACGAAAGCATCCATCCCCGTGATATTCAGTTCCACGGCTTCGCCCTGTGACACATCCTGTACCTGTCTGGCAAGGATTTCTGCAATGGAGCGGCGGTCATGCAGACCAGCCAGGGCGGTACTGAGCTCATAGAGCTGTGTGGCTTCGCGCTCGCGCGCGGTTGCCGCGGCAAGGCTGCTCTGCATACGCCCCACCAACTGGCTGATCACGATCGCCACGACCAGAAATATGACAAGGATGACCACGTCGGTGGGGCGATGGACGGTAAAGTTGTAATAGGGTTTGATGAAAAAATAATTGAATGTAAGGAATGTCAAAAACGCGCTGGTGATGCCCGGCGCCAGCCCCCAAAAAGCGGTGATTAAGCCGAGAGGGATTAAATATAGAAGAGCGACCAGGGCTGTGTCGAGCGCTTCGCGCAATGTGAATAAAAACGCTGTGACCAGGGCGATGAATCCCCATGCCAGCAGGTAACGGGAAGATTGCAGGATAAAGGTGGAATTCCGCATGGTCATGGATTCATTATACCTTTTTGGAAAATGCAGACATGCGTGTTTTTTCATTCGGTTATTTGCAGACGGGAAGGCTTGCGAAAATTCTGAAATACGATGACAATCAGAGCCTTGGAGAAACCTCAAATTATGTATCTGGATAATAATCGAAACAACACGGGAGGGAGATCATGATCATCACAGCAACGGACGCAGACGGCGGGGCGATCTGTGACATCGCGGCACGGGCGGGGGTCTTCAATCAGGAGGAAGTGGATTGCGTAGCTGAGCTCTGGCAGGAGTACCTGGAAGAGGGACCGGACGTCTGCGGTTATAACTTCATCGTGGATAAGGAAGGCGATCAGATCCTTGGCTTTGCCTGTTACGGTCCGCGTGATTTGACCAATGGCGTATTCGACCTGTACTGGGTCGCTGTTGATCCGGACTGCCGGCGCAGCGGAGCGGGACGCAGGTTATTGAACGCCAGTGAAGAGGCGGCACGCAACGCAGGCGGACGCATGATCGTTGCCGAAACCTCCGGGACGCCTCATTACGAACCCACGCGAAATTTCTACTATGGCATGGGCTATAAGCTTGAAGCGACCATCAAGGATTTCTATGTGGAAGGTGATGACCTGACGATCTTCATCAAACGCTTTTAACCGAATCTGAAAATAAAGTTGGATTAATTATAAGCACCTGGTCAACCAGGTGCTTTGCTATTATCTTAATTGAACTTTTGCAAAAGCCTCAGACCGCTAACCACGGAGACACTAAGTCACGGAGTTTTTTAAATTTTTCTGCCCTTTCGGGCACACCTCAGTGTCTCCGTGACTCCGTGGTTCAAAATGAATAAAGATCCAGTCCCATTACCGATATTCTTTCTCTGCAGACATCCATTCACAAATAACAAGCCGGTCGGATTAGAATACAAGCAGAAAAGGAATCCAACCATGAACACTACTCGCGTCGAACATGACCTGCTCGGTGAGCGTGAAGTCCCTGCTGATCGCTATTATGGTATCCAGACCCTGCGCGCCACAGAAAACTTTGATATTTCAGGTATCACCATTAGGCACTATCCCCGCCTGATCAAATCGCTGGCGTATATCAAAAAAGCAGCCGCCCTCACCAACACGAAGCTCGGCTTGCTCGACCCGAACATCACGGATGCCATCTGCCGCGCCTGTGACGATATCCTTTCCGGTTCCTTGCATGATGAATTCGTCGTGGATGTCATTCAGGGCGGAGCGGGAACTTCCACGAACATGAATGCCAACGAGGTCATCGCCAATCGCGCCCTGGAATTGATGGGCTACGAAAAGGGACGATACGATATCCTGCATCCCCTCAATCATGTCAATATGTCGCAGTCTACCAATGATGTGTATCCCACCGCACTGCGCATGACCCTCAGCGAAAAGCTGGACGGGCTGATGAAGGAGATGAAACACCTGCGCGATGCCTTCGCCCACAAAGCAGACGAATTCGCGGATGTCATCAAGATGGGACGCACCCAGTTGCAGGATGCCGTTCCGATGACGCTCGGTCAGGAGTTCGGCGCCTGGGCGATCATGATCACGGAGGATGTCCAGCGTGTGTCGGAAGCGCAGTCGCTCATCCGTGAGATCAACATGGGCGCGACCGCCATCGGCACAGGACTCAATGCGCATCCCGACTACGCCCGGCTTGTGACTGAAAAACTACGCGAGCTGACCGGCATCCCGGTGATTGGCTCGGAAAACCTGGTCGAAGCCACGCAAGATACCGGCGCGTACGTGCAGCTCTCGGGCGTGTTGAAACGTGTCGCCACCAAACTTTCAAAGATCTGTAATGACCTGCGACTGTTGTCCTCCGGTCCACGCGCCGGATTGCATGAGATCAATCTTCCGGCGATGGCGCCCGGTTCCACCATCATGCCGGGTAAGGTCAACCCGATCATTCCGGAAGTGGTCAATCAGGTGGCGTTCGAAGTGATCGGCAATGACATCACCGTGACGCTCGCTGCCGAAGCCGGTCAACTTGAATTGAACGTGATGGAACCGGTCATTGCCTATAACCTGTTCACGTCGCTGGATATGCTCGGGCGCGCCTGCCGCACCCTGGCAGACCGCTGCGTGGACGGTATCACCGCCAACCGTGAAGTCTGCCGCTGGATGGTGGAAAATTCCATCGGCTTGGTGACCGCGCTCAACCCATATATCGGATACGAAAAATCCACACTGGTCGCAGATGAAGCGTTGAAAAGTGGACGTTCTGTCTATGAGATCGTGTTGGAAAAAGGCTATCTCAGCAAACACCAACTGGATGACATTCTCTCGCCAGAGAACATGACACGTCCACGATATATCCATGGGAGATGATGTGATATGTCACTCTGAGGGAGCGTTCGCTGCGACCGAAGAGTCTCTACCCCGTTGTCAGAGATCCTTCGCTACGCTCACACCGTCCCGAAGCGGTGTCCCTTCGGGAGGATGACATTTTAAAGGCGACTTGGAACAAAAGGAACCGACTGAGAATTTTCAGCCGGTTCCTTTTTATTCTTGCAAATGGAGTGCGCGTTATCCACCGCCAATGACAGCCATCAGTTTGACGATATCGCCATCGTTCAGAATGGTGTCTTTATCTGTGGTATGCACGCCGTTGATGACCACCAACGCCACCAACTCAGATGGAACTTTAATCAACGCCAGCGCTTCACGAACAGAGATTCCCGATGGGACAGTGACTTCCGCCTGGTCGTTGACCATGCTTTTCAAGTGACCGATAGGGCGCAACGTAGCAGTCATTCGGTTAATGGACTGAAAACTCTTTCAGGTTCAGCCGTTCCAACGTTTCGGGCGGGATGTGACCGGTCGAATCCCAGCCACGTTGTTCGTAGTACATATCCAGCAATTTCTGGACATCTTCCGGTTTGGTGATCTGTCCCGCAGTGGTTCCCGTGGCGGGTGGTTCTGTGTAGAAGCGGGGTGATGGCTGGTCCCAATCACGACCGAAACCTTCGATCTCGCGTGACCAGTAGAGGCGCGTCAGGTTCCAAATGCGTTCGCCGGTCTTCTCCATATCTTCCCACGAGCGATGGACGCCTGTAATGGCTTCCAACAGCGGAACATATAGATCGCGGTCGATGCCCAGTTCCACCCATTGCAGGCGGCAGGAGCCAAGCACATCGAACATCGGGCGGAAGTTTTGCAGCCAGATGACGCGCGCTACTTTCTCGGGCACAACCTTGTCGCGTCCCACTTGCAGGTCATAGGTGATCGCCCAGGCGCGGTTGTGATGTGCGCCCACGTCACAGGTCATGTAGGAGATGAGCATGGCAGTGGCATTGTGTGTTGCATACGCGGACTGTTCCATGCCCTTGATGTGAATGGCGTACTTCTCAGTGCCTTTGCCAATCTTTGCAGAAGCGCGTTTGACGCCTTCGGACAGCAACTGACCCAACTTGCCTTCGCGATGAGCGATCTTCTTTATGGCAGCGAAGACAGCTTCCGCGTTGCCGAAGCGCATTTCGATTCCATCGGTATCTTCGAGAGTCAGCGCGCCTTTTTCGAAGGCTTCCATTGCCCACGAGATGCAGCTGCCCGCCGAGATCGTATCGATACCGAGATCATCGCATAGCAGGTTGGCCTGTGCCACATCCGAAATATCGGTCAGACCCACGCCCGAACCCAGCATACCAATTGTCTCGTACTCGGGTCCTTCCACTTCGGTCTTATATTTTTTTACGTTGCTGTATTTTCCACACGGGCAGGGACATCCGAAACAGCCCTTGTCGGTGATGACGATCTGTTCGCGCATCACCGGAGCATAGAGGGTTTTGCCGCCCTCGAAAGAGCCCGCCTGGAAGTTGCGGGTCGGCAATGCACCGACTTCGTCGCACCACGAGACGACAATGGTCGTGCCGTAGCGAGTCCATTCGGCGATATTGTCCGCATCTTTGCAGGCTTTGTAGAGTGCTTTACCAGCTTTGACGTAAGCATCCTTGTTCGCCACGGTGACCGAGCCAGTTCCGTGCAAGGCAATGGCTTTGAGATTCTTGCTGCCCATGACTGCACCGACACCACCACGCCCGGCTTCGCGTCCGTAGTCGTGGTTGATGGATGCATAGAGAACTTGATTTTCTCCGCCAACGCCGATGGCTGCGATCTGGAATTCTTCGCCAAACTGCTTCTTCATGGATACTTCCACGTCAATGGCGCCTTTGCCCATGTACGCAGATGCACCGCGCAGTTCAACTTTCTTGTCATCAATGAAGAGATAGACCGGTTTCTCGCTCTTGCCTTCCAGAATGATGCTATCCAGCCCGGCGTATTTCATTTCTGCCGTGAAGTGACCGCCCATCGAGGCGGATGCGTATCCACCCGTCAGCGGGGACTTGGTCGTCCAGTCGCATTTGCCGCCGCCCGGCGCGAGCATGCCGGAGAGCGGTCCGCTTGAGATGATGAGTTTGTTCTCCGGTCCGAGCGGGTCCGCGTGAACCGGCACTTCGCTGGTCAGGAAATAAATGCCAAAGCCGCGTCCACCGATGAAGTCGCGGGCAACAGCTTCGGGCGTAGGTTGACGCGTGATCGTCCCTGTCGTCAGGTTCACACGCAGAATGGTTCCACCGTATCCGTTCATGTTTGCCTCCTACGCCTTTTCCGCGATCCACAACGCGCTGGTGCCGCACACTTCCACACAGTCGCCGCACAGGTCACATTCCCAGGCAGTGTTCGGGACCAGTTCCGCCCGCATGAACATCACGCCTTCGGGACATTCCGGCACGCAGGCGCCGCACATGATGCAATCTTCCTGTACCACGTAGTATGCGCCTTTGTCGTTCTGCTGGATGCAATCCACCGGGCAGACCTTCGCGCAGTCGCCGCATTGGGTGCAGACCTTGACTTCATAGACGCCCGGCGCGGGGAAGTGGGGTTCGATGATGAGCGCTGCCATTTTGGGATTGCTGACGCCGAACAAATTCAGCGAGCAAGCCACCCGGCAGGCATTACAGCCAGAACATTTCGAATGATCAGCATATAGCCGCATAGGAACTCCTTTGAGTACGAGACTACTTACAGCATAGTCCAATTCAAGCAAAGGAAATAGCGTCACTTGTCATTATCCGTTTTGACAAGCATCCTGAGAATTTCCTTAGGGGTAGAATCTCCCTATGCCATGTCATTCTGAGCGGAGCGAAGAATCTCTTACATGTGGTAGAGACTCTCACCGTACTTGCGCTCGGTGCAAGTGTCGGTCGCAACAAACGCTCCCTCAGAGTAACATATTCAAAGGAGCGCATCATGTCTGAACATTATCAACACCTTGGGATTTTCAGCGATTGGGTCGCCACTGCACGCCGACAACAGCCCCTTTACCCAACAGCGGCTCCGGGTCAGGCTACCCGCGATCTGATTCGCGAGACCCTCGGCTTTTGCCACACTGACGAGTCTCCCGCGGACGTACAAATCGAGCGCGAGTGGCAAAAGGATGGCTTGATCGGGCAGGAGGTTTCGTGGTCGGTGGGGTTTGGTCCGCGCACACACGCCTATTTCTTCAAACCCGCGAATGCAACGAAACCGCTTCCGGGCGTCGTCGCCTTGCACGATCACAGCGGATTTAAATTTTATGGAAAAGAAAAGATCGCCGATGGTCCTGATGAGACACTGCCGTTACTAAACGAGTTCCGCCACGTTCCATATGGTGGACGGGCATATGTCAATGCATTGGCAAAGGAGGGATT
>Ga0210377_10002821_pt1 | contig 15031 bp, 13 predicted proteins | sample PLM4_65_b1redo_FD_155480 | JGI IMG/M metagenome (GOLD analysis project Ga0210377, IMG submission 155480) | Groundwater sediment microbial communities from an aquifer in East River, Colorado, USA - PLM4_65_b1 redo | ecosystem: Environmental > Terrestrial > Soil > Riparian zone | place: USA: East...
CCGGTGGCCGGCCCGCCGCCCCCGGCCGCGACCGTCCCGGCCGAGACGACGGGCACGACCTCGCCGACGCCGGCGAGCTCGGCGCCGACGGCCGCCCCCGCGGCTCCGGTCGCGGCGCGCGTGCAGATCGCCGGCGCGTCGGATCTGGAGGAGGGCAATGCGGTCACCCTCACGGCCACCGTCTTCGATCGGCGAGGACAGCCCCTGCGAGCCGCTGCGGTGGACTGGGAGTCGAGCGACGTTGGAGTGGCGACCATCGACCGGAACGGCCTCGTGCGCGGGATGGGGGATGGACGCGCCACCATTACCGCTGCCGCCCGGTCGGCGCCGGTGAGGGCCGAAGCCGAGGTGACGGTCCGGGGCGCCGTTCGACGCGTGGAGATCACTCCTGCCGGGCCCCACGACGTCCCGATCGGCGAAAGCCGACAGCTTGGCGCAACCGTGTATGGCACGGCCGACCGGGTGCTCGCGGGCCGTTTGATCGAGTGGACATCGAGCGATGATGACGTCGCAACCGTCACGCCCACCGGCGGCCGGGTGACCGCGCGCGGTCCGGGGACGGCGACCGTCACGGCGGCGACGAGTGGAGTCGTGGGGACCGTGGCCATTCGAGCTCCGGCACGCGCCGCGCCGCCGGCGACCCCGCCCCCGGGGCCGCCGCCCCCCGATCCGCAGGTGGCGGTCGCGGAGCTCGTGACGCAATACGCCAACGCGCTCCAAAGCCGGGATATGAGCCGGGTGCTGGCGCTCTATCCTGCAATGCAGCCTGAGCAGGCGCAGGAGCTCCGGGCCTCGTTGCATCTCATGGAGGGGCTCCTGGTCAGCCTGGTCGCCGATAACGTCGTGCTGATCGATCAGAACCGGGCGCGGGCCCGGGTCACCGGGCGGTTCACGTACCGGCAGCGCGGTCGGGACCGGACCCTCCCGATCGACAACACCTACAACTTCGAGCGGCGGGACGGTGTCTGGATGATCGCCTCGATTCTCTAGTGCCGTTTCCGCTGGTTGTGCCGAACGTGCGGCGGCGCTTCATTCGAGCACCGATCAACCACGCGGGGCAGGCCGGCTGACGCCGGCGCCGCGGACTAGGAGCACGCCATGACCTCGAGACGATCACCTGCCGTACGCGGAACGAACGGGTCGGCCCGGGTCGTGGCCGGGGCGGTGCTGCTCGCCGCGGGAGTGGCGGTGTGGGCCTGCTTCGATCAGGCGATCACCGTGGGGCCGCGCGGGCTCGCCGTCGTCATGGTGACGCCGGAGAACTCGGCGCTCCGCGTGGGCCAGCAGACGCGGTTCCGGGCGTCCGCGCTCGATTCGAGCGCCGCGTTGGTGAGCGGCGGCACCGTCGTCTGGTCGTCGAGCGCCCCCGGCGTCGCGACGGTGAACGACTCCGGTGTGGTGACCGGCGTGGCGCCCGGAACCGTGACCGTCAGCGCGGCGGTCGGGGGGCTCGAGGGCTCGGCCACGGTTCTGGTGGATCTGGCGCCATCGATCGCCGTGTCCCGCGACTCGGTGCCGTTCGCGGTGATCGCCGGCCTGAACGCGCCACCGGATTCCGTGACCGTGACGAACGGCGGCGGCTTCGCGCTCGCGGGCCTGCAGGTCGGGATGATCACCTACGGGCCCGGCGCGGCCAGCTGGCTCACGGCGGCCCTGTCGGCGGACACCGCGCCCGCGTCGCTGGTGTTGATGCCGGCTACGGCCGGGCTGACCGCCACCGGCGTGTACCGGGCCTCGGTGCCCGTGCTCGCGCCCGACGCCGAGAACGCGCCCCGCGTGGTCGAGGTCGCCCTCACGATCAGCGCGGCCCCGCCCAGCGATCCGGCGATCACGGTGGACGACGCGAACATCGCGGCGAGCGCCACCGGGGACGCGGCGGACACCCGGTCCGTGGTCACGGTGACGCTCACGGACGCCTTCGGCAACCCCCGGGTGGGGGACATCGTGACCTTCACCCCCAACGACGCCGACAATGCCTGGCGCGTGAGCCCCACCGTGGCGACACCGAGCAGTGAGGATACGACCGACGCCGCCGGTGTGGTCTCGCGGGTCTTCTATTCGACGCGGGCGGAGCCCAAGATCCTGACGGCCACGATCCCGGGGGGCTCGACCAAGACGATCGGGGTGACGGTCCGGGCGGCGGCCCCGGCGTCCATGACGCTGGTCGCGGGAGACGGCCAGACCGGCGTGGTGGCCACCGCCCTGGCGACCGATCCCGCCGTGCTCCTCTTGGACGCGTTCGGGAATCCGGCCGGGGGCCAGTCCGTCACGTTCATGGTGACGGCGGGCGGCGGCTCGGTGACGGGCGGCACGACCGCGACCGACCCGAGCGGCGTGGCGACGCTGTCGGCCTGGATGCCGGGGGACGGGGCCACCATGTCCGCCACCGGGACCTTCGCCAACGCCCTGTCGGCGTCGAGCGCCGGCGTCTCGGACGTCGCGTTCGCGGCCACCGCGATCTACTCCTACGCCACGCACGTCCAGCCCATCTGGAACTCGACGCCGGGGTGCCTGGGCTGCCACGGCGGCATCGGGGGGCTGTTCCTGGCCGCGCCGTCACGGGCCGAGCTGTACGACGTGGATGGCGTCTGCAACGCCAGCTGGAAGCTGGTGGCGCCGGGAGGCGGGATCAACGCCGAGAACAACAGCATGCTGATGCTTCGCATGGACAACACCGCCGCGGGGATCGCCGGCTGCACGTCGGTGATGCCCCTCGCGGGGGTCCTCCCCGCCGCGACGCGGGATCGGGTACGTGCCTGGATCCGGAACGGGGCGCCCGACAACTAGGGGGCCGTATCCCAGATCCCGGTAGCACCGCAGTCCGTCGCGAGCCGGCCCTTCAGGGCCGGACACCGCGCCGTCTGACCTCCCGCCTCGTTCCCGGCTCCCCGCACCCGATCCGTGCTAGAAGGCGTATTCGAGTCCCGCCGTCCAGATGTAGTCCGGCTGGAGTCCGGCGCCCCGGAGCGGCACCAGCCCGTTGACGACGAGGACCATCCCTCCGCGGACGGTGAACTTGGCGCCCAGCGAGGCGCCGATCAGGTCTTCCCGCCTCTCCGGGATGGAGGTGGAGGGATACTCGCGGGCGAAGGGTTGGGTGAGGACGATCGGGCCCGGCAGCGCGATCTTGCTCGGCCCGACCTGCCATTCGGAGACGAGCTCGAACGCCACGGTTGCCCAGGCCGCGACCAGCGCGTCGAAGCCGAGCGTGGCGAGCACGGCGTCGTTTTGGAGGCTATCCGTGCGTATGGCGTACCCGCCATTGAAATGCGGCGCGAAGTTGCCGAACTGGGTGGAGACGATGGCGACGGCGCGCGCGGTCGTGCTGCCGGCGCCGAGCAGGTCTTCCTCGCGGCCGGTGGGGAACCGAACGTCGCCCAGGATCGCGACGCCCGCCGACCGCCCCTGGCCGAGGTTGATCTTGAGCCGACCGACGACGTCGCCGAGCCCCGAAGCGCTGCCGCTGACGCCCGCGACGGCGCGCAGCACCGGGTTGACCGGATCGCCGTTGAAGCTGTGCACGGCGGTGGGGCCGAACGGGGTGATCTGCGCCTCGCTCCCCCCCTGAATGGCCGCCCGCACGAAGGGGACGGCGACGCCGATGTCGATGAAGTCGAGGATCCCCCAGGTGGCGAACAGCGCGGCGACCTGGACGTCCACGTCGAGCGAGACCCGCGTCGTGATCAGGTCGTTCTCGAACTGGGGCTCGCCCAGGCCGGGGTTGCCCACGTCCTCGTGACCGAAGGTGAAGCGCAGGTCCTCCACCGGACCGCCGTTCAGGGTCGTGAACGAGACGCCACTGACGTTGGCCCCCACGAAGAAGCGACCCCGACCGAGCGTCTGCGAGCGCTCGGCATAGATGGGTCCGGAGGAGGTCGACGTCCGGACGGGCAGACCGCCCACGATCTTGAACGTGGTGCCGCTGCTCGTGGCCGAGATCGGCAGGTTCGAGGCGCTCTTGGCGATCGACTGGGCGAGGAAGCCGATCACCGTGCGGCTGCCCTGGGTGACGGCTGGAATGAAGTGTCCCGCATGCTCGTTGCCCACGTCGAGGCACAACGGCTCGCCGCAATCACCGAACGTGAACAGATCGGTGATGAGGCCACTCAGGCCCTGCGCCCGGGCGGCGGGCGGCGCCGCCAGGGTGAAACCGGCGAGGAGGAGGAACAGCGTGCTGGGGCGCATGCCGACTCCGAAGGAGGACGGGCATCAAGTTAACTTTCCCCCGGCATCGGTCAACGTTCGGGCCCGCATGCGCGTTCTCGGGGAGGCCCGCCCTCGTCGCCAGGAGCTGAGCCGGATGCGCCTTGTCGTCCCGCTGTTCGCCGCCCTGCTCGTCCCGGGCGCCGCGGCCGCCCAGAGTCCCGCGGCGCTCCGCGTGTTTCTCGACTGCCAGAACTTCGACTGCGATTTCGATCATTTCCGCCGGACCATCGAGTTCGTCAACTGGGTCCGGGATCGGGAGGCGGCCCAGGTGCACGTGCTGGGCACGGCGCAGGAGACCGGCTCGGGCGGCGACGAGTACACGTTCACGTTTCTGGGACGGGGCGAATTCGCCGGTCGGGCGGATACCCTGCGCCACGCGTCGAGCGGAACCGATACCGACACGGAAGTGCGGGACGCGCTCACCCGGATGCTGGCGCTGGGGCTGGTGCGCTTTGCCGCGGCCACGCCCCTGGCCCCGAACCTCTCCGTGCGGTACGAAGCTCCGGATGAGGAGGGGGCCACGCCGCCGGCCGGCGGCCCGGATCCCTGGAACTTCTGGGTCTTCCAGATCGGCCTCTCGGGTGAGGTCGAAGGCGAGACCCGGCAGAATACCCTGGCGCTGGACGGCGACGTCTCGGCCAGCCGGGTGACCGAACCGTTCAAGCTGGAGCTCGGGCTCCGGGGGGAGTATCAGCGCGACCGCTTCGATCTCGACGACGGCAGCCGCATCGTCAGCACGTCCAAGGAGTGGGAGGTGGAAGGCCAGGCGGTGTGGAGTCTCGGGCGGCACTGGTCGTTGGGCCTTCGGGGTGAGGGCGGGGCGTCCACCTTCACCAACCGGGACTTCCGGATCGAAGGCGGCCCCGCGCTGGAGGTCAACGTCTTTCCCTACGAGCAGTCCACCCGGCGGCTGTTCACCATCACCCTGACCGCCGGCCTCACCTACTACGACTACACCGATTCCACGATCTTCAACCGCACGGCCGAAGTGCGGCCCGCCCACGTCCTGGAGGTCGCGATCGCGCGCCAGGAGCCCTGGGGGCAGGTCGAGGGCTCGGCCGAGTGGTTCCAGTACTGGAATGATTGGGATCGCCACCGCATCGAGCTCTTTGCCGGCATCGAGCTCCGCATCGTGCGCGGCTTGTCGTTCGACCTGTTCGGCAGCGTGGCCCGCGTCAAGGACCAGATCTACCTGTCCAAGGTCGACCTGACGCCCGCGGAGGTCCTGCTCGAGCTCCGCGAACTGGGAACCGATTTCCGGTTCTCCCTCGATGTGGGGCTGAGCTTCAGGTTCGGGTCTATCTACAACAACATCGTCAATCCGAGACTGGGGAACTGAACGGGAGACGTGAAACGTGAAACGTGAAACGTGAAACGACCGCTCCCGGAGCCATCGTTTCACGTTTCACATTTCACGGCTCTTCCAGCTTCCGGATTCCCTCCCGCACCGCCTCCGGCAGCTTCGTCTTCTTCCCGGCGTTGTAGTCGTAGGCCACGATGACCCCGGCGCCGTCGGCCGCGGTGCGGTTCTGGCCCAGCGAGACCACCCGGTACGCCATGGTCATCCGGTCCGCCCCGATGTCGAGCACCCGGGCTCCCACCAGGACGTCGTCGGGATAGAAGAGCGGGGCCTTGAAGCGGCAGTCGGTGGAGTGGAGAATGGCGCCGATCCGGTCCCGGTCGTAGCTCGCCAGAAAGCCGCACCGCTCGAGGTACGCCATGCGGGCGGTCTCGAAGTAGCGGAAGAAGACCGTGTTGTTGAGATGGCCGTAGGCGTCCATTTCGCCCCAATGGACGATGGAGCGGACGACGATGGGGAAGTGGGCCAGATCGGGGTGGGTGTCGGGCATCGGGAGTCGTGAAACGTGAAACGTGAAACGTGAAATGGGGGCGCACGGAGAGGGTGGGATTCGAACCCACGATACCCTTACGGGTATACCGGTTTTCGAGACCGGCTCCTTCAACCGCTCGGACACCTCTCCAGAAGCTCGCATTATAGCCGGATAGACGAAGAAGGCGAAGAGGGGCGAAGAGGACGAAGCCCTTCGCCTTCTTCGTCCTATCTTAGTCCCGATGCCCGACGCCGTCCTCATCGCCGAAGAGCTCCGCGAGCTGCTCGATCCCGATCCGCTGCCCGGCTTCGCGGTCGAGTGGCTTCCCGGGGCCGAGCCCACGCCGGAGGGCCCGTATGTGGGGATCGTGCCGCTGCTCTCGCGGCGAATCGGCCGGCCGGAGCTGGACCGGCTGCCGGGACTCCGCGTGGTGGCGAACTGCGCGGTGGGGCTGGACAACGTGGACCTTGCCGCCTGCGCCGCCCGCGGCGTCATCGTCACCCACACGCCCGACGTGCTCACCCAGGCCACGGCCGACCTCACCTGGGCGCTGCTGCTCGCCGTCACCCGCCGGCTCAAGGAAGGGCAGCGCCTGCTCGAGGAGGGGCGGTGGCGGGGCTGGGATCCCCGGCAGCTCCTGGGACTCGAGCTCAACGGCGCCACGCTGGGCATCGTGGGCGCGGGCCGGATCGGCCGGGCGGTGGGACGCCGGGCTCCGCCCTTCGGCCTCCGGGTGTGCTACGCCGACCCGGCGCCGCGGCGCGATTTCGAGCTGGAGACGGGGGCCCTGCGCCTCCCGCTCGACCAACTGCTCGCCCGAAGCGACGCGGTGACCCTGCACATCCCCTCGACGCCGGAGACGCGGAACCTGATCGGCCCGCGGGAGCTGGATCTCATGAAGCCGGGCGCGTTCCTGATCAACACCGCGCGGGGCGATCTGGTGGACGAGGACGCGGTGATCGCGGCCCTCGAGGCCGGGCGCCTGGGCGGCGTCGGGCTGGACGTGTTCCGGCGGGAGCCCCAGGTGCCCGAGGCGCTGGTCCGGCACCCGCGGGCGATGGTGCTGCCGCATCTGGGCAGCGCGACCGCGCGGACCCGGCGGGGCATGGCCGGACTCGCGGTGCGCAACGCGAGAGCGGTGCTGTTGGGGGAGAAGCCGGTGACGCCAGTTGGCGGTTAGCGGTTGGCGGTGGGCGGTGAGGAGCCTGACCGTTAACTGCCGACCGCTAACCGCCAACCGCTAACCGCCAACCGCACCTCCCGTTGACCCTCCCATACACCGTCACTAGGTTGCGCTCCGCATGTCGGCCGCCGAACGGTCCTCCCTGCTCGACGCCCCGACCATCGCCCGGGCACTCGAGCGCATGGCGCGAGAGATCGTGGAGCTGGCCGGCGGCACCGACCGGCTGATCCTGATCGGCATCCAGCGGCGCGGCGTCGAGCTGGCCGACCGGATCGGCGCCCTCATCCGGCGCTCGCGCGGGGCCGACGTTCCTCGCGGCGCGCTCGACATCACCCTCTATCGCGACGACCTGAACGAGATCGGCCCGCGGCCCGTGATCGGCGAGACGCGGCTGCCGCGCGACCTGGACGGGAAGTTCGTGATCATCGTGGACGACGTGCTGTTCACCGGCCGGACCGTGCGCGCGGCGCTCGACCAGATGGCCGACTTCGGGCGGCCGGCCCGGATCGCGCTCGCGGTGCTCATCGACCGGGGCGGCCGCGAGCTGCCGGTGCAGGCGGACATCGTGGGCCAACGGGTGCCGGCCCGGCCGGGCGACCGGGTGGACGTGCTGCTCCAGGAAGTGGACGGCCGGGACGCGGTGGAGCTGGTGCGGAGCGGGGCCCCGTGAGCGCGCCGCTGGGCAAGGACCTCGTCGGGCTCGAGCACCTCTCGGCCGACCAGATCCGTCTCATTCTCGACACCGCCGAACCGTTCAAGGAAGTCAGCGAGCGGGCCATCAAGAAGGTTCCCACCCTCCGCGGCAAGACCATCGTCAATCTCTTCTTCGAATCGTCCACCCGCACCCGCATTTCGTTCGAGTTCGCCGAAAAGCGGCTCTCGGCCGACACGGTGAACATCGGGGCGACCGGGTCGTCGGTGCAGAAGGGCGAGACGCTGGTGGACACGGCGCGGAACCTCGAGGCCATGCGGATCGACATGGTGGTGATGCGGCACCCGTCGTCCGGCGCCGCGCGCTTCCTGGCCGAGCGCATCGCCTCCAACGTGATCAACGCCGGCGACGGCACGCACGAGCACCCCACCCAGGGACTGCTCGACCTCCTCACCATCCGGGACGCGAAGGGCACCATCGCGGGCACCCGGGTGTGCATCTGCGGCGACATCCTCCACAGCCGGGTGGCCCGGAGCAACATCTGGGGCCTCCTCAAGCTCGGGGCGGAAGTCGCGGTGTGCGGGCCGCAGTCGTTGCTGCCGCGGGCGATCGACGAGCTGGGCGTCACGGTGTTCCGCCGCATCGAGGAGGCCATCCAGTGGGCCGACGTGCTCAACGTGCTGCGGCTCCAGCTCGAGCGCATGAACGCCGGGTTCATTCCCTCGCTACGCGAGTACTACCGGGTGTTCGGCGTCACGGTCGAGCGGCTGGAGCGGGCGCCCCGCGAGCTGCTGATCCTCCACCCCGGTCCCATGAACCGCGGGGTCGAGATCGATTCGCAGGTGGCCGACGGGTCCCACAGCGTGATCCTCCAGCAGGTGACCAACGGGGTCGCCGTCCGCATGGCGGTCCTGTACCTGCTGGCCGGCGGGCGGCCCGAGCTGGCCGAAGCCGCCAAGGGCGGAGGCGTGGAATGAAACCCCTCCTGCTGCGCGGCGGCCGGGTGATCGACCCCTCGCGCGACCTGGACGAAACCGCCGACCTGCTCATCCAGGACGGCCAGGTGGCGGCGGTGGGGCGGGGGTTGGCTCTCCCCGACGGCGGGGAAGCGGTGGACGCGACCGGGCTGGTCGTGGCCCCCGGCCTGGTGGACGTGCACGCCCACCTGCGCGAGCCGGGGCAGGAAGACCGCGAGACCATCGCGTCCGGCGCCGCGGCCGCGGCGGCGGGCGGCTTCACCGCCGTCTGCGCCATGCCGAACACCGATCCCCCCATCGACAACCAGTCAGCGGTCGGGTTCGTGGTGAAGCAGGGCGCGGCCGCGGCGGGGGCCAGGGTCTATCCCATCGGGGCCGTGTCGCTGGGCCAGAAGGGCGAGCAGCTGGCCGAATTCGGGGAGCTGGTAGGCGCGGGGGCGGTGGCCGTGAGCGACGACGGCCGCCCGGTCGCGTCGGGCCACCTCATGCGGACGGCCCTGGAATACGCCCTCACGTTCGGCATTCCCGTGGCCGACCACTGCGAGGAGCCCTCGCTGGCCGCGGGGGGCGTGATGCACGAGGGCCTCGTCGCCACCCGCCTGGGGCTCAAGGGGATTCCCGCGGCGGCGGAAGAGATCATGGTGGCGCGCGACATCCTGCTGGCCGGGCACACCGGCGGGCACGTCCACCTCTGCCACATGTCCACTCGCGGCTCGGTGGAGCTCATCCGGCGGGCCAAGGACCGGCACCTGCCGGTCACGGCGGAGGCCTGCCCGCACCATTTCGCGCTGACCCATGAGGCGTGCGAGGGCTACAACACCAACGCCAAGATGAACCCGCCGCTGCGCGAGCGCGAAGACGTCGAAGCCATCCGGGCCGGGCTCAAGGACGGCACGATTGACGCCATCGCCACCGATCATGCGCCCCATCACTACGACGCCAAAGAGCGCGAGTTCGACGACGCGCCCTTCGGCATCGTGGGCCTCGAAACCGCGCTGGGCCTCGGGCTCACGGTGCTGGTGGAGGGTGGCGTGCTGACGCTGCCCCAACTCATCGCCCGGATGAGCACGGTTCCGGCCCGCACGTTCCGGCTGGCCGGCGGATCGCTGGCGCCTGGCCGGCCCGCGGACGTCCTGGTATTCGACCCCCGCGTCACCTGGACCGTCGATCCCCGCCGCTTCCGTTCCAAGAGCCGGAACACGCCTTTTGCGGGGTGGGAGCTCAAGGGGCGGGTGGTCCGGACGATCGTGGGGGGGCGGACGGTGTACCGGGAGGATGGTTAGCGGTTGGCGGTTAGCGGTTGGCGGTTCTCCCGTACCGGACAACCGCCCGGGCCACCACCCCGGGGCCCACCGCCCACCGCCAACCGCTAACCGCTACCCCCCCAAGAGGTTTCCCCCCAGCCCGAAATCCCCTATCTTATTGAGGTTAGCCCGCCTCCGGAGGTACCGTGGGCAAGCGGAAGGAGAAATCCACGGCTGAGATCCAGCGGCTCCTCGAGGAGCGGCGACGCATCGAGCAGTGGCTCGAGCGACTGGCGATGGCCGCCGACAAGACGCCCGCCGTGGTACGGGAACGGGTGCAGGGCGACTATCGCGCGCGGCTGGTGGCGGTGGTGACCGAACTCAAGGGGTATGCCGACGATCTGCGGGCCGCGCTGGCGGAGCAGCAGGCCCGTCGTGACGACCTCAAGGGCCAGGAGCGTCAGGCCACCGAGGAGCTGGCCGAGGCGGAGCTGCGGCACGCGGTCGGGGAGTTCGCCGAGCCCGAGTGGCAGAGCAAGAAAGGCGCGATCCTCGAGCGGCTGATCGGCATCCGGGAGGGGTTGGGGGGTAACGAGGAGGAGATCGGGGAGCTCGAGGAGGTCATGAGTGCGCTGGAGGAGGCGCCGCGGCGGGCCGAAGTCCGGAGCCCGGCAGCGGCTGCCGCGCCCCCCGCGCCGCCTCCTGCCCCCCCGCAGCCGCCGCCCGCGCCGCTCGCGGCGCCTCGGCCGGCGGCGCCGGAGCCCCGCGTGTCACTCGGAGCGGAGCTGGGGTTGCGAGATCTCGGGTCGGGCCCTCGGCCGGGCGTGCCGGAGAAGGCCAAGGCCGGCCAGCCTCAGACCGAGGCGTTCGGGGACGAGCTCGCCTTCCTCAAGGCGGTGACGGAAGACCGCCAGCACGGGCCGGATTCGCGGCGCGCGAGTGGCGCCACCCGTGCCATTCCCGACGTCGAGAAGCTGGCCGACCAGCAGGCCGTGGGGCAGTCGCGCCCGAGCGTGATGAATCAGCGCACCTTGAAATGCGCGGAGTGCGGCGCCATGAATCTGCCGACCGAGTGGTACTGCGACCGGTGCGGGGCGGAGCTGGCGACTTTGTAAGGGCTGGGCGGGGGCGAAGCGACGAGGGGCGCTCCGGATCGGGGCGCCCCTCTGGTGTTACTTGGGTTTGGTCAGCTTGGAGAGCCGCGACTTGTGCCGGCCCGCGGTATTGCGGTGGATCAGGCCCTTTCGCGCGGCGCGGTCGAGCAGGACCTCCGCGGCGTGCAGGGCCTTGGCGGCGTCGGCCGGCGACGTGGCCAGCCGGACCCGCTTGAGCGCGGTGCGAAGGGCCGCGCGCTGCTCGCGGTTGCGGGCCCGCGCCTGGATGTTCTGGCGCATCTGCTTCTTGGCGGACTTGGTGTTGGGCACGACGGTTTCCCCGGAAAACAGGCGGTCAAAAAGAGGCCGAAACGTAGGGCGCAAGTATCGCCGAGTCAAGGGACTAGGGCTTTGACTCCGGTTCCTCCGAGCATTACGTTCCGGCCCGATGACTTTCGCGAGCCCAGCCGCCCAGGATCAGGGGTTCATCGTCCGGCTGGACGAGTATTCCGGCCCCCTCGACCTCCTGCTCACGCTGATCCGCGACCAGGAAATCGACATCGCCGACATCCCCGTGGCCCGCGTGGCCGAACAGTTTATCGCGGCCATTCACGAGCTGGGGTTGAACCAGGCGGCCGATTACCTCGAGATGGCGGCCCGGCTCCTCCGCATCAAGATCCAGATGCTGCTCCCCCGTCCCCTGGACGACGAAGACTGGGAGGATCCGCGGGCGGAGCTGGTGCGCCGGCTGCTGGAGTACGAACAGGTGCGGGAAGTGGTGGACTGGCTGGTCGAGCGGGCCACGCTGCGGGCCGACCGGTTTGCCCGGGCCTGGCAGCCGCCCGCGCCGGAGCGGCCGCCCGCGCCGGTCCTGCTGGATCTGGGCGACGTCCTGCGGGCGGTGGAGGACGTGATCCGGGGCATTCCGCAGCCCGTGCTCCACCGGGTCGTGGCGCGCCCGCTGGACGTCGAAGGCGCGGTGAAGCGGGTGGAGGCGCTCCTGGCCGAGCGCGAGCACTTCTCGTTGCGCGACGCGTTCGGCCCGGCCCCCACCGTGGCGGACGTGGTCTCGACCCTCCTCGCCATCCTCGAGCTGGCACGCCAGGGACGGATCCGGCTGCGGCAGCCGGAACCGTTCGGCAGCGTGGGCATCAGTCGTGAATCGCCTCAGCAGGCTGCTTGAAGCGGCGCTGTTCTCGGCGTCGCGCCCCCTCGCGCTCGACGAGCTCAAGCGCCTGGACCCCGAGGCGCCCGAGGACGACGTGCGCGCGGCCCTCGCCGCCCTGCGCCTCCGGTACGATGAAGGCGGGCACGGGGTCGAGTTGGCCGAGCTGGCGGACGGGTTCCAGATCCTGACCCGGCCGGAGCTGGCCGACGCGCTGGCGCAGGCCGAGCTGGTGGACCGGCCGCGGCGGCTCTCCACGGCCGCGATGGAGAGCCTGGCCATCATCGCGTACCGCCAGCCGGTGGGGCGCGCAGAGATCGAGGAGATCCGCGGGGTCGCGAGCGAAGGAGTGCTGCGGCTCCTAGTGGAGCGCGGCCTGGTGGACGTGGTGGGGCGGGGAGACGGTCTGGGGCGCCCGCTGCTCTACGGCACCACGGCCCTGTTCCTGGAGCTGCTGGGTCTGCGGGGCGTGGCCGACCTCCCGCGGCTGGACGAGCTGTCGGTAGCGCTCACGCCGCTCCAGCCGCTGGGGGCGCCGGAGCCGGACGCCGCCTCGTGACGGCCATGCGGCTCCAGCGCGCCATGGCGCGCGCCGGCGTCGCGTCCCGTCGCACGGCGGAAGCCCTGATCCGCGCGGGACGCGTGCGGGTGAACGGCCAGCTGGCCACGCTGGGGCAAAGCGCCGACCCGGCCCGCGACCGGATCACGGTGGACGGGCACCGGGTGCAGCCCGCGAAGTCCGTTTGGATCGCGCTCCACAAGCCGATCGGCTACGTGGTGAGCCGGCGGGATCCCGAGAAGCGGCCCACGGTCTTTGCGCTCGTGCCGGACGTGCCCGGCCTCACCTACGTGGGCCGGCTGGACGTCATGACCGCGGGATTGCTGTTGCTCACGACCGACGGCGAGGGCGCCAACCGGCTGACCCATCCGCGGTACGAGGTCGAGCGGCGCTACCGGGCCCTGGTGCACGGGCGCCGGCCCGAGGAGATCCGGAAACTGCTCGAGCGCCCGGTGGTGATCGACCGGCGGCCGGTCGCCATCCGGGACGTGATGGTGCGGCCGGGCGACGGGGGCCGCACCGACCTGGTCATCACGCTGGCCGAAGGCCGGTACCGCATCGTGCGGCGCCTGTGCGAGCATCTGGGATTCAAGGTCGAGCGGCTCACCCGGCTCAGTCACGGGCCGGTGCAGCTGGGGCGGTTGCCGCCGGGGAAGTGGCGCTATCTCTCGCGTGCCGAGCTCGCGGCGGTGGCCGCGGCCGGCACCTGATCATCGAGGACGGTGCATGGACGTCAGGGATCGCACCATCATGATTCTGGGCGGCAGCGGGCTCGTGGGCCACGCGGTCGCCCGGAGGCTGCTGACCCTGGCGCCCAAACGGCTGGTGCTGGTAGCCCTGTACCAGGACGAGGTGACCGCGACCGCCCGGAGCCTCGAGCCGTACCGGGGGGACGCGGCGGTCGAGGCCGAATGGGGCAACGTGTTCCAGCCCATGCCCGCGGCCCAGGTAGACCGGGGGACGGCGCTGAGCGACCCCCAGGTCCGGCGGATGCTGATCGACGACCTGGTGGGCGATCTCACGCCCGGGGTGCTGGAGCGCAACCTCCTGTTCCAGCTGTTCCACCGCTGGCAGCCCGACGCCGTGGTGGACTGCATCAACACCGCGACCGCGTTCGCGTATCTGGACCTGTTTCACAGCGCGCGCGAGCTGCTGGCCGCGGCCGATGGCGGCCGGCTGGAGCAGGACCTGGTGGAGCACCACCTGCTGACGCTCACCATGCCCCAGCTCATTCGCCACATCCAGATTCTCGCCGAGTCGATGCGGCGGTTCCGCACGCAGGCCTACGTCAAGATCGGGACCAGCGGGACGGGCGGGATGGGGTTCAACATCCCGTACACCCACTCCGAGGAGCGCCCGTCGCGCACCCTGCTCACCAAGTCGGCGGTGGCCGGAGCCCACTCGCTGCTGCTGTTCCTGCTGGGGCGCACGCCCGGCGCGCCGGCTACCATCGAGATCAAGCCCACAGCCGCCATCGCCTGGCGCGAGATCGGGTACGGGCCGGTGCGCCGCAAGGGCGCGCCGATCCGCCGCGAGGACTGTCCCGAGCCGCTGCCGGTGGCGCGGGCCTTTGCGCCCGGGGCCGCCGGCTGGCGCGACACCGGGCGGGTGCTCGAGTCGGTCTACATCGACGTGGGGGAAAACGGGCTCTTCGCCCGGGACGAATTCGAGACCATCACGGCGCTGGGGTCCATGGAGTTCATCACGCCGGAGGAGATCGCCGACTACGTGGTGATGGAGCTGCAGGGACGGCCCACCGGCCGGGACATCGTGGCCGCGCTGGACTCGGCCACGGCCGGCCCGACCTATCAGGCGGGCCTGCTCCGGGCGGCGGCGATCGAGCGGCTGCGGGCCCTCGAGCGGGCGCACAGCGTGCGGTCGGTGGCGTTCGAGATGCTGGGGCCGCCGCGGCTGTCGAAGAACCTGTTCGAGAGCCACATCCTCTCGCGGCTGCGGGACTCGGTGCGGGCCCTGGCCGAGAGCGATCCGGCCGACCTGGCCGCGGCGGCCGAGGTCCTGCTCCGGGACGACGCCGAACTGCGCTCGCTGATCGTCTCGGTGGGTCTGCCGATTCTGGTGCGGGGCGACTGGGTGTATCGCGGGGCGCGGGTGATCGTGC
>Ga0210377_10002823_pt1 | contig 15028 bp, 11 predicted proteins | sample PLM4_65_b1redo_FD_155480 | JGI IMG/M metagenome (GOLD analysis project Ga0210377, IMG submission 155480) | Groundwater sediment microbial communities from an aquifer in East River, Colorado, USA - PLM4_65_b1 redo | ecosystem: Environmental > Terrestrial > Soil > Riparian zone | place: USA: East...
CTGGCAAATGCTTATATGGACAGCCTTCCTGTGCTTGCGCTGACCGGTGAAACGCCGACGTACTCCTTCGGAAAGGGGGCGTTGCAGGAAAGCTCCGGGGAAGGCTCCTGTATTAACCAGCATGATTTATTCAGGGGGATCACAAAATATAACAGTCTCGTCCAGAGGACAGATTACCTCTTGACTGTGCTTAGAAAGACAACAGGCATACTCCTGTCAAAAAATCCAGGGCCTGTTCTGCTGAGTTTCCCCTATAATATACTGAAAGAGACCGTCGACAGCAGTCTGCTTGACCATATCAATTTCCATCCAGGTCATCCTCTCTCCTGCACCCTTATGCCGTCTGACAATATCGTCAGCCTGGTTAACAACTCTGTCTATCCGGTTGTCATCGCGGGCTACGGGGCCGTTGCTGCTGATGCTGAAGAAGCCATATCGGAATTTTGCGTACACGCCAATATACCGGTTGCTACAACCCTGAAGGCACGGGGGATACTTCCGGAGACATCTGCCCTCTCTCTCGGCGTGCTCGGAATAACCTCCAATGAACTGGCATTCAAATATATAACCGAAAAAGCTGACCTCCTTATCATCGCCGGTGCGAGCTTCGGAGAGAGAACAAGTTACAACTGGAAAAATGAACTGCTACAAGGCAAGAAGATCATCCAGATTGACAATAAGGAAGAACACCTCAATAAGGTTTTCACTGCCGACATCGCCCTTAATGCAGATGTGAAGAAGGTTTTTTCCCGCCTCGGCACAAAGGCCGGTACCCTTATGGTCAACCCGAAAGACCCGAAGGAAGTCTTACACTACAAGTCAAAATACCTGAACCAGGATACCAGGGACAACGAGTTCTTACTCGTCAGTCATTTTCTGAACATGCTGAATAACCACTTTAACGGCGATGTAGCGGTTTTCGATGACAACATCATCTACATGCAGCGCTTCTGCCCTGTACTAAAAAGCAGAAGCTACTTCCCGAATTCCGGCATCTCCTCTCTCGGCCACGCGGTCCCGGCAGCCATCGGCGCAAAACTCGCAACAGAGAAGCCGGTAATCGCACTTCTGGGAGATGGTGGATTCCAGATGTGCTGTATGGAGATCATGACCGCGGTGAACCACAATATCCCTCTCACGATCATTCTCCTCAACAATGCATCACTAGGGCTTGTCAGGAAAAATCAGTTTTACAACTATGCGGGCAGATTCATTTCCAGTGAATTCATAAACCCTGATTACAGAAAACTCGCAGGATCGTTCAACATAGCGTATTTCAGAGTTGCTTCTCCGGCAGATGCCGAGGGCATATTTAAAACAGCGGATTTCAGGAATAAGATAAATCTTGTCGAACTGATTCTGGACAAGGACGAGTTTCCAAAATATTCATCCGGGAGATAAGGTGCTCACGTGAGGGAAAGCGAACTCTTCAATAATCTGAATATTTTTTTCAGACGTTTTCAGGACGATGCCGCTGGAGACATTATCAAGAAACAATTTCTTTTCTGCCTGAAGGGGATGGGCAACCGCAAGGGCATATGCGATGAACTGGAGTCTCTAAAATCCGTCTATGAGGCGGCCGTCAGATTCACGGAGAAAGAGGCGGCGGCAAAAGGCTTCAATGAAGACCTGCTGTCCCTCCAACGTGATCTGTACAGGGAACTTGAATATCTTCTTTCTTTCGGACATGCTGATACACGACACCATTTTCTGGTTGTCATACCGGTGGCAGACAGGCCGATACTGTTAAAAAACTGCATCGAAAGCCTTGTCGAACAATGCCGCATCTTCCAGTACGGCGAGTTCACGATAGATCCCCAGGGCGCACCTGTTTACCATAAAATCAGCGTTATTATCATCGATGACAGCAAAGATGAAGAAAACACCCTGAAGATAAGGGATATATGCTCAGAGACAAACTCGGCAGGCATCCGGACATACTATGTCGGTCTTGACGAACAGACTGAACTGCTCGCGCAACTCCCTTCCGAATATCGGGAACAACTCCAGGATCTCATTGGTAAAAACCACAAACCGGCACAGCCTCACAAAGGCGCATCAATCTCCAGAAACATAGCTTATCTCTATCTGCAGGCATTTTCTGCCACATTGAAGGAAAAAATCCTGATCTATTTCGTCGACAGCGATGAGGAATTCAGGGTGAAGATTAAGCGCGATACCGGTATAGAGGACATACCATTCATTAATTATTTTTACTGGCTGGACAAATTATTTGAAACAAGCGGTGCCGAGGTTGTCACAGGCAAGGTTGTGGGTGACCCGCCTGTCTCCCCATCGGTCATGATCAATACTTTTCTTGATGATATTGTCTTCTTTTTTGAAACCATTTCCAGCGCTGCTGCTGAGGGGAAATGCATCTTTCATGAAGATCAGTCAACCGAAACCTCCTCTGCAGAATATCATGATATGGTTAAATTATTCGGGTGCACGGCCTCTCCGCATCCCAAGAGATATCACTGCAGTCTGACCGGAGACCATACTGTCCAAGACTGTCTTGACGATTTCTCGAAAAGGGCTTTAGGCTTTTTTTACGGACTCCATCCCACAAGGACACAGCTTTTTCTGCACGGGGATGACTTTACAAAGACCGAAGATGCAAGAACTGTTTATACAGGCAATTACGTTTTCAACACAGAGGGGCTCCGGCACTTCATCCCCTTTGCCAACCTGAAGTTGCGGATGGCAGGACCTGTTTTGGGACGTATCCTGAGAAAGAGACTGAAGCACGGCTTCGTCTCTGCCAGTCTGCCGCTGCTGCATAAGCGCACAATTCAGACCACCTATTGTAATGAATTCAGAAGCGGCATCTCCACAGGCAAAAATTCAATAGATTTATCCGTGGAATTCAACAGACAATTCTGGGGAGATGTCATGCTGTTTACCGTGGAGAAGCTTGCTGAACTTGGTTATCCTGACAAAAGATTAGGTGTTTCTGACATAGCCAAAATCGCATACAATATCCAGGACCAACTCTGGAATCTCTACAAAGAGAGACAGACTAAAATAGCAGAGAAAACAGAAACTATCGGGAATTATCTGTCCCACGAAGAGTTTTGGTGGAATAGAGAGCCTGCGATTGAAAGCTCCGTGAAAAACATAAGGCTATTCTGTTCACAGGCCGAAAATAACTTCGGCGTGAATTCCGCCAGCCTGAAGAAAATTTCAAAGCAGATAAGAGAAGGTGCATACATCAATGTGATAATCAATGCCATCCACTCCTTCTATGAAATCGACATTGCCTGGAATGAACTTCTGAAATCAGCACTCCCAGTGCCTTTGAGCTGCGGAGACGTCTGCAGCCCTATCCTTAACAGATAGCCAGGATCACAGGTGCCTGTTCACTGAAGGCTGTTCTTTGAGCATATCCGCCCGATAGATGCACCTCAACCCCAGTTTGAGTTGTTTGATCCTTTTACCATGGGAATCTGACATCTGTGCATCAAGCGGAATCCTGTAGCAGCTTCACTCAGGAAGGAGATTTTTTTCTCTGCAGGTTACAATAAAATCATGGATACATTTTCCTATTTCGTCAAAGCACAGCCGGTATTCGCGAAGACTGCAACCATAAGGATCAGCGATCTTTCTCCCGCTCTCAGCTGTCCCGGAAAAGTCAGCCAGATTATACACCTTTTCGTAGACTGAACTATCCCTGGAAAGTACCCACTCTATCTGAGATGGTTCCATACATAAGATCATATCGCTGCTGTAAATGAGCACGCTATCAAGACGTCGTGCCCTGTGACCCATGAGATCTATATTTTTCTCCCTGGCCGCAAGAATTGCGAACCCGGCAGCAGGGTTTCCGTCAACGGCATGTGTCCCGGCTGATGAAACTGCTATGGATGGATTGACCTGAAAAACCGCGCGAAGGATTCCCTCCGCAATCGGGCTACGGCATATATTCCCGGTGCAAAGCGTCAGGATCTTCATCTTCTTCTTATGCGGTATCTCTGTCATGAAAGTAGGGGAATATCCTGGTCGCTTTATTCCATCAAAAATCTCTCCGGGAAAAAAGAATCGATATCTCTGCTATACGCGCTTGAAGAATTGCCCGTTAAACCTTGAATTTCTCCAGTTCAGCCAAAAGACTCATCGCCTCTTCTTTTAAAGAGGTAATTACCGAATTCATACTATGCGCCGAACCTGTCATATCATTAGTTACATTACGGATCATCTCCACAGATTGGACGATATCTATACTCTTTTCTTTCTGTCTTGCCGTGGCATCTGCTATCTGGGAGGCCTGCTGGGTCACATTCTCGATAACTCCCGCAATCTGTCTACTTCCAGTTCTTTGCTCAGCTGTTGATATTTTTACCTGATAGGCCAGATCCTTTATCTTCTCGGTTGTTTCAATAATCAGCTGGCTCCCCTTGTTCTGCTCTTTTATCGCACGTGAAATATTTTCTGTCTGCACCGCCGTGTTCTCAATAGCTTTGGTTATCTGTTTTATTACATGGGTTTGTTCGGTAGTTGCCCGCTGGATCGCTTTTGCCATATCGGATGATTCCCTGGAACTTCCAACAATCTCCTGCAGGGCGTTACTGACATCTTTTACGAGTGTCAGTCCCCTGTCTACTGTCTGAATGCCTTCTCCCGCCATTTTGATACTTGACTTTGTATCGTCCTGCACGGATTTTATCAGCCCTGCTATCTCGCTGGTAGAAAATGAGGTGCGTTCAGCGAGGCTCTTTATCTCATCAGCGACAACAGCAAATCCTTTGCCATGCTCACCGGCCTTTGAGGCAAGAATCGCAGCATTGATGGCAAGCAGATTGGTCTGGTCAGCCACATCATCTATAACATTCACTATTTTCCCGATATCATTTGCCCTCTTGCCGAGCATATTTATGATTTCCGAAAGTGAAGACACACTGCTCTTAATATTTTCCATGCCCTTCATGGCTGCGTTGGCGGCATTCATGCCTTTTTCAGATGCGTCAATTGTTACCACCTCAGCAAGCTTGGCAGAATCATCGGCACTCCGTTCTATATCCAGCGTAGTTGCATTCACCTCTTCAATGGAAGCAGCTATCGCCTCGGAAGATTCTACCAAAGTCTCAAGGCTATCAGATATCTCTTTGATGATCGCGACCATTTCCTCTATCGAAGAAGCGGTTTCATGGGCTGTTTCACTGAAGACATTTGCATTTTCAGCAATTGTCTCGATCGTCGTAGTCATCTCTGATACTGCTGACGCGGTATTGCTGGCAGAGTCGTAAAGACTCTCTGAACTCGTTGCCACCTTTGATATGGAGCCGTCCATCTCCTCTATCGCTGATGCTGTTTTTTCTACAGCCTGCTTCTGCACATCAGTCGCTGATAATACCCCTTTCGATGATATCACGATATTATCAGTCACTGTAGTAACACTGTTGGTAACATTTCTGATCTTTGAGATCATATCCTTTAAATTAAAAGCCATCCGGTTGATCGTTTCTCCGAGCGATGCCACTTCATCCCTGCCTGCAATATTGATGCTGGACGTAAGATCTCCGGATGCGATCCTGTCAGCAGCTTTCTCCATAACCATTATCGGTTTTGTAATAAATTTTGATATAAATCCATAGATAAGCGCGATAGCCAGGATAAAGCAGAGGGAAGAGATCCCAACTGCCCATAAGAGAAGTACATACACCTGGGAGTTGATGGCCTTTAACTTAACACCGATGCGCACTATACCCTGGATTTTGCCGACTGCATCGAGGAGCGGAAATGAGAGATCATAATATGAATCAACCGTTTGTATGAGGGTCTTCTGAGAAGAGGCAGCCTTCAGAGATGCATTATCTTTCATCTCCTTGCCTGCGTTGCTGGCATCGTTATGGAACAATATTTTTCCTTCTTTACTGACAAGCATGGCGTACCCGATCGCCTTGTCCCTCGATACAAGCTCAGACAGTTTTTCGTTCACACCCTCTAAAGATTCGATCGGGACACCGAGATCAAGCACCTTTGCAAATTCCTTCTGCAAGCTTTCACCTACTGCCGCAGTCTTGGAAAGCATCGCATTTCTATATTTTTGAGAAGCGACATACGTCAGGACGGTAGTGTTTATGGCGATAATGAAAAAAAGAATACCGGCAACGATGATAGTTGATTTCTTCTGTAAAGTCATGGCACCTTTCACTTTATAACCTTTGTAGCAGAAGATAAAAGGTCAAAGGGTATTTTCAGTCCCATATCAGTAGCCTCCCGGATATTTATTATCATATCTATCTTCTTCGGCTGCTCCACCGGCAGAGAAGATGGTTTTGACCCTTGCAGAATCTTTGCCACCCGTTCCGCAGCCTCTTTGCCCTGTTCAGCAGGATTTGCCGATAGGGTGAGGATTATACCGCTGTTTTCACCTCCGCCTATGGTTGTGGCTGTCGGTATCTTTGATTTTCTCGCAGTGCCGATGATATTATTTACGCAGTGCATCGCAGCGCAACCGGTGGTCAGAAAGAGCGATTCCACTTTCCCGATCTTGGAGACATCATCCATCTTTTTAAAATTGATTTTTGTGGAACGAAACCCGAAATTGCCTTCTAATTGCTTCACTTCATTCGCCTGCAGCACCGTATCCTTTTCAGCGTCACTGTATACGACACCCAATGTCGAAAAATTTGCTATGCTTTTAAAATTTTTTAAAAGAGTTGCAATAGGTACTTTTGAACTTATCCCTGTCGTATTTTTTCCGGTTATGCCTACCGACTGGGGATCATACACACCCGCAAATACGATGGGCATGTCCGATGTCTCATTCATTACCGCAAGGGTAGCCGGAGCACCATAAGAAACAATGACATCCGAGCCGACAGCAACAAGCTTTCTGGCGGCATTTACCCATGACATCGCCTCAGGGGTAGGGGTCTGCAGCACGATCTCGACACGTCCCGGTCCGAACCCCTGAGAAGCCATGCTTTCTGTGAACGCCTTGTGAAGATCCTTGTAATAGGGGATACCCCCTGTCATGATAACGCCGATTGTTTTTTCTGCAGCAAGGGCCGGGATGCCGACAAAAATAAACCCGACTACGAAAAGGATACAAGATAAGCTTTTCAGTCTCTTTATCGTCATCGTCACTACTTTACCATTTCTTCGAAAGCGTCAGCAATACGATACTCGCCCTGCCGTCGCTTACGTCATCATAAGGATTATCCAGCAGATCGTTGAGAGTACTGTATCGATACTGGATGCCTGCTGTGAAGCCGTCTTTGAACCGATACTCCCCGGCAGCAGAATAGAGGGTCTCCCTTAATTTAAGCTTTGAGAAATCATTGATATGCTGCTGGCCAAGAACCGAAGAAGGATAGAAATCCCCTTTCGTCGTGGTATGGACAACCCCCGCGTCAAAGGTAACGTTCTGTTTCGGTGCATAGGTCACATTAAAAGAATAGGTTTGAGCAAAATTTTTATAGGGAACCATAAGGTCCGGATTCGGAACACCCGCGGTATCGTTATAGGCTATATCCTGTTCAACCTTATAATGAATATAAGCATAACTTGCAGCAAGAGATACGTTTCTCAGCAGGGTATAGGTTACCGTTCCCATAATCTGCTCGTTTCGCACCTCTCTGTTGTCGAGATTCAAAACATATTCAACGCTTGGGGTGCCTAATGCATAGAGATAGTGGACTTGGTCCCTGCTTTCCTTTCTGATGCTGTAGTGCAGGAATGTAGTTAACCCTGACAGTGGCGTCCACGAAAGAGTTGCAATACCCTCGTCTGATTTATCAGGCACGGTATTAAGTGCAGGGTTGTTTATGTCATCGTGGTTATACGTTACTTTAAACTTGATGTTCTTGAAGACCCTCATGTCAGCGGATAAAGCAAGAGTGTTCACCTGCGAGGAATCAGGCTCGTTCCATTCAGAGGCATTTCCCCTGCTGATATCTTCGTAACTGTATTCTGCCCTCAGTGTTATCGCCGGAATAATTCTGTAGCGCGCCATTCCTCTTATCATATGTGAAGTGGTCGAAATCGAGTAAGCCGGTTTCAAGTTGTTGGCCGCATCATAAATATAAACCTTTCGCGTAGTCAAATTACGTATACTGACAGAGTCAGGATTATCAGGGTCATTGTCTTTATACCGGTAATTCAGAAAAAAAGTCAGCTTGGGGGCAGGCATCCAGGTGACCTCACCCGATCCGAAAAAGAAATCTTCCGTCGCACCGCTGTACCTGTTTTCCTTGTCCGTCTTTGACAGAGTTGCGGCAGCAACAATTTGCCCGGTGTAGTTTGTGTGCAGCTTCAGGGTATTTGTCGAGCTCTTCATTTCAGGAACTAAATTATGCAGGTAAACACCTGCTTCCCTCCCCGGTGCCTCTGCATAGTTATATTTCAAGGCGTTGTCTCCACTCACATCAAATCTTTTCTCGGTATGTGACACTTCTGCTTCAACATATCCCAGATGGCTATTCACCCCTATCGTGTATTCTGATACATCCCAGTCATTTTGCCGGCTCTGGGAGACCCTGATTCGGTTCGTAAAGTATGCATTCCCTCCCAAAAATCTCTGCTGGACATCGCCGCTTTTATCCACAAAACGTGAATCCAGAAAAATATGTGCTGGGAAATCCGGGGCCTTTACTCTCAGAAGCAGATTGGATATACCTACTTGAAGACCATATTCCTGATGAACATCTCTTCGGTCTATATCACCAGGAGCAAGAGATTGAAGCTCGATATTGTCCAGATTATGGAAGAGCGTTGAATTCACTCCCCTGAAAAGTATTAGGTCCTTATAGGCATAAGAGATATCCCCATAATAATCCTTCTCGTTTTTTACGTCGAGATCGAGATGCAACCGGTGGTTCAATGAAACGGAACGTAATTCTCCGCCCAGGACAAGTGAATCGTGAAGGTATTCGTATTCCATTGCCTGGCTCGATCCATTCAAATGCACATCGCGGTAACCACCCGTAATCGAAATTTCCGGCTGAATAACGGGAAAGACATAGTGCTCCGTCTGAGCAGTTTCAATTTGTTGCTCGTCAGGAGAAGGTACCTGCTCCACCTCCTGCGCGTATCCTTTTGCAATACATATCAGAAATACGAGTAACAGCAGTATTGTTATTTTCTTCATTACACCCTCCATGATTTAATGAGTAAACCTGCCCCGTGGACTGCCAGACGTTGCCGGAAGATCTGTCCCGTGGATCTGTGAATGACAGTCCGTACATCTGGTATAAAACTCTGCCTTGTTGGTCGACGACGAGGCTGTGCGGTGGCCTATATGGCATTGCAGACATAAAAAAGGTTGGGACACTTTAAGAAGATCATTATTTACCGATCCATGAGAATTGTGGCACCCTGTGCAGTCTTCGGTATTGTCAGCATGCTCATAGGTAAAAGGGCCCTCCTTCTCAGCATGGCATTGGGTGCAGAGTTCCTTCACGGTCGTCTTCTTGAGCAACCTTTCATTGGAACTGCCGTGGGGTTCATGGCAGTTCGTGCAGAAGATCTTCTTCTCATGTACCGGGTGGTGGCTGGGCAGAGTGAATTCCGCCCTCACTTCCTGATGGCAGCGCTCGCACATATTTTCCATCTCCTCCCTCCTGATAGTGAGATCAGGCCCCATGTGGACATTGTGGCACTCGAAGCAGGACACATCACTGAGAGCATGGCTCCCGGCATTCCAGTTATGGAGGTTAAAATTTGCTGATGCGGTATGGCACTTGAGGCAGATCAGGGATTGGGCCGGTGCGGGCAGGCTTTTCAGGTCAATAAGCGTTTTATAATCGCAGGCTGTCTGCTTTCCCTGCTTCGCATCCTCTGCGACTTTTGCAGGAGTAAGGCCCTCTATAGCAAGACTTCCCGGCCCGTGACAGGATTCACAATTTACGAGCGGCATCCCTGAACTCTTAGAAAGCTGCGCTCCCATGGTACTTGCGTCAAAGTCCCGTTTTATCCTGTCATGGTAGTGGCAGGCAGAAAGACAGTTTTGAGTCCCGACGTAATTGGCGTCAAGGCGCCCGACAATCATGCGTTCATATTCCTTGACAGGCATGATCGCCTTTGAAGATTTCAGCGATTCGCAGCCCGACAGGGCCATTGTTGTCATCGCAAAAACATAGAGGACTTTCTTAAACAAATCCATACTTCCCTCCTGGTCTGAATTTAAGTGTTGTTTGATAATTTTCATCTGGACTCCGCGAAAGCGAAATCCTTTGCTCCAGGGAGTTCAACAAGCAGCTTCTGTGCCATGACTAGAAATGACAAATTATTTCTTAGATTCAGTTAGATGTCGTGAAGTGAGAGGGCAAAAATGCCTATAAACCAAGGGAAGTTGACAAATTATGGCACTATCAAGCTAATCCTTGTCATAACTGCTTAAAATTTCAGGGAAAATTTCTCAAGATTTATAATATTTTTTTATTTTGGCCCTGATTCACATTTCATCCTCCTCTGAACAGGACATCCGTGATTATTTCTGTAATATGCCAATACTTTTTGTTAGACCAATATTTGTAAAGCAATGGCCTGCAGCGTTATAATATGTATTCGGAAATAACGGCAAAGGCGTATAAAGGCATGGACTTAGTCAATCATAGCGTCAACATATCGACAAGAGCATTACGCAATAATGACTCTTTTGCATTCAGCTGCCGCAAAGAACTTGCATGTTTCAACCGTTGTTGCAGAGACATAAATCTCTTTCTCACACCCTATGATATTCTCAGGATAAAGAGAAGACTCAAAATCCCTTCACACGAGTTCCTCAGGACATATACATTCCCGCTGTTTCCTGAAGAAATCGGGCATCCCGTCATACTCATGAAAATGGTCCCTGATGAAACAAAGAACTGTCCCTTCGTAGGCAGCGAGGGATGTATGATTTACGACGACAGGCCCTGGTCATGCAGGAGTTTCCCCCTCGGACCTGTTTCTGACGCCCCTGATCCGGAATTCGAGTTGGTAAGGAGGGATTTTTGCCTCGGTTTCAAGAGCAATAAAAATCATTCGGTAAAAAAATGGCGTGACACCCAGAATATCGGTTTCTATGAAGAGGTGAACAACGAATGGAAAAAAATAACCCACCATGAAAACTTTGGATCACTGAACCTGCTTAAGGGAGAGGCGCGGGATATGTTTTTCCTTGGCAGCTATAATATAGATGAGTTCCGGAATGTGGTCTTTCATGGTAATTTTCTGGACTATTTCGATATCGATAAAAAGATGCTCAAGAAAATGCGTTCTGACGAGACCGAGTTGTTAAGATTCGCCTTCAAGTGGCTCAGACATGCACTTTTTGGCGAAAGCGCTTTAAGGAGAAAATAACAGCTGTATTTCTATGCATTAATTTATTTAATCTGTTATACTAAACATAGTAATTTGTTTATAAACCATAGCAGGGGCCCTGCAGAGCAAAAAGCACTCTGGCTTCAAACTCGGGCCCCTTTTCTAAAAATAAGGAGAAAGAATGGAACAGGTCATGGATGAAAAAAGGACAGCATGCCCTCATTGCGGGCAAAAGCTGAATAAATGGAGCACACCGAGTTTTAATTTCGCCGACGGGTTGGGATGGTGCACCCCCTTCCTGTACGTATGCTTTAACGATGAATGCAAATTTTTCCGGAACAGCTGGAAACAGATGAACGAGGTATACGGGCAGGAAATGGGTTACCGGTTCATGATTCATCCTGACTCAGGGGAATCATCGAGTATTCCTGTGGGCAACAGGCATGCGATGAAAGGCGATATTATCGACGAGATAAAAGAGGCCGAGGAAGCAAAGGAACTGGAAGAAAGGAAGCAGGCCTTCCAGGTGCTGACCGATTATTTCATCAGTAAAGACGTGGATGCTATTCTTGGCGTACTTACAAACGAAAACGGGTTTGGGAGCGTAAGGCTTAAGGCCGCTGAGCACCTCGGTGAGATCGGCGACCTGCGGGCGGCCGAGCCGATGGCAAACTACGCTTTCAGTCATGAGGCAATACAGAAAAAAGTCGACGAATCAATCCAGAAGATACACAAGAAAAACTTCACGATGGAATGTCCTTACTGCGCCGAGATCATCAAGATACGGGCAAAGATCTGCAAGCATTGCGGGAAAGACCTGACAGCCTGATAATTGCGTGAGATAGAGGGCCCTGCAGTTCTGAAGCAGGTCCCTATTTAAAACTTTTCCCGAAATTTGCGCGAGCAACTGAAATCAAACACCACCTTCTGGAAGTAGTTCTTGTGGTTATCAAAACTATCCCTCCAACAAGGAGGGCTATGCATATCTCAGCTTTTCGTTCCTCTTGTCTTCCGGTTATATAGTATAATTGTTCAGGTAAAATGCAAAATATTTTCTCAATCAACAGAACGACTTACAGTCTCTGTGAGCTGAACAATATCATAAAGAGCGCGATCGACTATGCATTGCCTGATACGTATTGGGTCATAGCAGAAATTGCAGATACAAAGCTCAACCAGAAGGGACATTGCTATCTTGAACTTGTCGAAAAGGAAGACAGCAAGACCATAGCCCAGGTCAAGGCTAACATATGGGCGTATGAATACCGGAAACTCAGCCTCAAGTTTCAGGCAGTCACCAATCAATCCCTAAAACCCGGGATGAAGGTACTTTTTTTGGTTGCCGTAACCTTCCATGAAGTCTACGGGTTAAGCCTTAATGTTAAGGACATCGATCCGTCATACACTATGGGCGAGATGGCACTGAAGAAGAGAGAAGTGATCGAAAGGATGACGAAAGAAGGTCTCATAGATCTCAATAAAAGTCTCTCCTTACCCATCGTTCCGCAAAGGATCGCTGTCATCTCTTCGCCAACAGCTGCAGGCTACGGTGATTTCTTCGACCATCTCGACAACAACCCTTATGGATACAAGTTCATTCATATCCTCTTCCCTGCCTTGATGCAGGGGGCAGAGGCTGAACAGTCGATTATCTCGGCACTCAGGAAAGTCAGACAGAAAAGGGACCTCTTTGATGTATTAGTCATCATCAGGGGCGGTGGTTCCGTAATCGACCTGAATTGTTTTGACAGCTACACCCTTGCCTCACAGGTTGCAAAATTACCTCTCCCGGTAATCACTGGCATAGGCCACGAAAAAGACGATACCATAGTGGACATGACAGCTCACACCAAAATGAAAACCCCTACAGCTGTTGCCGAATTCCTTATATCAGGGGTCCGCAGTTTTGAGGAAAATGTCACAGAAATAGAAGATCGCATAGTAAAATATACGGAAAGACTTATCAAGGATGAAAGATATACCCTCGGCATTCTTACCCAGAAATTAAACTTTATCTCCATACAGTTGACCGCATCCCTCAACAGCACAATAGACGGGATAGAAAAGGATCTCAGGGGCAACATCAAACAATTTATGCAAAAAACTGCTGCGGGACTCGACAATTTTGAAAAGGTCATAAGACTCCTTGATCCGGCAAATGTCCTTCGCAGAGGCTACAGCATTACGCAGCATAAGGGTAAAATTCTGAAAGATGCATCCCACCTTCGCACAGGTGACATTATCGAAACCATGCTTTTTAAAGGAATGGTGAAAAGCAGCGTTATCAGGAAGACAAAGGAGGCTGAAGAGCGTGAGCAAGAGCAAGCAGTTGACCTATTCTCAGGCATTGACGGAGCTTGAAGAGATAATCAATGAAATTGAGTCCGAAGAAATTAATGTAGATGTCCTTGCAGAAAAGGTGAAAAGAGCTACCTGTCTGATCAAGTTCTGTAAAGCCAGATTGAGAAATACCGAGGAAGAAGTCAAAAAAGTGCTCTCCGCGATCGAAGAAATTCCGGAGGCAGATCATGGCGGGTCAAAATAATGATTGACAGGCAGAGATAAAGGGAGTAGCCTGAAGTCAGGAAACTCGGTCGTATAGGTGGTGTTTTTGCTGCTCTCTAACCGGAGCCTCAGGATGTAAGTTCTTTAGATGTAAAGTCGCAAGATGCAAGTCTTTAGATGTAACGTCTCAGGATGTACAGCCTTAAGAAGTACCGGTTAGGAAAAAGCGGACACCACCTTTTATTTTGCCCCGCTCAGACAGATAGTAAAACCACCCGGATCATAGAAAAAGGAATTCTACCCCCCTTTGTCCGCCTCTTTCATGATCTCTTCAGGCGTCTTTGCGAGCGCTTTTTCCTCGATCTTCTTTTTCAGTTCCATTTTTTCCTTTGCCTTCGCTGCCTGTCTTCCCTTTGCGATCTGCCTGGCCTCTTTTTTGACTTTGAAATCCCCTTCCCCGTACATGACAAAGCGAAGCCACTTAAGTGAGAATTTGAGAAGTTCAAGTTCATCTTCTTTTATTTTTGTGACAACCTCAGGCTCAATCTCATAGGCGTCAAGAAAACTGCTATTGAATATAAAATCCCTCACCATATCGAGATTTGAGCTGAACATAAAGAACAGGTCGAGAGATTTCTGCCCGAGTTCAACCATGCCCAGCGTCTTTGTCTTCAGGACAACTTCCATCCAGTCCTTGTTCATCTCGTCATACAAGTCTGATTCCTGATCGGCCCGCCACTCCTCTATCGTCCATTCCTTTTCTTCATTATGCCCGAGGCAGTGGTCTTCCCTTATCTTGACAAAAAAATCCTCTCCTGTTTTGCTATCATATTTTTTCATGATCGCCATGCCTATCGGGTAGTAACGGCAGGTCACCGGACGGTCAGTATACACGGTACAGCCTTCAGGAGTGACAAAGGGGCAGGACTTCTCTGCGTCATTTTGCAACTTAAGAACAACGATAGGCAACGGAGTGCCGTCTATCGAACTCGGTACCGTATGCTTCTGCAGAAAATCATGGGATGACATGCCAAGCCTGTTTTTCAAGCGAAAAATGTCATACGGTGTAAGATTGATCCTTATGCCGCTGCAACATTTTGTAAAACAGCCGATTCCGGGATAGCACCTGAATTTCATTTTGCTTTTGCGGGTAAGCTGTTCAGGTACTATGACGCTCTTCTGGAGCTTTCCTTTAACTTCATCCATCTTCTTTTTGAATTCTTTTTCATCCAGCGGCATATTCAAATCCTCTTTATGCTATAAATTTATTTTCAAA
>Ga0210377_10002824_pt1 | contig 15020 bp, 12 predicted proteins | sample PLM4_65_b1redo_FD_155480 | JGI IMG/M metagenome (GOLD analysis project Ga0210377, IMG submission 155480) | Groundwater sediment microbial communities from an aquifer in East River, Colorado, USA - PLM4_65_b1 redo | ecosystem: Environmental > Terrestrial > Soil > Riparian zone | place: USA: East...
GCGATTGCGGGCTCACCGGCCGCAAGATCATCGTCGACACCTACGGCGGCTCCGCGCCGCACGGCGGCGGCGCTTTCTCCGGCAAGGATCCCTCGAAGGTGGATCGTTCAGCCGCGTATGCGGCTCGCTATGTCGCGAAAAACATCGTCGCCGCGGGCCTCGCCTCGAAGTGCCTGGTGCAAGTGTCCTACGCCATCGGCGTGGCGCAACCCACCAGCGTAATGGTCACTACGCAGGGCACCGGCAAGATCCCGGACGAGAAGCTGTCGCAGCTGGTGCTCGCCAACTTCGACCTGCGGCCCAAGGGCATCATCCAGATGCTGGATCTCTTGCGCCCGATCTACGAGAAAACCGCCGCCTACGGCCACTTCGGCCGCGAGGAGCCGGAGTTCACCTGGGAAGCGACCGACAAGGCGCTGGCGCTCAAGCAGGCCGCCTGACGCGGGGCGGGCCCTCGGCCCGCCCTACGCAGTGCCGCGCTTGGTCTCGAACGCGATTCCGACCTGCTTGAGTAGGTCGATCGGCAGTACCCCGCCCGCGCAGACGATGACCGCATCGTTCGGCAGGCTGATGCTCTTGCCCGCCATTTTCAGCACCGCCTCGCGCGCGCCGATGCGCTCGACCGTAGAGCCGAGCAACACCTGGATGCGCTTGGCGGCCGCCGCCGCCTCCAGGCGCTCGCGGTTCTTCGGCTTCACGCGATCGAAGGCTGCGCCGCGATAGGAGAGCGCGGCCTTCGTGCCGGTCTGCTCCGATAGCGCGAGCGCGGCCTCCAGCGCGCTGTCGCCCCCGCCCACGACCAGCACGCGCCTGCCGCGGTACTGCTCTGCGTCCACCAGCCGGTAGACGACTTTCGGCAGCTCCTCGCCCGGCACGCCGAGCTTGCGCGGTGAGCCGCGCCGGCCCACCGCGAGCAGCACCGCGCGCGCGTTGTAGGCGCCGCGCGTGGTTTTCACCACGAACCCGCCACCCGCGCGCTCAATCGCCTCCATGCGCTCGTTGAACCGGACCTTCAGTCCGGCTTTCCGCACCACGCCTTGCCAGAAGTCCAGCAGTGCTTCCTTTGAGACTTCATTGAATTTCATCTTCCCGATCAGCGGCAACTGGACCGGCGCGGTCATCGCGACCTTGTTCCTGGGGTAGTGGTACACGGTGCCGCCGAGCGATTCCTCCTGCTCGAGCACGACGTACTTGAGCTTGTGCTGGATCGCGCCCAGGCCCGCCGCAATGCCCGCGGGTCCCGCCCCCACGATGACCGCGTCGTAGTCCTTGCCGCCGCGCGCGAGGCCCTTGATCGAGCCGATCGCCTGGCGGCCCTGCTCCACCGCCTTGCGGATGAGGCCCATGCCGCCGAGCTCCCCCGCGATGAAGATGCCGGGCACGTTGGTCTCGAAGTTCGGCTTCACGGACGGGATGTCGATGCCGCGCCGCTCGGTGCCAAAGACGAGCTTGATCGCGTCGAACGGACACGAGGCGGCGCACGCGCCGTGCCCGATGCACGACGACGGATTCACCAGCTGCGCCTTGCCGTGAATGATCCCGATCGCGCCCTCCGGACATGCCGTGACGCACGCGCTCGAGCCGATGCAGCGGTTGGGATCGAACACCGGGTGCAGCGACACCGGCTCGACGAGGCCCGACTCGACCGCCTCCTCCAGTTGGTCGACGTTCTGCGCATGGCGGCGCGCGCGGCGCAGGAAGTACACGCCGAAAACGAGTACCAGCGGTGCTGCATAGAGAAGCAGCGCGGGCGCGTCCATCGCCATTTTCATTATGGACACAAGACTCCAGCGCCAATTATTTCATGCCAAAGACGTGCCTCGAGAACCATTCTCATTTTTATTTTCCTGTCACCGGGCGACGACAATGCAGCAGTCGTGTGTTCAGAAAACCACAGCTTCCGCGAGTTCGTATCTCTCAACGCCAACTCCTGCAGAGTTGGTACAAACATTTTCTGACATCATGGCGGCCCAGAACTTACGGTAGCAAATGATTCCCCTGCAGCCAATTCGATATTTCACACGGATTCGTGCCCGGCACTTGCTGCCGCCGCGCCCTGGGATCGCTTGCCATGTCTGAGATGGTCGCGACGCGTGCATCGATGCCGCGCGCCGCGCGCGGGCACGCAGAGCCTGCGCCCGGTGCTCGCGTGCAGTCCTGGCGCGAGCGGATTTTTCTCGCCGGCACGCTGGCACTCATCGCGGTGGCGTGGCTGCTGAGCCGCTACGGCAACTACAAGTCGGGCTCGCTCCTGGGCTACAACCTGGGCCTCGCGGGCGGCGTGGGGCTGCTCTTCATCCTGCTGTACCCGCTGCGCAAGCGCGTACGTTTCCTGCACGTCTGGGGCCCGACCAAGTGGTGGTTTGCGATGCACATGAGCTGCGGCGTCTTGGCGCCGTTTCTCATCCTGTTGCATTCCAAGTTCCACATCGGCTCGATCAACGCGGGGGTCTCGCTCATCAGCATGCTGCTGGTCGCCGCCAGCGGTTTCGTCGGCCGCTTCATCTACGTGCGCATCCACCATGGGCTGTACGGCACGAGGATGACGCTGGCGGAGCTGCAGACGCTGGTCGGGTTCGATTCCGGCGAAGTGCGTTCGAAACTGAGCTTTGCGCCGCGCGTCGAGCAATGGCTCAGGGAGTTCGAGGCGACGGCGCTCGAACGGCCGAAGAACCTGGTGCACGGCATGTGGCGTTTTCTCACCCTCGGCGCGCGTGCGCGCTGGGTGCGCCGCCGCTGCACGCAGGAGTTCGCGCGCGTCTACCGCATGCACGCGCGCACGTTCAAGTGGGACGCCACGGTGCAGCAGCGCCACCTCGCCGGGGGCAAGGCGCTCATCGCGGACTTTCTTGCCGGCGCGCAGCGCGTGGCGCAGTTCAGCCGCTACGAGCGCCTGTTCTCCTTGTGGCATGCGCTGCATGTGCCGTTCCTGTGGATGATGGTGTTCAGCGCCATTGCCCACGTGGTCGCGGTGCACGCCTACTGAGAAGCCACGCGGCTGAGTGCTCCCCGCCAGTCCGTCATGTCCCGCGCCTGCCCGCGGTCACGGTCCATGGATGCGCCGCCTCGCCGCGGCGTGCTGCGCGCTGTTGTCCGGCGCCGCCCTGGCCCAGGGGCTGGAGAGCGTGCTCTCGCCGGGCCCGGTGATCCAGGGGCATGCCAAGGTCGAAAGCGAGTGCGGCAAATGCCATATCCGCTTCAAGCGCGACGCGCAGGACGGGCAGTGCCTCGACTGCCACAAGGAAACTGCAGTGGACGTCCGGCAGCGTACGGGATTGCATGGCCGGCAGCGCCCGCAGCCCTGCCGCGAGTGCCACACGGATCACAGGGGCCGGGACGCGAAGATCGTCCTCATGGACGAGCGCACGTTCGACCACGACCCAACCGACTTTGCGCTGCGCGGCGCACATGCGGACCCGAAGACGAACTGCCGCAGCTGCCATGTGCCCGGGAAGAAGTTCCGCGAGGCGCCCGGGCGCTGCATCGACTGCCACGCCAAGAAAGACGTGCACAAGGGGCGCCTCGGCATTGCCTGCGCGAACTGCCACTCCGAGAGCAACTGGAAGGTGCCGCTGTTCGATCACGGCAAGACGCGCTTTCCCCTGCGCGGCAAGCACGAGCCGGTCAAGTGCGCGAAGTGCCACAAGGACGACCGCTACAAGGAGACGCCGGTCAAGTGCATCGGCTGCCATCGCGCGGAGGACAAGCACAAGGCGCGCTACGGCGAAAAGTGCGAGTCCTGCCACAACGACCGCGACTGGAAGGTAATCGACTTCAATCACGACAAGGACACGCGCTATGCGCTGCGCGGGCGGCATCGCACCACGAAATGCGACGCCTGCCACACCGCTCACCTGTACCAGGACAAGCTGCGGTCGAGCTGCATCGCGTGCCACCGCAAGGACGACAAGCACAAGGGCACGCTCGGCGTGGCCTGCGGCGACTGCCACAGCGAGCGCGATTGGAAGGTCGGGCGCTTCGACCACGCCAAGACGCGCTTCCCGCTGCTCGGCAAGCACGACGCCATCAAGTGCGAGGCCTGCCACAAGTCGGCCGTGTACAAGGACGCGCCGCGCACCTGCATCGGCTGCCACCGCAAGGACGACAAGCACAAAGGCGCGCTCGGCGAGCCGTGCGGCAACTGCCACACCGAGCGCAACTGGAAGGAAAGCAAGTTCGACCACGCGAAAACCAAGTTCCCGCTGCTGCAGAGCCACGCCCGCGTGAAATGCGAAACCTGCCACCGCGATCCCGACTACGCGCGCACGCCGAAAGACTGCTACGGCTGCCACAAGAAGGACGACAAGCACGAGGGCCAGGTGGGTACGAAGTGCGAGAGCTGCCATGACGCCGGCTCCTGGAAGAAGGCCCAATTCGACCACGCGCGCGCGCGCTTCCCGCTGCTCGGCGGGCACCTCGTGGTCCCGTGCAAGAAGTGCCATGAAACCCCGCGCTACAGGGACGCGAAGCGCGATTGCGTCGGTTGTCACGAACGCGACGACGTGCACAAGCGCCGCCTCGGCCCGGCCTGTGAGACCTGCCACAACGCGCGCTCATGGAAGAGCTGGGACTTCAATCACGACCGCCAGACCAAGTTCGCGCTGGATGGGGCGCACCGCAAGATGAGCTGCGACGCCTGCCACCGCCAGCCGGTGGAAAGACGCGCGACGCTGCCGAGCAGTTGCGTCAGCTGCCACGCGGCCGAGGATGTGCACGACGGGGGCTTCGGCAAGCAATGCGAGAGGTGCCACGTGACTTCTTCGTTCAAGCAAATCAGGCAGAGGCTCGGCCTGAGCTGGAGGCTCCAATGACCATACGCACGGTTCTGATTGCGACCCTGGCCCTGCTCGGATTGCTCGCGGCGCATCCGGTGCACGCACAAGGGGCCGGCAAGTTCGATCACCTGCGCACGGGCTTCCCCCTGACGGGCGCGCACCAGGCAGTGCGCTGCGAGTCGTGCCACCTGAGGGGCGTCTTCAGGGGCACGCCGACGCAGTGCGCGTCCTGCCATACGGCCGGCAGGGCGAGCGCGAGCGTGGTCATGCCGGCGAACCACATCCCGGTGACGCAGTCCTGCGAGTCCTGCCACAACACCATTACCTTCGCCGGAGCCCGCTTTACCCACGTCGGCGTGCGGGCCGGTTCCTGCGCCAGCTGCCACAACGGCGCGAGCGCGCGCGCCAAGCCCGCGAACCACGTTCCCACGACGGCTTCCTGCGACAGTTGCCATCGCACTTCGGCATGGCTGCCCGCCGGCTACAACCACGCGGGCGTCGTGCCCGGCACCTGCGCCAGTTGCCACAACGGCAGGAGCGCGAAGGGCAAGTCCGCGACCCACGTTGTCACCACCGCGTCCTGCGACACTTGCCACCGCACCACCGCGTGGCTGCCGGCAACGTTCAGCCACACCGGGGTCGCGCCCGGCACCTGCGCCAGCTGCCACAACGGCACCAGCGCCCGCGGCAAGACTGCAAACCATGTCGCTACGACCGCGTCCTGCGACACCTGCCACCGCACCACCGCATGGCTGCCGGCAACGTTCAGCCACACGGGGGTCGCCCCGGGCACCTGCGCCAGCTGCCACAACGGCACCAGCGCCCGCGGCAAGACTGCAAACCATGTCGCCACGACCGCGTCCTGCGACACCTGCCACCGCACCACCGCATGGCTGCCCGCGACCTTCAGCCACACGGGGGTCGCCCCGGGCACCTGCGCGAGCTGCCACAACGGCACCAGCGCCCGCGGCAAGACTGCGAACCACGTCGCCACGACCGCGTCCTGCGACACTTGCCACCGCACCACCGCGTGGCTGCCGGCGACGTTCAGCCATACCGGTGTCGCCCCGGGCACCTGCGCCACCTGCCACAACGGCACCAGTGCGAAAGGCAAGCCAGCCAACCACATCATGACCACGGCTTCGTGCGACAGCTGCCACCGCACCACCGCCTGGCTGCCGGCAACGTTCAGCCACACCGGCGTCGTCCCTGGCAGCTGCGCCACCTGCCACAACGGCACCAGCGCACGCGGCAAGCCGACCACGCACTTCGTCACCACGCGCGCCTGCGACGCGTGCCACACGACCGCCGCCTGGCTGCCGGTCAGGCCGTACGCGCACCTTTCGCCCTTCTACAAGCCGCACAACTCGGGCGTTACCTGCGCCAGCTGCCACAAGTCGAACAGCGAGGCGGCGACCTGGACGTACGCCGCGTACAAGCCGGACTGCGCCGGCTGCCACGCTTCGAACTTCAAGCCCGGTGAGCACAAGAAGGTCGACTCGCCGCAGATCCTCTACACGGTGGCGGAGCTGAAAGATTGCTCGGGCAGCTGCCACACCTATACCAACAGCACGTTCACCACGATTCTGAAAGCCAGATCCGGAAAGCACCGGTCCACTGATGGCGGCTTCTGATCCCGCATTCCAGGAACTCGACAGATCGAGCGGATGCTCTGGCGAGCGCTGATCGGCAGAATCGCCGTCGTACTGTCGATCCTTCCCGCCGTGCTGATGCCGGCCACGGCGGGCGCGGAGGTGCTCGACGAGCTGGTGGTCACCACGGAGCGTACCGACGCGGTCATCCGCATCACTTTCAGCGTGCCCGTCCAGTACCTGCGGCACGAGATCTTCGGCGACGGTTTCGTCGAGATCTACTTCAGGCCCCTCGCCGCGGACAGCTCGCTCGTGACGGAATCCCGCCGCATCGCGCCCACGCCGTCGTTCCCAGGGGTGGAAGTCGTCTACCCGCTCCAGCCGCGCTCGCCGACGCGGAAACTGAACGTCCGCCTCACCGGCCCGCTCAAGCTTCGCGTGCGCCCAGGTGGAGACCGCGCAATCGATCTCATCGTCGCGGGCGCCGCCACGCTGGTCGCGCGCCCGCCGGCACCGCTCGCACCTGAGGTCGCCGCAGCTCCCCTGCCCCCCGTCGTGCCCCCGCCGGCGCCGCCCGTGCCGGCGGTCGTGGCGGTTCCCCCGCCCGCTGTCGTGCCCGCACCAGCGCCGGCCGCGCCGGAAGCGCCATCGCAATTCCGCTTCGTCGTTAGGCTCGCCTCATTCCGCACGCCCGAGGCCATGAGGCGCGCCAGCCCGGTCCCCCGCGAGTTCGCTCAGTACGACGTGCTGGTCTCGCAGGCGCGCAGGGAAGGCAGAACCGAGTATGACTTGCTGCTCGGCTACTTCCCGAGCGATTCCGCCGCGCAGCAGGCCAGGCAACGGCTGCTGCGCCGGTTTCCGCTCGCCGAGGTCATCGACCTTGGTGAAGACCGGCCGGCGCCCCCGCAGGTCGCGGCGATTCCACCGCCTGCACCCGTCGCGCCTGTGCCCGTGGCGCCCGCGCCCCCGCGCCCCGCCGTGGCCGTGCCGCTGCCAGCGCCGACGGCACCGTCGCTCCCGGCGATCGGTACCGCCGAAGTCGAAAGTCGCGCCGCCGAGCTGGCGTCGAGCGCGCGCACAGCGCTCGAAGCCGGCAACGAGGTCCTCGCCACCGAGCGCCTGAACCAGCTCCTGATGCTGCCGCCCAACCGTCAGTCCCGCTATGCGCAGGAGCTGGCGGGCATCGCGCGCGAGCGCGCGGGAGACGTCGCCAAGGCGCGCGCCGAGTACGAGCTGTACCTGAAGCTCTATCCGGATGGCGAGGGCACTGCGCGCGTGCGCGAGCGCCTGGCCGCGCTCGCGGCGGCCCCTGTCGCCGGCGCCGCGCCGCGGCCCGCGCGCGTGCCGTCACGCACGCTCACCGGCTCGCTCGCGCAGTATTACTACGGCGGACGGACGAAAGTCGAAACCGCCTTCAACACGCCGACCACGGTGGACCGCGCGACTTTCCTGGCGACGGACCAGTCTGCGCTGGTCACGAACCTGGACCTCACGCAGCGCAACCGCAGCGAAAGCTCGGAAACGCGCTTCGTGCTGCGCGATACCAACAGCAAGAGCTTCCTCGACACCCAGCAGAGCTATAACCGCCTCAACGCCGCCTACTACGACTACCGCGGGCTGCAGAACCCGGTTACGGCCCGCCTCGGGCGACAGACAGGCCTCGCGGGCGGCCTGCCGCAGCGCTTCGACGGCGCCCTCGCCGGCTACGGCATCGCGCCAAAATGGCGGCTCAGCGCCGCGGCCGGCGTGCCGGTGGAGTATCCGAAGCTCGATGCCGAGCGGCGCTTCTGGGCCGCCAACCTCGAATACGAGAACCTGGCCAACGCCTGGAGCGGGAACTTCTACTTCGTCGACCAGCGCAGCGACGGGCTGCTCGACCGGCGCGCGGTCGGCACGGAGCTGCGCTACTTCAGCGGCGGCACGTCGGTGTTCTCTCTGCTCGACTACGACACCAGCTACAAGGAGTGGAACGTGACGATGGTGCAGGCGACGTGGCAGACGGAAAAGCGCACGACGCTCAACCTCCTCTACGACCGCCGCCGGGCGCCCACGCTCACCACCACCAACGCGATCTTCGGGCAGGGCACGACGTCGCTCGCCACGCTGCTGCAGACGCTCAGCCCCGAGCAGATCCGGCAGCAGGCGCGCGACGTGACCGCGACGGCGACGCAGGCGCTGGTCGGCTTCACCACGCCGGTCGCCGCGAAATGGCAGGCCGGCGCCGATGCACGGCTCACCAGCGTCGGCGCGCTGCCCTCCGTGCTGGTGAACGGGATCGTCGTTCCCGCGCAGCCGGCGACCGGGAACATCTACAGCTACAACCTGCAGGCGATCGGCACCAACCTGTACTCGAGCCGCGATACCAGCGTCTACAGCCTCACCTTCCTCACCGGCCCGACGCAGGACGGCTACCTGCTCTCCTACAACAACCTTTCGGCGCTGGGCGACTGGACGTTCGAGCCGTCGCTCAGGTACTACACGCAGAAGGACATCCAGGCGGTGAAGCTCGACCGCTGGACGCCCGGGCTGCGCCTGTCTTACCGCGTGCGCGAAAGCCTGGCCCTGGAGTCGGAATTCACCTGGGAGAAGACCCGGACGGTAGGCCCTGCCTCGCGGGACGACACCAACCGCGGGTTTTTCTACGTGGGCTACCGCTGGAACCTCTGACGCACCCCATAGCGCCCGGTGCGCCTCACCCCAACGCGATGTAGCTGCCGACGAGCGCGGCGAGCAGCGCCGCCGCGAACAGCCGCCGCGGCAGCCGGTCGCGCCAGATCCTCCTGAACAGTCCGACCGGCCGCGGCGCGCGCGCCAGGCGGTCGCGCTTTCGCGGCTCGGCGAGGCGCTCGAGCGCCTCGTCGCAGTCGAACACGCGAGACAGCGGCAGCCGCGTGTCGCGCGCGATGGCGCTCGCCGCGGGCGCGAGCGGCAACTTCTCCGACCCCGGCTCGAGCTTCAGGGTGTGCGTCGCCTCGATGTCGGTGCTGCGCGGCGCGGGGGCGCGCCCGCGCATCTCCGCGAGAGCGTCGCGCAGGTCCGCGGCCATTTCGTAGGCATCCTGGTAGCGCACCGCCGGGTCCTTCTTGAGGGCCCGCGCCACGATGAAGTCGACGATCTGGGGCACTTCGGGGTTGCTGCGCGAGGGAGGCGTGGGCTCCGCGTTGGTCACGTTGTGCGCGATCTGGTTCACGTCGTCGCCGGTGAAGAGCTGCGTGCGCGTGAGCATCTCGTAGAGCACCGTGCCCAGGGAAAAGATGTCCGAGCGCTGGTCCACCGGCTGGCCGCCGATCTGCTCGGGCGACATGTAGCGCGGCGTGCCGAGCACCATGCCGACGCTCGTCTTGTGGTCCGCGTGGCGCATGCGCGCGATGCCGAAATCCATGATCTTCACCGCGCCGCGCTCGAGCAGCATGATGTTGCCGGGCTTGATGTCGCGGTGCACGACGCCCGTCTCGTGCGCGAAGCCCAGGCCGTCGGCGACCTGCAGCGCGATCTCCAGCGCCTCCATCGCCGGCATGTCGCCCGCGCGCATGCGCGTGCGCAGATCGGAACCCTCCAGCAGCTCCATCGCCATGTAGGCGAGGTCCTCCTCCTCGCCGAAGTCGAAAATGGTGACGATGTTGGGGTGGGTGAGCTTGCCGGCGGCCTTCGCCTCGAGCATGAAACGCCGCTCGTACTCCTTGCGGCCTTCCACCTCGTCGCCGAGGCGGATGGTCTTCAGCGCGACGATGCGGTCGAGCGACGGATCCTCGGCCTTGTAGACGACGCCCATCGCGCCGCGGCCGAGCTCGCCGAGGATCTTGTAGCGCCCGATCTGGTTCTGCTTCTTCTTGGCCATCAACGCCCCGCCCGGCGCAGCAGCCCCTGCGCGTAGCCCTTGACCTGCGCCGTCCCGTTTTTCATTACCGCGGACATGCGGTCGGCATAGGCCTGCGGCCCCTCGATCGAGGCGCGGTAGGCGACGCCCGCGCCGAGGAAGGCGAGTACCGCGAGCACGCTCGCCGCGGCGTAGCGCCGGGCGCGGCTGCGCGCCGCACGCGGGTCGGGCTTGTAGAGTTCGTGCGCCCTGAGGCTCGCATCGGTGTGCGTGCCGGCGGCCGCCACCGCGGCCTCGGCACCGGGCGCGGCGTCCGCGAGCGCGTGGCGGAATTCGCGCGTGAGGAGGAGCTTTTGCGGCCCGGCGAGCTCGGCGATGGCCGCCGCCACCGCGATGCCGTCGCCCAACAGGCCCTCCCCGCTGCCGTTGCCGCTCTGGCGCACCGCGCCGTGCGTGATGCCGATGGCGAGCGGCAGCCCCGCCGCGCCCGCGGCGAGCGTGCGCTCGGCGATGCGCAGTGCCCCGCGCGGGTCGCCGAGCACGACGAGCGCGATGCCGTCCGCCGCGTCGAGGACCACGCGGCTGCTCTCCTCCAGCGCAGGGAGGGTGACCGCGACCACCGCCTCGAGTTGTGCCCGCAGGCGCGCCTGCTCGACCACCGGCCGGCGGCCGAAGTCGTGGATCTTCAGGAACGCGACGCTCGCGAATAAAGACGGCTGAGTCGTTGCCATGCCGCCAATTTACCGGCTTTCCGCAGCGCCCACCTATCCCCGCATCCTCTTGCTTGCGCCCCGGGAGCCGGCTGGAGGATAATTGGGCCCGCTGAGGAGCGTTGCGTCCCCGAAGGGCATCCGAGGGGGTCAGGCTCAGCTAAATTCAACGGCGCTCGCACTGCAAACGGTGCGGGCGCTTTTGCTTTCTGGAGACTGGAAAAATGAATGCTGCCGTGATGAATGCCAAGCCCAACGAATTCCGCGTCGCCGACCTGAAGCTGGCCGACTGGGGCAGGAAGGAAATCGCCATCGCCGAGTCCGAGATGCCGGCACTGATGGCGATCCGCGAGGAGTACGCCGCGAGCAAGCCCCTGCGCGGGGCGCGCATCACCGGGTCGCTGCACATGACCATCCAGACCGCGGTGCTGATCGAGACGCTGAAGGCGCTGGGCGCGGACCTGCGCTGGGCCTCCTGCAACATCTTCTCCACCCAGGACCACGCCGCGGCGGCGATCGCCGCGGGCGGCACGCCCGTCTTCGCGTACAAGGGCGAGACGCTGGACGAGTACTGGGAGTACACACACCGCATTTTCGAGTTTGGCGACAAGGGTCCCAACATGATCCTGGATGACGGCGGCGATGCGACGCTGCTCGTGCACCTCGGGCAGAAGGCCGAGAAAGATCCCTCGGTGCTGGCGCAACCCTCGAGCGAGGAGGAGATCTCCCTGTTCAACGCCATCAAGAAGAAGCTCGCCGCCCAGCCCGGCTGGTACACGAAGGTCGGCAAAGAGATCAAGGGCGTCACCGAGGAGACCACTACCGGCGTGCATCGGCTGTATGAGATGGCGAAGGAAAAGCGGCTCCTGTTCCCGGCGATCAACGTCAACGACTCGGTGACCAAGTCCAAGTTCGACAACCTCTACGGCTGCCGCGAATCGCTGGTGGACGGCATCAAGCGGGCGACCGACGTGATGGTGGCGGGCAAGGTGGCGGTGGTCGCCGGCTACGGCGACGTGGGCAAGGGCTCGGCGCAGGCGCTGCGCGCGCTCTCGGCGCAGGTGTGGGTGACCGAGGTCGATCCGATCTGCGCGCTGCAGGCGGCGATGGAAGGCTACCGCGTGGTGACCATGGACTACGCCGCGGACAAGGCCGACATTTTCGTGACCGCGACGGGCAACTTCCACGTCATCACGCATGCTCACATGCAGAAGATGAAAGACCAGGCCATCGTCTGCAACATCGGCCACTTCGACAACGAGATCGACGTCGCTGCGCTCGCGCAGTGCAAGTGGGAGGAAATCAAGCCGCAGGTGGACCACGTCATCTTCCCCGACGGCAAGCGCATCATCCTGCTGGCCAAGGGGCGCCTGGTGAACCTGGGCTGCGGCACGGGCCATCCGTCCTACGTGATGAGCTCGTCCTTCGCCAACCAGACCATCGCGCAGATCGAGCTCTACAGCAACACCGCGAAGTACCCGGTGGGCGTGTACACCCTGCCCAAGCACCTCGACGAGAAGGTGGCGCGGCTGCAGTTGAAGAAGCTCAACGCCACGCTCACCGAGCTCACCGATACGCAGGCGAAATACATCGGCGTGCCGAAAAGCGGCCCGTACAAGAGCGACCACTACCGCTACTGAGGGGGCTGCCATGCTCAAGCTGCTGCTGGTTTGGTTGATCAACGCGCTGGCGCTGCTCACGGTGGCCTACGTGATGCCGGGCATCGCGGTGTCGGACTTCTGGACCGCGATGGTGGCGGCGGTGGTGCTGGGGCTGGTGAACGCGGTGATCCGGCCGATCCTCATCCTGCTCACCCTGCCGGCGACAATCCTGACGCTGGGCCTGTTCATTTTCGTCATCAACGGGCTGCTGTTCTGGTTCGTGGGCTCTTACTTGCAGGGATTCACGGTGAGCGGCTTCTGGAGCGGCGTGGGCGGCGCGATCGTCTACAGCATCGTGTCCTGGGCGCTCGCCGCGGTGCTCCTGCCCGCGCGGCGCGAAGGGACGCAGTAGGCCATGCGCATCGCGGTGATGGGCGCGGGGGGCGTGGGCGGCTATTTCGGGGGCCGGCTGGCGCAGGCCGGGCACGAGGTGTCCTTCATTGCGCGCGGCAAGCACCTGGAGGCGATACGCGCCAAGGGCTTGGCGATCAAGAGTCCGCTCGGGGACGCCAACCTCACGGTAAGGGCGTCCGAGGACCCCGCCGACCTTGGACAGGCCGACGTCGTCCTATTCACCGTGAAGCTCTGGGACACCGAGAGCGCCGCGGAGCGCATCCGCCCACTGGTGCAAAAGGGCGGCGTGGCGATCCCCTTCCAGAACGGCGTCGAGTCGATCGCACGCATCGGGAAGGTGCTCGGCCCCGAGCGCGTGCTGGGCGGGGCCGCCTACATCGCCGCGCGCATCGGCGAGCCGGGCGTCATCGTGCAGACCGGCCCCATCGCGCGCCTGCGCTTCGGCACCACGCATCCAGCGCAGAAGAAGCCCGCCGAGGCGTTTCTTGCCGCCTGCAAGGACGCGAAAGTCGACGCCGAGCTCGCCGACGACATCGAGCGCGTGCTGTGGGAGAAGTTCGTGCTGCTGGTGGCCATCTCCGCCACCACCGCGGTGACGCGAAAGACGATCGGCGTGGTGCGCACCGACCCCGACCTGCGCTGGCTGCTCGAGACCGTGATGCGCGAAACCTGGACGGTGGGCAGGAAGCGCGGCGTCGCGCTCTCGGACGACCTCGTGGCGAAGACCCTCGCCCAGGCCGACAGCTTCACGCCGGATATGCGTGCCTCAATGGCCGCCGACCTCGAAGCGGGCGGCAAGCTGGAGGCGCCCTGGCTCTCCGGCGCGGTGGCGCGCATGGCGCGCGAGGCCGGCATCGAGGCGATCGCCAATCGCACGATCTACGCCGCGCTCAAGCCCTACCTCGAAGGCCGGTGAGCCTCCTCAAGGAAGCGCTCCTCGACCCGAGCAAGGCGCTACGGCTGTACGGCACGACGCCGCCGCGCGCCGGCTCGAGCGAGCAAGTGGTGCGCAACGCCGCGCAGAAACTCGCGCTGCGCGTTGCCGCCCTGCCCCTCGACGGCGTGGTGGTCTACGACATCCAGGACGAATCGGGGCGCACCGCGCACCCGCGCCCCTTCGCCTTCACCGGCACCATCGACCCGCGCGCCTACTCCAAGCTGCTGCGCGAGCTGACCGGCAAGCCGGCCATCACCTACAAGTGCGTCGGCGCCCACGACGAGTCCTCCTGGAACGACTGGCTTTCCGGCACCGGCTGCTTCGGCGTCGAGTTCCTGTCCATCGTCGGCCGCCCGACTTCGGGCGTGAAGCACCCGCTGCCGCTCTCGCGCGCGATACGGCTGGCTGCCGCGCATCCCGCGGGCTACACCGTCGGCGGCGTGGTGATCGCCGAACGCCATACCGCCGAGCGCAGCGAATCGGCGCGCATGCTCGCCAAGGGCATCGAAGGCTGCGGCTACTTCATCTCGCAGACGGTCTACCACCCGGGCGCCACCGAGCGCCTGCTCGCCGACTACGCGCGCGACTGCCGCGGCGCCGGGGTCGAGCCGCGGCGCGTGGTCCTCACCTTCTCTCCCGTGGGCCGCGACAAGACCCTGGCGTTCCTCAGGTGGCTGGGTGTGAATTTGCCGCCCGAGACGGAGCGCGCGATCCTCGGCGCACCGAGCCCGCTGGTCAAATCCATCGACATTTGCCGCGACAACCTGCGCCGCATCCTCGCGCACGACTACGCCAGGACCATCCCGCTTGGCATCAACGTCGAGAGCGTCTCCATCAACAAGGACGAGATCGACGCCTCGGTGGACCTGTTCCACGCGCTGGCCGACGTGCTGGCGGAAAAACGGTGAAGCGCACGCTCGCCGGCTTCGCCGCCGCCGCGCTGCTCCTCGCGGCGCTTGAAATCTTCCTCGTGCAGGTGCTCCAGCCGCTGGAGAACCGGCTGCTCGACGCCTTCACGCGCTGGCACGCCGCGCAACTGGCGCCCGATCCGGACGTGGTGCTGGTGGATATCGACGAGAAGAGCCTCGCCTCCATGCAGCCCGAGGCCGGGCGCTTTCCCTGGCCGCGCGAGATGTATGCAGAACTCCTGCGCGGCCTGATGCCGCAGAAGCCG
>Ga0210377_10002825_pt1 | contig 15019 bp, 15 predicted proteins | sample PLM4_65_b1redo_FD_155480 | JGI IMG/M metagenome (GOLD analysis project Ga0210377, IMG submission 155480) | Groundwater sediment microbial communities from an aquifer in East River, Colorado, USA - PLM4_65_b1 redo | ecosystem: Environmental > Terrestrial > Soil > Riparian zone | place: USA: East...
GGTGCCGCTGCAGGATCCCGAACGCGCGGCGCGCGAGCTCGAGCGCGCGCGCGGGCTCGGCCTGCGTGGCGTCGAGATCCCCGCACGCGCGGGCTCGCTCGAGCTGGATGATCCACGTCTCGAGCCATTCTGGTCCGCCGCGAGCGCGCTCGGCATGCCCGTGTGCATCCACCCGTTCGAGGCCTCGCCGCAGGGTGCGCTCGCGCGCTACGCGCTGTCGCCGCTGGTCGGGAACCTGATCGACACCGGCATGGCCGCGACCCTGCTCGTGATGGGCGGCGTGCTCGAGCGGCACGCGAGCCTGCGCGTCGTGCTGTATCACGGCGGCGGCACGTTCCTGGCGTTGCTCGCGCGGCTCTCGAAGGGCCACGAGCTGATCGCGGAGGCGCGGGTCGCCGCGCCGAAGCCGCCGTCGGCCTACCTCCATCACTTCTGGGTCGACACGGTGACGTTCGACGCCGGCTGGCTCCGCTATCTGATCCAGCGCCTCGGCGCGAGCCGCGTCGTGCTCGGAAGCGACTATCCGCTGCCGCTCGGGCCGCCCGATCCCGCGGCCGAGGTTCGCGCGCTCGGACTCGATGCGGCGAGCGAGGCCGCGATCCTGGGCGGAAACGCGTGCGACCTGCTCTCGATTCGGAGCGAAGCGGAGGAGGCGGCATGAGGTTGTCGGGGCGCGTTGCGATCGTGACCGGGACGAGCCCGAACATCGGCGGCGGGATCGCGGAAGCGCTTGCCGCGGAGGGCGCGCGCGTCGCGTGCGTCGACCGCGACAAGGCGAACGCGGAGGACTGCGCGGCGGGCATCCGCAAGCTCGGCGGCGAGGCGCTCGCGATCTCCGCGGATGTGACCGCCGAGGACTCCGTCGTGGCGATGGCGGACCGCGTCGCGAGCGCGCTCGGTCCGATCGACGTGCTCGTGAACAACGCGGCGATCTTCAACCAGAAGGGCGTGCTCGACATGCCGCTCGCGGAGTGGTCGAAGCAGCTCGCGGTGATTCTCGACGGCGCGTTCCTGTGCACGCAGGCGGTCGCGAAGCGGATGGTCGCGCGCGGGCGGGGCGGCGCGATCGTCAACGTGATCTCGACCGCCGGTCATCAAGGCCAGCCTCGCAACGTCGGCTACTGCACCGCGAAATCGGGCCTGCTCAACTTCACACGCTCGGTCGCGATGGAGCTCGCACCCCACGACATTCGCGTGAACAGCCTGACGCCCACCGCGACCGATCCGCGCGAAGGCATGGATCGGGCGGTCCGCTGGGGCCGGCCGCGGCCTTCGGATCGCGTCGTGGAGGCGTTCGAGTCGTTCCGCCGCAGGGTGCCGATGCAGCGGCTGCCGACACCGAGCGACTACGGACGCGCGGTCGTCTACCTCGTCTCGGACGACGCGCGAAACGTGACGGGCACCGACCTGCGCGTCGACTCGGGCGCCGTGGGCCGGTACTGGGCGTGGGATCCGAGCGCCGACTGACGGCAAGGAGAAGACCATGACGACACTGCGCGATCACTACATCGACGACGACACGCGCAACTCCTTGTTCCGCGTGCAGCGTCAGGCCTTTCTCGATCCGGAGGTGCTCGCCGCCGAGCGCGCGCGCATCTTCGATCGCTCCTGGCTCTATCTGGGACACGAGTCGGAGGTGGCCGAGCCGGGCGACTTTCGCATGCGCGAGCTCGGCGTGCGGCGCATCGTGTTCGTGCGCGGCAAGGACCGGGTGGTGCGCGCGCTGCTCAACTCCTGCACGCACCGCGGCGCCGAGGTCTGCCGCGAGCGCAGCGGCAACGCGAAGAGCTTCCAGTGCTTCTACCACGGCTGGACGTTCGGGAACGACGGCCGCCTGATCGGCGTGCCCGGCGAAGAGGCGTACGCCGCCGGGTTCTCGCGGGGCGAGCTCGGATTGCGGGAAGCGCCGCGGCTCGAGCAGCACCGCGGCTTCTGGTTCGTGAGCTTCGATCCCGAGATCGTGCCGCTCTCCGAATACCTCGCAGGGGCGGCCGAGTATCTCGACCTGGTCGCCGACCAATCCGAGCTCGGCATGGAGATCGTCGGGGGCACCCAGTCCTATGCGATCAACGCGAACTGGAAGCTTCTCGTGGAGAACAGCTACGACGGCTATCACGCGCAGATCGCGCACGCGCGCTACATGAAGTTCCTCGCCGCGAGCGGCGCGGTCGGGCTGCCGGAGGGCGCCAAGTGGAATCGCGCGCGAGATCTCGGCAACGGACACGCGTGCGTCGAGTACACGGCGCCGTGGGGACGCCCGATCGCGCACTGGGTGCCGTCGTTCGGAGAGCGCGCGGCGCCGGAGCTCGCGGAGATCCGCGCGAAGCTCGAGGCGCGACTCGGACCCGAGCGCGCGCATCGCATCGCGACCACGAGCCGCAACCTGGGGATCTTCCCGAACCTCGTGATCAACGACATCATGGCCATCACCGTGCGGACGTTCCATCCGCTCGCGCCGGGACGCATGAACGTGGAAGCCTGGTCGCTCGCACCGCGCGGGGAGGTGCCGGAGCACCGGAAGCACCGGCTCGAGAACTTCTTGACGTTCCTGGGCCCCGGCGGCTTTGCGACGCCCGACGACATCGAGGCGCTGGAGTCGTGCCATCGCGGCTATGCCGGGACGGCCGAGGAGTGGAACGACATCTCCCGCGACATCGCGACCGACGAGCCGCCGATCACCGGCGAGCACCAGATGCGCGCGTTCTGGCGGCGATGGCAGGAGCTGCTCGCGCCGAAGGCCGCATCGCTCGCGGAGGTGCGCCGTGTCGCAACCCGCTAGCGCGCGTCCGCAGCCGAGCGCGGCGGATCTCTCGCGCGCGGAGATCGAGGACTTCCTCTACGAGGAGGCCGCGCTGCTCGACGAGTGGCGGCTCGACGAGTGGCTCGCGCTGTTCACCGAGGACGCGACTTACAGCGTCCCATCCACCGACACGCCCGACGCGGACCCGAGCGATACGCTCTTCCTGATCGCCGACGACGCCGCGAGCTTGCGCTCGCGCGTCGAGCAGCTGCTCGGGAAGACGACCTGGTCGGAGAGTCCGCACTCGCGCACGCGACGCCTGCTCGGCAACGTCCGCATCCGCAGGACCGACGGTGCGCGCGCCTGGGTGACGGCGAACTTCGTGGTGCATCGCATGCGCACGAACCAGACGGCGACCTACGTCGGGCGCTACGAGTACCAGCTCGAGCGGCGCGAGACGGGCCTCCGGATCCAGCACCGGCGCGCGATCCTCGACCTCGAGTCGCTGCGCGACGTCGGCAAGATCAGCTTCATCCTCTGACGCTCGGGAGCAATTCGCATGGACCTCGGCATCGCAGGGCGACGGGCGATCGTGTGCGGCAGCAGCAAGGGCCTCGGGCGCGCCTGCGCCGAGGCGCTGGCGCGCGACGGCGCGCACGTGTTCCTGAACGCCCGAAGTCGTGACGGCCTCGAGCAGGCCGCGCGCGAGATCGCCGCGGACACGGGCGCGAAGGTCGAGGCCGTGGCCGCGGACGTGACGACCCCGGAGGGCCGCCGCGCGCTCCTCGAGGCCTGCCCGAGCCCGGACATCCTGGTGAACAACGCCGGCGGACCTCCGCCCGGGAACTTCCGCAACTGGTCGCGCGACGACTGGATCAAGGCGCTCGACGCGAACATGCTGTGCGCGATCGACCTGATCCGCCTGACCATCGACGGCATGATCGAGCGCCGCTTCGGGCGCGTCGTGAACATCACCAGTCACATGGTGAAGTCGCCGGTCGGCATGCTCGGGCTCTCGAACGGCGCGCGCGCCGGGCTGACGGGCTTCGTGAGCGGACTCTCGCGCGACGTGATCGCGCACAACGTCACACTCAACAACTTGATGCCCGGGCAGTTCGACACCGACCGCCTGCGCTCGAACCACGAGAAGTTCGCCGCCGCGAGCAAACGAACGCCCGACGAGCTGCGCGAGAGCATGCGCAAGCAGATTCCCGCGCAGCGCTTCGGGACGCCGGCGGAGTTCGGAGCCGCGTGCGCGTTCCTGTGCAGCGCGCACGCGGGGTTCATCACCGGACAGAGCCTGCTGCTCGACGGCGGCCAGTTCCCAGGGCTCATGTGAGCGAAGCCACGCTGCCCGACGACGTCGCGCGCGAGATCGCGTCGCCCGCCTCGTACGCCGAATGGGACGGGCTTCACCGCACGCTCGCGCGCGTGCGCCGCGAGCTTCCCTTCGCGCGCGCGGAGCTGCCCGAGTACCCGCCGTTCTGGGTCGCCTCGAAGCTCGCCGACATCCGGGAGGTCGCGAGCCGCAACCGCGAGTTCCTGAGCGGAATGGGCGGCCTGATGACGAGAGAGCAGCTCGCCTTCGAGGCACGCAAGGGCGCCGGCCAGCTCTTCCGCTCGATCGTGGCGATGAACGAGCCGGAGCACCGCACGTATCGCGCCCTCACCCAGAACTGGTTCCAGCAGAGCAACCTGCGCCGCTTCGAGCCGCGCATCCGCGCGCTCGCGAAGCGCCACGTCGATCGGCTGGCCGAGGTCGAGGGCGAGTGCGACTTCGTGCGCGAGGTGGCGGTCCACTACCCGCTGCTGGTCGTGATGGCGATTCTCGGCGTGCCCGAGGAGGACGAGCCGTTCATCCTCCGTCTCACCCGCGAGTACTTCGGGAACGCGGATGGCGACCTGAATCGCGGAGGTGTCGCTCGAACGCCGGTCGAAGCGGTGGCGTCGGTGCGCGAGGTGATCGAGGAGGCGACCGCCTACTTCGGGCGTCTCTCGGCGGAGCGGCGGCGCGCGCCGACGGAGGACCTGATCACGGTGATCGCGAACAGCCGCGTCGACGGCGAGCAGATCAACGACATCGACGCGATGGGCTACTACATCACCGTCGCGTTTGCGGGCCACGACACGACGTCCTCCTCCGTGGCCGGAGGCGTCTGGGCGCTCGCAGAAAGTCCCGAGCAGCTCGCTCGCGTGCGCGCGGAGCTCTCGCTCGTTCCGGCGCTCGTCGAGGAGTCCGTGCGCTGGACGACGCCGATCCACCAGTTCGTGCGTCAGGCGTCCTGCGACGCGGAGGTCGCGGGTCAGCGCGTGCGCAAGGGCGATCTGGTCGTGCTGTGCTTCCCCTCGGGGAATCGCGACGAGGAGGTCTTCGACGCGCCCTTCGAGTTCCGCGCGGATCGCTCGCCGAACCGCCAGATCGGATTCGGCTTCGGCCCGCACATGTGCCTGGGCGTGCACCTCGCGCGCATGGAGATGGCGATCTTCTTCGAGGAGCTCCTGCCGAGGCTCGAGTCACTGGAGCTCGCGGGCGCCCCGCGCCGCACGATCACGAACTTCGTGGGCGGTCCGAAGTCGCTGCCGATCCGGTTCCGCTTGCGCGCGTAGCGGGCGGCTCAGCGGGTCTTGAGCGCACGCACCAGGTTCACCGCCGACATCGCCAGATTGTCGATCTGCAGGCGGAACGCCCCCGTGTCGGCCTTGCCGCTCATCACGCCCTTCAGGTAGCGGGCCATCACGCCTTCGACGATCGCGGCGAGCCGCCAGTACTGGAAGGCGCGGTAGTAGTCGACGTTCGAGACCTCGCGGCCGGTGAGCTGCGAGTACATCGCCAGGACCTCCGCGCGCGTCTGGAAGCCGCCCGCGGCGGAGGGGCTCGCTGCGGCGGCCGCGCTGCCGCCGACCTCGCCGGGCTCGGCCCAGTTGTTCATCAGGTAGCCGAGGTCGGCGAGCGGATCGCCGAGCGTGCAGAGCTCCCAGTCGAGCACGGCGGCGATGCGCGCGTCGTCGCCGGTGATGCAGTTCCCGAGGCGATAGTCGCCGTGCACGATGCCGGTGTACTTCTGCACCGGCATCATCGCGACCAGCGCCTCGTGCACCTCGTCCATCTCGGGCAGCTCGCGCGTCTTCGACTTCTCCCACTGCGTGCGCCAACGATTCAGCTGCCGCGGCAGGTAGGCTTCCTTGCGCCCGAGATCGCCGAGCCCGATCGAGTCGGGGTCGACCTGGTGCAAGCGCGCGAGTACCGAGATCAACGACTCGCCGATCTCGCGCCGCTTCTCCTTCGAGAACAGCCGCGAGACGGTGGTCGCGTCGACGATCACGTGACCCGGCACGAACTTCATGACGTAGAACGGTGCGTCGTTCACCGCGACGTCGTCGCAGAGGCCGAGCGCGGCGGCGACCGGCACGTCCGTCTTCGCGCCGATCGCGGCGATGATCTTGTGCTCGCGGGCCATGTCGTGCGCGGTCGCGAGCACCGCGCCGAGCGGCGGCCGCCGCAGCACGTAGACCTCGTCGTCGAAGGCCGTGACCTTGTAGGTCAGGTTCGAGTGGCCGCCCGCGATCGGCTCGAAGTGGAACGGCGGCTTCGCACCGGCGATGTGCTTGGCGAGCCAGTCGCTGACCGGCCCCGCGTGGATGCCTCGGATGTCGGCTGCGCTCGGGCTCATGGCGGGATGATATCCGAGACCGGGAACGCGACGTGGACCCGGCCGAGCGGGCCGAAGTCGGCCTCGGCCGTGTCGCCGGGCGAGAGCTCGAGGATGTCCATGCAGCAGCCGGTCGTGACGACGTCGCCGGCCGCGAGCCCGCGGCCCCAGCTCGCGAGCTCGTTCGCCAGCCACTGCAGCGCCGCGAGCGGCGAGCCGATCACGTTCGCGCCGCGGCCGCGCGAGGCCTCCACGCCGTTCACGCGCGTCACGACTTCGAGTGCCGCGAGGTCGATCGAGCGGAAGTCCTCGACCGGCGCGCCGCCCACCCAGTGCGAGCCCAGGCCGTTGTCCGCGACCGCGTCGAGCGGCGAGACCTTCTGCCAATCGGCGAAGCGCGTGTCGGCGAGCTCGATCGACGGGATCGCGGCGCCCACCGCGTCGACGACCTGCGCCGGCGTGAACGGCCCTGCCTGCGACGGCAGCGCGCGCGCCATGCGGAACGAGAACTCGGTCTCGATGAGGATGTTGAAGAAGCGGCGCGGATCGAGCCGCGCGGGACTCTGCGCGACGCGCCCTTCGATCAGCCGGCCGAACATCGGGCTCGGAATCCCCAGGCGCTTCTGCACCTCGGGGTTGATGTAGGCGATCTTGTAGCCGATCGGCCGGCCGAGCCGCGCGACGAACCGGTCCTGGATCGCGTAGGCCTCGGCCAAGCTGGTGGGCTTCGCGTCCGCGGGGAGGCCCGAGAGCGCCTCGTGCCGCGCCTCCGCTCCGCAGAGCGCTGCCACCGCGCGCTCGACCCGCTCGAGATCGATCTTCACGCGCCCTTCATGCCACGAGGCGGCGTCTCGGAGCAAACTCTCCGGTGGACATGCGCTGACCCGACGGTGGATAATCGCCGAAATTGGAACGTGTTCTAGGGAGCACCCGATGAAGCGGATCCCGCTGCCTCATTCCCCCAACGGCTGGTTCAAGGTCGTCTTCAGCGACGAGCTCGCGGTCGGCGACGTGAAGCCGATCCACCAGTTCGGCAAGGAGCTCGTCGTCTATCGCGGCGAGGACGGCGCGGCGCGCGTGCTCGACGCGTATTGCTCGCACCTGGGCGCGCACCTCGGCGTCGGCGGGAAGGTCGTGGGCAGCGAGATCCAGTGTCCCTTCCACGGCTGGCGCTACGACGGCAGCGGTCGCTGCACGGACGTGCCCTACGCCAAGAAGATCCCCGCGCTCGCGCGCCAGCGTTCCTGGGAGACGCGCGAGCAGAACGGCTACGTCATGGTCTGGCACCACGCCGAGGACAAGCCGCCGACCTTCGAGATCCCGCAGATCCCCGAGTTCAGCGACCCCGGCTACTACAAGTACAAGCGCGTGAAGTGGGAGCTCGCGACCCACATCCAGGAGATGTACGAGAACGCGGTCGACGTCCAGCACTTCGCGCACGTGCACGCCATGCAGATCGAGAAGGTGAACTGGGAAGGCGAGGGGCCGATCGCGACGCTCGTGCTCGACCTGAAGCGCGAGTCCGAGCAGCAGTCGAACGCCGAGGGCGAGACGTCCTTCCGCTCGTTCATGTACGGTCCCGGGCTCTCGCTGACGCGCGTCACCGGCAAGATGCACGGCGTCTCGATCCAGACCCTGACGCCGCTCGACGACGAGAAGTGCGAGGTCGCGCACACCTACTACGCGAAGAAGTCCGAGCCCGCGGGCAAGGCCGAGCTCGAGGGCTTCTTCGACTACTACGCGAGCGACTGGGAGCTCGACTTCGGGCTCTGGAACGAGAAGGTGTACCGCCCGCAGCCGCTGCTGGCGGAGAACGACGGCGACGTGGGCCGCTTCCGCCGCTGGTACAAGCAGTTCTATTCGACCGACGTCGGCATCGACAACTTCTAGGTTGCCCGAAGTGGCCAAGGTCAACACGGTCCTCGGTCCCATCTCGCCGAGTCAGATGGGCGGCACGCTCTCGCACGTGCACCTGACGCTCGACATCCTGTGCTGGTACGCGGCGCCGACCGACCCGGAGCTCGCGCGCCTGGCCGCGAAGCCGCTGTGTCTCGAGAACCTGGGGCTCGCGCGCCGCAACGGCTTGATGGTGCGCGACAACCTGATCCAGAACGACGTCGAGCTGACGATCCGCGAGGTGCGCGAGTTCGCGCGCGCCGGCGGAAAGACGTTCGTCGACATGGAGCTGCCGGGGATCGGGCGCGACGTCGCGGCGCTCCAGCGCATCTCGCGCGAGACGGGCGTGCAGATCGTCGCCTCGACCGGCTGGTACACGCAGGCGAGTCACCCGCCCGAGGTCGCGGCGCTCGACATCGGCGCGCTGGCGGATCGAATGGTCGGCGAGCTCGAGGTCGGCATCGGCGACTCCGGCGTGCGCGCGGGCAACATCGGCGAGATCGGCTGCAGCGGCATGCCCGACATGCCGTGCCTCCCCGACGAGGAGAAGGTGCTGCGCGCCGCCGCGCGCGCGCAGGCGCGCACGGGCGCGTCGCTCACCGTGCATCCGAACGGCGGCACGCACGGCTCGCGCGAGACGCCGAAGCACCATCTCGACTTCTACCTCGACGTGCTCGAGGCCGAGGGCGCGGACCTGGCCAAGGTCTACATGTCGCACATGGGCTTCTACACCGCGGACGTGGCCGAGCACGTGCTGCGCCGCGGGCTCGGCTTCGTCTCGTTCGATCACTTCGGTCACGAGGAGTACTACGAGATCGTCGGTCCCGGCCGCGCCTTCCCGCGCGACAAGGAGGAGGTCGAGCTCGTGATGCGCCTGATCGAGGCCGGCCACGCCGACCGAATCCTGATCGGCAACGAGATCGGCTGGAAGACCTGCTACAAGGCCTACGGCGGCTGGGGCTACGCGCACATCTACGACCACGTCGTGCCGTGGCTGCGCGACTGCGGCGCGAGCGCGGCGCAGATCGACACGATCCTGGTCGAGAACCCGGCGCGGCTACACGCGATCGCGTAGCACGCGATCCGGCAGGAGACGGTGATGGACGTGCTCGAAGCGATGGAGACCTGCCGCGCGATGCGGTGGCTGAAGCCGGATCCGGTCCCCGAGGAGCTGATCCGGAAGGTTCTTCGCGCGGCGACGTGCGCGTCGAGCCCGGGCAACAGCCAGGGCTGGGACTTCGTGGTCGTGCGCGACGCGGCGCTGCGCAAGCAGATCGGCGAGATCTTCCGCAACGAGGTCAGGCCGCGCATCCTGCCCGTGCCCGAATCCGCCGACGGCTCGCGCAAGCTCATGACGGCCGGCGCGCAGCACCTGCTCGACACCTTCGACCGCGTGCCGGTGCTGATCTTCGTCTGCGGCGCGGCGATCTACCCTCCCGGAAATCCCATGCAGGACTTCGTGCCCGCCGCGCTCTATCCCGCGGCGCAGAACCTGATCGTCGCCGCGCGCTCGCTCGGCCTGGGCACCGTCTTCACGACCTTTCACATGCTCTGCGAGCCGCCGATCCGCGCGCTGCTCGGACTCCCCGAAGGGCACCGCATCCAGGTCACGATTCCCCTCGGCTGGCCGGAGAAGAAGTTCGGCCCCGTGAAGCGGCGGCCGCTCGACGAAGTCGTGCACTGGGACCAATTCTGATTTGACTACGCTCGCCTGCGGCTCGCTGCGCGCGCTGGCGCGCTTGCGGCCCGTCGCGAAGGCGGCTTCGCGTCGGGCCTTCGCTGACTCGACCGTGGCGATCAGCTTCGGCGCGCGCCGGGGCTGAACCGCACCGGCAGGTGCTTCGGCCCCGAGATGAACGTCGACGGCAGCCACACCGCGGGCCCCGCCGGCTCGATGTCGGGCAGGCGCGTCAGGATCTCGCGCAGCATCGCCTCGATCTCGACGCGCGCGATGTGCGCGCCCAGGCAGAAGTGCTGGCCGCCGCCGAACGCGAGGTGCAGGTTCGGTGAGCGGCCGACGTCGAAGCGGTCGGGCTCGGCGAAGACCGAGGCGTCGCGGTTCGCGGAGCCGTAGTACATGACGGCCTTCTGACCCGCGCGGATCTTCCGCCCGCCGAGCTCCACGTCCGCGGTCGCGGTGCGGCGCATGTAGATGACCGGAGAGACCCAGCGCAGCATCTCCTCCACCGCGCTCGGCAGGAGCTCGTCGAGTGCGGCTGCGAGCTTCCGCCGCTCCTCGGGATGCTCGAACAGCGCGAGCATTCCGCCGGCGACGAGGTTGCGCGTCGTGTCGCCGCCGGCGTCGACGAGCAGCATGAAGAAGAGCTGGAAGTCGAGATCGTCGAAGCGCCGTCCGTCGACCTCGGCGTTCAGAAGCTTGGTCGCGAGATCGTCCGCCGGATGCGCGCGCTTCTCCGCGATCACACCCGCCGCGTACTGGAACATCTCGATCACGGCCCCGGCGGCGGCGCCGGGTGGGAGCGATTCGGGCGCGGAGTGGATCGTCTCGGTCAGGCGGTACAGCTTGCGGCCGTCCTCGAGCGGGATGCCGAGCAGCTCGGCGATCACGTACGACGGCAGCTCGCCCGCGATGTCCTCGACCAGGTCGCACTCGCCGCGCTCGATCACCCTGTCCACGATTTGCGCGGCGAGCTCGCGTACTCGCGGTCCGAGCTCGCGCGCGCCGCGCGGCGTGAACTCGCTCGAGATCAGCCGCCGGTATTGCGTGTGCTTCGGCGGGTCCATCATCAGCATCATCTGATGGCCGTCGATGTCGAAGTTCATTCCGGGCTGCGGGTCCGCGATCATGATCGTCGGCACCGACGAGAAGTTCTCGGGGTCGCGTCCGATCGCGCGCACGTCCTCGTAGCGCGTGACCGCGAAGAAGCCCGGGCCGTCGGCCTCGGCGTGCCAGTGCACGGGATCGTTCTCGCGCAGCCAGCGAAAGGCCTCGTGCGGCTGGCCGTTGCTGAAGCTCCGCGGATCCAGAAGATCGATGCGCGGCCGCTCAGGCGATGGCACGCCAGTACTCCTTCTTCTCGGATTCGATCAGCTGCGCGGCCGCGCCCGCGAACTCGCGGAACGCCGCGTCGCCGCGCAGGCTGGCCGTCGCCTCTTCGTACGCGGCGATGCTCGCCGCCGACCAGAGGTGGACGACTTCGCTCTCGTGGAAGTTCTCGAAGACGCCTTCGCTGCGGATGCCGTGCTTCTCGAAGAACCCGACGAGCTTCGGCGCGTTCTGCATCACGGCGCCGCGGTTCAACGGCTTCACCTGGAGCCTCGTCACGATGCGGATCATGCGAGCATGCTACCAGAGCAAGGAGTGGACATGGCCGGGCGACTCTCGGGGAAGATCGCGATCGTCACGGGCGCGGGCTCGGGGATCGGCGCCGCGACGGCGCTGCGCTTCGCGCGCGAGGGCGCGCGCGTGGTGCTGCTCGGCCGGAGGCTCGAGCCGCTCGAGCGCGTCTCGGCCGAGATCGCGCGCGCGGGCGGCGCAGCCGAGATCCGCTCCGCAGACGTCACGGACGAGCGCGCGTTCGAAGCCGCGATCGAGGACACCGTGCGGCGTCACCGCCGGCTCGACGTGCTCGTCAACAACGCCTACGGCATGGTCGCGGGCACACTCGAGCGCGCGAGCACCGCCGACTGGCACGCGACCTTCCGCGCCACGCTCGACTCCGCATTCTTCGGCGTGCGGGCCGCGCTGCCGCGCATGGCGGCGCAGGGCGGCGGCGCGATCGTGAACGTCTCGTCGACCGCCGGCCACGCGGGGCAGATCGGGATCGGCGCCTACGCGAGCGCGAAGGCCGCGCTCGAGAATCTGACGCGCACCGCGGCGATCGAGGGCGCGCCGCACCGCGTGCGCGTGAACACGCTCGCGCCCGGAGTCGTCGCGACCGAGAACACCGTCGCCGCGTTCGCCGATCCCCGCGCCCGCTCCGCGATGGAGCGCTGCATCCCCCTCGGCCGCTTCGGCGATCCCGACGAGATCGCGAACGGGATCCTCTTCCTCGCGTCGGACGAGGCGTCGTTCGTCACCGGCGCGTGTCTCATCGTCGACGGCGGCCAGCGCGCGTCGCTCGGCGCGGTGCAGATCGACGAGGACTGGCGAGCGGACTAGCCTCGCTGGGTGTACTCGGAGACCTTCCAGGTCGCGGTCGCGTCGGTGAGTCGTGAGACTCGTCCGCGGAGCGAGACGGCGCAGTCGAACGAGTCGAAGGGATGGAGCGGGGCGCGCTGCGCATCGTCGAAGCTCGTCTCGATGAAGGCGTCCCACTCGTCCCCGACCGGATAGAGCTTGCGTTCCACGCGGGAGATCGCGACCCGCGTCGCGCCGGGCTGCCCCGCAAGGATCTCCGGGACCAGGTCGGCTTCGAGCGCCGCGGCGAAGCGCTCGGGGTCCAGCCGCGCGGAGCGGCGCAGCGCGCAGATCCACTTCACGCCCGGGGAGCGTTGGCCGGGAGCGACCCGCGCGCGAACGTCGCGGTACACCGTCTCGTGGCACAGGTAGCCCGCGGCGCCGCCGAGGAAGCGCGCGTGGTCCCCGGTCACGATCCGCTCGCCCTCGGCCGAGTCGTAGTTGCGCAGCTCGAAGTCCGCGAGCGAGTCGTAGTGGAGCGCGTTCACGCTGTCGATCGGATCGGCGCCCGCGCTCGCGTCCGTTCGGTCAGGCGCGACCACGTTCAGCACGTAGCTGCGCAAGGTCGCGTGGTGGCGCAGCGCCAACGGCGCGTGGCGCTCGAGCAGATGCGCGGCGTACTGCTCGCGCGTGAGTCCCGCACGGCGCGAACACAGGAAGATCAGCTCGAGCACCGCGCGATGATACACTCGGCCGGCAGCGAGAAGGACGAGCAGCAATGGCCATCGTGAAGCCTCTCCCCACCCCGCCGGGCGCGCGCCGGAGACTCGAGATCTCGAGTCCCGTGTCGTTCGAACGCATCGGCGAGATCGAGGTGATGAACGCCGCAGACGTGCGCGCCGCGCTCGAGATCGCGCGCAAGGCGCAGCCGGCGTGGGCCGCGCTCACCGTGCCCGAACGCGCGCGCTTCGTGCAGCGCGCGCTCGGCTTCTTCGTCGCCAAGCTGGATCGCGTGGTCGAGATCGTCATGCGCGAGTCCGGGAAGCCCGCGACGGAAGCGCTGATGATCGACGTCTTCGCGGCCTGCGACGCGATGACCTACTGGTCGAAGCACGCCGCGCGCATCCTCAAGCCCGAGCGCAAGCGCCTGCACGGGATGCTGCGCTTCATGAAGAAGCTCGAGATCGTCTACCGCCCGCTCGGCGTCGTGGGCGTGATCAGTCCCTGGAACGGGCCGGTGATCCTGTCGCTGAACCCGACGGTGCAGGCTCTGCTCGCGGGGAACACCGTGCTGCTGAAGCCCTCGGAGGTGACTCCGTTCTCGGGCCAGGTCGTCCGCGACATCTTCATCGAGGCGGGCCTGCCGGAAGGCGTGCTCACGCTCCTCACGGGAGACGGCGAGACGGGCGCGGCGCTGGTCGAAGCGGGCGTGGACAAGATCTCCTTTACCGGCAGCGTCGCGACCGGTCGACGGGTCGCGGTCGCGTGCGCGGAGCGGCTGATCCCGTGCACGCTCGAGCTCGGCGGCAAGGACGCGATGATCGTCTGCGCGGATGCGGACCTCGATGCAGCGGCGGGCGGCGCGGTCGCCGGAGGCTTCCTCAACACCGGCCAGTACTGCTGCGGTACGGAGCGCGTGTACGTCGTCGAGGAGGTCGCGGAGCTGTTCACGCAGAAGGTCGTCGAGCGCGCGCGCGAATTGCGCCAGGCCGAGAGCGGCGAGTTCGACGTCGGCGCGATCTTCTGGCCGCGCCAGCTCGAGATCATCGAGCGGCACGTCGACGAGGCCAGGGCGCAGGGCGCTCGCGTGCTCGCGGGCGGGCGGCGTCCGCCCGGGCTGCGCGGTCTCTACTACGAGCCCACGGTGGTGACCGGCGTGACGGACGAGATGGCGCTGATGCGCGAGGAGACGTTCGGACCGGTGCTCCCGATCGTGCGCGTGCGCGACGTCGACGAGGCGGTCGCACGCGCGAACGACTCGACCTACGGCCTGGGCGCCAACGTCTGGACGCGCGACCTGCGGCTCGGACGCGAGATCGCCATGCGCCTCGACTCGGGCAGCGTCTGCATCAACGACATGACCATGACGTACGGCGCGCACGAGGCGCCCTTCGGCGGGCGCAAGGACAGCGGCGTCGGTCAGGTGAACGGCGCGCTCGGGCCGCGCGGCTACGCCTTCGCGCAGCCCATCCTCACCGACCGCTTCGGCGGGCGGCAGGCCAAGAGTCACTACCCCTATTCGAGCGCGAAGGACGAGGGGATGAAGAAGGCGATCCGATTCCTGTTCGGCACGCCGATCGGGCGCTGGCTGTCCTAGCGAGCCGCTCCGCGATCGCGGCTGATCAGGCTCAGAGGATCCCATCCCAGAGCCGCCGTGTCGCGCCGCCGGGATCGAGCTCGACCTCGCACGCGGCGCCCAGCACCATCGTCTCGCGACGCGCCGTGGTGTAGGCGGGCCAGTCGGGCAGATCGCGCGCGCGCGGCTTGGCGCTGGCCGCGAAGCTCGACCACGCGTCCATCACGCGCGCGCTGAGCGCGTCGACCTCGGGGCCGCTGCCCGCGAACGCGCGGCCGGCCGGATTTCCGACGCTGCCGAACACGAACGGAACCTCGACGCCGTGACACGCGCCGAGGTTCCGTTCGTGTTCGGCA
>Ga0210377_10002826_pt1 | contig 15019 bp, 18 predicted proteins | sample PLM4_65_b1redo_FD_155480 | JGI IMG/M metagenome (GOLD analysis project Ga0210377, IMG submission 155480) | Groundwater sediment microbial communities from an aquifer in East River, Colorado, USA - PLM4_65_b1 redo | ecosystem: Environmental > Terrestrial > Soil > Riparian zone | place: USA: East...
CCGGGTCAAAAATCACCGTTACTTTGGCTTCGCTACCGGGTTCAAGGGTTTCGTTCAGGGTGTCTATCCCCATGCCTACCATTCCGTATGGGCCGTAAGTTTTGCCGTTTACTTCAATATTTGCGGCGGTGCACATACAGGAGGTGTAGAACTTGGTCAGTTTCACGGGTTCACTGCCCGAATTTTTAAAAGTAAACACATGGTTTACTTTACCCTTGGCCATAGAAATGCTCCCGAAGTCAAAAGAGTTGTGGTCAGCGGCCAGGGCTATTTCCCCGCCCGATGCGGGCTTCACCCTCGCGCCATCCTTGGGATAGGAAATCCAAATTATGCCCCCAAGAATCAATACCGACGCCACAACTGTCCCTATGGTTAACTTGCTCATTTTATCTATTTTTTATTTTATAGACCTTTAAAATTTCTTTTACCGCAGTGCCTTCTTTGCCTTTTTTCATCTGGTCCACCACGCAGGTCGCCAAATGATTTACCATGATGGCGTCTTCTACTCCAGACAAGGCCCGCTTAACGGCGGAGGTTTGGGTAATTACGTCTATGCAATAGGCGTTTTTATGAAGCATTTCCTGGAGTCCGCGCACCTGCCCCTCAATGATTTTGAGCCGTTGGATAAACTTTTGTTTCTCCATACAAATCACTATATACCCCCGGGGGGTATATGTCAATGTGGATAAAGCATCAAGCATCTTTATACCCCACTAAAAATTACCTAGAATGAAGGTGTGAACAAAAACCAGTCCTATAAGTCCTTTGCCATGTTTTGTTTATTTGGGACACTGCTCCTAGCCCTCATTTTGGCCATGCGGACCTCCCGACCTGCCCTAAAATCAGCACCGGACAAGTTGCCGAATATGGTTGCATCATCCACCACGACCGTATCGTCAACGACTCAATCGTCCGCACCACAAGAGAACGTTTACGATGAACCTCAAACTTACAAATACATAGAGGTGGTGGATAGCTGCGGGCCGTATTGGGATGGTGGCGACTGCGTAAATATGCGTTCTGGGCCTGGAGTGGAATATCCGGTGGTGATGAGCTTGCGCAATGGTATGGTGCTTAAGGTAGCTGACACCGTTGTGCGGAACGGGCGCACTTGGTACAAAATCGGATTTGACGGAGGTATCCGCTATCCGGGGCGCGTGAAGAGCGGTTGGTATGTGGCCGCTGACTACGTGAGCTTATTTATGGACGAGGGCGCGAGCCAAACGACAAATAAAATAAACGCCTCAAGCACCAAGCACATCGTCATAGACCGCGCGAAAGAAATACTCTACGCGTACGATGGCGAAACGCTCTTTATGCAGCAGCTGGTTTCTACTGGCCTTGATTACACTCCCACGCCACGGGGAACTTTCTGGGTTTATAAAAAGACACCGGACGCCTACATGCAAGGCCCCTTGCCGGGCATATCCAGCCAATATTACGACCTTCCGGGCGTGCCCTGGGATTTGTACTTCACTTACCAAGGCGGGGCTATCCACGGCGCCTATTGGCACGACCATTTTGGCCAAGCATGGTCGCATGGCTGCGTTAACCTGCCGCCCGACCAAGCAAAAAAACTTTATGAGTGGGCCGATCTCGGCACGCCCGTTATTGTTCTGAATTAATCCAATACGGGCCACCGATCGTTATTCGGTCTATCCCCTCACCTATAATTTGGGTATAATGGTCTCCATGGTCGTACTAAACCTTACTACCTAACTATATGAATAACAGAGTCGTACATTTTGAAATCCAAGCGGACGACATTGAGCGCGCCAAAAACTTCTATGCTAAAGCCCTGGGCTGGGAGATTAAGAAGTGGGGAGGTGAAGGAACTGATTTGGGGGTCGGTATGGAGTACTGGGGTTTGATTACGGGCCCTAAGGAAACGCCGGGCATTAACGGCGGGCTCTATAAGAGGCACGAGGGGTCAGAGCCGCTCCACACCTTTGATTGCACCATCCAAGTAGAAGATATTGATAAGGCGATTGCCGCGATTAAGGCGAACGGCGGGCAGATCCGTCCTTGGGAAGGAAAAGAAAAATGGGAAATGCCAAAGCTCGGCTGGTTCTCGCGCGCGATTGATACGGAAGGAAATATCTTTGGCCTCATGCAGCCCACGGAGTGGCAAGCGAAATAGAGTTTAAACAAAAAAACCGCCGAGAAGCGGTTTTTTGATTCTGTGTCAGCTTGGTTATTTTTGCTCGTATGCCTGCCTTAACTTATCTATTTCAATTTTCTTCATCTGGAGCATGGCTTGCATGGCGCGACGGGAACCTTCCTTGTCTTGACCGTTCAGCCACTCATCCATATCCGGTACCACCTGCCAGGAAAATCCGTATTTATCCATAAGCCAGCCGCACTGCTGGGCTTTCGGGTCTCCACCTGCAGTTAATTTATTCCAGAAATAATCTATTTCTTCCTGAGAATCGCATTCTACAAGCAAAGACATCGCGCCGGTGGGTTTAAAGACAGGGCCACCGTCCAAAGCCATAAATCTCTGGCCATAGAGCTCAAACACGGCTGTAATAATCTTGCCCTCCATCCCCTCTCCCCAAGGCGGATTAGGAATATTGTCCGGATAACGCTGGATGCTAACGATTTTTGATTCTCCTTTTTTGTTGGGAGCACCGTTAAAAATAGAGATGTAATTATTTATGGCCTCTTCGGCTTTGTCCACAAACCATAAAAACGGGGTTATTTTTTGCATAAGTCTATTCTACCGTATTCCCGTATCGCAAGAAATTGTTGTGGAAGCGAATATATGGGGCAAAACGGTAACCTGCGGTTGGTCGCAACGTGGCAAATTCTTTTCGCCCACAATAAGGATGTACTCACCCGGAGGCATGGATGCCGAAAACATTCCGTTAGCGTCACTTTGCGCATAAAGAAAGGCGTGCGTCAGGTCGTTTGCATGGAATATGGTTACTGGCGCTGCATACGGCTTGTCGGCACATCCAGGATCGGGAGGGATGCGTTCTACCGGGCAGGTCGGTCCCAACATTACTTTGCCGCGGATGCCGCTTCCCGTGTTGGTCGTAGGGCAAGCGGAGAATTCACAACTGGGGCCGGTACGCCCCACGTACGAGCCGTCTGAGCATAGTTTGGCTTCCATAGTACAGGCTATTTGAGTTTGTAGGACTCCGTTTAGGACTGTGAGATATTTACTAACGCCCACGGACGGCTGGGCCGTCATCGGCTCGCCAGGTTTTCTATCCGCGTAGTTTACAATTACCTCTCCATTCCTTATTTCCAAGTTCTGGGGCGCGATGCGGTCGCCGATTAATATTGCGTTCGTTCCCCTGGTCTCGCTCCCGGTATTCATCGCGGCCGCCACATAAAAGAATGTGCCACTGCCACCAGAACCCTGCACCAACATCACAGCCGCGTCGGTTTTGCCGTCGTTATCAATATCCCCCAGCACCGGCTCTCCGAAAATTTGAGTTACTGTTTTAGAAGCAGAACCAGGAGCGGCTTCCACCGACGCCTTACCGTCTGTGAGTTTTATGGATTGTCCTTCAATTACGTAAGAAGCGTCCGCTGGATTTACAACATATCCATTTTCAGCACCATTTAAAAAGAAATATGTTCCGCCAATCGCCGCCACCAAAATTAACGAAGTTATTATGATTTTATTGCTCATGCTCCTATTCTATCAGAAATCACTCAAAACCTCCGGCAATTCCGTATACCCATCCTCTGCCGTAATGTGCCCGGCGTTATGCAAAATAACTATTTTAGAGCCAAGTTCCCCGAACTTTTTTTTGTTTTCCTCAAAACAGTCATAGGGGTCGTCGTCCGAGATCACGAGAGTTGATTTAGGTAAAACCTGGCGCACCTTGGTAAGGTCAATGGGTCTCGTTATCCATGGTTCAGCTGTTTTCTTCTCCTCGTCAGTTTCCATGTTCTCCAAATTGAACCAACCCACGACAAAAATCGCTCCGCCAACCGGAGTATTTATGGTTTCCAAGTAGCGCAAAATCGCCTGGCAACCGATGCTGTGGCCTACGAAATAAGTATCTTTGTCCGGCTCCCCCACTACTTCCGCGAGCTTGTGAACCCATTTCTCAATAACTGGAGTGTTGGTGTCCGGCATCTCCGGAACCAAAACCTGGTAGCCGCGCTTTTCTAGCTCGGTTTTAAGCCATGGCCGCCAATCGTCATTCGGCCCGCCTTGCCAACGATGGACTATTACTATGCGTTTCATTGGTTAGGGTTTGTAGAAGCTAAAAGAGCCAACGATTGTCTAGCTACGGTTGCAAGAGATTGAGGAAATTCACCACTACTAAACCACTTGGCTTCGCTAATCTCGCCTGGGTCTATCTCACCTATTTCACTGTTGGTATGAGCGAGAAAAACGTTAATATGGTCTTTTTTATATTCTAGCGTGCTTAAGAAAGCGCCTATTGGCTGTAGGGTGTTTAATATGATGCCTGTCTCTTCTTTTACTTCTCTCCTAACGGCTTGTTCTGCACTTTCACCCTTCTTAACGCCGCCCCCCGGCAAGTTCCAACTTCCACTTCCATAAGTATTGCGGATAAGCAATATTTTGCCATCGTTACGCTTGATAATGCATTTAACTCCATAACCATTTGGCCGGAAAAGAAACCAGTATAGTTTCACTGGGTAGAGAGCGAGTTTGTAGATATATTTTTTCATTACTCCGCGGAGAATCCCATTTGAAGCTCATAGAGCGAACGATATATGCCTCTTGGGATTTCAATAAGTTCATTATGTTTGCCCTGCTCAATAATTTTACCATCCTTGAAAACCAGAATCAGGTCGGCCTCCCGCACTGTGCTCAAGCGGTGAGCGATTATAAACGTAGTCCTGCCCTCCATCAGTTTTCTCAAAGAAAGCTTTATTAAGTGTTCGGATTTTGCATCCAGCGCGGAAGTCGGTTCGTCCAAGATGAGAATGTCTGGATTGCGCAAAAATGCCCGCGCCAGGGCAATGCGCTGTTTCTGGCCTACGGAAAGTTTTATGCCGCGCCATCCGACCACCTGCTTATATTTCTTTGGAAACGACTGAATAAAATCTTCCGCGTACGCTTCTCTGGCGGCTATTTTCATTTTTGCTTCAGACGCTCCAGCATTGCCGTAGCGTATATTTTTCTCCACCGTATCGTTGAACAAGGCCGGTTCCTGGGGAACAATACCTATCCGCGAGCGATATTTTGATAAATCCAATTTTTTTAGATTAACGCCGTCAATAGTAATAGTTCCTTTTTGCGGAAAATAAAATCCGACAAGGAGGTCAATAATGGTTGTTTTGCCTACGCCGGACTCTCCTACTAAGGCGACTTTTTGGCCCGGGCGGATGTGAAAAGAAATTCCAGTAAGGGTTTCTTTGGCGGCTTTGTAGGAAAAGTAAACATCGCGGAATTCAACTTCACCCTTTAACTTTTTGGGCACAGTGGCCCCTTTGGGCGAGTAATTCTCGGTGGGCAGGGTGAGTATTTTCTCCGCGCGAACGATGGAGGTTAAACCATTTTGAACCGTTTGCCAGTTTTGGCCAAGGATAACGAATGGCCCAAGTATCATAGCGGCATATCCGTTGAAGGCCACGAGTTGGCCGGGGGTCATGCTTCCGTTTTTCACGAAAAATATGGAAAGTATAAAAATAAAAAGCTGGGTCATGGTAACAAGGACTCTCTGGGAAAGGTTAAGCCGTTGAAAAATATTGTTCATATCTATCCAAAACCCGGCAGCGCGGCTTACGAAGTTATAGTGGATTTTCTTTTGCTCCTCTTTTTCGTTAGCCGCCTGTTTTACTTCCCTAATATTCCCCAATACGTCGTACGCGTCTCCATAAGCACGATTATAAGCCCGGTTCATTTTTCTCTGCAGACCGCCGATCTGCGGCACCGATCTCCATAGAATCACGGTGTAAATAAAAATTGCGGCTATTAGGACTAGTGCCAATTGCCACTTAATAAAAATAGCAATAATTATGGCAACAATAATACTTAAAAAGCTCGGAAAGAGTGTTAATAGGATCCGATTCACGATGCTTTCCAGCCAATTTGCCGCGCGGTTTATGCGGTCGCTCACGCTGCCTTGTTTTTGGGTGGTATGGAAAGCAAAGGGAAGCTCTAAAAGTTTTCCGTAGGAGTTTGCGATGTAGTCGGCCTCCAGAAAAGTAGCCAGTTTTTCGTTTTCGGACCCTGTCCACCAGCCCACAATATTATTAACGAATTGCAGGAATGTCCAAATGGCGATAAGTATAAAAATAGGCCCAAGGGGCGTGAAGGAATTTTTCGCGATGCCGATAATGGCGTCAAAAATCTTTCCGGCAATTAGCGGCACTAAGGCCTGTGAAACTGAATTCACGAGCCCGAACAGCGTAAGAATAAGGAGGATTTTCTTAAACGGCGCAAGGTATTTTGCGACAATTTTTACGCCGTCCAAAAATGTTTGGCGGGTTAAACCAGATTTCATGATTTAAATAATACGGCACTATTTAAAGATTAAAAAGGGTCACGCATCGCGTGACCCCCAAGGAATCGTCAGATTCTTGTTCTTTGTCCGGCAATCAAGCGGGACAAAATTATTCTGAAGATTCTTTTTTGTTGAGCCGCTCTCTCATTTTGGAAAAGAAAGATTCAGCGGCTTGTTCCGTGAGGGCGAGTAGTAAAAATCTAGCCCTTCCGGCGTCCTCTCCGGACATCCCTTTGGTGAATTCGCCCATCTCGCGCGTAAGCGTCCCGAGCTTCTCGCTGACGGACTTTTCAATCGCGCGGGCGAGAATTGCCTCCGGAATGTGTTCGAGCGGAGTCCTACTAACGGCCATGGATTACTCCTTTTGTCGGCACCTGCCTTTTGGTCAGGGTTTATACGAACTGTTGCCATCCTACCACGTATTAAATAATATGTCAAGCGAACAGTGGGAGGATGAAGCGGGTCACGAATTTTTTTAGGAATAGTGAAGGTCATGAGAAAAAAATGACCAGTTCAGTTTCCTAGGACTGAGGCTGGTCGTGAGAGATTCTCGGAAGCGCCGTTCTCTCCCGGAGATACCCAACCCACTGCACTATTTGCAGGCTTCGGGACGACATTGTCTGATAACTCCCGCAGAAACAGTACAATTCCTGTTAAGATATGTCAAATAGTCGCCCGAGGTGGTTTAAAGGGATTTTTTAGGGATAGTGAAGGTCATTTTAATAATTCCACTAGTTCTTTTGGTGTTTTAGCAAAACCCGCATAAATAGCACCCCTCGCATATTCCTCGTCCGGTTCTAAGGTATATATCTTTTTGTTTTTCGCAAAAGCATAGCCCAACTCCAATGTAACCGAAACCCCGGAATAGCCGTTTTTATTGTATAGAAAGACAGCATCCGCTTTATCTATTTTTTCAAAATGGCTAATGGTCAACTCGGTTATTGCTTTTTGCCTTTCTTCTTTGGAAAGTTTTTGCCATTCCTCGTCCGTCCAAACTTTAAGCGGCGGCCGAAATACAGTTACGCCTAATTTTTCCAACTCGTCCAAAAAAATATAAGCCTCATTCCTAAACCTCCTAGAACTGCATAAAACTACGGATTTCATATCAATCCAAATATCTTACTCCGGGCCAGGTTTTATCCCAAGCTTTTAACTTTCTGCGAGCGTAATCATCGGGTTTGGGATATCTAGGGTTAATTCTTGCTATTTCGTCCATTACATCATCCACCCCGAATGGCGCGCATACGGTTATAGAATCATCCTTTTCTAATCTGGCGCCTATGCAGGTGCAGCCGCCTTCCACCCAATGAGAAATTGCGTCGCAGGTGTTTTTATAGGGTGGGTCGCTGTGATATTCTGCCATCCTGACTTGATTCGTTATAGACCACTTCAACCCAGGTTCTTTTTCGGTTAATAACTTCTCGTACTCCGTTTCTTTTTCTCCTTTTGCATCGGATGGGTCGAAATAAACCACATCCACATCATTGAGGAGTGTATGTTCCTTAAAATCCTCTTTTATATCCCAAATAGTGTTGCGTATGGCTCCGGCGGCAACAAACCAATCCGGCAAATTCAATTCCCTGACCAAACGCAAAATTTGCATAGTCCGTTCGTCGTTTTGGAGCAGGCCCTTAAGTTCGTCTAATCTCATACTATTTCGCTTCTTATTTCCATCCAGAGTTTGCCTAGGTGGTTCGCGCCGTCTTTATTGGGACCCCAACCCCAGAAATCGTCCCGCCAGGAATCTTCTATTAATTCCTTTGTGCCGCTCTCAAGCAGTTTCTTTTTGACATATGGGTGTTGGGCAACTTTAGCGCGCAAAATTTCTTTCATTATTCCTAATCGCACATCTTCCCAATCAGCCCTCCGCTTATCTTTGTTGGCTTCGGCAAATTTAAGGGCTTCGTGCGCGGAACGTAAATTGCGTATCTTTTCTTTAGTTTCTTCACCCTCAAACTTTTCGGAATGGTAAACATGTTCCGAAGTCGGCCACAATTTGCCTTTCCACTCAATTTGAAAAGACGAAAAATTGGAAAATGGATAAAACTCGTTCTCGTAAAATAGAATCTGGCTTTCTGTGTCTAGGCGGTGCATTTATTTTTTCTCCACTTTTCTATTTCGGCGTGGTTGCCGGATTTAAGAACCGATCTTAAATCCGCCCATAAATTTGTTTATATCTTGCTCATTTATGTTCTGGAACTGTAAATGATATATCTTGCCCCCATGGAATGTAAATATCTGCCAACCGTCGCCATTGTTTATCCATGCTAAAGTGAGACCGTTTACGTAAGTAGTCCTTTTAACATTTGATTGGATATCGGTTTGCACTAAAAATTGGTCTAGATTCTTGTAAATATTTCCACTTGCCGAATCAGGCGTAATCAGTATGAATGGGTCGTTATTATTTTGTGATTGTGATGGGGCTAAGGTAAACCATGGCAGCGGTCCCCTTTGGCACTCATTTAGAGCGGATGGTGCGCTTTCCGGTCCGCCGGGGTTCCAAAATTTCCAAGTCGCTGGATAAGTAATGGTTAAACCAAATTCTTTGTTTGAGCATGTTTTCCATGAGGAAATAATTAAAGGAATTTCTTGAGTGGAAGTAGGAATAGGAATTGAAGTTAGAGTAGAAGTTGCGTCGGAATTTACCAAATTCGTTAAAAATCCAGCGGCGTTAAAAGACGCAAAAAGCATTATTAAATAAGCTGCCACAAACACGCCCCATATGGGATAGCTCACATAGGAGCCGGAAAAATTATCACGATGGCGATATGCGATAAATAGGACTAAGGCGCCAATTACAAGATAAAGAATTGAATAAGAATATGAACCTTGATTTTTATAAATAGACAAAACAAGTTGAACTAAATTTTTAACTAATAAGACAGAAAGAAGCGGCAAAAACCATTTTTTTATATACCAACTGCCGAACCATAACGTCAAAAGGATGGCCGCTAAGGCTATAAAAGTTAAAGCGCTCATCCAGAACAGAGAATCGAATTCGCCCAACAAAATCAGTGTTGATAGCGGAAATACGGTCGCAAACACTGTAATTACCAAAATAAGTACCCCTATGGTTTTAAAAAGATATACCACCCATTTTTGCGCGTAGGGTTTCTGAGAAATAACCGCGGGTGCTAGCGGGTAACTCGCGGGGACCGAAGGCGTTTGTTGTGCCACTTCCCCATTTCTACTCATTCTATTTAAAAAATAACCTAGTATGGCTCCCAGTACCCCTCCTAACACGATTCCTAGAATTCCTCCCTCAAGAAACGCTAATCCTCCAAAACCCATAATACCTAAAAAAAAGAACCCAACTATTGCGCCCAATGAAACATAAACGATTAATCTAGCCATAGTATTTTTTGTTTAGACTTTTTATAAGAAAATTTCCATGCAGATACACAAGAGAAAAGCCCAATATAGGTATAAAATACTTTGCCAAACCGGTCAAATTCAGGTTTTTAAAATATCCATATCGCAAGAAAAACAGTGCCACAAAAACAATTATAAGAATAATTGAATATAACGCCCGACGAAGAGAGGGATAATTTATATGGCCGATTATTTCTAGGCAAACAGAAAGAATTTTAAGAAGAATCGCAAATACGACAAAAAACAATATCAAGTTAAGTACCAAATCTATAAGACCGTAGTTTAAGGCCAATTCTATTGCCTTAGCATAGCGGGAGTAGGCCTGAACCAACGGATTAGATTTATTGAACGCAAACTGCGACAGGAAAAAAATAAAAAACGCCAAACTTCCTGCCGCGAGAAATATTGCCGAGAAACTTTTTATTTTTCTAACCAAATAGGCATAAATCAAAAGAATGGCTATGGAAGAATAAAAAAGAACATATAGGTTAAAAATATACTGCCCCGCAAAAACAAGGATTAAAAATAGAGAAATAAAAAAAGAACTACTCAAGATAAGGGCAAGTTCCGGGATGGCTCCCGTAAGCCCTTTTGCTGTCTGAATAAAATTATTATTCATCTTACCCTTCTCCACTTTTCTATTTCCGCGTGGTTGCCGGATTGGAGCACTTTAGGCACAGCCCAGACCTCCCGACGTTTGCGACGGGACTCTGACGAGATTTTTTGCGAGGAAGAGTTTCCGTGTGGATAAAACACCGGTGGCCTCGTATAGGACACGTAGGAGCCCTTCTTGCTCTCCAGGGACTCAAATTTGCCCAAGAAACCTGGTAGGAAGCGGGAAGTTGCCTCCACTAGAACTAAAGCGGGCAGTTCCCCGCCAGCCAAAACATAATCCCCTATGGAGATTTCTTCGTCCGCAACATATTGTGCCACGCGCTCATCCACGCCCTCATAGCGCCCGCAAATCAAAATTAATTCTTTGTATTTGGAAAGTCTCTTCGCGGTTTTTTCATCCAGCTTTTTGCCTCGCAAGGAAAACAAAATCACACGCGCTTTTTTGCCTGCCCGGCCAGGGGCGCTTTTTCTTATTCTCTTATTCGCACGAATAAGACCATCTTGTATGGATTGAACTGCATAATAAATCGGCTGGACGCCCATAACCATCCCCGGTCCCCCGCCAAAAGGCCTGTCGTCCACTTTCTTGTGTTTGTCTTTGGTGAAATCCCGCAAGTTATGGATTTTTATATCAATCAACTTCTTTTCGCGGGCGCGCTTAATGAGCGATTCATTTAAATAAGAATCGAAAATCTTAGGGAATATGGTTAAAACGTGGAATTTAATGCCCATCTTCTGGGGCTTGAGTCGGAGGCGTTTCTTCGTGACTCACATCTTTTCTAAGGGATTCAGATATGGCTTTACGCAGGGCTTCTATATCAATAGGAATACGGGGTTGGTTTTTTTCTCTTTCCTCCCGTGGCTTCAATAAGTCCGAAAGATGGGAACTGGGCTTTGTCTCCACGTGTTTTATCTCTGTTCTAATCATCCCATCCCTTATTGGTTCTGGTTTCGGCTCTGGCTTGGGTTCTGGCCGTTCGCTTACATGACTAGGGGTTATGAAGGATGTTACCGCCACCTCTCTTTGCGGTTCCGATTGTGGGATATAGTCCGCGCCCACTCGTACCGGCTTTAAAGTCCCGGCTTTTATCTTCGCGAGGCAGTCTTTGCAATAAACTGGGCGGCCAGGCACCGGTTTGAAGGGCAGAAGCGTACTTTTGCCGCAGGAAGAACAAAAGGCCTGGAACTTGCCCTCTTCCTCAATTTCTTCCCTATTTCCCATTATGCCGCTCCATTCGTTGATTTTCTCTTCCACTTCTTCCCGGGGATTGGCATATTTCTTACGGGAGCGGGCAATAACCTCATCCTTAACATTATCCGCCACACTCACCTTAAACGGCGGCAGGGTTACCGCAGAAAACGGACGGGAACTCATGCCGTTCACCATTAACTTCAGATAGATATGGTAATTAGGGAGATTCACGATGTCTTGAATCGTGAATTCCGGCTCAAATTCCGGCTCCAGAAATTCCGCATCCGCGGCACCAACCCGGAAGATAATCATGGTTCCCACGTTTCCGAAAACAGCGTCCCGCACCGAAGTGCTTTCTTTGGTCATTAATTGCCCGATGTATTGGTTCGCCATAATCAAATCCAAACGGTATTTGCGGGCTTCGGATAAAATATTAGAGAAGGACTCGGTGGCGAAGTTTTGGAATTCGTCTACATACAGGAAAAAATCTGTTCTTTGCTCCTCCGGAATGCGCACGCGATCCATGGCTGCGAGTTGGATTTTAGTGATAATCATGGCGCCCAAAAGCGAGGAATTATCCTCCCCAATTCTTCCCTTGGACACATTCACGAGAAGAATCTTGCGCTGGTTCATGATATCAAATATGTCCACCGTGCTCTTAGACTGACCCACAATATTGCGGATTAAAGGCGTGGACAAAAATTGGCCCACTTTGTTTTGAATGGGGGCGATGGCTTCGTTCCGGAACTGCGGGCTCCACTTTTCGTACTCCGTCATCCAAAAGGCCTTCACAACCGGGTCGGTTACGTGCGAGAGAACTTCTTTGCGGAAATCCTCGTCCACTAGGAGGCGCGGGATTCCGAGGAGTGTCGCTCCCGGCATTTCTATGAGCGCTAAAATGCAGTTGGATAAAATATATTCCATTCTGGGCGACCAAACTCCCGCCCAAATCTTAGTGAAAATGCCCATAAGTCCGGAGGCAACCAAATGTTTGTAGCGCGGGTCGGGAATTTCCAAAATATTGAATCCGATGTGATATTCGGAATCGGCGGGGTTGAAATACACCACATCGTCCATGCGTTCCCTGGGAATTTTTTCCAAAACGCTTTCCACAAATTCCCCGTGCGGATCCACGATGCACAGGCCTTCGCCATTCGTGATGTCTTGCACCGCCATGTTGTGGAGGAGCACTGATTTTCCGGTGCCGCTCTTGCCGATAATGTAAGTGTGCTGGCGGCGGTCCTGGCGTTTAATGCCAAAAAGACGGTCCGCGTTCCGGAAGTTGGTTTTGCCGAAAAATACTACTTCTTTGTTTGGTTCAAGATTTGGCTCTGACATCTAATATAAAATTCTAACTTCTTTTAGAAACGCTTCATAATCTTCCATGGCCTGTTTAGCCACGGAATGAGGGGTTTCATATCCTATGGAATGGACTATTTCATTCCTGATTTTGTGCGCGCGCCATAAGCGCTCAAAAGATTTCAAATTGTGGGGAGCCAGTTTTTCTAGGCGGTCTGCCATATGTTCACCGCTAAAACCAGATTCTTTGAGGATGTGGTCCACGAGCCGGTCGGCTTCTATGACCGCAAGTTTCATACTGGAAGAGGTGCCTTCATTAAAGCGGTTCTTTATGGAATCCCATTCGTCTCTTAGCACTGTCCGGCTTAGGGTGCTCACTCTCGCCTGAGGCCGCCTGGGGGTGAGATTGGGCCGGTATGGCCGCACCAGAACCAAAAGAAAGGCGCCTACCGCGATCATCACGAAATCCAGAAGGATAAACACCCAGCTCACCACTCCGAACAATTGCACAAAGGTTTGCATCTATCTATTTATAACGTTCAATCTCGCCCTCTTCGCCGAATATAGCCATTCCGGCCGGAGGCCCGACTTTGCGGCTTTCCACGCGCCTGATGTGTGGAGCGGTAATCACGGCCTGGGTGGGTATATGGAACAAGGTTGCCAAAGATTCGGTGGTTAAAACCACATATTGGGAAACGTTATTGAAATTAAGAAGATAAGAAGTGAGGAGTGTCCCCACTGGATTTTGTTCCGGAATTTGGCGGTGTATCAGATTGTAGAGAAAACGCTGTTTGCGGTATTCGGTGCGTTCTTTCACGAAAAGAAACGGCCACTTGTAAGGAGAAACTTTGGTTGCGGTTCCCAAATTGGATTTGAATGAGTTTAAGTTAGTGGAAGAATATTGGTTAAATGAAGCCATGACGCCCGAGCGCACGAAGCTGTCGTAAAAAGCCGCCTTGGGACCTATATAGCCCACGCGTATAATGGTGTCGAAAGCTGCCTTGGAAAGATTGGTTTCCACCGCCTTCAAAATATCGGTTGTGCCGGGAGTGGGAAATTTAAGCGGCTTTGGCTCTCCGGGTTTGGCCTCCCCGATTCCCGCCCCCGTGAAAAGAGGAAGCGGCCCGCCCTCCGGAAATTCAGTTTTTAACTTGGAGGATGCTTTCTTGGCTTCTCCGTCACGAATTTTATCTATCTCCCCTTTAACCGCCTCCCTCCATTCCGGCCCCTTAGGGGTAATAATCAAATGTATCGCGGCGAACTCCTCCGTTTTCATTTTGGCCAAAATTTCTATGAGGGCTCCGATGGGGTCCAGACTGCTTTCTTCCACGTCCGATTCAAAGCTGGTATAGGTCTTTATGGGATACACGCCGTCCTTCGCTAAAATCATTTCCGTTCCCCATAAATCGGAGTCACGGCCATACATTTCCGCGGTGGTCGCGGGGAGCTCTTTCATATAATCTTCCGCCTCCTCCACTTCCACATCGGGGTAATAGGAAAAAAGCGGAGATTGGATCAAGGTTTTAAATTGCTCCGGGCAACGAATATAGAAATGTATTTCGCCTCCGAAACTTACGATTTCCAGGGAGAACCAGCGAGTAACCTGCCCGTCTATGTATTTTTCTTTAAAATTTCCAGGGGTGTTCCTTAGACTATGGATGGAGGTTATAACCTGCTCCATGGCTTTGGCGCTCCTTTTTACTTCCCTCGGTATACGAAGCTCCAGAAGAGACCACTTCATGGCCTGCTTGAACTGGGCCTGTTTATAGAAAAACCACAAGGAACGGAAGGTCGGGAATACTATCACGAAGACCCACAACCACCAGGTAAATAAGAGAAAGTTCAAAATCAGGTCCAAGAGTCCGGAAGCCGATAGCACGGGATTCATGTGTTTATTTTAGAACTTTTAAAATTGCCCTGCAATTTCGCTCCGTTTTAAAGTAAAACCCGAAGCCACTCCTAACCCTCTTCGTTACCCTAGTTTCAGACTTGTCTAACTTGATAGGTTCCGTCAGTTTTGCGCTCAAAAAAACTGCGGTTTTGGAGATTCACCAAAATGGTGTTGTATTTGAAAAAGCGTTCTTTCTGAAGTGCGGTAACA
>Ga0210377_10002827_pt1 | contig 15018 bp, 15 predicted proteins | sample PLM4_65_b1redo_FD_155480 | JGI IMG/M metagenome (GOLD analysis project Ga0210377, IMG submission 155480) | Groundwater sediment microbial communities from an aquifer in East River, Colorado, USA - PLM4_65_b1 redo | ecosystem: Environmental > Terrestrial > Soil > Riparian zone | place: USA: East...
TCGAAGAACGCGAGGGGGGAGGCTGGGCCGCCCCCGCCTTGACGCCCCTGACGGCCTGCCTGTACGCTGGCAGGGTCGTGACCGACACCTTCTGCATCCGACCCTTCGACCACCTGAGCCTCAACCTGGACGGCACGGCGCAGCTCTGCTGCCGGGCGCACCAGCCCATTGATGACGGTTCGCGGCCGTTCTCCCTGGCCACCGACGCCTACGCGGACATCTGGAACTCCCCCTACATGCTGCGAGTGCGGGAAGCCCTCCTCTCGGGGCGTCGGATCCCCGACTGCGTGGCCTGCTACAGCCACGAGCGAACCATGGGCACGAGCCTGCGCCTCGAGTCCAACTCCGCCTGGCTGGCGCGGCAGCCGGAGCCCGGGCGGGCCGCGGCCCTCCCTCGCCTCAAGGCGGCGAGCGAGGCCCGGGGCCACGTGACGGGGGCGCCCCCCCGGACCCTCCACCTCTGGTTCGGCAACCACTGCAACCTCCAGTGCCGCATGTGCTCGGCCGAGTTCAGCACGCGGATCGCCGCGGACCCGGTCCACCGCTCCTGGCATCCACGCAGCTCCGGCGGCCTCCCGAGCCCGACCCGTTTCACCGACGCGGCGGTCTGGTCGGACTCCGAGACCGTGCTGTTCGGCGAGGTCTTCCGCGACGTCGACGAGCTGGAGGCCATCGCCTTCGCCGGCGGCGAACCCCTCCTGCAGAGACAGATCGAGCCCCTCCTGGAGTTCCTCATCGCCCGGGGCCGGGCGCCGTCCATGCGGCTCTTCATCAGCACCAACGGCACGGTCTTCCGCGAGTCCCTGATGGAGAAGCTGTCGCGCTTCCAGAAGGTGGTCCTGGCCTTGAGCCTCGACGGCGTCGGGGCCCTCAACGACTACATACGGTTCCCCGCCCGCTGGGACGTCATCCTCGGCAACCTGGCCGCGATGAAGCGATGGGAAGGCATCCAGCTCCGCGTGGACCCCACCGTCCAGGCCTACAACGTCCTGGGCCTGGCGGACCTGCTGCGCTTCTGCGATGCGGAAGGGGTCGAGGTGAGCCTCTCGAACATCCTGCTGGGCCCCCCGTACCTCGCCGTCGCCGCCCTGCCCGAGCCCTGCCTTGGCCGCGCCCGCGAGCGCCTGGAGGCCTACCTCCGGGATGGCGCCCCCGAGCGGAGCCACGCGCCCGTCCGGGGCATCCTCTCGCATCTGGGCACGCTCCCTGGCCCCGAGCAGCCGGCGCTCCTCGAGGATTTCATGACCTTCACGAACGACCTGGACGCGTCGAGGCGCCAGCGTCTCGGCGACGCCGCGCCGGAGCTCGTAACGCTGATCACGGAAGCCGGCTTCCGCTGGAAGGACACTCGCCGCTTCGTCCCGCTTGTGCCGACTCACGCCTGACCCCGACCTCCCTTGACTTGGGGCATACCCCAGTCTAGACTCGTAAGTCGTTTGAGCGCCTATCTTTCGCCTTGACCTCCCTTTCGGTTCGAAGGGGGGAGGAGGGGTCCGACGATGACCGAGCCGCAGAGGAACGCCATGACGAAGGCCGACCTCATCAACATCGTGGCGAAGCGCCTGGACATCACCCAGGTCCAATCCGGGATCATCGTCGAGGCCGCGCTCCGGAGCGTCGTGAACGCCCTGCAGAACGGCCAGGAAGTCGAGATCCGGGGCTTCGGCAGCTTTCGCTTCCGCAACCGGGCGCCGCGGAAGGGGCGCAATCCCAAGACCGGCGAGAAAGTGGACGTCCCTCCCAAGAAGATCCCCTACTTCAAGATGGGCAAGGAGCTGAAGGCTCTCCTGAACGCGGCTCCCCCGGAGGGACAGGCGACGAACCCGCCGGGAAACCCAGAGGCCTGACCGTCCCGTCCAGCCAGGGTTCCCCCCGACAGCGGACGAGCGCGTCGCCAGCGGACCGGAGGAAGGGCATTGACGGCGCTTGAGCGCGAAGGCAGCCTCGTGGCCCACGACCTCCCGGGCCTCGTCCAGGAGCTCCACCGGCGCCGCTGGTCCGGCGTCCTCACGCTCACCCACGTGGGGGTGGGTCGCAGCGTCACGGTCCAGGACGGCCGCATCGTCTTCGCCTCGTCCTCGAGCCCCGACGACCGCCTCGGCGAGCTGCTGCTTCGGCGCGGCCGGGTCACGCTGTGCCAGTACGCCGACGCGAGCAAGGCCATGGTTCCGGGGAAGCGGCTGGGGGCGATCCTCGTGGAACAGGGGGTGCTCTCCCCGAAGGACCTGGTGAAGGCGGTGGTGGAGCACACCCGCGAGATCATCTACGGGTGCTTCCAGTGGACCGAGGGGCGCTACCGCCTCACGGAGGGCGTCCCCGGCCCGGAGGCGATCACCCTCAGGATGAGCACCCCGGACCTCATCATGGAGGGGATCCGGCGGATCGAGTCGTGGACCCGCATCGATCGGGCCGTGGGAGGCCTCGAGGCGTGCTATGCACGGGCCGAGGGGTGCGAGGCGGTCCTCTCCGGGATGGAGATCGAGGCCGAGAAGCTGGCCCTGGCGACGTTCGGGGGGACGAGGACCGTCGAGTTCCTCTGCGCCGAGTCGAGCCTCAGCGACTTCGAGACCTGCAGGACCCTCTGGGCTTTCCGGGTGATCGGCGTGGTCCAGCGCATGGACGCGGCGCCCGCGATGCCCGTGTCCTCCCCGGACGACGAGGGTCTGGGCGCGGTGCTGACGGGGGAGTGAGCGGAAGGCATGTCCCAGCGAAGCGAGAAGAGGAAGACGCCCCGGATCCAGCCCTACGTCGCCGCCTGCCGGATCCTGGACGGGGAGCGGCGCGTGCCGGGCTACGTGACGGACCTGAGCCCCCGTGGCGCGCGCGTCACGTGCGAGCAGGAGGCGCCTGCCGTGGGCCAGGTCGTGGTCGTAGAGGTGCGCTTCGCCCGGCGCCAGGGACGGGCGCGGCTGTCGGGCCGGGTGCAATGGCGCCGGCCGCTGCTGCACCCCTCGAAGGGCTTCGACTTCGGTGTGACCTTCGAGGGCCTGCAGGCCCGCGAGCAGGAGCTCCTCGAGACGGTGGTGAGGGACCTCCAGCGACAGGCGGAGCAGCTCACCCGGTGAGCGAGGAGGGTCCTGGGCAGTCGCGCCGTCGTTCCTGGGCCGCCGGCCCGTCGGCCCGGGAGCCCGCGGGCTCCTGGCTGAGCCTCGACGACGACGGCCTGCTCTTCCAGATCGAGGCCCTCGGCGACGGCCACGCGGAGGATGCGCGGCTGCTGGAAGTCGTGCGCAGCGACCGGCATTTCTTCATCCGCCAGGAGGCCGCCAAGAGGCTGCGCGATCCCCTGAGCCTGAAGGCCCACGCCGAGGACCGGCACATCGGCCAGATCCTGGTGAGGGGGCTCAACCGACGCGAGGACCTGGACTACCTCGAGAGGCTCGTGCGCGAGAGCCACCACCTCGAGGTACGCAAGGCGGCCGAAGCCCAGCTGCGCTTCCTCACGGGCCGGCTGGCGGAGTAGGCGGGGCCAGGCCGACCAGGGCCGCGGCCCTGCAGGAACGGTTCAAGCAGTCGCCCCGCGCACCGGGCTCATTGTATCGTGAGCCCCGTGGGGAACGCGCTCGGGATCGACGTGGGCGGGCTGGACGTCCCCGGGTTCGTGGCGGCCTGCCGGGCGCTCTTCCCTCCCCTCGCGATTCTCTGTGTCCTCCTCCTGCTCCGCATCCGCCGCGCCGGGTTCCTGCTGGCTTGCGTCCTCCTCGCGAACGCCTGGGTCTGGTGGGTGACCGTCCACCCGCTGCAGCGCATCTACGGCCTGGGCGTGAGCCGCGACCGCACCATCAACCTGGCGTGGTGCCAGGTGGTAGCCGCCGGCCACTCGCCGATCCGGACCCACCAGGTGGGCCAGCTTCACTTCGAGCCGTTCTGGGGCCTGCTGGTGGCGACGCTCTCGGGCTTCAGCCCCGATCGGGTGCTTCGGCTCTACCCCTTCCTTCCCTTGGTGGTGGTCGGCGCCTTCGTGTTGAGCCTGTACTGGGGCCTCGGCGCACGCTCCGAGGACGGATCCTCCTGGTCGCCGTGGGAGCGAGTCCTGGTCGCGGGCTTCGCCACCCTGCTCTCCTCCGCGCCGATGGACTTCACGGGGATCTATCGCGTCCCCTGGGCCATGACGTTCCTGCTGAAGCCGAACCACGCCCTGGGCCTCGTGCTGTTCCCCCTCGTGCTCCGCGCGTTCGCGGGGATCCGCTCGTGGCGCGGCCGGATCGGCGTCGGGCTCCTGGTGCAGCTCCTCGGCTGGGCCTTCGTCCTGCACATGGCGTACGTCTGCGTCGGGCTCGTCCTGTTCGCGGCCGCCTCGCTGCTGGAACGCCGGCGCGAGGCGCTGCGGGACCTCCTCGACGTCGCGGTCGTGATCGGCGTCAACGCCCTCGTCGTCAGCCCCTATCTGGTCATGCTGGCGCTGGGGTACGCGTTCCTCACGCCGAGCGCCTTTCAGACCATCGCGGTGACCTCCCCGCACCTGTTGGAGACCACTCTTCGTCTGGGGCCGCTGTTTCTTCTCGGCCTGTGGGGCGTCCGCGTCGCCTGGCGCCGCGGGGACCGGATCGGCCGGATCTGGTCGGCGCAGGTCGTGGGGGCTTTCGCGATCTGGTTCCTCTATCTCGGGCTCAGCCATCTCCAGCTCGCCCGTGAGCGCGACGAGATCTACTACTGGCTCCGCTTCCTGGTGGCGGCTTCGGCCGGGCTGGGCGCGTGGGACCTCGCGGGGCGCTGTGGGACGAGGGTCGCGGCGTTGCGGCCCGCGGCGGCCCGGGCCGCGGCGGTGGCGCTCGTGGTCCTGCCCTTCCTGCTGCCCACGTGGTGGGATCCGGCGCGCATGGACGCCTACTTCGGCGAGTCCGTCACGCCGGTGCCGGAGGCGATCCGGCGCGCCACCGACTTCCTGCGTCACGGGACCGATCCCCGCTCGGTGCTGGCCGGCGACAGGGAGTTCGCCCGTTGGGCCGGCGCGCTCGGGGCTCGCCGCGTCCTCCACGCGATCGGCCACGGTCCGAAGGACGAGCCCACCCGCGTGCAGGTGGAGGACGTCGTCGTGTCGGAGGACGATCCGACGATCGCGCGGGCCGCGGCGGCTCGCTACGGGATCGGGTACCTCGCCATGACCCAGGCGCTGCTGCGGCGGTACCCGGGGCTCAGCCTGGAGCGGATCGAGGCCCGGCCCCACATGAAGCGGGTCTTCTTCGCGGGGGACCCGAAGGGCGAGTTCCTGGCGCTCTACCGCGTCGAGGGGGCGGCCCTGCGGTGAGCCTGCGACCCGGCGATCTCCTCGGGCTGCCCGGCCCGGACGTCATGGAGCACGTGGCGCTCCTGCGCTGGACCCTCGTGGCCCTGGCCCTGCTCTGGTCCGCCGCGATCGCCAGGCGCCGGAAGCTCCTCACGCTGGCGGCGGGGGTCCTGTTCCTGGAGGTCGCCGTCGGGTTCTGGGTGCTCGCCCTCGGCCGGCCCTACGGGCTGCTGGTGGATCCGGCGGCGACGCGCTGGGCGGCCCAGGTCTCGGTCGTGGCGGAGACCGGGCGATGCGACGAGGGGCCCCTGGCCGGTTCGCGGGTCGCCTCGCCCGCCGGGGCCCTCTGGGGGCGCGTGCCCCTCGCCCGCAGCTTCCTGCTCCTGCTCCCGACGCTGCTGCCGCTCGCGGTGCCCGCCGGCGTGGGGCTCGCGGTGGCGCTCCTCTGGAGGCGTCGCGATCTCGGGATCCTGGGGGCCTCGTTGTGGCTGGCCTTCGGCACGGGAGATCTGGACGCCCTCGGAGGAGCAGGGTTCGTGACGGGCCTCTGGTTGCGTCCGCTCGCGTCGCTGTCCGTCTTGATCGGCGTCCTCCTGGTCCTGGCGCTCGCCCGATTCGCGAATCGGGGCGGCGCCGTCCTGGTCCTGGGCATCGCCGCCGCCGCCTGTCTGCTGCCCGTGCCTCCCGTGGCGCCCCTTCCCGGACTCCTGGGCTCGTTGCGATGGCTCACCCTGGACCAGGGGCTGTGGCTCCCCCTGGGTCTCTTCGGCCTCGCCCGGAGCCGTGACGCCGCGCCGCGCGTCCTCGTGCTGGGCGGCGTCCTCGCCATCCTCGCGGCCGGCCTGGGGATGCCGGTCGAGGCGTGGGGCGGCCACGCCCTCTACCGGCTCGGGTTGATCCTCGCGGGCGCGGAGCCGGTCGCGTCGCTGGGCGCCGAGCTGGGCCGCGCCCTCGTCGGCCATCCGCGGCTCGCGGGCCGCGGATGGGACCCGACGTCTCTCGGGATCGCGCTGATCTTCGCGGCCTGCGCGCCGGGATCGTTCCTCGCCTGGTGGGATCCGCCGAAGCTGGATCCCGTGGCCAAGGCCAGCCTCGCCCCCTTGTCGCCCAACCTTCTCGTCCCGATGGGATGGATCCGGCGGGAAACGCCCCGGGAGGCGGTCTTCATCGCCAACGCGGAGTACTCGGCCGCGGTGGCGGCGATCGCGGGACGCCGGGTGCTCCGGGCCCCCCTCCTGGACGCGCCCGCCGACGAGGAGCGCCGCGTCCGCGCCGAGCGTCTCACGATCTCGGGACGCGACGCGGGGCCGCTCCGCGCCCGCTACCGCATGAGCCACGTACTGGTCGCTCCGGGAGACTTCCGGGCCTACGGCCTCCGCGCGCCGGAGGACCTGGACGGCCGGCGCGGGTTCCGGCGGCTCTACGCGGACGCCGAGGGGCTGCGCGTCTACGCGATAGAATAGCGCCGCATGTTCAAGGGGCGGCGCGTCTTCGTGGTGGTTCCCGCGTGGAACGAGGAGCGGCTCATCGTCCGGGTCCTCGACACGATGCCGGAGATCGTCGACCGCGTGATCGTCGTGGACGACGCCTCAACGGACCGGACGGTGGAGGTGGTGGCCGAGGCCATGGCCCGCATGGGGGGCCGCGTCCGGGTGGTGCGGCGCTCCTCCAACGGCGGCGTCGGCGCCGCGATCGTGGCGGGCTACAAGGCGGCCCTGGACGAGGCGCAGCCGGACGACCTGGTGGTGGTGATGGCCGGGGACGCCCAGATGGACCCGGGCGACCTGCCGCGGCTCCTGGCCCCGCTGGCGGCGGGCCAGGCGGAGTACAGCAAGGGGAACAGGCTCTTCACCGGCGAGGCGTGGAAGATCATTCCCCGCCACCGCTACCTGGGCAACGCCGCGCTCTCGCTCCTCACCAAGATCGCCTCCGGCTACTGGCACGTGGCGGACAGCCAGTCGGGCTACACGGCCATCACGGCGGAGGCCCTCAAGGTCCTCCAGCTGGACCGCCTGTACAAGCGCTACGGCTTCCCGAACCACCTCCTCGTCGAGCTGAACAACTACGACTTCCGCGTGAGGGACGTGCCGATCCGGCCCGTGTACAACATCGGCGAGGTGTCGGGGATCAGGCTCCCGCGGGTGATCCCGACCCTGGCCTGGCTCCTGGTGAAGTGCTACTTCTGGCGCATGAAGGAGAAGTACATCATCCGCGACTTCCATCCCCTGATCTTCTTCCTCGTCATGGGCCTGTTGCTGACCGGCGGCGGCCTCCTGCTCGGGGGCTACATCGTGTTCCTGCGGCTCCACAGCGGACAGCTCTCGCCCAACGCGGCGATCTTCGACGTCTTCTGCCTGATCATGGGGATGCAGATGCTCTGCTTCGCCATGTGGATGGACATGGAGCACAACAAGGGGCTCAAGTAGGTGGCCGCGGGCCCGATCAAGGTCGGCCTCGTGGGCTGCGGCTACTGGGGAAAGAACCTCGCCCGCAACCTCCACCAGATGGGGAGCCTGGCCTGGGTCTGCGACTCGAGCCCGAAGGTCGTCGAGGGGGTCCGCGCCTCGTACAAGGGCGTCCGGGCGACCCGCACCCTGGACAGCGTGCTCCCGGAGCGCACCGTCAAAGCCGTGGCCATCGCGGCCCCGGCGGAGCGGCATTACGCGCTGGTCCGGAAGTGCCTGCTCGCGGGCAAGGACGTCTTCGTGGAGAAGCCGCTGGCCTTGCGGGTTCCCGAGGCCGAGGAGCTGGTGGGCCTGGCCGCGAAGAAGGGGCGCCTGCTGATGGTGGGTCACATCCTCGAGTACCACCCGGCGATCCGCAAGCTGAAGGACTTCGTGGACTCGGGGGAGCTGGGGGAGATCCACCACATCTACTCGAACCGCTTGAACCTGGGGAAGGTGCGCGCCGAGGAGAACATCCTGTGGAGCTTCGCGCCCCACGACATCGCCGTGATCCTGCTCCTCACCGGGGCCATGCCCGAGTGGGTCACCACCAGCGGCCAGCACTACCTCCGGCACGACGTGGCCGACGTCACGATGAGCTGGCTCGCGTTCCCCGGGAAGGCCCGGGCCCACATCTTCGTGAGCTGGCTGCACCCGTTCAAGGAGCAGAAGCTGGTGGTGGTGGGGAGCCGCAAGATGGCGGTGTTCGACGACGTGGCGAAGGAGGGGAAGCTCCGCATCTACGACAAGGGGATCGAGTGGCGCGACGGCCAGCCGGTCATCCGCCAGACCGCCGAATCCACGCTGTTCTTTCCGGAGATGGAGCCGTTGCGGGAGGAGCTGCTGCATTTCGTCGACTGCGTGCGCACCCGGAAGACGCCCCGCACGGACGGCGTGAACGGCCTGCGGGTGCTGCGGGTCCTGGACGCCTGCCAGCGCTCCATCGAGGCGGGCAGCCAGCCGATATGGCTCTGAGGGTGCGAATCGGCCTGATCGCCTTCGGCCACGGGCTCGGCCGGACCGGCGGGCTCCAGGTGTACGCCCGCGACCTCGCCGACGCCCTCCGGCGTCACGCCCCGGAGGCTCATCGCTTCACGCTGCTGGTGCACCCCGAGGCCGAGGTCCCCGCGCTCCCGCCGGGAGACCGCGCCTCGGCGGTGCGGCTGCGGTGGCCGGGCGGCCGTCCCGCGAACCTCCCTCGACACGACTCGTTGGTCTGAGGCGAAAGCCTTGTTTAGCGATAGCATTGCGGCAATGACATCCAAGGTTGCGGCGGCTTGATGGGGTTCACGACCTGATGGCCAAGTTCACCATCGTAACGGCGTGCAGGAATGCCGCCCGATACATCGAGGAGACTGTCAACTCGGTTCTGTCCCAGTCGGTCTTCCTGTCCAGCCAATGCGAGCTCGAGTACCTGGTCTGCGACGGGGCATCCGAGGACGGTACGCTGGACCTGCTTCGGCCCTACGAGCACCAGGGGGTAACGTTGATATCCGAACCCGACACTGGGTTCTACGCGGCTTTGTCCAAGGGTCTGCAGCGAGCGACCGGGGATTACGTGGCATACCTGAATGCCGGCGACTTCTACCATCCGGCAGCGCTGGACATTGCCGCCGAATGTTTCGATTTGCCGGGAGTGGATTGGCTGACCGGTTACACCGTGATCTACAACGACCGGTCGCAGCTCACGCGCTGCTCGCTGCCGTTCCGCTATCGCAGGACGCTGTTCGAATTTGCTGCCTATGGCACCTTGATGCCGTTCGTGCAGCAGGAGTCGACTGTCTGGCGTCGCTCGCTCCATGCCGCCGTCGACTTTGGATTTCTGGAGAATCTGCGCTTCGCCGGGGACGCCTATCTCTGGAAATGCTTCGCCTCGCTGTCGGAGCTTTGCGTCGTACGCGGATACATCGGCGGATTCCGCGTTCACCGCGGTCAGATATCGGAGCGCCGGGGCGAATACTTGCGGGAGCTCAAGTCTTTTTCGCGCCCGCCATCGCCCATCGAGCGCATGCAATGCCTTGCCGAACGCTTTTTCTGGTTCATGCCGGAACGCATCAAGTCCCTCGCGCATCGCTCCACGATCATCCTCTACGATCACGCCGCTCAGGCGTGGCGGCGCGTGCCGTACACAGGAGCCTATCGATACCGTTGATCGGAAAACTCCGGCCGGCTGTCCCTGACGCCGCACCTGGGGCTCCGGCTGACGTGAAGCCCGCCGGGGGCGCGCCGCCCAGGGTCTCGGTGATCCTGCCCACCTGCGGCCGCCAGGTCCCGGTCATGGACTGCCTGCGCAGCATCCTCGCGGGGGACTTCGGGGACTTCGAGGTGCTGGTCGTGGACCAGGATCCCGCCCGGACGCTGCCGGGGCCCTGGCCGTCGCATTCCCGGGTCAGTAGCGCATCCGCTACTTCTGGGTCGACCTCATGGCCCTCGACCGGACGAGGAACGAGGGACTGGACCACGCCCGGGGCGAGATCCTGGTCTTCGCCGACGACGACATCGAGGTGGACCGCGGCTGGCTCCGCGCCTACGTCGAGGCCTTCGCCTCCTCTCCCACGCCGGGGGCGGTGGCCGGACGGCTGGACCCTCGATGGCTCGAGGGGCGGCCGGCATGGCTGCCCGACGCGCGGGAGTACCTGCTGGGCATCTACAACCGTTTGCCCGACGGCGCCCTGTCCATCCTCCCCGGAGAGCAGCTCCCGATCGGCGCGAACTTCGCCGCGCTCCGCAGCGTGGCCGACGCCGCGGGCCGCTTCGACGAGGCCATGGACTTCAGCTACGCACGCCGGGCCAGCATGATCAGTGGCGGCGACAGCCTGTTCTGCCTGCGGATCAAGCGGGCCGGCCATCCCCTGGTGTACCAGCCGGCGGCCCGCGCATGGCACAAGATCTCGCGGCGCAAGCTGACGCGGCGCTGGTTCGTGCGGCGGATGTTCTGGGACGGCTTCACCTCGGTGAGCATGCTCCACCGTGCGGGCTCGGCCACGCGCTCCGAGGCCGCCCCTTCCCGAAGGAAGGACCGCGGCTCGGTCCTCCGATGGGCGCGGCGGATCCTCTTCGACCCCGCCCGTGGGGGCCCCTCCGCCCCGGCCGGCCGCCGACTGATGCAGGCCGCGGGGGAGTGCGCCAACAGCCTCGGCGTGATCTGGGCGTCCCTCAGGCTGCGCCTCACGGGGACGCTGCCTTGAAACGCGTCACGGGCGGAAGTAGCCTGCCCGCGTTCCGGAGGAGCCATGAGCGACAAGCCCTACTTCGTCCACGAGAGCAGCTACGTGGACGAGCCCTGCGCGATCGGCGAGGGAACGAAGATCTGGCACTTCTCCCACGTCATGAAGGACAGCGTGATCGGCAGGCGCTGCAACATCGGCCAGAACGTGGTCGTCTCGCCGGGCGTGCGGATGGGGGACAACTGCAAGGTCCAGAACAACGTGAGCCTGTACACCGGCGTGATCCTCGAGGAGCACGTGTTCTGCGGGCCCTCGATGGTCTTCACCAACGTGGTGAACCCCCGGAGCGAGGTGATCCGGAAGGACGAGTACAAGACCACCCTCGTCAAGCGCGGCGCCTCCATCGGGGCCAACGCCACCGTGGTGTGTGGCATCACCATCGGCTCCTACGCCTTCGTGGGGGCGGGGGCGGTGGTGACGCGGGACGTGGCCGACTTCGCCCTGGTGGTGGGGAATCCCGCCCGGCGGGCGGGCTGGATGTGCCGCTGCGGGATCAAGCTCCGCGTGGACGGCGCGGTGGTCCGCTGCGCCGCCTGCGGCACGGCGTACAAGAACCACGGCGGCGCCCTGTCCCTCGCTTGAGCCTTCAGGGCAGTCCGAGGCGGCGTCTCAGGGGGACCCACAGCAGGGCGTGCCACAGGAGGGCGGCGAAGCTCGTGTCGTTCTTGCGGCAGACCTTGCGCCATTCACGGAGCTTGGTGGAAAAGCCCACGGTCCGGGTCTTGGAGCCCGCGTGCAGCCGGAACTCCGAGAGCACGCGGTCGAAGTGGGCGAAGACCTTGCCGGCCTGCGCGAGCCGCACGAACCAATCCCAGTCTCCGGGATACTGGAGCGTCGCGTCGGGGTAGAGGCCTTCGCTGATGGCGCGCCGTCGCAGGAACGTGGAGTGGGGCGGGATGAAGTTGCAGCGCAGCAGCGCCTGCCTGTCGAAGGGCCGCACCCGCCACGGCCTCTTCCCCAGGACCCGCCCATCCTCCCCGATGTACCGGAAGTCCCCGTAGACCACGTCGACGTCGGGGTGCTCCCGGAAGTAGGCCACGACCGCCGACACGGCGTCCGGCACCAGGTAGCGGTCGTCGGCGTTCTGGTAGGCCACGATCTCTCCTCGCCCCCGCCGCAGCCCCCGGTCGATGGCGTCGTACATGCCGCCGTCGGGCTCGCTCGTCCAGAGGATGCCTTCGGCTCGCCGCAGCAGGTCCACGGTGCCGTCGGTGGAGCCGCCGTCCACGACGATGTGCTCGATCCGCGGGTGGTCCTGGTCGCGCACGCTCGCCAGGTTGTCGCCGATGAAGCGTGCGCCGTTGAGGACCGGGGTGACGATGGTGACGAGGGGGACCTCGCTCATGGGGCGCCACCGGCTCGGGGAGCGTACCCCCATCCTCGCCAGCTCGCCTCGGGATTGCGGGGCGTCCCGAGGGCCGTCACGTCCACGTCCAGGAGACCGGCCTCCTCCAGCATGGCTCGCACCGCGCCCCTGCCGTACCCGTGCTCGATGGGGGTCGCGAACATGTCGAAGAGGTCCGTTCGGAGCTCGCTCATGGGCAGGTCACGGTAGGTGTGGAAGGGGATCCGGTCCGAGAGCCGCCGGGTCGGGGGCAGAAGCGCCAGCAGCCGCTTCGGCCAGACGAAGGCCAGGGAGACCGCCACGGCCAGAAGGGCTGAGAGCAGGGAAAGGGCCGGCCGCGGCAACCGCCGGGTGAGCCGGCGACACAGGGGATAGAGGCCGGGGCGGTCGTCGCCGCGGTGGATCCCGTAGAGCCAGACGAAGAGCAATCCGCCCGGACGGACGAGCGGACGCAGCGCGCGGATCCCCTCGGCGGCGCCCCGGGTCAGGTGGTGGAGCACGCCGATACTGTAGACGGTCTCGAAGACCCCGGGCTTGAACGGCGGATTCAGGACGTCTCCTTGAACCAGGTGGCAGTCGCCGGCGGCTCCCACGTATGAGGCCGCCGCATCCACGGCCTCGGACAGGTCGAGGCCCACGATGGTCCCGCCCCCCTCGGCAACTTCGGCCAGCCAGCGGCCGTACCCGCAGCCCGCGTCGAGCACCACGCCGCGTCCAAGCTCGCCGGGGGCGAAGCCGCCGAAGAACTCCTGGCAGCGGCGCCGCCACTCGGGGATGCGGCGGGCGTAGCTCTGCCACTGGTAACCGAAGCTCGCGGCGGTGTCGCGCGCCACGGCATCCGCCGGCCTGGGCCCGAAGCGCGGGATGCCACGACGGACCGCGAACGACGCCGCGCAACCCGTGCATCGCAGCGTCCCGCTGCGCAGGGCGTCGGCGCCCGCCTCGGTCGCCTCGAGGATCTCGAGGGACCCACGGCACCCCGGACAGGCCAGGAGAGCCATCAGGGCCGGCCGCAGACCGGGATAGGCGGCGTGTTCCATGCGAGTCCGGCGACGATGCTAGAGTAGCCGTCCCGCCTGGAGCAAGGAGGAGCGTCATCGCCAAGGTCCAAGCCCGCCGCATCCAGATCTGCAACGGCCTGGGAGCGGGCAACATCGGCGACGACCTGATGGCCTTCGCCTTCTGGGACAGCCTCCCGCCCGAGGTCATCCTCGACGTCGAGGTCTTTCCCAACGTGGACCGGCTGCGGGAGCCCTACCCCTCCCGGTTCCGCTACCAGACGATCGACTGGACGGGCGCCCCGCTCCCGTGTCCGGACGCGCCGGGGCTGCTGGTGGGAGACACGCCGGTGACCGACGTCCTGGGTGGCTGGCCCCTCGCGTTCCTCTCGCCTCGCCTGCAGCGCTTTCATCAGGCGGGGCAGCCGGTGGACGCCCTGGGCGTAGGCGTGGAGCCCCTCCGCTCCGCGGAAGCCCGCGCCCTCTTCGCCGCCCACTACTCGCCCATCCGCTCGTGGAGCGTGCGCTCCGCCGCGTGCCGCGAGGAGCTGCTGCGGCTGGGCGTTCCGCAAGCGAGGATCCAGGTTGGCGCCGACTGGGGGTGGCTCTACCGGCCGCGCCGCGACCTCCGCGATTGGGGCGCCGCAACCTGGCGTGGCCTCGGGATCGACCCGGGAGCCCCGCTCCTCGTGGCCAACGTGGTGAACGAGATCTGGCTCGCGCGGGCGGACCTCCGGGCGTCGGTGGCCTCCGCCCTCGATCAGCTCTCGAGGCGTCACGGCTTGCAGGTGGCCTTCCTGTGCCACGAGATGCGGGAGGGCGAGTTCTACGACCGGGCGGCGGCCGAGGCCACGCGGGCCCTCATGGCCCGCCCCGCCCCCGTCGTCCCCAACCTCTACTATTCACCGGACGAGGTGCTGGGGCTCCTCGGCCACGCCGACGTCACGCTCTGTGGCCGGTACCACTTCGGGATCGCCAGCGTCCTGGCGGGGTCCCTGCCCGCTCTCGTGGTGCGATCGGCCAAGATGCAGCAGCTCGTGGACGATCTGGGGATCCCGTCCTGTGGCGCCCTGGACTCCCTCTCGGCCGAGGCGATCTCCGGCCGCGTGGCCGCCCTGCTGGAGTCGGCGGAGGCGCTGCGCGGCGGGCTGGCCGAGGCCCGGAGCCGTCTGTCCGCCCGCGCGTCTCTCAACCTGTCTCAGGCAGGATCGTGGTAGCTCCATCCGGCCATGGCGACCCCTGATACGTGACCGTCCAACCGGGACATTGAGATGGAGGCCGTTTTTTGGTAGCGTCATCATTGGAAGACAAGGAGGGCTCGTTGACCCGTCTCATTCCCATCGTCATTCTTTCCGCCGCGGGGCTGGTGCTCGCCCCGCGAGCCGAACCCGGCGACTCGAAGCCGAAGCCCGCTCCCCAGCCGTCGGCGGCGCCGGCCAGGCCCGCGCCCTCGCCGGCCGAGCAGGAGAAGGCCGTCCGGGAGCGCGCCAGCGCGTACTGGGGCCAGCGAGCAGCGACGAACCTGCACGCCTGCTATCCGTTCTACGAGGCCTCGTTCCGGAGCAAGTACACGGCTGACCAGTTCGCGGTGGAGTTCCGGCGCCTGAACCGCTTCGCGCCCGAGTTCCTGGGCATCGATGGGGTCACGATCGACCCCTCGGGAGCCAAGGCCACGGTCAAGGTGAAGCTCCGGACCCACCCGGACGTGCTCCAGGGCCAGGAGCTGGTAAGCTCGGTAGAGGACATCTGGCTGCTGGAGAGCGGGGTCTGGAACAAG
>Ga0210377_10002828_pt1 | contig 15017 bp, 13 predicted proteins | sample PLM4_65_b1redo_FD_155480 | JGI IMG/M metagenome (GOLD analysis project Ga0210377, IMG submission 155480) | Groundwater sediment microbial communities from an aquifer in East River, Colorado, USA - PLM4_65_b1 redo | ecosystem: Environmental > Terrestrial > Soil > Riparian zone | place: USA: East...
GGCCCGGGCGACCCCCGAGTCCACCCCGCGCTGCAGCCCGGCCAACCGGTCGTCGAGCGCCGTCAGCTCCTGGATGCTGCGGCGCGCCGAGGTCACGGCATCCCGCGCGCCGCCGATCCCGAGGGTACGGAGGTTCTGGCCCTGGAGGCGCCGCGCCAGCGCTTCCGCCGAATCGACCGCGGGCCGCGGATCCAGCTGCTGCACCCGCTCGATCCACCCGGCCCGCGCGGAATCCGCGGAGGTCACCAGCGCGCGGGCGGCGCGCAGACTGGCCAGGCTATCCGGCGTGATCCCCTCGACGTTGACGACCTGGCCCAGCCCCTCGAGCGACAACGACGGCACCGGGAGCCGCTCCTGCCACGCGCGGACCGCGCTCCGCGTCTCGGCCGCCGTTTCGCTGGGACGGTCGACCGCACCGGACTCCCGGCGCGCCGTCCCGAAGCGCATGCCGCGCACCGCCACCGTGTCGATGATGACCTTCTTCTCGAGCAGCGGCGCCACCCGGAGGTTCAGCGCGATCTCGTCGGCCTCGAACAGGTTGGTGAGCGGCTTGTCCGGGTTGGTGACGGCGAGCCCGCGCAGCATCACCACGCCGTCGGCCAGGCGGATGTCGGCGTGCCGCACGTCCACCCGCGCGCCCACCAGCGCCGTGCCCGACCGCTCCACCGAGCGCTCGACCAGCCGGTCGGCGAACAGCCAGTACAGCAGGCCCACCAGGACGAAGGTCAGGGCCAGCGGGACCACGCCTTTCCACCGGAAGATCCGGAGCTTCCCGGGGCGGTCGGGGGCGGTCACGGGCGGAACAGGGTGTACATGTTGTAGACCTTCGACGCCTTGACCACCTGGAACACCCGGGTCCGCTGGAGACGGGCGTAGATCGTCGCGCGGTATTTCGCCACCAGCCAGCGAAACAGGAAGAACAGGGGGACCAGCGCCAGGAGCCAGACGATGAAGCTGCCCAGCACCACGGTGTTGTTGAAGTTGCTCAGCGCCACAACCGGGGTGTTGTAGGCCCAGGTCCAGAGTGGCACCAGCGCCGGGATGCCCACGAGCAGCGTTCGTCCCACCGCGTCGAACAGGGGGTCGAGCGCGAACCCCACCGGCACGAACGCCGCCCAGCCCAGCAGCACGCCCGGGAACGACACGTTGAGGACGATGGCGAGTCCGAACAGCAGCAGGTTGTGCGGATTCATGAGCGGGGTCAGGCCGAACACCGCGCCGAGCGCGATCCCGGCCGCAACCTGCCCCGGTGTGCCCTCGGAGTTCAGGGCCTTGACCAGCGACTGGAGGAACTTGATGAACAGCATGATTCAAGATCTCTCGGTGGTCGGCTGGATGCTAGAGTCGTGAAACGTGAAACGGGAAACGTGAAACGAACCCTCGCCGTCCTGTCGTTTCACGTTTCACGTTTCACGTTTCACGCTATCTTGTTCCGGATGCCGCACTCCCTCGACCCGATCCTCCGCCCGAAGTCCATCGCCGTGATCGGCGCCTCGCGCCAGGCCAACACCATCGGCTGGCAGATTCTCGACAACCTGCTGCGCTACGACTTCCAGGGGCCGGTCTTCCCGGTGAATCCCAATGCCGCGGCTATCCACTCGATCCCGGCGTACCCGTCGGTGGGAGCCATCGGTCGACCGGTGGATCTGGCGGTGATCGCCGTGCCCAAGGAGCACGTGGTCGAGGTGGCGCGGGAGTGCGCCGACGCGGAGGTGAAAGGGCTGGTGGTGATCTCCGCCGGCTTCAAGGAGGTGGGAGGCGCCGGGGTCGAGCGGGAGCGGGCGTTGCTCGAGGTGGTGCGGCGGGCCGGCATCCGCATGGTGGGGCCCAACTGCATGGGCGTGATCAACACGGCCCCCGACGTGCGCATGAACGCCACCTTCGCTCCTTCCATGCCGCCGCCCGGATCGGTCGCGTTCATGAGCCAGTCCGGGGCGATGGGCCTCTCGGTGCTGGACTACGCCCACAGTCTGGGGATCGGCGTGTCGTCCTTCGTGTCGGCCGGGAACAAGGCCGACGTGAGCGGCAACGACTGCCTGGAGTTCTGGGAGCACGATGCCCAGACCTCGATGGTCTTGATGTACCTCGAGAGCTTCGGCAACCCCGGCCGGTTCGTGGAGCTGGCCCGCCGGATCACGCGCACCAAGCCGATCTTCGTGGTGAAATCCGGCCGGACGGGCGCGGGGCGGCGGGCGGCGGCGTCGCACACCGGGGCCCTGGCGGGCACCGACCTCGCGACCGACGCGATCGTCACGCAGGCGGGCGCCATCCGCGCCCAGACGGTCGAGGAGCTGTTCGACCACGCGATGGCGTTCTCCAACCAGCCGCTCCCGGCCGGCAACCGCGTGGCCATCGTGACCAACGCGGGCGGACCCGGGATCATCATCGCCGACGCGTGCGAAGCCCAGGGGCTCGACGTCACCGGGCTCGCGCCCGAAACCGAGGCCGAGCTGCGCGCCCGGCTGCCGGAAGAGGCCAGCGTCCACAACCCGGTGGACATGATCGCCAGCGCCCGCCCCGGGAGCTACGAGTTCGCGCTGGACGCCGTGCTCCGGGACCGGGGCGTGGACGCCGCGATCGCCGCCTTCGTGCCGCCGCTCGGCGTACAGACCAAGGACGTGGCCGAGGCCATCGTGCGGGTGAACGCGCGCCACCCGGAGAAGCCGCTGCTCGCCGTCCTGATGGGACGGGAGGGGCTGCCGGCGGGCCTGGAGGAGCTGCACGACGCCAACGTGCCGGCGTACATCTTCCCGGAGTCGGCGGCCCGCGCGCTGGGCGCGATGTGGCGCCATCGCCAGTCCCTGCTGGAGGGCGGGGGCGAGCGCCGGGAGTTCCCGGCCGATGACCGCGCCGTGGCCGCCATCCTGGATAGCGCCGCCCGGAGCGGCGGGAAGGTGAGCGAGGCCGACGCGCTCCGCATTCTCGAGGCCTACGGGATTCCGGTCACGCCCTGGCGTTTCGTGGCCGCAGGTCGCACAGACGCCGCCGATACCGCCGCCGCGGCCCGTGAGCTGGGGTTCCCGGTCGCGCTCAAGATCGTGAGCCCGGACATCATCCACAAAAGCGACGTGGGCGGAGTGGCACTGGGGCTCGGGGACGAAGCAGCGGTCCGGACCGCGGCGGCAACGATGGTTGCGTTGCTGTCGGCGGACCGCCCGTCCGCCGGCTACCTGATCCAGCGGATGGCGCCTGCCGGCCGCGAAACCATCGTTGGTCTCACCCGCATGCCCGGCGTCGGGGCGATGGTCATGTTCGGGCTGGGGGGCGTGTACGTCGAGGTGCTGCGCGACGTCCAGCTCCGCCTGGCTCCTCTACTCGACCGGGATGCCCGACGCATGATCCGCGACGTTCGGATGTTCCCGCTGCTCGAGGGCGTGCGGGGCGAGCCGCGGCGCGACATCGAGGCGCTCGAAGACGTGCTGCTCCGGGTCTCTCAGCTGGCCCAACGGCATCCACGCATCGCGGAGATGGACATCAACCCGCTCTTCGCCCTGGAGCGTGGCGTGGTGGCGGTGGACGCCCGCGTGCAGGTGGAGGCGCCATGAAAGCGTTCGTGACCGGCGGCACGGGCTTCATCGGGCGGCCGCTGGTGCGGGCCCTGCTCGAGCGCGGGGTCGAGGCGGTCGTCGTCTCGCGGGGCACCGGCGATCCCTGGAAAGACCCCCGCGTCCGGGTGGTGCGGGGCGACCCCACCCGGCCCGGGCCGTGGCAGGCGGCGGTCGCCGGCTGCGACGTCGCGTTCAACCTCGCCGGCGCTCCGGTGATCGACCCGCCCCATCGCTGGAACGACCGGCGCAAAGCCGAGATTCGCGAGAGCCGCGTGGCCACGACGGAGCTGGTGGTGGAGGCCATGCGCGTGGCCACGCCGCGGCCGGCCGCGCTGATCAGCCAGTCGGGCAAGGACTACTACGGCTCGCGGGGCGACGCGCCGCTCGACGAAACGGCGCCGCCGGGCAGCGATTTCCTGGCGGGGGTCTGCATCGCGTGGGAGGACGCCGCGCGCCAGGCGCAGGACATCGCCCGCGTCACCGTGCTTCGCACCGGCATCGTCCTGGGGCGCGACGGGGGCGCACTCCAGCCCCTGCTCACCCCCTTCAAGCTCGGCGTGGGCGGCCCCTGGGGGTCGGGAACCCAGTGGTGGTCCTGGATCCACCTGGCCGACATGGTCGGTCTCATGTTGTTCGTGTGGGAGCGCCAGATGACGGGCCCGGTGAATGTGGCGGCTCCGGGGGCCGTCACCGTGCAGGAGTTCGCCCGGGAGCTGGGCCATGCGTTGCACCGGCCGGCGTTTGCCCGCATTCCCGAGGTGGCCTTGCGATTGGCCCTGGGGGAGGCGGCGGACGTGCTCCTCACCTCCCAGCGCGTGATTCCAGCCCGGGCGCGCGACGCGGGATACGTGTTCCGGTTCCCCGCGCTCCCGGCGGCCCTGGCCGACGCGGTCGCCTAGGCCCGGCGCCCGGTTCGGACCCCGGTCAGGGAGCGGCCACCTGGCGGCGATCCTCGCCGCTCCGCCGCACCCGCCAGCGCCGCTCGGCGTTGCGGCGATCCTGGCCCACGCGCCGTTCGATCTTCAGCAGCGCCACCCCGTGACGCCGCTGGCGCGCCCGTCGCTCCGCGCTCGCGCGGCGGTCCGCCGGCGCGCGGCGGTCCGCTCCCTGACGGCGCTCGTGGACGCTCAGGCCTACCTCGAACCCGTCGGGCATCTCGGCCTCCAGCGGAGGGGCTCCCCGCCAATTGGCATCTCGATCGTGCCGGGCGCAACCCCCACGGCGCTCCCGCCGTCGCGCCCGGCCGTTACATTACCGCGGCGCGCGCGGCGCGCTCGACGACATGGCCGATTCCTTCTCCGAAGGCGTGGTGTGCGAGTACACCCCCGGACGACTCGTGGTGGGGGTCGGCCCGTTCGACCGCCGCGCCGCGCGGTTGCCCGACCGCCCGGCCTGCTACGCCCCCGATTTCTTCCTCGATGACCCGGCGCCGTGGCTCCACCCCGCGGAATGGCGCGAGGTCTCCCGCGACGAGCTGCGGGCGGATCTACCTGCCGCGCCCGCCGAGACCGCGGTGCGGTGGAGCCCGCCCAGCCGCGACGCCTATGCCCGGATCTACGCCGACCTCGTCGCCGCGATCGCGCGCGGACCGCTGACCAAGGCCGTGCCGGTGGTACTCGAGCGGGGGCGAATGGCCGGCGCCGGCCCGGTCGCGCCGGCCCTCCTCGCCACGCTGCTCGACGCGCCCGACGCAAGTCTCCTGTACGCCGTCTGGAGCGGCAGCGAGGGGATGATCGGCGCGAGCCCGGAAATCCTGTTCCGGCGGCTGGAGAACGGGCGGGTCGAGACCGCGGCGGTGGCGGGGACGTATCCGGCCGAGCGGGGCGCGCGGCTGGCCGCCGATCCCAAGGAGGCGGCCGAGCACCAGAGCGTGGTGGACGACATCGCGGGGGCGCTGGCGCCACTGGGCGCGGTGGAGACCGGTCCGCGCGAGCTGCTGTGCCTGCCCCTGCTCACCCACCTCAAGACCGATCTCTTCCTGACGCCGCACCGCCCCGTCGGATTCGCCGCCCTGGTGCGCGCGCTCCATCCCACCGCCGCCCTGGGCATCGCCCCGCGCGACGCGGACCCGGGGCTCCTGCGCCGGCTGGACGCGGGGGTCGGGCGCGGCCGCCTCGGCGCGCCCTTCGGCGTGGAATGGCCCGACGGTCGCGCCGCGTGCCTGGTGGCGATCCGCAACGTCCAGTGGCGCGGCCCGGAGGTGATCCTGGGCGCGGGCGGCGGCGTGATCGCGCAGAGCCGGCTCGACGCGGAATGGGAGGAGCTCGCGCTCAAGCGCGAGGCCGTGAAGCGGATGCTCGGATTGTGAACGTCGCCCGCGCCGCGCGGGTGACGGAGGCGCTGGCCGCCGCCGGCGTCGCCGAGTATTGCGTCTGCCCCGGCGGCCGGAACTCTCCGCTGGTGGTGGTGCTGGACGGGGCGCGGGGGATCCAGCGCCACTACGGGTTCGAGGAGCGCTCGACCGCGTTCTTCGCCCTGGGACGCGCCCGGGCCACCGGCCGGCCGGTCGCCGTGGTGACGACGTCCGGCACCGCGGCTGCCGAGCTGCTGCCCGCCGCCGTGGAAGCCCACTACGAAGCCATTCCGCTCGTGCTGGTGACCGCCGACCGCCCGCCCGCCTACCGCCAGACCGGCGCGCCGCAAACGATCGAGCAGGTCGGGCTGTTCGGCGAGTACGCGCCGACGGTGTACGACGGGTACGACGGGCGCGGCGGACCCGATCTCTCACGGTGGGACGGGAGCCATCCCGTCCACCTCAACGTGTGCTTCGACGAGCCGCTGGTGGACGGTCCAGTGCCAGCGCTCGAGCTCCTCCCCGCGGCTCCACACCGGCCGGCCGTGCGGCCCGACCCGGCGGCGGTCGACGCGCTGCTCCGCGCGGCCCGCCGTCCCCTGGTGCTCGTGGGGGCCCTGGACCCGGACGATCGGGCCGGCGTGCGCGACTTCCTCCGCGCGCTCGCCGCGCCGGTCTACGCCGAGGCCACGTCGGGGCTGCGGGAGGATCCGGCCCTGGCCTCGCTGCGTTTCGCTTCGGGCGAGCGGGTCCTTTCGGCCATCGAGCCCGACGCCGTGCTCCGGATCGGCGGGGTGCCTACGGTCAGATTTTGGCGCGACCTCGAAACCCGGCTCCGCGACGTTCCCGTGTGCGTGGTGTCGCGCGCGCCGTTCCCGGGGCTGACCCGGGCGAGGGTCGTCCGGGGCCAGCCGGGGTCCGTGCTTTCGGCGGTCACGGCGGTCACGGCGGGCGCGACGGGCGCGACGGGCGCGAGCGAATGGTTGAAACGCGATCGCACCCGGGCCGAGCGCCTGCGGGCGTTGCTCGCGGCCGAGCCCCAGTCCGAGCCCGGCATGATCGCCGCGCTGTCGGGGCTGGTACCACCCCAGGCCCTCGTCTATCTCGGCAACAGCCTGCCGGTGCGCGAGTGGGACCTGGCCGCCGCGCGGGAGCCCCGCGGGTGGGACGTGGTGGCGAGTCGCGGGGCGAACGGCATCGACGGCCAGCTCTCGACCTTCCTGGGCCACTGCCGGCCCGGTCGAGAGCACTGGGCCATCGTAGGCGACCTCACGGCGCTCTACGACCTGGCCGCCCCGTGGATGCTCCGCGGTCTGGACGCCGGGCCGGTGCGGATGGTGATCGTCAACAACGGCGGTGGCCAGATCTTCGCGCGGCTCTCGCCCCACGCCGTGCTCCGGAACGAGCACACCCTCGCCTTCGGCGAGTGGGCCCGGATGTGGGGCCTTCCCTACCAGCGCTGGACCACCGTGCCCGAGTCCGCGCCGGGCGACCCCCGCGGCGTGATCGAGCTGGTCCCGGACCGCGACGCGACGCGGCGCTTCTGGGACGCGCACGACGCGCTCCACGGCGCGGCGTGATCTGGTGCCTGCACGGGTTTCTGGGCCGCGGCGCCGACTGGGAGCCGCTCCGGGCCGCGTGCGCGGCGGCCGGGCTCCCGCCGGTCGAGGCGCCGGACCTGTTCGCGCGCGAGCCCTTCGGGCCGCGGGCCGGATCCCTCGCCGCCTGGGGGGCGTGGTTCGCGGCGCACGTGGCCGAGCGCGATCCCGAGCCGGTGATCGTGGGCTATTCGCTGGGCGGCCGCCTGGCGCTCCACGCGCTCCTCGCCCCGGCGGCGGCCTGGCACGCCGCCGTCATCGTCTCGGCCCATCCGGGGCTCGACGCCGACGAGGCGCGCGCCCGACGACTGGCGGACGATGAGCACTGGGCCCGGCGGTTCGCGCGCGACGGATGGGAGTCCCTGCTGGCTGACTGGAACGCCCAGCCGGTGTTCGGCCCGCAGCCGCCCCTCTCCGACCGCTCCGAGGAGGCCTACGACCGACCCGCGCTGGCCGCGGCGCTCCGGCACTGGTCGGTGGGGTCGCAGGAGCCCCTGATCGAGCGCCTGGCCGCCGTGCGGCGCCGCGTGTTGTGGATCGCGGGACAGCACGACGCCACGTTCGTGGCGCTGGGCGCGGCGGCGGTCCGCGCGCTGCCCCGCGGGGAACTGCGGGTGGCGCCGGGCGCCGGACACCGCGTGCCGTGGGAGAACGGGGCGTGGTTCGAGGAGACGGTGTGTGGCTGGTTGGACCAATAGAATGCCCAATGTCCAACGTCCAACGTCCAAGTTGCGCGACGCACTCACTTGGACATTGGACATTGGACATTGGACATTCATATTCCCCGCCATGACGAACCCCACCTGGACTCCAATCCGACAATTCACCGACATCCGGTACGAGCGCACCCCGGACGGCATCGCCAAGATCACCATCAATCGCCCCGAGGTGCGTAACGCCTTTCGTCCGCTGACCGTGCGCGAGATGCAGGATGCGTTCGCGCTGGCGCGCGATGACGCGTCTATCGGCGTCGTGATTCTCACCGGCGAGGGCCCCGACGCGTTCTGCTCGGGCGGCGACCAGCGGATCCGGGGCGAGGCGGGGTACGTGGACCAGGAGAGCGGCGGCACGATGCGCCTGAACGTGCTCGATCTCCAGAAGCAGATCCGGGCGCTGCCCAAGCCGGTGGTGGCCATGGTCGCCGGGTACGCCATCGGCGGCGGGCACGTGTTGCACGTGGTGTGCGATCTCACCATCGCGGCCGACAACGCGCGGTTCGGCCAGACCGGCCCCAAGGTGGGCTCGTTCGACGGCGGCCTGGGCGCGAGCTACCTGGCCCGCATCGTGGGACAGAAGAAGGCGCGCGAGATCTGGTACCTCTGCCGCCAGTACGATGCCGGGGAGGCGCTGGCGATGGGGTTGGTCAACGCCGTGGTCCCGCTGGCCCGGCTCGAGGAGGAAACCCTGCAGTGGTGCCGGGAGATGCTGCGCCATTCGCCGCTCGCGCTGCGGGTTCTCAAGGCGGCCCTGAACGCCGACTGCGACGGCCAGCTCGGTTTGCTCGAGCTCGCGGGGAACGCCACCCTGCTCTACTACATGAGCGACGAGGCCCAGGAGGGCCGGAACGCGTTCAACGAGAAGCGCCCGCCCGACTTCACCAGGTTCCCCCGCTACCCGTGAGTGCGTCGCGCGCCGGGGCGCTCCTGCTGGCCGCGCGGCCCAGGACGCTCAGCGCAGCGTTCGTCCCGGTGCTGGTGGGCACGGCGCTCGCCGCGGCTCTGGGACACCCCGTGCTGTGGGGACGCTCGGCCCTGGCCCTGGTCGGCGCCGGCGCCATCCAGATCGGCACCAACCTGTTCAACGATCTGCTCGATTTCCGTCGGGGCGCCGACACGCGGCATCGGGTGGGACCCGTGCGCGTCACCCAGGCGGGCCTGCTGTCGCCCGGCGCCGTGCGCGCCGCCGCCCTCGCGAGCTTCGCGGTGGCGTTCGCCGCCGGCGTGCCGCTCGTCGTCGCGGGCGGAATCCCCATCCTGGTGCTCGGCCTGCTGTCGCTCATTTTCGGCTACGCCTACACCGGCGGTCCCTACCCGCTGGCGTACAACGGCTTGGGTGAGCCGTTCGTTCTGCTCTTTTTCGGCCTGGGCGCCGTGGGCGGCACGTTCTTCCTCCACGCCGGCCGGCTCGAGCCCGAGGTGGCGCTCGCCGGGGTGCAGGTCGGCCTGCTGGCCTGCGCCCTCCTCGCGGTCAACAACCTGCGGGACGTCGCCGAAGACGCTCGGGCCGACAAGCGCACCCTGGCCGTGCTCCTGGGGCGCGCATTCGGCCGCGCGGAGATCGCCTTCTGCCTGCTCGCCCCCTTCGCCCTGGGGCTGGTCTGGTTCCGGCGCCACGAGCCGGCCGCCGCGCTCCTCCCCTGGCTGGCGTTGCCCCTGGCTCTCGCCGGCCTCCGGATCGTCGTGCGGCACGAACCGGGCGCCGGGTACAACCAGGCGCTGGCCCGCGCCGCAGGCCTGCAGCTCGTGTTCGGCGCGCTGCTGGCGCTCGGGCTGGCCCCGTGATCCCCTGGGAGGATCCGAGCACCGAGACGCTGCTCAACCCGCGGCTCCCGCGCGACGACCTGGACCGGGTGCGGCGCCTGGTGGCGCGGGCGGGGCCGCTCGCGGGGCACGTGTGGTTGGCCACCTCGGGCGTGAGCGCGCGCCTGAAGCCGGTAGCCCTGGCCAAGCGCGCGCTGCTGGCGTCGGCCGCCGCGGTAAACGACCACCTCCGGGCCACGGCGCGGGACGTGTGGCTCAATCCGCTCCCCGCGTTTCACGTGGGCGGCCTCGGGATCCACGCGCGGGCGCACCGGAGCGGCGCGCGAGTCGTGACGCTCGACGCCTGGGCCCCCGAGACGTATCGCGCGGCGGCCGCGGCCGCCGGCGCGACCCTGTCGGCGCTGGTGCCCACCCAGGTGTTCGACCTGGTGCGCGCCGGCCTCCCGGCACCCGCGGCGCTCCGCGCGGTGGTGGTGGGCGGCGGGCCGCTGGCCCCGGCGCTGTACCGGCGGGCGCGGGCCCTGGGCTGGCCGCTGCTGCCGAGCTACGGCGCCACCGAATGCGGGTCGCAGGCCGCCACGGCCGACCTCGCGTCGCTCGACCGCGACGCCGTCCCCGACCTCCAGATTCTCCCGCATCTCGCCCTCCGCGCCGGCGCCGACGGCCGGATCGAGATCCGAGGCGCGTCGCTCCTTACCGGCTACGCCACCGACCAGGGGCTAGATGACCCCAAGCGCGACGGGTGGTGGCGCACCGACGACCTCGGCCTGGTCCGCGGAGGCACCGTGGCCGTGTCGGGCCGCGCCGGCGAGGTGGTGAAAGTCCTGGGCGAATCGGTAGCCCTCGGCCCGCTCCAGCTCGCCCTGGAGATCGCGATGCTCGACCTGGGCTTCGCCGGCGAGGCGGCACTCTACGCCCTGCCGGACGAGCGCGCCGGGTGGCGTCTCGGTCTGGCGTACGCCGGCGCCGATCCGACCACGGCCGCCGCCCTCGGCGCCGCGTTCAACGAACGGGTGGCACCCTATGAACGGGTGATGGACGTGGTAGAGGTGGCGCGGATCCCGAGGTCGGGCCTCGGCAAGGTGATTGTTGGAGAGCTGGGGGAGCTCGTGAAACGTGAAACGTGAAACGAAGGACCCGGGAGCCTCGTTTCACGTTTCACGTTTCACGTTTCACGTCACTGCTGACACGTCCCCTTCGGATCCGGCTTGGGCTTATCCACCACCACGCGGTGATCCAGGTCGGCGACCGCGCGCACGAGATCCACCACGTAGCGGCCGAACCGCGCCATCTTGTCGTACGCGATGTACTGCGGCTCGTCGGTCAGCTGGTGATAGTCCTGGTGCGATCCGCTGGAGAAGAACACGATGGGAATCCCGAAGCGGGCGTACATGTAGTGATCGCTGCGGCAGTAGTAGTTCTGCGGGTGCCCGTCGGCGTCGTACGCGTAGTCGAACCTCAGGCCATGCCGGCCCCGGGTGTTCACCGATTCCACCAGGTCGCCCAGCTCGGTCGACAGGCGCCGCGACCCGATGATCTGCATGTAGCCCGGCCCCCCGCCCTCGATGTCGGACGCCAGGCCCCGGCCCACCATGTCCATGTTGATCTGGGCCACGATCGAGTCGCGCGGGACCGTGGGATGCTCGGTGAAATGCGCCGAGCCGTAGAGTCCCTTCTCTTCCGCGGTGTGCCAGACGAAGAGGATCGAGCGCCGCGGCTTGGCCGGCGAGCGGGCCAGCGCCTCGGCCACTTCCAGGACGGTCACGCTGCCCGACCCGTCGTCGTCGGCGCCGTTGAAGACCGAATCCACGCGGGGCGGGCGCTGGGCCCGGAGCGAGTCGAGCAGCGCCCGGATCCGAGTCCGCTCGTCGGCCGTGGGCGCCCGGGCGGGGCTTTCGGCTCCGAGCGGGCGCACGACGTGGTTGTAGGCCCACAGCGAGTCGTGGTCCACCGGTGCGCCCGTGCCCACGTGATCGTTGTGCGCCCCGACCGCCACGTACTGGCTCCGCAGCACCGGGTCGCTGCCGCGGACCAGCCCGATCACGTTCCGGGCCGGATACTGGATCGGGCGGGAGACGAAGCGGAATGATCCGCCGATGGCGGGGCCCACATCGCCGATCCGCGCCGTCTCCGGCGCGGTCCCCAGGAGCGCGGCGGCGGTTGACGCGGTCACCAACACGCCCAACGGTCCCTCGGGCAGCTCGAGCCCCATGCCTTCCTGCGGCTGGCGCAGGAACCGCTGCTGCTCGGCCGGGATGAAATCGAGCAGCGTGAAGGCGACCCCCACCGCACCCTGGTAGTGGCCGACGGCCTGCCCGATGGCGTTCTGCGCGTTCACCGAGCCGGCGGGCGGCAGCAGCAGCACCAGCCGCCCGGTCCACTGCTCGGCCGTGAGGCCGCTGGCCGTGTCGCCCAGGCGGCCGCCGTAAACCGTGACCGTGCTGTCCAGCGAGGCCCGCATGCCCACCGGCAGGAACCCCTCGAGATTGGGCAGCGGGAGGTAGTCCCGGCCCAGCACCAGCACCCGGCTCCCGACGCTCATCACCGCCGTGGTATCCAGCACGCGCTGCCCCAGGGGGATGGTCTGGAAGTAGGTGCCGTTCTCGCCGGCCGGTTCAACACCCATCCGGGCCAGCTCGGCGGCCAGGTAGTCGGTGCCCTTCACGTTGCCGATCGAGCCGGCTTCCCGCCCCAGCATCGAGTCGTGGGCGAACACGCCCAGGCGCGCGGTCAGGTCGGCGGCCGTGATCTCGGGCGCGGTGCGCGCCGGCGCGGCCCGGCTCGGGGCCGGGGCCGGGGCCGGTACCGGCGCGGGCCCCGCACCCGACGAGCAGGCCGACACCGCGACGAGGACAACGGGAAGGCGTAGGATCACGACTGGCTCCTCCGAAAGGCGGTTGGGTTGGGGAGATGTGGGGCGGCAGGAGAGCCACCGGTCGGATTTGAACCGACGACCGCTCGATTACGAATCGAGAGCTCTACCACTGAGCTACGGTGGCTGAAATGCCCTGGCCCGGATTCGAACCGGGACGCCTTGCGGCACTGCCCCCTCAAGACAGCGTGTCTACCAGTTTCACCACCAGGGCGGGGTGGAGAACAGGGCATACTATCGCGGGGGAGAATGGGAATCAAGCCGTCCGAGCGGGCCGACTGGCTTTGCGACCGTTTCGCCGGTAGTTTCCCAGTCAGACCGCTCACGCATCCCCTTGATACGGTCAGAGGCCATGAACGTGCTGCTGGTGGAGGACGATCCACTCGTCCGCAGCTCGATGGTCAAGATCCTGGAACGCGGCGGCTTCACGGTCTCCGCGGTGCCCAACGGGATGGCCGCGCTCTCCGAGCTGCGCGACCAGCGGTTCTCGGCCATCGTCACCGACCTGAAGCTGCCGTTCCTTCAGGGGGACGACTTCTTTCGTCAGGTCCAGGAGCTGTTTCCCGACTTGGCGCGCCGCATCGTGTTCGTGACGGGCTGGGCCCACGACGAAAAGACCAAGGAGTTCCTGAACCAGACCGGCCAGCCGTGCCTGCCCAAGCCGTTCGAAGCGGGCGAGCTGGTGGCCGCGGTGCAACGGGTGGCGGCGAAGGTCTAGCGGAAGTAGGGGTTGGTGCCGCCGGCGTGGTCGGTGATGTCCACGATGCCCGCCAGACCTGGCAGGATCCGGCGGAGTTGGGCCTCGATCCCCTGACGCAGCGTGACGTTCGCCATCCCGCAGCCCTGGCATCCGCCCATCATCCGCACCACGACCCGCCGGTCCTGGACGTCGATCAGCTCCACTTTGCCCCCGTGCTGGGCCACGGACGGGTTGATATCCCGCTGCAGGACCTGCTCCACCACCCGGTAGATCCCGTCGTCGTCCAGCGCGCCGGCCTCGGCGATCGGCTCGAGGCCGCGGGCCTGCGCGGCCACGGCGGCCCCGATGGCGTAACCGACGCGGTCCTCCAGGTCGGCCCAGTCGAAGTCGGGGCGCCGGAGGACCAGCACGCTGTTGCCCTCGAAGATCGCTTCTTGCACGCCCGCCACGGCCAGCACCGCCTCGGCCACCGGCTGGCCCCGCGCCTCCTCGACCGACGCGAAGCGGCGCCGCTCCGGACCGAGGATCGCGGCGTCCTCCTCCAGGACGAAGCGGCGGATGCGGTCGGATTCGGACGCCGTATAGGTGTGAAGATCGCTCATGAACGAACTATAGGATGTCCAATGTCCAATGTCCAACGTTCAATACCCAAGTACTTGGACATTGGGCATTGGACGTTGGGCATTGGACCTTCGCTGCTCAGCGACTCTCCACCACCACCGCCGGCAGATCGAGCCCCCGAACCGCCGCGTTGAACGCCGGAATGCGGTCGCGCAGGACGGCGGCCACGCGGTCCAGCTCCCGCTGGAGCGCGGCCGACAGTTCGTCGAACACCACCCGCGACTGGTCGGTGGGGCGCGCGTCCGCGCTGGCCACCCCGCCGGCCAGGGCCGCGATCTTGTTGTTCAGGCGGATGGGGTAGTTGAGCGGATCCTGGTTGCTCCGGTTCTTCGTCTGGTAGATCGCCTCCTCGGCGGCGGTCAGCTCGTCCTTGATGGCCCGGGCCAGCGCGCCCACCGAATCGGCAGCGGGACCGCGCGCCGCGGGCCCCGCGCTCGCGATGCGGCTCAGGACGCCGTCCACGTCGCGGCGCACGGCCCGGATCCGGGTCACGGCGTCGTTGGCCTCGGTCACGCGATCCCGGATCCGGATCAGGAAGTCGAACTGCGCCTGAAGATCCGCCTGGCTCACCTGGAGCCGCGGATCGTTGGCTAGATCGAATGCGGCGGTCTCGGACCAGCTCCCGGCCGTGAGCCGGACCTGGTACCGCCCCGGCACGGCCCGCGGGCCCTGGATGCCCCCGGCCCAGAAGATCATGCCGTCGAACCGGTTGGCATCGGGATACCGGAGGTTCCAGACGAAGCGATTCATCCCCGAATCCGCCGGCAGCCGCTCGGCCCGCTCCCGCGCCTTGGAGGAGAAGGTCCGGATGACCTTCCCGCCCGCCTCGAGGACCTCGAGCGTGACCTCCTCGGCCGGCGCTTCGCGCAGGGAGTAGTGCACCATCACGCCGGCGGGCGGGATGG
>Ga0210377_10002829_pt1 | contig 15015 bp, 14 predicted proteins | sample PLM4_65_b1redo_FD_155480 | JGI IMG/M metagenome (GOLD analysis project Ga0210377, IMG submission 155480) | Groundwater sediment microbial communities from an aquifer in East River, Colorado, USA - PLM4_65_b1 redo | ecosystem: Environmental > Terrestrial > Soil > Riparian zone | place: USA: East...
GGGTGCTTGGCCAGGCCCTGGAGGACGCTTAGCGGCATCGTGCAGATGTCGGCGCCGATGCGCGCGGACTGCACGACGTGGATCGGGTGGCGGACGCTCGCGACGAGCAGCTCCGTCGCGATGTCGTAGTTGTCGAAGATCTCGACGATCTGCTGGATCAGGTCCATGCCGTCGGACTGGATGTCGTCGAGCCGGCCGACGAAGGGCGAGACCATCGAGGCGCCGGACTTCGCGGCCATCAGCGCCTGGATCGGCGTGAAGATCAGCGTGCAATTCGTGGCGATGTTCTGACTCGACAGGATGCGGATCGCCTTCAGGCCCTCGGTCGTCATCGGGATCTTCACGACGATGTTCGAGGCGACTTTCACCCACTCGAGCCCTTCTCGGACCATGCCCTCGGAGTCGAGGCTCACGACCTCGGCGCTGATCGGGCCCTCGCAGATCTTGGTGATCTCGCGGACCACATCGCGCGGATCGCCCTTCTCTTTGGCGAGCAGGCTCGGGTTCGTGGTGACGCCGTCGCAGAGGCCGAGCGCGACGCCCTCGCGAATCTCCGAGACGCTGGCGGTATCGAGGAAGAATTTCATCGCGGGTCCTCCGGCGGGTCGAAGCTCACAGTTTCTCGACTCGCAATGGATCGTCAAGGTCCCGGAGCAGCTGCGCGACAGTCCGGATCTGGCCCGGCGGGACCAGATCCGGCGCCAGCTCAGCCAGCGGTGCGAGCACGAAGCGGCGCGCGGCCAAGCCGGGGTGAGGCACCGTGAGCACTTCCGACTTCAGCTCGACGTCGCCGAAGATCAGGAGATCGAGGTCGAGCGCCCGCGGTGCCCAGCGCGCGCGCTCAGCCGGCCGGCCGAAGGCGTGCTCGAGCGCGCGCAGGCGCGCCAGGCAGGCGAGGGCGTCGCCGTCGACGCGAAGCTCCGCAACCGCGTTCACGTACCAGTTCTGGTCAGGCGAGCCGAGCGGCTCGGTGCGCCACAGCGATGACGCGCGCAGCAGCCCCCACTTTGCGAGCTCGGCTAGCGCCGCCCGCACCTGCGCCTCCGAGTCGCCGAGATTCGCCCCGATGCCGACGTAGGCCTTCGCGCTCAGCGGTCCTTCTCCCCGGGCGCGCTCTTCGGGGTCACGCCCTCCTCGGTCTCCTGGGTGACGACGTCGAGCAGAAGCAGGGCGACCCCGATGGAGATCGCGGCGTCCGCGACGTTGAAGTCTGGGAAGATGAAGAGCCCCAGGTTGAATTGCAGGAAATCCACGACCTCGCCGCCGCGCGCGATCCGGTCCGTGAGATTGCCGAGCGCCCCCGAGACGATCAGGCCGAGCGATACCGCCGAGAGTCGATCGTGCGGCTCGATGCGCCGGAAGAAGGAGCCGATCATGAAAAGCGCCACGATCGTGAGCGCCACGAAGACGTACACCGGCACACCCTGCGCGAGCCCCAGCGCGCCGCCCGGATTGCGCGCGTGCGTGATGCGCAGGAAGCCGTCGAGCGCCGCGATCGGCGCCCAGTAGCTGCCGCGTTCGACGTAGGCGACGACCAGCGACTTGGTGAGCTGGTCGAGCGGTACGACCACCGCGATCAGCGCGAGCAGCGTGCGAACCTTCGGCGTCATCGCTCGCTCTCTACCAAATCCTCACCTCCCCCGCCTCACCTCAGCGGTCGCCACCCGAGCGCCCCCGCCCGAACCAGCCAAAGACGCTGTCGAGCGCGCGGCGGATGGGGTTCTTGCGCGCCTCCGCCCGCTGGTGGCCCGGGGCGGGCGGCGGCTCCGCGTCGCTTCCGGCGAGCCCGCGGAAGATCCCGCAGCTGCCTTCGGGCGCGGTGCCGCGCAGAAAGACCTCCTGCTCGCCGCCGCACAGGAAGCCCGCGCGCAGGCCCGACTCGACGTCGACCGCGACGGACTCGACCCCGGTCGGGACGCTGAACTCCTCGCCAGCCGCCTTGCCGCGCGCCGCTTCGAGCACGTCGGCGAAGATCGGCAGTGCGGCCACCGCACCCGTGACGTGCACGCTCGCGCCGTCGTCGAAGCCGACCCAGACGGCGATCACGATGTCCGGCGTGTAGCCGATGAACCAGGCGTCGCGAAAGTCGGAGCTCGTGCCGGTCTTGCCCGCGATGTCGCCGCGGAAGCCGAGCGCGCGCAGGGCGGTGCCCGTGCCTCGATCGACCACGCCCTGGAGCGCCGAGGTCACCAGGTACACCTCGGCCGGGTCGAAGACCTTCTGCGCCTCGTGCGGACGCTCTTCGAGGACCCGGCCGTCGGCGTGAACCACCTCGGTGTAGGAGCGCAGCCCCGGCAGCGACCCGGCGGCTGCCAGCACCGCATACGCGCGCGCGGCCTCGAGCACCGTGACCTCGAACGAGCCGAGCGAGACGCTCGGCACGGGCAGGAGCGCGCTCGCGATGCCGAGCCTGCGCGCGGTCTCGACGATGCGCTCGGGACCGACGGCGATGCCGAGCTTCGCGACCGGCACGTTCAGCGACTGCTCGATCGCCTCGCGCAAGCTCACGGTGCCGCGGTACTCCCCATCGTAGTTCACCGGCTGCCAGACTCCGGTCGGAAGCTTCTGCGTGAACGGCGCGTCCTCGAGCTTCGAGAGCAGCGTGAACTGCGGCTCGCCCTCGCGCCGCGCGAGCGCGGTCAGGAGCACGATCGGTTTGAAGACGCTGCCGGGCTGACGGTGCGCTTGTGAAGCGCGATTGAACTGACTCTGCCTGTAGTCCCGACCACCGACGAGCGCGAGGATCTCGCCGCTGCGTGGCGAAAGCGCGACGACCGCAGCCTGCAGCGGCGATGACGGCCGGCGCAGCTTCGGATAGTCCCGCTCGAGCCGCTCGAGCTGCCCGGTCACCGCCGCGTTCGCGGCGCGCTGCACCTCCGCATCGAGGGTGGCGTAGATCGCCATGCCTTCGCTCTGCAGGATCTCCTCGCCGTAGCGCTCCGACAGGTCCTGGCGCAGCTCCTCGACGAAGTAGGGCGCCACGTACTCGTCGACGTACACGTCGCGCACGCCGAGGTCCGCGACGAGCGCGCTCTCGTACGCGTCGCGCTCGATCTTGTCCTGCTCGCGCAGCACCGACAGCACCAGGTCCCGGCGCTTGCGCGCCGCCTCGGGGTGCTTGTACGGCGAGTACAGGTTCGGTCCCTTGATCAAGCCCGCGAGCAATGCCGCCTCGGGCAGGCCGAGCTGGCCGACGGACTTGCCGAAGTAGTGCTGCGCGGCCTCGCCGACGCCGTGGATGGCGACCGAGCCGCGCTGGCCCATGTACACCTCGTTCAGGTACGCCTCGAGAATCTCGCGTTTGCTGTGATTTCGCTCGAGCAGGAGCGCCATCAGCGCCTCGGTGCCTTTGCGCGTGAGCGTGCGCTCGCGCGTCAGGTAGAAGTTCTTCACCAGCTGCTGCGTGAGCGTGCTGCCGCCCTGCACGACGCGGCCCGCACGTACGTTCGCCAGCATCGCGCCGGCGATCCGCCAGACGTGCACGCCGCCGTGCTCGTAGAAGGACTGGTCCTCCACCGCGATGATCGCCTCGACGAGCACCGGCGGGACGTCGGCGAGCGCGACGAGCTGGCGATCGGCGCGCTCGACGCCGTGGAACTGCGCGATGATCTCGGGCTCGAGCGCGGCCGACGGAACCAGCTCACCCGTCGCGTCGCGCACCGAAGCGATGCGCGAGCCGTCGAGGTGCAAGCTCACGAGCCTGGCCGGATCGTTGCGATCCGGCAGCCGCGAGGCGCGCCGATAGATCTGCAAGAGCCCCGGCTTCTGCCGGTACTCGCCCGGCCGGAGGGTCGGGTTGGAGCCGACCGCCGTCACGTAGCCCGTGCGCTCGAGACGCTCGCGCAGATGCATGCGCTCGACGTCGACCCCGCGCCGCAGCTCGAGCGGCCGCGAGTAGACGCGCGAGGGTACGGCGAAGAGACGCCCCTGAAAGCGCGCTTCGACGCGATCCTCGAGATCGCCGAGCGAGCGCCAGGCCCACACCGAAACGAGCGTGAGCAAGATCGCCATCAGACCGGCGGCCCTGGGGAGGTGTCTGCGCACCGTGAGAGCTTAAGGTTCGCGGCTCGCTTGCGCGCCCCCCCGGTCGCGGGCATCCTCGACCGGCCCCGAGGAAAGAATGGCCGAATCCAAGAGCTCCAAGACCTGGGGCGGGCGCTTTGCGAAGCCCACGGATCCGCGCATGGAGCGCTTCTCCGCCTCCGTGCACGTCGATGGGAAGCTGTGGGCGCAGGACGTGCGCGGCAGCTGCGCGCACGCGCGCATGCTGGCGCGCCAGGGAATCATCACGAGCGCCGAGGGCGAGCAGCTCGTGAAGGGGCTCGAACAGATCGCGCGCGAGCTCGAATCCGGCCTGCTCGTGCTCGATCCCGCGCTCGAGGACGTGCACAGCAACGTGGAGCGGCGGCTGGCGGAGATCGCGGGTCCGGTCGCAGGCAAGCTGCACACCGGGCGCAGCCGCAACGACCAGATCGCCACCGACTTCCTGCTCTGGATGCGCGAGCAGATCGGCGGGCTGCGGCGGGCGCTCGCGGAGCTGCGCGGCGTGCTGGTCGAGCGCGCAGGCCGCGAGGTGGATGTCGTGCTGCCGGGCTACACACATCTGCAACGGGCGCAGCCGATGCGCCTCGCGCACCACTGGCTCGCCCACTACGAGGCGCTCACGCGCGACGCCGGCCGGCTCGGCGACGCGCGCGCGCGCATGGCGCGCTCGCCGCTCGGCGCCGGCGCGCTCGCGGGCAGCACGCTGCCGATCGATCGCGAGAGCACGGCGCGCGAGCTCGGCTTCGACGGGCCGACGCGCAACAGTCTCGACTCCGTCTCTGCACGAGACTCGGCCCTGGAGCTGCTCGCCGCGCTCGCGATCCTGATGGTCCACCTGTCGCGGCTCTGCGAGGAGCTCGTGCTCTGGAGCACGACGGAGTTCGGCTTCATCGAGCTCGACGACGCGTTCTCGACCGGCTCGAGCCTGATGCCACAGAAGAAGAACCCCGACGCCGCCGAGCTCGTGCGCGGAAAGTCGGGGCGCGTGGTCGGTGACCTGGTGAGCCTGCTCGTGACCCTGAAGGGCTTGCCGCTCTCGTACAATCGCGACATGCAGGAGGACAAGGAGCCGGTGATCGACGCTGTCGAGACCGGACGGGCCTGTCTCGAGGTCTTGTCGGGCGCGATCGCGAGTCTGCGCGTGAACGCCGACGTGACCGCACGCGCCGCGAGCGACCCGATGCTGATCGCGACCGATCTCGCCGATCATCTGGTGCTGCGCGGCGTGCCGTTCCGCGAGGCGCATGGCATCGTCGGCAGCGTGGTGGCGCACTCCCTGGACGCGGGCGTAGCGCTCTCGGCGCTCTCGCGCGCGACGCTCGTCTCGTTCCATCCCGCGCTCGACATCGAGCCCGCCGAGTTCTTCCGCGTCGAGCGCTCGCTCGAGGCGCGCCGCGCGCCGGGTGCACCCTCGCGTGCGCGCGTGCTCGAGGCGATCGAGACCGCGCGCGCCGAGCTCGCGAGCGAGGCACCATGACACGGGCTTTCGCCGCTGCCGCCGTCGTCGCGCTGCTCGCCGCCGCAGCGTGCGGAAAGTTCGGCCCGCCGGTGCGCACGCGGAGCGAGCCGGCCGCGACACCGCCCGCCGTGTCCGCCGCCCCAGGAGCCGTCGACACCGAAGAGTGTCCCGATCCCAACGCGCCCGCAGCCGCTCCGGACACGGGACCGCAGCCGTGAGCACGCGCGCGGCGATCCGCTTCGCGAAGATGCACGGCGCGGGCAACGACCTGATCGTGATCGATTGCCTCGCCGGCGATCCCGTCAGCGACTGGGCGAGCTTCGCGCGTTTCGCGCTCGACCGGCGGCTCGGCATCGGCGGCGACCAGCTCCTGCTCGTGAAGCCGTCTCGCGACGCGGACTTCAGCATGGTGATCCGCAACGCCGACGGCAGCCCCGCCCAGATGTGCGCCAACGGCATCCGCGCGTTCGCGAAGTACGTGCGCGACGCCGGCCTCACGAGCAAGGACGTGATCCGCGTCGAGACGCTCGCCGGGATCGTCACGCCGCGCTGGCTCGGGGACGATCAGGTCGAGGTCGAGATGACCCGGCCAGTGCTCGAGCCGGAGAAGATTCCGACGCTCCTGCGCGGGAGCGTCCCGCTCGTCGATGTGCCGCTCGAGGTCGATGGCGAGCGCCTGCGCGTGTGCGCCGTGTCGATGGGAAATCCGCACTGCGTGATCTTCGTCGACGATCCCGCGTCGTTCCCGGTCGAGCGTCTCGGACCGCGAATCGAGCACCACGCGGCATTCCCCGAGCGCGTCAACGTGGAGTTCGTCGGCGTGCGCTCGCGCCATGAATTGGTGCAGCGCACCTGGGAGCGGGGCTCGGGAGAGACACTGGCCTGTGGCAGCGGCGCGTGCGCGGTCGGCGTCGCGGCGGTGCTCTCGGGCCGCGCCGAGCGCGACGTGCGGATCGAGCTGCGCGGAGGTTCTCTGCGCATTCGCTGGCCCGTGGCTGACGGGCCGGTGTACATGACGGGCCCCGCGGCCCATGTCTTCGACGGAGAGATCTCATGGCCCTAGTCCTGTCCGGAACCTTCACGGCGCTGGTCACGCCGTTCGCACCCGACGGCTCGCTCGATCTGCCGGCGCTCGCGCGCCACGTCGAATGGCAGATCGAGAGCGGTGTCAACGGCCTCGTGCCGTGCGGCAGCACCGGCGAAGCCGCCACGCTGTCGCACGAGGAGCACGTGCGCGTGGTGCGTCACGTGGTCGAGGTGACCGCGAAGCGCGTTCCCGTGGTCGCGGGTACCGGCTCCAACTCGACCCGCGAGGCGATCGAGCTGACCTCGGCGGCGCGCGCCGCGGGCGCGGACGGCGCGCTCTTGATCTCCCCCTACTACAACAAGCCGACGCAGGAGGGGATCTTTCAGCACTACCGCACCGTGGCGCAGGAGACGCAGCTCCCGATCGTGGTCTACAACATCCCCGGGCGCACCGCGTCGCGGATCGAGCCCGAGACAATCGCGCGCCTCTCGCACGTGCCGGGCGTCGTCGGCCTGAAGGAATCGGGCGGCGATCTGGAAGCGACCGCCGCGACGATCCTGGCGTCAGCGCGCGAGTTCTCCGTGGTCTCCGGCGACGACGCGCTCACGCTGCCGATGCTGGCGATCGGCGGGCGCGGCGTGATTTCGACGGTCTCGAACATCGCGCCGCGCGCGATGGCGGAGCTGGTGCGTCACTTCGCGGCGGGCGATCTCGCGCACGCGCGCCGGCTGCACTTCGAGCTCCTGCCGATCATCCAGGCGCTCTTCATCGAGACGAACCCGATCCCGGTGAAGACGGCGCTCGCGATCCTCGGACGGATTCCGAACGCGAAGCTCCGGCTGCCGCTCACGGAGATGGCGAAGAAGAACCGCGATCGCCTCGAAGCCGCGCTGGCCGAGCTGCCGCGCGCATGACGCGCGTGCTCGTCGTCGGCGCCGGCGGGCGCATGGGTCAGAGCCTCGTGCGGCTGATCGAGGGCGCAGCGGGGCTCGAGCTCGGCGCCGCGCTCGAGCACGCCGCGCACCCGGCGCTCGGCCGGGAAGTCGCGCGCGGGGTCAAGCTCGCCTCGGACGCGCGCGCGGCGTGCGCACAGGCCGACGTCGCGATCGACTTCTCCTCGCCCGCGTCGACGCTCGCGCTGCTCGACGCGGCCGAGCCGCGCGGGCTTCCGCTCGTGATCGGCACGACCGGACTCGATCCCGCGGGCGAAGCGCGCATCGCGACGGCGGCAACGCGCCTCGCGATCGTGCGCGCGGCGAACTTCTCGATCGGCGTCACCGTCCTGCTCGAGCTCGTCGCCGAGGCCGCGCGTCGCCTCGAGGGCTACGAGATCGACGTGCTCGAGCTGCACCACGACCAGAAGCAGGACGCGCCGAGCGGCACGGCACTCGCGCTGGCGCGCTCCGCCGCCGTCGCACGCGGCCAGGACCTGGAACACGCCGCGGTGTACAGCCGCCACGGGCACACCGGCGTGCGTGAGCCGAAGAGCATCGGCCTGCAGGCGCTGCGGCTCGGCGACAGTGTCGGCGAGCACACGGTCTACTTCGCGGGTCCGGGCGAGCGCGTCGAGCTCTCGCACCGCGCCCTCTCGCGCGAGAACTTCGCCGCCGGCGCGCTCCGAGCCGCGCGTTGGCTCGTCGGCCGCGCGCCGGGCCTGTACGCGATGCGCGACGTGCTTCGACCCACGTGATCCGCATCGACGCCGTCTCGAAACGGCACGGCGACCAGATCCTCTTTCTCGAGGCGTCCGCGGCCGTGAACCGCGGCGAGAGGATCGGGCTCGTCGGCCCGAACGGCGCGGGCAAGACCACGATCTTCCGGCTGATCACGCGCGAAGAGGAGCCCGACGACGGCCAGGTCGCGGTCGATCGCGGTCTCTCGATCGGGTACTTCAGCCAGGACATCGGCGAGCTCGCGGGCAAGACCGTGCTCGAGGCCACGCTCGACGGCGCCGGGCCCGTCTCGGACGCCGCGCGCGCCCTGCACGCGCTCGAGCACGCGCTTGCCGAGCCCGCGCGCGCTGGCGAGCTGGAAACACTCGTCGAGCGTTTCGGTGAAGCGCAAGCCCACTTCGAGTCGCTCGGCGGCTACGGGCTCGAAGCGCGCGCGCGTACCGTGCTCGCGGGGCTCGGCTTCGCGGCGGAACAGGTGGACGGCGACGTCGGCGCGCTCTCGGGCGGCTGGAAAATGCGCGTCGGCCTGGCGCGCATCCTGGTGATGCAGCCCGACGCGCTGCTGCTCGACGAGCCGACGAACCACCTCGATCTCGAGTCGATCTTGTGGCTCGAGGGCTGGCTCACCGCCTTCGAGGGCGCCGTCGTGATGACCTCGCACGACCGCGAGTTCCTGAACCGGATGGTCGCGAAGATCGTGGAGATCGACGCGGGCGAGCTGTTCACGCATGCCGGCAACTACGACTTCTACGAGCGCCAGCGCGCGCTGGCCGAGCGCGGGCAGGCGGCGCAGTACGCGCGGCAGCAGGCGATGCTCGCCAAGGAAGAGGCGTTCATCGCGCGCTTCAAAGCGCGCGCGAGCCACGCGTCCCAGGTGCAGTCGCGCGTGAAGAAGCTCGAGAAGATCGAGAAGGTCGCGCCGCCAAAACGCCGGGAGACACTCGAGTTTTCATTCGGCGCGACCCCGCGCTCGGGTGATGACGTCGCGCGGCTGACGTGCGTGCGCAAAGCGTACGGATCGCGCGTGGTGTTCGACGGCCTCGATCTCTTGATCCGCCGCGGTGAGCGCTGGTGCGTGATGGGCGCGAACGGCGCGGGCAAGTCGACGCTGCTCAAGCTCGTCGCGGGCGCGCTGCCGCCCGACGCCGGCACTGCGACACTGGGCGCGAGCGTGCGGCTCGGCTACTTCGCTCAAGCCTCGATGGAGCTGCTCGAAGCCGAGCAGAGCGTCTGGCAGACGCTCGAGCGCGCGTTCCCGAAGGCGTCGATCGGCTCGCTGCGCGCGCTGGCCGCGTGCTTCGGCTTCCCTGGCGACGACGTCGAGAAGCGCTGTCGTCTGCTCTCCGGCGGCGAGAAGGTGCGGCTGGTGATGGCGCGGATGCTCTACAACCCGCCGAACTTCCTGGTGCTCGACGAGCCGACGAATCACCTCGATCTGGCGACCAAGCAGATGCTGATCCGCGCGCTCGCCGATTTCGAGGGCACGCTGCTCATGGTCTCGCACGACCGACACTTCCTGTCGGCGCTCTCCAACCGCGTGCTCGAGCTCGACGCCGCGGGCCCGCGCGTCTACGGCGCGGGCTACGCCGACTACGTCATCGCCAGCGGCCACGAAGCTCCGGGAATGCGGGCGACCGGGATCTGACGCGGGCCCGGGTCTCTCACGAGACCCGAGCCCGCACCGGATCACATGTCGAAGTACAGCTCGAACTCGTGCGGCGTCGGGCGCAGCGCCATCGGCGCGATCTCGGCGTCGCGCTTGTACTCGACCCAAGCCTCGATCGTGTCCTGCGAGAACACGTCTCCCTTGAGCAGGAACTCGTGATCCTCCTCGAGGTTTTCGAGCGCGTCCGACAGGCTGTGCGGCATGGTCGGCACCTTGGCCAGCTCCGCCTTCGAGAGCGCGTAGATGTTCTTGTCGAGCGGCTCGCCCGGATCGATCTTGTTCTCGATCCCGTCCAGGCCCGCCATCAGCATCGCCGAGAACGCCAGGTACGGATTGCAGGTCGGGTCGGGGAAGCGCACCTCGATGCGCTTCGCCTTCGGCGACGGCGAGTACATCGGGATGCGGATCGACGCAGAGCGATTGCGGCTCGAGTACGCCAGGTTCACCGGCGCTTCGAAGCCGGGCACGAGTCGCTTGTACGAGTTCGTGGTCGGGTTGGTGAGCGCGGCGATCGCCTTCGCGTGCTTCAGCACGCCGCCGATGTAGTACAGGCACATCTTCGAGAGACCCGCGTACTCATTGCCCGCGAAGAGCGGCTTGCCGTCCTTCCAGAGTGACTGGTGCGTGTGCATGCCCGAGCCGTTGTCACCGAAGAGGGGCTTGGGCATGAACGTGACCACCTTGCCGGCGTTCTTCGCCACGTTCTTGCACACGTACTTGTAGACCATCAGCTGGTCGGCCATGTCGACGATCGGACAGAAGCGCATGTCGATCTCGGCCTGGCCGGCCGTCGCCACCTCGTGGTGGTGGGTCTCGATCACGATCCCGAGCTCCTCCATCTGCAGCACCATCTCGCTGCGGATGTTCTGCTGCGAGTCGGTCGGCGATACCGGGAAGTAGCCTTCCTTGTAGCGCGGCTTGTAGCCGAGGTTCGGACCCTCGTCGCGGCCGCTGTTCCACTTCCCCTCGATCGAATCGACGAAGTAGTAGCCCTCGTTCGTGCCGGTCGAGAAGCGCACGTCGTCGAGGATGAAGAACTCGGCCTCGGGGCCCATGTACGCGGTGTCCGCGATGCCGGTCAGCTTCAGGTAGTTCGCCGCCTTCTGCGCGATCTGGCGCGGGTCGCGGTTGTACGGCTCGCGCGTGATCGGATCCACGATGTTGCAGATCAGCGACAGCGTCGGGTGATCGCAGAACGGATCGATGAAGGCGGTGCGCGCGTCGGGCACCTGCAGCATGTCGCTGTTGTCGATGCTGCGCCAACCGCGGATGCTCGAGCCGTCGAAGCCGAGTCCGTCGGTGAACGTGCTCTCGTCGAACTCGTGCAGCGGGTGCGACTTGTGCTGCCACTGGCCGACGAAGTCCACGAACTTCAGATCGACCAGCTTCACGCCTTCGCTCTTTGCGTAGGCGAGTACTTCCTTGGGAGTCCGGTCCTTGTGCATCTCTTCCTCTTTCGCGGTCCAGCCGAGCTAGATCGCGTCCTCGCCGCGATCGCCGGTGCGGATTCGCACCGCTTCGAGCACGGGCAATACGAAGATCTTTCCGTCGCCGATTCGCCCGGTGTTGGCCGCGCTCTGAATCGCTTCGACAACCTTGGGCACGAGATCGTCTGGGACGACGATCTCGAGCTTGATCTTGGGCAGGAAGTCGACCACGTATTCCGCACCCCGGTAGAGCTCGGTGTGGCCCTTCTGCCGCCCGAATCCCTTCACCTCGGAGACGGTGATCCCCTGAATGCCGATCGCGTTCAGCGCTTCCTTCACCTCGTCCAGTTTGAACGGCTTGATGATCGCCTCGACCTTCTGCATCGACCCAAACCTCTCTACAAGGGCGGTTTAGCAAGCCTTATACCACACGAGGACGCGCGCAACGCCCGTGCGGAAGGGCGCTCGAGCGACGGTCTGCGCAGGGTCTGGGCAGCCTGCCCAGACCCTGCGCAGACGGCGCCGGTCCCCCCGTTAGTCGAAGACGTAAGCGACGTTCACGATGTACTGCAGGTCGCGGTTGGAGCCACAGCCGGAGTTGAATCCGGCGCACTCGCCCTGCGGGAAGAAGCTGCTCACCTGGCCGGTCGAGTCAGCGTGCAGGTCGTCGTAGCGAACTTCGGCACGTGCGAGCAGGTTGCCCGTCAGCTGGTAGCCGAGCGTTCCCGTGAGCGTGTAGGCCGTCACGTCATCGCCGGCGGTGATCCGATAGCCGTCGCTGTCGCGCAAGATCTCGCCGCGCGCCGAGAGGTACGCCTTGTCCGTGAACTGCCAGGACCCGCCGAGCATGCCACCGTACCAGTGCGCGTTCAGCTCGCGCCCGGCGAACGGGCTGCTGCCGGCGAACTGCACCTCGTTCTGATAGGACCAGTTCAGTTCCGACCAGAACAGCAGCGCGTCGGTCGCCTTCACGCTCGCGGTCCAGTCGACGACCAGCGCCCGCGACTCGTTGAAGCTGTCTACGCCCTGGCCGGCGAAGCCGGTGTTTCCGTCAGAGCCGTAGTAGCTCGAGAGCGCCGAAGTGAACGGCCCCGTCGACAAGTTGATCTGCCCGAGTACGCCCTTGTTGTCGTTGGTGTCGGTGGCGCCGCTGTTCGCATTGCCCCAGCCGTTCACTACGCCGGCCGCCCAGCCCCACTCCTCGTTGAACTTGCTCGAAGCGAGCAGGCCCGTGTGGTAGAGCGGGATCGCGTATGTGAAAAGCACGCCCTGGGTCACTTGCTTGTTCGCCGTTTCGTCGATCACTTCGTAGCCGAGCAGCGTGTCGAACTTGCCGAACTTGAAGACGATGTCGTTCCAATTGTAGGAGACGTTCATCTGCTCGATCTCGACCAGGTTGTCGGAAAGGAACGGGGTCGAGGAACCCGGGATGACGCCGGCGGCGGGGCCGTAGCCGCCCAGGATCTGAGCGTTGTTGCCGAAGTTGATGTCGAGCTGGAAGCCCGCCCGGCCCGGCGCGTCGGCCGGCATGGAGAACTCGATCGCCGCGTCATCGAGGTTGAACGTGTTGTGGTTCAGGTTGAACTGGTTCAGCGCCTGCGCGTAGATCGGGTTGTCCGGGTTGTTGGCGTTGTAGACGTACGACGCGGACACGTAGCCGGCGACGTCGACACGGCTGAGGAACACGTCGATCTCTTCGACGACCTCACCCGCGCCCACCGCGGGCGTTGCCTGAGTCTTGAGCAGGGCTGCCTGCTCCGCGATCGTCTGCTCGCTGGTCGCGAGCTTGTCCTCGAGCTGCGTCATGCGCTGCTCCATCGCCGCGAGTCGGGCGTCAGCGGCCGCGTCCGCCCGCGCCACCTGGGGCGAAAAGCAGAGAAATGCCGCAGCGATTGCTGCTTGGGTTGTCGTTCGTCGATTCATCGCGCTCCCTCCGATCAGCGAACCGCCGCATTGCGGTCGCGTGGGTGTCGGTGAGCACGGTTGTGCAACCGGTGTGCCGTCAGCGACGGACGAGCTCGCCGGCCAGCTGCAGCGTTCGCGGAGTGAGTCGCGGGTCCAGCTCCGGCAGAAGGCGGACGAGATCCGCGAAGGTGTCGACGTCGTGGTGCGCCGGCAGCAGCTCGGTCCGCAGGCCGAGCGCGCGCGCGCGCGACAGCGTCTGGGCGAGGACACTCGCGTGCGAGAGCTCGAGTGCGAAGAGGCCGTCGCACGGGCCGCGCAGGCCGATCAGGTTGTAGCCGCCGTCGCGGTCGGGGCAGATCGCGACGTCCGCGTGCTCGAGCGCCGCGAACGCCTCGTCCACGCGCGCGAGCGGAAGCGTCGGGCTGTCGCTGCCGCGCAGGACGATCCGGTCGAAGCCCTCGGCGGCGTGGCGGCGGAAGAGCTCCGCCATGCGCGCCGCGAGGTCGGGGCCGCGCTGAGGGAGCAGCCGCCAACCGGAGGGCGCGAAGCGCTCGAACCAGGCCTGCGCGTCGGCCGGCGAGAACCAGAGCGCCCGCTCGCAGTCGCGCTCCGCCGCGTGCTGGTCGAGAATGTCGAGCAGCATGGCCCCGTAGAGCGCCGCCGCCTGCTCGAGCGTGAGCTCGGGCGCGAGGCGTGTCTTCACCTGTCCCGGGACGGGCGCCTTGGCGAAGAGCGCGAGGATGCGCCGGGACATGCGCGAATGATACGGAGGGAACTTGGGAGCGTCGCTGTCATCGCTCGCTGCGCTCGTGAGCGCGCTCTTGCTGGTCGCGTGTGGACCGGCGGCAGACACGGAGCCGGCGGCGGCGCGCGCGCCGGACGAGCAGATCGAGGTGCTGGTGACCGCGCTCGTCGACGCGGTGCAGGCCAAGCAGCCGGTCTTCGTCATGGACCACGTCGCCGGTGCATTCAAGGATGAGCGCGGGCTCGACTATTTCGGCGTGCGGTCGCTCGTGGAGTCATTCGCGTTTCGCGACGAGGAAGTCGGCGCGCGGCTCGAAAGCCTGGCGATCTCGCCGGGCGAGAACGGCGCGCAGCGCGTCAGTGCGCGCGTCTCGTTCGTGCTCGGTCGGCGACTCTCCGCCGGCGCCCCGCTGCCGCCGGGCGGAGTGACTTACGCGCTCGAGCTCGTCTTCGCCAAGAACGGCGTGCGCTGGCAGGCGACCGGCGGGAGCTACCGCCGCGAGTAGTCGTCGACGATCTCGCCCGGGATCGCGCCGACCGCGACGCTGACACCCGCGCGCGCGTCGGCGACGCGCACGTAGCCGAGCGCGATCGGGCCGCTCGCGCTCGAGACTGCGCTCGACGTGACCTGGCCCACGACGGTGTCGGCCACGCGAATCTCGGCGCCGGGCGGAACCAGCTCGCGGGTGCGGAGCTTCACGAGCAGCCGATTGACCGCGCCGCGCGACGCGATGCGCGCCACGATCTCCTGGCCCACGTAGCAGCCCTTCGAGAGCGAGAACGCGCGCTCCAGCCGCGCTTCCTGCGGAAAGCTCCGCGCCGAAAGATCGCGGCCGAGCGCCGGAATCGCGGCCTCGATGCGCAGCACGTCGACGACTTCGGGCGCCAGCTCGGGAAGTGCGAGCGCCGCGCGCAGCCGAGGCAGCAGCGCACGCGGCGCGAGTACGCGCAGTCCGTCGCTGCCGAGACTCCCGCCGCCGAGCCAGAGCAGCGACTCGCCCGCAAAACTCGCGCGCTCGAAGCGGCCCTCCGCGGGCGTCGCGCCGCCGGCCGCGCGCGCCAGGTCGCGG
>Ga0210377_10002830_pt1 | contig 15015 bp, 5 predicted proteins | sample PLM4_65_b1redo_FD_155480 | JGI IMG/M metagenome (GOLD analysis project Ga0210377, IMG submission 155480) | Groundwater sediment microbial communities from an aquifer in East River, Colorado, USA - PLM4_65_b1 redo | ecosystem: Environmental > Terrestrial > Soil > Riparian zone | place: USA: East...
TGGGGCGACGCAGAGTCTTGTAGTAACCGTGGCGTTCGAAGCGGTAGCCGGGGTCCAGACGACGGTGCTGGGAGCACTGCGGCCACGGGCAGAATGGGGGCCGGAAGTCTTGCAGCCGCTCGACGGGCGTCATGGGCCAATACATGGCCTCCCGGGAGAGCAAGCCACGGGCCCACGGCCGGACGAAGGAACGCGTTGAACCTCGATGACTTACGGCCTGTCGACCTCCACTCCGCGTCCGCCGGCGTCACACCCCATCCGTCCCCCGTTCGCCCCCGAACTCCACAAGCTGCGCGCCACCATGGGCGGCCACCGGCGCACAAAGAGGTTGACTACGACCAAAATCGTCGTATATCCACACGCCATGACGATGAGCGTCTTCCGCTGCTGTTGTTGTACGGGCAAGGGCCCTGTCCCTGCCCGCGGCGGACGCTTGGAGGTCGATGTCTAGAGCGTAGACCCAACGTCGCAGTCGGCAGTCGAGACGGCCCACACCCAAAAAGGTGTCGGGCCGTTTCGCTTTTCAGGGCCGTCGCCGGCGGCCGCGGGGCTGTCGTGCCCCCGGGAGGAGGAGTACATGTCGGCCAGGAGCGAGACATTGGACGCCGCCACGGTGCTGCGCGGCGTGACCGCGCGCCGGGCGCCGCTCTACCCGGTGATGCTGCGGCTCGCCGGACGTCTGGCTCTCGTCGTGGGTGGCGGCGCGCTCGCCCGCCGCAAGGCGGCCGATCTGCTCGCGGCGGGGGCGTGGGTGCGGGTGGTCGCCCCCGAGTGGCCCGCCGACTTCCGGCCGCTCGAACAGGAGCATGGTGCGCTCCTCGAGCGGGTCACCCGCCCGTTCGAGGCGGCCGACGCCGACGGCGCGGCGATCGTCGTCGCCGCGACCGACGACCCGGCGGCGCAGCGCGCCGCGGCCCGGGCGGCGGCCGATCGCAATCTCTTCTGCAACGTCGTCGACGTCACCGACCTGTGCACCTTCCATGTCCCAGCGGTCCTGCGTCGCGGCGCGCTGTCGGTCAGCGTCGCCACCGATGGCCTGTTTCCGCTGCTGGCGGTCGCCCTGCGCGATCGACTGGCGCCGATCGTCGGCGCGGCGTTCGCCGCCGCGATCGAGCGCCTCGCCCCGGCGCGCGCGCGGGTGCGCGCCGCGCACCCGGACGATGCCGCCGCCCGGGCGCGCGCCCTGCGCGCGCTGCTCACTGAAGCCGCGGTCGACGATCTTCTGGCCGGCCGGCTCGACCGATTCGCCGACAAGGTCGCGGCATGGGAGACGGCGCATCCGGCGCCGGCGGCGGCCGGGCCGGCCACGCCAACCGCGGCGACACCGGCCGCGACCACGCCGGCCGGCGGGGAGGCGTGACATGGCGCGTGTGAGATCCGGCCGCCGACTGCGTGTCGTCCACGGTGGACGGCGCGGCGACCCGCCCGCCGGCAGCATCAGCCTGGTCGGCGCCGGCCCGGGTGATCCCGACCTGCTCACCATCGCCGCGGTCGCGCGTCTTGCCGCCGCCGATGTCGTCTATTACGACGCCCTGATCGGCCCGGGTGTGCTGGCATACGCCCGTCCCGGCGCCCGCCTCGTCCCGGTCGGCAAGCGGCGCGGCGCCGCACTGATGAGCCAGGCGGAGATCGAAGCGGCGTTGATTGTCGAGGTGCGCGCCGGCCTGCGTGTCGTGCGTCTGAAGGGAGGAGATCCGTTCGTCTTCGGCCGCGGCGGCGAGGAGGCGCTGGCGCTGCTGCGCGCCGGCATCCGCGCCGAGATCGTCCCCGGGGTCACCGCCGCCGTCGCGGTACCGGCGGCGGCCGGCATCCCGCTGACCCACCGCGGGGTCGCGTCGTCGGCGGCGCTGTGCACCGCGCACGACCTGGGCGACTCTCCGGCGGGCCGGGCGCTGCGCCGGCGCATCGGCCGGTTGGCGCGCGCCGCCGAGACGCTGGTCCTGTTCATGGCCGGCGCCCACCTCGGGCGGCTGCGCGATCTTCTGCTCGAGGCCGGCCTGCCGCAGTCGACACCGGCGGCCGTCATCGAGAGCGGCACCCTCCCGGACGGACGCGCCCGCCGCGGCGTGCTCGCCGACCTCGTCGATCTCGGGGCGGGGGGGAGCGGCGGCCCGGTGCTCGTGGTCGTCGGCGCGACCGTGGCGCTGGCGGACGCCCTGGCGCCGGCCCTGGCGCGGTCGGCGGCGCGCCTGGTCCAGGTGAGGAGCGGGCGATGAGCCGCGTGGATGAGGTGCGGGCCGCGGACGCCATTGCCGGCGTCGCCGAGATCGACGCGATCGCGGCGGCCATCGATCGCTTCCGCTCGGGCGACCTGCCGGCGGAGCGCTTCCGTCTCTTCCGGCTGGCGCACGGCATCTACGGGCAGCGTCAGCCGGGTGTCCACATGGTGCGGATCAAGATCCCGTCGGGCGCCGCCAGCGCGCGCCAGCTCGCCGTCATCGCCGACCTCGCCGAGCGTTACTCGACCGGCGTGGCGCATCTCACCACCCGGCAGGACATCCAGTTCCACTTCGTGGCGCTCGAGCGGATACCGGATCTTCTGCGTGGCCTGGCCGCCGTGGGTCTGACGACACGCGAAGCCTGCGGCAACAACGTGCGCAACGTCACCGCCTGCCCGCTCGCAGGGGATCTCGCCGACGAGGCCTTCGACGTGCGGCCGTTCGCCCTCGCCACCGCGGCGTTTTTCGTGCGCCAGGCCTTCTGCCAGCAGATGGCGCGCAAGTTCAAGCTGGCCTTCTCGGCCTGCCCCGAGGATTGCGCCGCCACCGCCATCCACGACATCGGCGTGCTGGGACGCTCGGTGCGCGTGGCGGGCGGTGTCCGCCACGGCTTCAAGGTGCTCGTCGGCGGCGGGCTCGGGGCGGCGCCGTTCGTCGCCCAGGTGCTCGACGAGTTCGTGCCGGCGGCCGACCTGCTGCCGACCCTTAAAGCTGTCTTGCAGGTCTTCGCCGATCACGGCAACCGTCGCGTGCGCACCAAGGCGCGTCTGAAGTTCGTCGTCCACCGTGTCGGGATCGAGCGCTTCCGCGAACTGGTCGCCGAGCGGCGCGCCGCCATGAACGCCGGCGAGGTGGCGGAGGCCGATCTGCGGATCTGGGTTCCCGCCGAGAGCGCGGCGGCGCTCGCCGCCGTCATCGCCGGCGGGGCGGTCGCGCCGGAAGCGGTCGCGCCGGGGGTGGCAGCCCCGGAACCGGCGGTGCAGGCCGTGACCCCGAGCGTTGGGCCGGCCGCGACCGCGAATGCCGCGCCCCCGGACCGCTCGCCGGCGGCCGTTGGCGATGAGACGTTCCGGCGCTGGCTCGAGAGCGGCGTCCGTGCGCACCGCGATCCGCAACGGGCCATCGTCACCGTCATGGTGCCGCTCGGCGATCTCGAGGCCGGGCGGCTGCGGCGTCTCGCCGGGCTCGCCGAGCGTTTCTCGGACGGGCAGGCGCGCCTCACCCGCGAGCAGAACCTCGTCCTTCCCGTCGTGCGCCGTGCGGACCTCGCCGCGCTCGCGGCGCAGCTCCGGGCCCTCGGTCTCGACGAGCCGTCGGCGGGTAGCGCGCTCGATGTCGTCTCCTGTCCCGGGGCCGACACCTGTGCGCTCGGGATCACCTCGTCGAAGGGGCTGGCGCGGGCGATACGCGCGACGCTGCGGCCGCTGGCGGACAATGGCGCCGCCGGCGCGCTGCGCGGCGTGACCATCAAGATCAGCGGCTGCCCGAACGCCTGCGCCCAGCACCACGTCGCCGCCATCGGCCTGCACGGTGCCGCGAAGAATGTCGGCGGCCGCAGCATCCCGGCCTACCAGCTCTATCTCGGCGGCGCCACGGGGCCCGGGTCGGCGCATCTCGGCGCGGCGGTCGCGCGGGTGCCGGCGCGCCGCGTGCCGGCGGCGGTCGCGGCGGTCATCGATCTCTTCGCGCGCGAGCGGCGGGGCGACGAGACGCTCGCCGATTTCACCGGCCGCGTGCCGGCCGATCGTCTGCGCGACCTGCTGGCGCCGTTCGCCGCCCTGCCGGAACGGGCGGGCGCGGATGGGGCCGCCTCACCGGAGGGCACCGCCGGACCGGACGCCGGCGCAACCGAGCCGCTCGACATCGACTGGGGACAGACCGGCCCATTCTCGACCGACGCCCTTGGCCGCGACCCGGCGGCCGCGGCCGCCGCTGCGGCCGCCGACGGCGAGCCGTTCGCGCACGTGCGCGCCGATCTCGACCAGGCGGCCCGGTTCATGGAACAGGGGCTGTGGCCGGATGCCCTGGCCACCATCAGCCGGGCGCGCTTCGCGGTCGCCCGTGTCCTGGTCGCCGCCTCCGGTCGGCGGACCGACTCGGACTACGAGACCGCCTGCGAGATGCGCGCCCGGGTCATCGATCGCGGCCACTCCGACGAGACCTGGAGCGACCTGCATCGCGACATCGAGACCGCCTTGCGACCACACACTCCCGATCCGCCCGCGGTACGCGCGCTCTACGCGCGGGCCGATGCCGTGCTCGCATCGTCGCCCGCCGTCCTCGCCCGGCTGCGGCGCGCCGGCGCCGCAGGCGGCGCCGACGCCGAAAACCCGGGCGCCTGAGGAGACCCATGCCACCCGAACCCGCAACCCCAACCGCAACCGAATGGAGGACTGTGACCGTGGAGACCATAGTCGAACCGCTTCCCCCCGAGTCCGTGACCACGACCTGGACGGCGGCCGAGACCCTGACGTGGGCCGGCCGCTTCCAGCCCCGCCTGGCGCTGGCCAGCAGCTTCGGGGCCGAGGATGTCGTGGTCATCGATCTCCTCGCGCGCGTCCTCCCAGGGGCGCGCATCGTGACGCTCGACACCGGGCGTCTCCCCGAGGAGACCTACGAGGTCATGGAGCGGGTGCGGCGGCGCTACGGCCTGCGCATCGACGCCTTCTTCCCCGAGCAGGAGTCGGTCGAGCGGCTCGAGCGCGACAAGGGATGGTTCTCGTTCCGCGACGGCATCGAGTCGCGCATCGAATGCTGCCGCATCCGCAAGGTCGAGCCGCTGCGGCGCGCCCTGGCGGGTCTGGACGCCTGGATCACCGGCCTGCGGCGGGGGCAGGCGGTCACCCGGTCGGCGGTGGCGAAGATCGAGCGCGACGCGCAGTTCGGCCTGGTCAAGATCAACCCGCTCGCCGACTGGACCGAGGAGGAGGTCTGGGCGCACATCCGCCGGCACGATGTGCCGTACAGCGCCCTGCACGATCGCGGCTACCCGTCGATCGGCTGCGCCCCCTGCACCCGCGCCGTCCGCCCCGGCGAGGATGCGCGCGCCGGCCGCTGGTGGTGGGAGCAGCCGGCCCAGAAGGAGTGCGGCCTGCACTCGGGGCCGCCGGCCGCGAAGCCGCCGGCGAACTGGTCCATCTGACGGCACGGGTGACCCCCGGCCTGGAACCGCCCCGCCGGGCCCAGCCAGTGATTGACGCCTCCGAATTTTGAGCGTATCAGGTCATTATTGGAGGGTATCGTTGCGCCCGCCGCGGTGGAGTTATCTCCGCCGGCGGCGGGTCCGCCGCATGGGGTGCTGGAGCCCGCGGTGCGCGCCTCGCCGACGCTGCCGCCCACGATCGTGCCCGCTCACCCGCCATGAGGAGGTTCCCATGAGCGCATCCACTTCCCGCCGGATGTTCCGGACCATGCTGCCGGCCCTGGTGCTGGTGGCCGCCCCCGCGGCCATCCTGATCGCCGGGCGCTTCCAGCCGGTCGAGACGCCCGAAGGGCAGAGCCCGATGGAGACCGCCCTGCTCGAGCTGCAGGCCCGGCGCGCCGCCCGGCTGCTGCCGCCGGAGGCCACCGCCCCGCCGGCCGAGTTCGCGCCGTTCGGGCGGCCGGTCGAGCGTCGCATCCTCCAGGGCGAGGCGGCGCGCGGGATGCTGCTGACCAATCTCGGGCATGTCGACTGGGATGCCGACCGCGACGACCTGGCGGCGACGGTGCCGCCGGGGTTGCGGCTCGGCCGCGACGACGCGCCGCGCGGTCCGCGCGGGACGTTGCGGCCGGGGCTCAACTTCGTCCTCCTCGACGACGGGGCGATCGCGGCCCGCGGCGCCGACGAGGTCATCGCCGGAGTCGCGCGGCACGGACGAATCGTCGGCATCCTGCCGGGATCGACCCTGGTCATATATGTCGACCCGCGCGGCCTCGAAGGGCTGCGCCGCGATCCGGGTGTGGCCCGGACACGGGCGATGGAGCCGTTCCAGAAGATCGACACGACCCTCGGCGTGCTGCCGCGCATAAGCCGTCATGAGGCGGTCAACCCCGACCTCCTGGCGACGGTCGCGATCGTCCCGGGTCTCGACGGGCCGGAGGTCCGCCGGCGGATCGAAGCGATCCCCGGCGTCAGCGAGGTCACGCCGTCCCTGTTCGAGGGGAACGGCTACCAGTTGCGGGTGCGCTACGACGCGGTGCGCGACCTGGCGCGGCTCGACGAGATTCTGGCGCTGGCGCCGGTCCCCGACTACATGCTCGCCAACGCCGAGAGCGTGCCGACGGTGCAGGCCGGCTCGGCGGAGGACGCCGGCTTCCTGCGGCCGTTCGACCTCGCCGGCGTGGACGGGGGCGGCATCGACACCAATGGCGACGGGATGCGGATTAACGACGGCAGCGACGCCGTCCCGCCGCAGATCGTCACCATCGTCGACAACGGCATCAGCTACGACACGCCGAGCTTCTCGCAGACCGCCACCCAGACCGCGACCGGCGCCTTCCCGCTCGGGGTCCGGCATCGCAAAATCCACAGCATCCAGAACGCCGGCGACAGCGGCACGACCTGCGACGGGCCGCTTTCCGGCGGCAGCACGCACGGCAGCGTGGTGGCCTCGGTCATCGCCGCCTACCCGAGCTACTTCGGTGTCTACGCGTCGCGCTCGGGCACCGGCGGCGCCACGGCGCCGCGTGACGCCAACCTCGATGGCGTCGCCCGGGGCGCCCGCATCATCATGGAGGACGCGGCCACCACGGCGGTGTGCAGCATCAACACGCTGGTCGAGCGCGGCGGTAACGTGTCGCCCGGGTCGCTGCTCGACCGCATGAACTCGGCGATCTGTCCGTCGTCCGGCGGCGTCGGCGCCTGCGCCGGCATCACCGGCGGCGGCGCCCAGACCCACCTGGCGGTGATGCCGTTCGGCGCGCCAATCAACTTCTATACCCGACCGCCGGAGATTGTTTACAACGGTACCTACCCGCAGGCGGCGGTCGACGTCGACAAGTTCCTCTACAACAACCGCGACTTCATGATCTTCGCGCCGGCGGGCAACGACGGCGGTCTGGTCGGCACCGGCCGCCTCTCCCTCATGCTTCGGGTCATCCCCGATCTCTTCAACGGCATCATCCTCGACGACAACGTCGGCGATCCCCATCCAATCCAGGTGATGTCGCCGGCGACCGCCAAGAACCTGGTCTCGGTCGGTGGTTCCACCGCCGACTGCTTCACGTTCTTCGGCACCGCCGATTGCGAAGGCACCCTGGTCAACTACAGCTCGCGCGGCCCGGCGACCCCTCAGTCGCTGCGGACGGCGCCGATCGTCACCGCGCCGCAGTTCGACTTCATTGGCACGCCGTACACCGGCGGGATCGCGGTCTTCCGTTCGCGCGACAACGACAACCTGGCGCCGATCGAGGCGCAGCTCGACGAAGGGAACTACGGAACATCGTTCGCGTCGGCGTACATGACCGGCGCCGGCGCCGTCATCCGCGACTACTTCGCCCAGGGGTTCTACCCGACAGCCTCGAGGCAGACCGCCGACCGCGTGCCGAATGTCTCGGGCGCGCTGGTCAAGGCGGCGCTGGCGGCGTCGGCCGACTTCAACGAGGGCGGTATCGCCACCCAGGGCCAGGACAACGGCGAGCGCGACCTGCGCCGCACCCGCGCCATGGACATCGGCACGGTGATGGGCAGCGCCATCGGCATCATGGGGAACAGCGAGCAGGGGTACGGGCGTCCGGTCCTGACCGACGTCCTGCCGCTCGCCGGCTGGTCGACCGACTTCGTCCTGCACCCCGCGTCGGGGTCGCCGCGCGAATACCCGGCGTCGGGGCTCCTGGTGTTCGACGCGATCGCGACCGGCGAGCCGCTGATCAACAACACGACCGGCACCTTGCGCCGCCACACCTTCCGGGTAGCGGGCGGGCATGGCATCACCAAGGCAGGCGGCGCTGTGGCGCTGACGAACGCCCAGCTGCGCATCGCCCTCGCCTGGCCCGACATCCCCTCGCCCGCCAACCTCGGCGGGCCGCTCATCAACGACCTCGACCTGGTGGTGGAGAGCCCGGGGCCGGACAACTGCCTGTCGCCGGCCGACACGAAACCGGACGGCGGCGCCTGCCTGCCGAACGCCGCGGACGACAACGAGTTCTTCGACGGCAACAACTACGACGGCGGGCACAACAACGCCGTCACCGACCAGTGGTCGAAGGCGCGCACGGCGGCCGCCGGCACCGAGAAGCACGACTTCCGCAACCCGATCGAGGCGATGCACCTGGCGGGCGACCCGAACAACGACGGCGGCTACGCCGACTCGCCCCTGTACGCCGGTCTGTGGCGGGTGACGGTGCAACGGGGTCTGGGTGGCGCCATCGCCGGCCAGATCACCATCCTCTCGGCCGTGAACGAGGACGGCAACAACAATGCGCGTCTCGACACCGGCGAGGACCTGAACGCCAACGGCCTGCTCGATCAACCCGGGCAGCCGTATGCCCTGGTGGTGTCGGGGCCGGTCTTCCTGGCCGAGAGCGCCCCGCCCGCCGGCCCGACCGCCTATCCAGCGAGCCGCGCGGCGTGGGACCAGGTGCGGTACGACTGCGCCGCGGACGCGGTCCTGACGATCGTCGACGCCAACGGCCCGCCGGACGCGGCGAAGTCGCAGGCGAACACCACCTTTCAGGTGCTCGACGCCACCGGCACCGTGGTCGACACCGAGATCGGTACCGGGTTCACGGCCGGCACGGCGCCGCACACGACCGCCTCGGCGGCGATTCCGATCCGCCTGGCAGGTCCGCCGCTCACCGGCAACGGCATCCTCGAGACCGACACCGGCCAGACGGTGCGCGCCCTCTACGCGCCGGCGGGGCAGCGCGCCGTCGAAGCGCGCGCCACGATGAACTGCGCCCCCGACCTGGTCGGCGCCTACTTCCTGGCGCAGAACGGCCAGGCGCTCGGCGACCAGGTCGCGGTCGGCGGCGGCTGCGACGACGATTCGTTCCCCGACGCGGGGGAGACGGTCACCTATGGGGTGGCCCTGCTGAACCGCTCGCGCGCCGACGACTACGCCGGCGTGACCGCGACCCTGACGCCGTCGGGGCCGGGCGCCGCGGCGATTCGCATCCTCGATTCGCCGCGCGACCTCGGCCGCCTCCCGGCCGGGGCGGCGAACAGCGTCTTTTTCCACCTGTACGTCGATCCCGCCGCGGTCAACGCGCTCGTCGTCGCCAACCGGATGGTCGACATGACGCTGACCCTCGACTCGTCGGAGCACGGGGCGCGCATCGCGCGCCAGTCGTACACCTTCCACCATGCGCTCAACTCGGACCGCGAGGCGTTGTACTACTCGACCGACCGCCCGGCCGGCGGCCGTGAGGTGCGCGACCTCAACCGCAGTGGCATCATCGATCCGCCCGACGCGATCGACCCTCTGCTCGGGTTCGTCGTGCCGCGCGAGGACGTGGCCTTCTCCAGCCTGTGGAGCGGCAGCGGCGCGCCTCCCGGGCACTTCACCAACGAGATGGGCGAGGACCTCAATCTCAGCGGCGTCTTCGAAGGCGCCGAGCGCGATCTCGTTCCCAACGGCGTCGTCGATCGCGGCCTCCTCGCCACCAACACCCCGTCGGCGGGCGACAAGATCCCCTGGGCGTTCGACGCCAACAACGGCGGCTTCGTCCCCTTCCACCACCCGGACGGGATCTACCCCATTCTGCCGAGCGCCAACCCGATATGGGAGCGGGTGACCGGCGGCGTCTGTGGCTTCCAGACCTCGGGCGGCCTGGGGCTGGCCGGCATCTGGCACACCGGCGACGGCAACCCGGCGACACCGGCGGCGGGCGCGCCCTTCTGCGAGAACTACCCGGCGGTGTTCGAGGGCGGCTCGCCCCCCAAGGTCGAGATCCTCTTCGACGTATTGATGTCGCCCCTCATCGCCAAGGTCAACCAGGTGGCCGACGCGCGCGGCTTCCCCTGGACCGTCGAGTTCCAGCGTTACGGCATGAACCTCAATATCCAGACCCCCGACGGCTACGCCGGCGGCGGCGTCAACATCGACAACGACGCCGACAACGACGGCGGCAACAGCCTCCTGTCGGGCCACTCCGACGTCTACTACGCGCGCATCCGCGGCGGCTGGCCGTACAGCACCTTCCGTTTCGCGCTGCAGTACTGGCCCGGCTCCGGCATCACCCCGGCGAGTGTCGTGCCGCAGCAGCGGACCTTCGGCTCGTTCACCAACCCGAACAACTCTGGGTTTCTCGATGGCGACGAGACCGGCTTCACCGGCTTCACCGACAACACCAACCCCGACAGCACCAGCCCGATACCGGAAGCGCCGCCCGACTTCCTGCCCTACCCGCGACCGGGCGCCCTGCTCGTCGGCATCTGCGACGGCGGGTCCAGGAACGACGCCCCCTGCGACCCCGGCGTCGGTGGCGATCCCTGCCTCATCGGCGGCGGCCTCTGCACGCCCGAGCTCAACACGGTCGCCGGTCCGGCGCGCAACTTCGATGCGTCGCTCATCGGCTACGAGGGAGGCTTCGCCAGCCTGCTGGCCGTGAACCCGATCGAGAACACCAGTTTCGGCCTGCCGGGCAGCGCCGGGAACCGCTGGCTCATCGGCGTCGGTTTCTGGGTCCTCGAGAGCACCAGCCACGCGACCGACTACGGCGCCGGCATCGACGACGTGGTGTTCGAATGGCGCGAGTGGCACCCGCAGGACGAGGCGGCGATCGGCAACCCGCCGGCGTGCAGTCGCTATGGCGGCGTCGGGCAGCCGGCGGGCGGCCAGTGCGCCACCATCGCCGTCGATCGGACCTCGGTGTACGAGTGCGACGGCACGATCGAGGTGACGCTGTACGACGCCAAGTGCGTTGCCATCGGCTCCGGCGCCACGACGACGCTTGGCGGCGCCTGCACCACCAACACGGCGTGCGGCACCGGCGGTGACTGCACCGCCGCCCATCCCGCGGTCGAGGTGGCGGTGGTCACGGGAAGCGACAGCGTCGCGCGGTCGAACGGCGTCTGGCAGGTGGCGGCGCCGGGTACGAAGCGCTTCACGCTTGCGGCGGTCCCCGGAAGCCCGGGGCTCTACCGCGGCGTCGTCGGACTGTCGACCGTCGCCGATGATGCGACCCACGTCTTCATCGCGGCGGCCAGCGACCCGTCGTTCACGGTATACTACGTCGACTCTCTGTGCGACGGCGACCGCGACGGTGTCGCGGGCGAGGACGAATTCGTCGATCTGGACGGCGACGGTGTCGGGGCGGGAGACAGTTGTCCCTTCGCCTACGATCCCGGGCAGGCGGACACCGACGGCGATGGCGTCGGCGACCTGTGCGACAACTGCCCCGACCTGGCCAATCCGACGCAAGTGGACGCCGACGCGGACGGCGTCGGCGACGTCTGCCAGCTCGCCAACAACGACAACGACGGCGACGGCGTCGTCAACGCGGCCGACAACTGCCCGCTGACCTTCAACCCGCCGGTGGCGCCCGGCACGTTCGTCCAGCCCGACGCCGACCGCGACGGCCTGGGCGATGCCTGCGACCCCGCCGGCTCTCTCGACGACGACCAGAACGGCATCCCCGACGACATTGTGACCTTCTCCGGCGTCCTCTCCTGCGCCAGCCTGCCCCTCGCGGGCCTCGAGGTCGTGAGTGCCGCCTATCAGGATCTCGACGGCGATCACGATATGTTCCCCGACACCGGCGAGACCGGCCGAGTGGTCGTGACGGTGCGCAACACGGGGCCGGAGCTGACCGGGGCGGTCTTCACCCTGACCTCGACCGACCCCAACGTCGCCTGCATCACCCAACCGATCGTCACCGGCGCCATCCCCGCGGGCGCGACCGTCGCGATCGGCAGCATCGACGCCGGGGAGCCAGGCTTCACCTTCACGGCGAGCAACACGCTGCAGTCGCCGCCCGCGCCGGAGCTGCTGACGAAGATCACGCTCGGACTGTCGGTGGTGGCGAACGAAACCCTCGGGAGCGCGGCGCCGATATCCTTCAATCTGATCGCCGCCGCCGACCTGCCGGCGAGCGGTCATATTTTCGTCCCCGGTCCGGACGGGCTCGCCGGGACCGCCGATGACGGCACCATCGCCGAATCGTTCGATCTCGACCGCGACGGTGACGGCGACATCACGGTGCGCGACACCTTCCTCCAGGCCACGGCGCCCGGTGTCTTCCGCGGATCGTGCGGCAATGCGCCGCGGACGACCTGCCAGACGGCGAACGACTGCCCGCCCGGCCCGCCCGATCCGGTCTGCTACTCAGGGGCCTACATCCGCGGCAGCGCCACGGGGGCGGAGTTGAATCGCGTCGCCGGCATTGCCTGCGGCGGCTTCGAGACACCACCGGGGAACCTGCTCTGCACCCTCAACCCGGCCTACCCGATGGACTGGCACCTGCACTGCGCGCCCGGATCGACCCACTGTCCGAACGTCGAGAGCGGCACCTGCGTCGGCCTCTGTTCGTTCGACACACCCGCCGACGGCCGGCTGGCGCTGAGCCCGCCGAACTCGCTGCACATGGGGGCGCACTTCGATCCCCAGTCCCATATCGACGGCGACACCACGCATCTGCGGACGATTCAGGGGTTCATGTCGGCGCCGATCAACCTCGCGATCCTCCTGCGGCCGGGCGATCTCGACCTGTCGTTCTTCCACATCGCTCGTCTGATGGACAACAACGGCGTCTCGGTGCCACGGGGCAGTTGCGCCGACTGCGGCGACGTGCAGATTCAGCGCGACCTCGATCCCGATCCGGATGTCGACACCTGGGGCTTCTGGGAGAAGCTGGTGCCGTATCAGAACGTCTACGACCACACCCCGCTCGTCGGGTCGACGGTGTTCAGCAATTACTGCGTCTTCACGCCGGGTGACACCGGGAGCGCGCCGCCGAACCCACGGGGTGTGCACGAGACTCTGTGCTATCCGCTCGGCGCCTGGTCGCATTGCGGTTCGCACACGGGGACCAACCCGACGGTCACGGTCGACTGCCCGGGACCCGGCGTCGTCGACCCGTCGGGCATCGGTGTCTGGGCGCAGACCCGTTTCCGTCTCGACGACTACCTCGGCCAGAGGGTCCGCATCCGCTGGATCGCCGAGACCTGGGAATTCGAGGGCGCCAATACCTATCTGGAATTCCAGTACCCGGCGTGGGCGGGGAACACCTCGGACGATGGCTGGTGGCTCGACAACATCGTGCTCACCGGCGCCATCCAGGAGCAGTTCACGCCGGGCCCCGACACGACGCCACGTGTCGGAACATGCCCGTCCGATCCCTGCGACCAGACGGTGGGGGACGCGGGGACGAGTGTCGTCCTCGATGTGACCGATCTCTCCGGGCGGCCGGTCGACGGCGTGTCGTTCGTGCCGGTGGCGGGGCAGGCGCTGCGCCTCTCGGCCGCCGGCTCGACGCTCCCGGGCGGCTGCAGCGGCGGCGTCATCGAGTACCAGTTCCTGAAGGGCGGCGCCGTGCTCCAGGAGTTCAGCCCGAAGCCGTTCGCCATCGACTCACCCGACAGCACGACGCGCTACCAGGCGCGCGTGCGCTGCGGTGCCGATCACGGTTGCACGAGCATCGCCGGGGCCACGCGCGACGTCGGGATTTACACCGGCGACGGCGGCGACGTGGCGCTCGGCGCCTGGGGCAGCCCGTTCGACCCCGGTCTCGGTGTCGTCTACAACCGCGCCGCCGCGACCACGACGCTGCGCTTCTGGACCCCGCTCGGCGGCGGGGCGGCGTCCGACGTTTATCGCGGTCTCATCGGACCCGGCATCTCGAAGGGGAGTCTCGCGGCCGGCTCGCGCTGGCTCCTCGACACCAGCGGCGCCCCCGGTTCGCAGGCCGCATGCCTGCAGTCGAACGTCGCCACCACCCCCGAAACGGCGCCCCCGGCCGGCCCCGGCGGCGGGCGCGGCACCCTCGGTCCGCTGAATCAGGCGGCCGATCCCAACCCGGCGCTCGGGACCGCGGTGTACTACTTGGTCTCCGGCGCCGCGGCGGGCGGCGCTCCCGACGGCCTCGGCTGCGCCAACCCCGCCATCTGCAGCAAGGCGGGCTGGTGCGAGGGCGGGACGAACGCCGGCGCGCCGTGCGATGCCGGCGGCGACTGCGCCGGCGGCGGAGCCTGCACACCCCAGCGGACCGCTTGCACCTCGGACGCCGGCGCGGCCGAGCTGGGCGGATGCGGCCGGCACCCGGTCTGTCTCGGCGGCATCCGCGCCGGCCTGCTCTGCGTGCTGAACAGCGATTGTCCGGGGTCGACCTGTCCCGCCGTGGCTGGCAACCTGACGACGCCCGGGTCGACCTGCCTGACCGTCGGCCGGTCGCTGGGGACGACACCGGCCGGCACCGTGGTCACCGGTTGCCCGCCCGCCGGCCGGGCGCCGCGCCTGGTCCGCAAGGTGGCGGCCGCCGGACTCTGCCCGTAACGACCCCGGGGCGGCGGCACGGCATGCGCTGCCGCCCCGCGGGTCGCCGCGCCGCCCCGCCGGACTGCGTGTCGGCCGCAGCGGTGGGCCGCAACAGCCGGTTGACGATCGACCCATCCGCCGCTATCCTCAGGGCCGCCATGACGCTATCCGGAGGAGACATGCGGACCGACCCCAAGCTCGATCGCGCCTTCCGGCTGCTCGAGCGCGCCTACGAGCGCCAGCAGGCGGGGGATCTCGACGCGGCGGTGCGCCTGTACAAGGCCTCGATCGACGAGCGCCCGACCGCCGAGGCGCACACCTATCTCGGCTGGACCTACTCGAACATGGGGCGGTTCGACGACGCCATCGAGCAGTGCAAGACCGCCATCCTGGTCGACCCG
>Ga0210377_10002831_pt1 | contig 15010 bp, 9 predicted proteins | sample PLM4_65_b1redo_FD_155480 | JGI IMG/M metagenome (GOLD analysis project Ga0210377, IMG submission 155480) | Groundwater sediment microbial communities from an aquifer in East River, Colorado, USA - PLM4_65_b1 redo | ecosystem: Environmental > Terrestrial > Soil > Riparian zone | place: USA: East...
CTAAACGCCGCCATGAGGAGCACCGGCAGGACAAAGAAAAGACTCAGCCAGATCAATGGCGGCAGATAGATGAACCAGAAAGTTGCGCGGCGATCCAATCCCCACCCCTTCCGCCCCTTTCCCCATTCGGGGATCTTCAACGGGGCATCTCCCCCAAATTCTGTGAATTTGGGGGAGGGTTGAGTGGGGGTCATGGCGCGGCTTTGACTTCAGCCCACATGGCTGTCCACGCGTCGCGCTGTTCGGTTGTCAGGTTCGGTGTAAAGTTTGTTTTGTTGAGGATGTCGGGATCATCCACCGAGAAGGCCTGCTTGAGCGTCTCATCGGTAATGCCACTCATTACATCTTGATTCGAATGACCGTAGTAGAAGAGGCTGACGACATTGTTGCCTGTGGCTTCGGCGAGTTTCATGTCAAGGAATTTGAGGGCGAGTTCGTAATTCGCAGTCCCTTTACGGATGCCATACACACCGACCCAGGAGTTACGTCCCTCCTTCGGGTTGGCATACGCAACAGGCACGCCTTCGCCCAACAGGGTCGCGTACGCGCCCTGCCAGGCATAAGCCAGCCAAACATCGCCAGACTTCATACCTTCGACCAATTCAGGCTCACCAGCCCAATAGAAGAGGTTCAAATCGCGTTGAGCGATCCACTCCTCCTTGATGGAAGCCAGTTGATCGGCTGTGACGGCAGTCTCGTCATAACCATGTATATACGAGGAGATCGTCACAGCACCGGGACCGTCATCCCACATCGAAACGTGGCCGGCATATTTCGGGTCCAACAACGCGGACCACGAGTCGACTCCCTCAGGTATTTTATCGGTGCGATAGAGGATCGAAGTAAATCCCCAATCCCAAGGGATGAAATACTGCTTGCCATTGATCTGCCCGATCTTCTTGAAATTCTCGGGGACTTTATCCCAGTTGGTAAGCTTGCTCGTGTCAATTTCTTCGACCAGTCCTTCATCCACATAGAATTGCAACCAGCCCGTGTAGGGATGGAAGATATCGGCCTGATCGCCAGCCTTTATCTTGGCATAGATATCAGCGTCGGACGCGCCGATCTCGAAATTGACTGTCACTTTGGGATAGGTATTCTTGAAATCCACCCAGAAATCTTCGGCATCGTAGCCAGCCCAGTCAAGGACGGTCAAGGAACCAGTTTGTTCAGCAGGGGAAACTTCTTCTGCGGCGGGCGTGGCAGATGTCCCGCAGGCGGAGAGCAGTAAAACAAAGATCAACATCACCGCTAAGTTCGAAAAAGGCGAAGACTTTGCAACTTTCATACACCAATCTCCTTATCAATATACGAGTAAAAACGGATTGATTGTGAGTCGGTCTTGCGCTGTCAAAGTTTGAGTTATGCCTCCTTCCGAAACAGGGTGACTGGATTTATTATCACTATGATAATAAACACCTCAAATATTCACAAAGTTGCTGCCTAAATGGCTCAGTACGGTATAATTCCCCCCATGAACCCAAATATTATCGGTGTACGTTTCACCAAAATAGGCAAGATCTACCATTTCGACACTTCCGCTGTGCCCGATGTCAGGGTCGGCGAGCACGTCATTGTAGATACCTCCCGCGGCAAACACCTCGGTGAAGTCATGCAACTCGTGAAGGAAACGCCTCCACAGCCTGAAGGCGGCTGGAGGTCCGTGGATAGGCGTGCCACCCCGCGCGACCTGCTTTTGCTCCAATCCTGGCAGTCCAAACAGACCGAAGCCATGATCAACTGCCGTGCCCGCGCCGCCGAATTGCGTCTAGAAGGCGTCAAGATCGTCTCCGCGGAATACAACTACGACGGCTCGCGTCTCGCCTTCCTCTTTAGCACCGAAAGCGAAGAGAAGGTGGATCTCAAATCCCTCAAACGGGACATGCAGAACGTCTATCCCACCACTCACATTGAAATGCGGCAGATCGGTCCGCGCGACGTGGCGAAGATCATCGGAGGCATGGGTGCCTGCGGCATCGAAACGCGCTGCTGTTCCAAATTCCTGACAGACTTCTCGCCCATCTCCATTAAGATGGCGAAGGAACAGGGCATCTCTCTCACGCCTGAAGAGATCACCGGCATGTGCGGACGCCTGCGCTGTTGCCTCATTTACGAATATGAGCAATACGTGGAAGCGCGCAAAACACTTCCCAAACGCAACAAGCGCGTCGTCACACCCAAGGGCGAAGGCAAGGTCGTCGATGTGTTGCCCATGAGCAACAAGATCATGGTCTTCATCGAAACTGAAGAAAAACGTTTTACCGAAACCTTCGATCGTGATGATATCCAACCCTGGGATGAGCTCGAAGCCCTGCGACGCAAATCAGAAGCGCCCTGCGACCGTCACGACAGCGGCGGTTGCACCTGCGGCAAATCCAGTCCGCGCAACAAGAACAATTAATCTTTTAACCACGGAGACACTAAGGCACTGAGATTCTTTTTTTCTTGAACTCCGTGTACGCTCCCGAAGGACATCGGGACGATGTGTGTCTCTGTGGCTATAGCTTTTTCCTCCTCCCAAGCCTTATCTCGTCTCGCACCCGCCTCTTTCTAAGACGACGCCTGATACCTGGAACCTGACACATGACACTCCCCGACGATTGGACCTCCCCTCAAAACATCCTTGTCATCCTCGCCCATCCTGATGACCCTGAATTCTTTTGTGGTGCGACCCTCGCCAAATGGTCCCGCGCCGGACATCACATCACCTACCTCCTGCTCACCTGCGGCGATAAAGGCTTCAATCCAGCCACGCACCCTGAGATGACTCCCGACAAGCTGTGCGAGATACGTCATGAAGAGCAATATGCCGCGGCACAGATCATTGGCGTGGATACAGTCCACATTATGAACAATCCCGATGGCTATCTCGTCCCTGACTTGAATCTGCGTCGCGAAGTGGTGCGTGCGATCCGCAGATATAAGCCTGATATCCTCGTCACATGTGATCCCCAGACCTTATTTGCCATCTACGGCATCAACCACCCCGACCACCGCGCCGCAGGGCAGGTCGTGCTCGATGCGGTCTTCCCCGCTGCGGGCAATATCGCCTACTTCCCTGAACTGCTCGAAGAAGGCTTCCAACCCCATATGCCGAAGGAAGTCTGGTGCTCTCTCACCATGCAGCCCAATATCTCCGTCGATGTCACAGACATGTGGGACATCAAAATGCAAGCCATTCTCAAACATACAACTCAAGTGCAAGACCCCGAGAAGTTGATCGAGCGATTCAAATCGCGCCGCGCGGAAGACAGTACGGATGAAAATCCGAGATATGAGGAAAAATTCAGGGTAGTGAAATATGGATAACCAGTCAAAGGTCGAAGGTCAAAAGTCAACAAACTTTGACGTTCAACGTTTGACCTTTGACGGTCTTTTGTAACAAAATAATTCCAGGATTTCCCCAAAATACTATTACAATCGAATATATGGGATTCGTATGCATAGACTAGGGACATATATTCCTCAAGATCGTTTGCGGGCGCTGGTCAAGGGAGAAACAATACCCAGCCGCACGAATGGCTCCGCGATTTTCGCCGACATATCAGGTTTCACCCCTCTCACCGAAAAATTGACCCGCACACTGGGTCCGCGTAAAGGCGTGGAGGAGTTATCGCACCAATTGAATGCGGTCTACGGCGCGCTCATTGATCAGGTCGAATGCTACGGGGGCAGCATCATCAGTTTTGCGGGCGATTCAATTATCGGCTGGTTTGAAGAGGCGGACGCAGGTTCATCCGCATCTTTAAGAGCGGTCACTTGTGCCCAAGCCATGCAAGCCGCCATGCAGAAATTTTCAGAGTTATCGGTCAAGATCGCCATCGCATCCGGTCCGGTGCGGCGTCTCATTGCCGGAGATCCTGCCATCCAGCTGATAGAAACACTGGCAGGCAGGACGATCGCACGTCTCGCCACCGCAGAACGATTGGCGCACAGGAGCGAGATCCTGCTGGATGAAGCCACGCTAAAAGTCATCGAAGAGAATGCCACCGTTCTCGAACAAAGAATTAATATTGGCTCGTCCGAAAAATTTTCAGTCCTCCATTCACTAGTCAATCCATCTGAACCGCAGGCATTACCACTCCTGGATACGGATGAGGTGTCTGCCGAAAGTATGCGCCCATGGCTATTGGAAGCCGTCTATCAACGTGAACAGACTGGCATGATCTCATTCCTGACCGAGTTAAGACCAGCGGTGCCTCTCTTTGTGAATTTTTCCGGCATCGATTATGACAATGATAGTGAGGCAGAGGAAAAGCTGAATGCCTTTGTCGCACATGCTCAACGCGTGATCACAAAATACGACGGGGCTTTACTGCAATTGGTGATCGGAGATAAAGGCAGTTACATCTATGCGGCATTTGGCGCGTTCACCGCGCACGAGGACGACGCGCAAAGAGCGGTATACGCGGCGTTGGAATTGAAACAAATGCCAAAGCAATTGACCTATCTCCATTCCCTGCAAACAGGCATCAGCCTGGGCACATTGCGGGTGGGTGCGTATGGTAATGCATCGCGTCACACCTATGCGGCGCTCGGAGATGATGTCAACCTTGCGGCACGTTTAATGACAAATGCGGTTGGGGATGAAATTCTCGTAACAGGGCGGGTTCAGATCGACATTGCCGATACCTTCACCCTGGAACCCCGTGAACCCATCACCATGAAAGGTAAAAGGGAACCTCAGGCTGTTTTCGCGGTGACAGGCATCAGCCATCACCGCGCCACGCGTTTGCCCGAGCCCACCTATCGTCTGCCCATGGTGGGACGGCAGGATGAATTGGCGTTGGTGGATGAAAAATTAAACCTGACGCTTCAAGGCAAAGGTCAGGTGATCGGCATCACAGCCGAAGCCGGGATGGGCAAATCACGCCTTGTGGCAGAGGTCATTCGCCTGGCACGAAAGCGCGGCTTTGTCGGCTATGGCGGCGCCTGTCAATCCTCAGGGACCATTACACCTTATCTTGTCTGGCAGCCCATCTGGCAGGCATTCTTTGACCTCGACCCAGAGATGCCACAGCGGAAACAAATGCGCCTGCTCGAAGGTGAACTCGAGGATCGCGCCTCCGAACGCGTGGAGGCGCTTCCGCTTCTCGGTCTCGTGCTCAATCTGCCTCTCCCGGATAACGAATTTACCGGCGCGCTGGATCCGAAAGACCGCAAAAGCGCGCTGGAAATCTTATTGGAGGACTGTCTCAAGTCTGCCGTCAGGGAAACACCTCTTCTGATCGTGCTGGAAGATCTGCATTGGATCGATCCCCTTTCGCAAGATCTATTGGAAATACTGGCACGCATCAGCGAGAATCTACCAGTGTGTTTTGTACTGGCATACCGCCCTCCAGATAAGGCACGCAATCAAACACCGCCCGTGGAAAATCTGCCTTATTTCACAAGGATCGAACTGAAAGACCTCACCGCCTCAGACGCCGAACAACTGATCCGCGCCAAACTGGCTCAACTCTTCCCGGAACGGACCGGCACCCTGCCTCAAGCCCTCGCAGATGAGCTCAATTTAAAATCGCAGGGCAATCCGTTTTTCATCGAAGAGCTGCTCAACTATCTCCATGACCGGGGGTTCAATCCATACGATGCCAATGTGCTCAAAGAATTGGAACTCCCCGCCAGTTTGCAAACACTGATCCTGAGCCGCATCGATCAATTGACCGAGCCGCAAAAGGTCACACTGAAGGTGGCAAGCGTGATCGGACGCGTGTTCCCATTTTCCTGGCTACACGGATATTATCCTTCGCTCGGCGAGGAGAACACCGTCAAGGCTCACCTCGCAGAATTATCCAAACTGGACCTCACGCCTCTGGACACGCCCGACCCTGAACTGGCTTACCTCTTCAAGCATATCGTCACTCAGGAGGTGGCATACGAGAGTCTTTCCTATGCCACACGGGCTCATTTACATGAACTTCTGGCTCGATATTTGGAATCGATCCATCCCGATAACCCTCCGTTGGATTCTCTTGCCTATCATTACAACCGCAGCGAAAACCAACCCAAGAAACGCGAATACCTGCGTAAATCAGCAGAAGCCGCTTACGCTGTGTATTCCAATGAAACAGCATTGGAATATTACAAACAGGCGCTGACCTTGTCACCGGAAGGGGATGAATTGATCGATATCCATTTGAAATCCGGCGAAATCCTCTCCATGATCGGCAAGCGGAGCGATGCCAGGGCACATTTTGAATCCGCTTTGCAGACCGCCCTGAAAAATAATGTCCCAGAACAGATCGTCGAATGCCAGATCAGATATGGCGGTACGTGTGAAAGTTATGAAGAGTCCCTTGAGTGGCTGGACAAGGCGCACCAACTTGCCCGTCAAATCGATTATTCGACCGGAGTTTGCGACGCGCTCAAGGAACTTAGCAATGTCCATTGGCGGCTCGGAAAACACGACCTTGCACTTCAATATGCACAGCAAAGCATGGAGCTTGCGCGTCAGATGAAGGATAAAAAACGGAAAGCCATGGCATTATTCTTCCTGGCATCCATACACAGCGAGAGAGGGAATTACAAAGTAGGACACAAATACTTTGAAGAGACCCTTGCCATCAGCAGGGAAATAAACGATGCTCGCCGTGTCGGATCAACGTTACTGAATTGGGGGACCAACTATTATTACGAAGGCGATTATGAGACTGCCGAAAAATATGTTTCGGAGAGTCTGGCGTTTTATCGTGAGATCGGAGATAAACGCAGTACCGCGATCTCCCTGAACAACCTGGGAAATATTTTCTACCTAAAAAGTGACTATTCAAACGCACAAAAACATTACCAGCAATCTCTTGCCATTGGGCGTGAAACGGATGACCGGTATATCAAGTCGATCTCATTGACATCCCTGGGCATCACTGTTTTTCAACAGGGCAAATTCGAGGAAGCCGAGGCGTATTACCGCGAAGGGATGACGTACAGCCGAGCACTCAATCATAAAGTGAATCTTTCACTGCTCCATTGTTATGAGGGTTTGCTGGCACTCGCCCGCAATCAGATTCCATCGGCACAGGAATCATTCCGCACAGGTTTAACGATCGCACATGAAAGCGAGATCAAAACTTATGTTGTGTACAATCTGGTGGGATGTGCCTGTGTTCAGCTGGTGCAAAACAATCTGACGGATTCCGCGAAACTATTGAGTGCTTCATCCTCCATCGGAGCGTCCATCGGATTCAAGATGGAACCTGAGATCGAAATCCCTTATAAGAATGCGCTTTCTGCTGTAAAAGAGAAAATGCCCGAGGACGAATTTTCCTCCGCATGGGAGAATGGAAATAAACTGTCACTTGACCAGGCAGTAGAAATTGCATTCAAGGGATAGATTCCACTACATCGCGATGAAATATCGTCACTGACATCAGAGACGCAATCATCAAGTTTAACTATCACCACGGTGAGAGGCAAAAAAATGACCGAGTTGGGTATCTTGTTATTTGTTGTGGGAGCAGGTACCTTAATCTGGATCCTGTTTCGACGTGGAGTGACGTCACCGAAATATGCGGTCTGGCGCACGCGTCTTGTTGAGACATTGATCGAATGGAATGATCGTGATGATGCCACCAGTCTTCGCCAGCGGACCATATTGCTGGTTTTGGTGAGCGTGCTCGGCTTGTTCTTCGAACTGGTGTTGATCCGCTTACTGGGGTCCGAGATCAAAGTCTTTGCATTCTTGAAGAACGTTGTTCTCATTGGCGCATTCCTGGGATTGGGCATGGGCTTTTTTCTATCCCGCCAGCGCATCGGACTGTTACCGTTATTCCTGCCGGGTGCCACTCTGTTGATCGCATCCGTCGCGCTGGGCGGGATGACCGGGCTGCTTACGCACACCGTCCTGCCCGGTGGCGATGAACTTGTTCTGTTGGGATTAAGTTTTAAAAATCTCCAACCAGTTTCACTCCTGATGCAGGTTTTGACATGGGTCCCTTATTACGCGATCACCTTATTGTATTTTTTGTTCGTTGTGGTGGTCTTCATTCCGCTCGGACAGTACACCGGCAAATGGATGCGCGCCTTTGCCCCGATCCCTGCCTATTCACTCAACCTGGCGGGCTCGCTCGCAGGCACGCTCTTGTTCGCGCTGGTCTCATTTCTCTGGGCACCTCCCCTCGTCTGGTTCCTGCTTGTGACATTACTGGCGCTTCCGCTTGTTCGATTCAGTTCAGGTTGGCTCCGTTGGGTAAATGCCGTCAGCGCATTGGTATTGATCGTCCTGCAGGGACTTCCCGGCTCAACTGTCTGGTCACCATATAATAAATTGGTGGTGAGTCCGTTCATGGGACAGGATTCAAAAGGACAGACATATCAATGGGGTTATCAGTTGGGTGTCGGAGAATATTATTATCAGGATCTGCTCGACCTCTCCGACAACTTTTTCGACAACCACAAAGACCTGCCACTCGAATATCGCTACTCCGAATACGAAGTTCCCTACGCGTTCATCCAGCCCGAAAACGTGTTGATCCTCGGCGCAGGGACCGGAAACGATGTCTCTGCTGCATTGCGGCGCGGCGCCCAACAGGTGGATGCTGTGGATATCGATCCGGGCATCATCGAATTTGGCAAACGCTTGCATCCGGAACAACCGTATGCGTCTGATAAAGTAACTCCACACGCCAACGATGCCCGTGCCTTTTTGAAAAATTCAGAGAGCAAGTATGACCTGGTGTTATTTGGATTGTTGGATTCCCAGCAAGTGTTGTCCGCTTTTGGGTCGGTGCGGCTGGATAATTTTGTTTACACCGTCGAAGGGATGAGCGATGCGTACACCCGCGTCAAACCCGACGGACTGCTGGTTGTGACCTTCGAATTGTTCGAACCCTGGATGGGAGAACGAATCGCCGGGGTGATACAGCAGGCATCAGGACAATCTCCGGTCGTATTGAGCGCTCATCATGGGACAGTGTTCATCGTACGCAAGGGAACGCCATTATCACAAGACGAAGTGGATCAGGCATTATCCAAATTGGGAGGGGTTGTAAAACCGCTGTCTCTCAACTCGACCGGCATCGCGTTGACAACTGACAACTGGCCCTATCTCTACATGCGCGAGCGCACTCTACCATTTGCCTACTGGACAATGCTGCCTCTGTTGGCGCTCGCATCTATTGGACTCTCTCGACGCATACTTGGTACAGGCTGGAAGATCCAATGGAGTTTCTTCTTCCTCGGAGCGGCGTTCATGTTGATGGAAGTCCGTATCATTGCACAGGTTGCCCTGCTGTTCGGTTCCACCTGGATGGTAAATGCTGCGGCAATTTCGGCAGTACTCGTGATGGCAACGCTCTCAAACTTATTGATCGCTCGTCTAAAAGTGGACAATGTTCGTTTATGGGGTGTACTCTTGTTGATTACACTCGCGATCAGTTCGCTCATCCCTGCAACGACATTTTTGAGCTTGGGACAGGTCACGGGCGGGATGCTCGCTGCGCTCGTGCTGGCGTTGCCCATATTCTTTGCAGGAATGGTATTCTCCGGCACACTAAAACAGACCCAAAGCGTGGATACTGCCATGGCATCCAACCTGCTGGGAGCGATCCTTGGTGGCTTCGTGGAATATCTCACCCTTCTGGTCGGGATTGGAAGTCTGGCATGGGTCGCCTTTTTATTTTATGCACTCGCACTCCTTTCTGACCGATATGGTTCGAATAAGATATGATATACAGTACTTCACTTTGAATTAATTAATGAGACAAAGGATTTGCACATGACCGACTTCCTCAAACAAGCAGAAGAACTCTTCCCCTACACTCAATCCCTGCGGCGCGACTTTCACATGCACCCCGAACTCGGATTCCGCGAGCTCCGCACGGGCGGCATCGTGGCTAAGGAACTCGAAGCGCTCGGCATCGAAGTAACCAAGGGCGTCGGCAAGACCGGCGTGGTCGGTCTGCTCGAAGGTGCGAACCCCGGACCAACCCTCCTCGTCCGCTTCGACATGGACGCCCTCCCCATCACCGAGGAGACTGGTGCGGAATACGCGTCTCAAAATCAAGGCACGATGCATGCCTGTGGACATGATGGACACACTTCGATTGGTCTGACTGTTGCAAAGATGCTTCACAGCCGCCGCGAAGAACTGGCAGGCACGATCAAATTCTGCTTCCAGCCATCTGAAGAAGGCAACAACGGAGAAGACGTTGGCGGCGCGGAAATGATGATGCGTGATGGCGTGCTAGACTCTCCCAAAGTGGACAAGACTCTCTCGCTTCATATCTGGAATGAAAAACCACTTGGCTGGCTGGGCATCGCAGGCGGTCCCATCATGGCAGGCGCGGAGATCTTCACGATCAAACTCACAGGCAGAGGCGGTCATGGCGCGATCCCGCAACAGACCATTGATCCCATCGTTGCTTCGGCACATATCATCAACGCCTTGCAAACCATTGTCTCACGCAATGTCGCTCCGCTTGAAACGGCTGTCGTCAGCGTGACAACGGTCAACGCGGGGACGGCGTTCAATGTCATTCCGCAAACGGCGGAACTTACCGGGACGATCCGCACATTTGATATCGGAGTCAGGCAAAGGGTCGTGGAAAGATTCGAGCAGATCGCGCGCGGCGTCGGCGAAGCGCTTGGCTGTCGTGTTGATGTCGATGTCAAACGCATGACCCCTGCCCTCATCAACGATCATGCGATCGCATCCAAAGTACAGGATGCTGCGCGGCGTGTCTTGACTGAATCCGATCTCGATACATCCGGTTACACCACGATGGGCGCGGAGGATATGGCGTTCATGCAGGAGAAGGTTCCCGGCTGTTATTTCTTCGTCGGATCGGCGAATACGGAGCGACATCTGGATTACGGCCATCATCATCCCAAATTCGACTTCGACGAGCAGGCTCTCATCCGTGCTTCAGCGTTGATGGCATCGGCTGTGATCGAAGTGCTGAATGCGGAGTAGCGGAACAAGAAACTGTTGGATGACGTTAATCAAAAAAAGCGACAACTGGAGGCTTCTTATGAGACGGATCATCCACCCGCTTCTTCTTCTGACCCTTTTCCTGGGCGCGTGTTCAACAAGCGTTTCCTCTCCGGAACCTTTATCCGCGCCGAGCCCCACCCCGATCGATTTTCCTATAACTGAATCTGCAGATTCACTTCCACCATTGACACATTCTGATTCGGTTCCTACTATTCCCGTTGAACCGCACATTGACCAGCCACCTGATGGGAACATCCCCACAGTGCCGCCTGCATCCGAAGGGTGCGGGTATATGTGGGCAACGCAAAACCTGACCGACCTCACGCTCGTTCTGCAAGCCGCCATCAAAAACTTGCAACCCGATGCGGAAAGCTACGCCTTTGCCTTCGGTGAAGATTGCATTTATCAAGATGGACATAAAACCTTCTCCGCCATGGAAACGGACTTCAACGTGACGATGCCCGCCACTGACCTCACCGATGAAAATGCCCTCGGCGAATGGATCGTGAGAGTCATGGAAGTAATCGGTGACCTGCCTGCTGAAAAGATTGTGGGACCGCGACCTGGTCGCGTCACGATCATCTTCATGTCTGGCACAGATCAAAAGTTCGTTCAGTTTTATATCGACAAATATCAAGCGCTTGACCCGAACATGAATGGGTGGGAAATTTATCAAGCACTGCAAGCTGCACAGTAAACACAAGTGACAGTCGCTTTTGCGAAGTACTCCCAAAACAAAACGGGCGACTGTCACTTTATAAATCACTAAACTCCTCAATCAACCAAAGACCTCTAAATTGCCTACGCGCAGGCGCGAAACACTTGACAGACTCCCTTCATTATCGTATATTACGTTTAGTAATTACTAAACGTACATAACGAGACAACCATGCCACAGTCACTCACAAAGATCAAAAAGGACTTCACCGAAGGGCTGAGCCAGATCAGCCGCTTCTGGGGCTTCCCCAAAGGGATGGGAGCCATCTTCGCCGTGCTGTATCTCTCCCCCACACCGCTCTCGCTCGATGAGATCGTGCAGGAAACGGGACTCACCAAGGGCGCCATCAGCACGGAGATCCGCGCGCTTGCCCGCATGGGATTGGTGCATCGTTCATCCAAGCTTGGCGACCGCAAGGATTACTACTCCGCAGAGTCGGATTTCTACGCGGCGATCCGCTCCATTTTGCAGGAACGCCAAAACAGCGAATTCGATCGCGCCGTCCGCTCTGTGAAAGAGACGCTTGCCAGGATGGATGAGAATTGGGTGGAAGACGACCAGTGGAAATTCACCTACGAACGAGTACAGGCGTTGCAAGGTTTCTTCGATGCGATCGACAGTCTTTCAAAGGCAGTGATTCGGCTGGAGAGTCTGGGTATCTCGAATGTCACCAAAATACTCGGCGTTCTAAAATAGATTTTGCAGGAAGGGTTTCGGTGTCCCATGACCTTGACTGAGTCACTCGTTCAAATCATCTTTGGTTGGCCGGCGATCTTCACAACCATTATTCTTTCGGTCACGGGTGTAGCATTGAAGAAACCGGTCATGCTGGTGATCGCCGGGATTGCTTGCCTTCCCTTTACGTATTACATCAGCGCCGGTTTTCGAAATCCCCTATTGGCATTGCCGCTGCTTCAATTTGCGTCTGCTTATGCGATCAGGCGGCAAAAGAATGGTATAGCCTGGTTATTGATCACACCATTCATCTTGGTCTCAACGGTATTGGCTTATGCAGTTTTGACTCAATAAAGTTCTAAAGTCCATCAGCAAGTTGATGGATTCCAAATCAAGGAGTAAAAATGAAAATCGCAGTTACCGGTGCATTTAGTTATTCAGGCAAGTACATCACAAAACGACTCCTGGACCGCGGCGAGGAAGTTATCACGCTGACAGGTCACCCGAACCGACCAGACCCGTTCAATGGAAAGGTCAAAGCCTGTCCACTGGATTTTGACGAAGCAAGCATGACCAGGTCCTTGCATGGCGTGGATGTGTTGGTCAACACCTATTGGGTGCGGTTCGACAAAGGCGAGAACACCCAGCCACGCGCCGTGGAAAATACGCGCAAGCTGGTCCATGCCGCCCAAGCCGCGGGCGTCAAACGGATGGTACACATCAGCATCGCCAATCCGTCTGCGGATTCGCATCTCCCCTATTATTGGGGCAAGGCGGCGAATGAAAAAACAGTCATCGAGTCGGGGATGTCATATGCAATCCTGCGCCCCACAGTGCTGGTCGGCACAGAAGACATCTTGATCAATAACATCGCATATCTGTTGCGGCGATTCCCTTTCTTTGCAATGCCCGGAGACGGTTCATACGGGATCCAGCCCGTGTACGTGGATGATCTTGCCCAACTCGCCGTGGAAGGCGTTTACAGCAAGGACAGTTACATCATCGACGCGGTCGGTCCCGACATCTTCACATTCAAGGAAATGGTGGAACTGATCGGCGAGAAAATTGGCGCAAAGCGACCGATGTTCTCCATCCCGCCGAGGCTGGCATTGCTGGCGGCGCAGTTCCTAAGTCTGTTTGTCAAAGACGTGCTACTCACTCCCGAAGAAGTGGATGGATTGATGGCTGGCTTGCTGGTTTCCAAAGAGCCGCCGCGCTGCAAAACGCATCTGGCGGACTGGCTGGAGAGAAATAATCAGAACGTTGGTGCAAACTACGCCTCGGAACTCAAGAAGCATTATGCGTGAGGAAGAGATCCGGGCACAGAAGATCATTCTGTTCGATGGTGTTTGCAATCTGTGCAATGGGTCAGTCATCTTCGTGCTGAATCATGAAAGCGATTCTCGTTCCGCTTTGCTTCGATCCAATCTGAAACGGGACAGGAACTGTTAAAATGGTGTGGACTGCCGGCCAACTATGTCGAAGCAGTTATTTATCTTGAAAACGGGAAGATCCATTCGGGTTCGACTGCCGCTTTGAAGATCGGGCAAAGTCTAGTTTTCCCCTGGTCACTTCTAGCATCAATCAGCCTGCTGGTTCCGAAACTTATCCGGAATTGGATTTACAATCAAATTGGAAAACATAGGTATGAATGGTTCGGCAAAAGAGATGTTTGCATGGTGCCGACCGAAAATTTGAAGGCACGATTTTTGTAAAATACCATGAACCTCTCAAAAGTCAAATATTTTCTGCAACTTATCGCAATTGCCCACATTGTCGGCGGTGTTTCATTGCCCTTTCTTGTAAACACACCCATATTTGCAACGTACAATTCACGCCTGTATCTGGCTCTTGGGTTTGAATCAACCGTGCAAAATCCAAATATCAATTTTCTGATCGGGTTATTCGGTCCAACGATTGCAAGCTGGGGAGTTTTATTTTTATATGTTGTCACGACTGCATTCAGGGATCCTGATAAGGGAGGTTGGTGGGCGATATTCTTCAGTTGTATGGTATGGGCTCCATATGACAGTTTGTTATCCATTCAGCAGGGAATTCCCATCAACGCCTTAATTAATCTTGTCTCGGCATCCGCGATTTTGATCCCGCTTTTTATAACCAGAAAATATTTTTTCCAATCTGAAAATCCAACCTGGCAATAAAGATGTCAGATCAAAAGATCGTTGTCCTTGGAGGGTATGGTACGTTCGGCAGTTTGATCGCAGGTGAACTTTCCAGGTCAGTGAACGTTATTGTCGCGGGGCGAAACAAGAGTATCGGGCAAAAATTCGCAGACACCATCAAGGCAGACTTCGCTCTCTGTAATGCAAAAGATGAAACATCTCTGCGGAATACGATTACCGGAGCCAATATGGTCATCAACGCATCTGGTCCTTTTTATTCCAATGACTATTCGATTCCAAGAATATGCATCGGAGAAAACTGCCATTACATTGACCTGGCGGACGACCGTGAATATGTAAAGAACTTCCCACAACTCAATGATGCGGCAAAGGAACAAAAAGTCTTTGCCTGCACAGGAGCCAGCACTTCTCCGGCAGTAACTTATGCCCTGGTCCGCGAGCTAAACACCAATTTTCAAGAAGCCCATTCGATCAAAATATATATGACTGCTGGAAATAAGAATGAAGCGGGTGTCTCAACATTTTCATCAATTCTTTCCTATG
>Ga0210377_10002832_pt1 | contig 15005 bp, 12 predicted proteins | sample PLM4_65_b1redo_FD_155480 | JGI IMG/M metagenome (GOLD analysis project Ga0210377, IMG submission 155480) | Groundwater sediment microbial communities from an aquifer in East River, Colorado, USA - PLM4_65_b1 redo | ecosystem: Environmental > Terrestrial > Soil > Riparian zone | place: USA: East...
TGTTCTTCTGCACGACGTAGAGCGTGCGCAGCATCTCGCCCCAGCGCCGGCGCGCGTAGTCCGGGTTGCTCCGAAACGATCCTGCGGCCTCGAGCTTCGCCTGGGCGGCCGCGTCGAACCGCGCCCGGACCTGCCTCTCGAACGCCGCGAGCCCGGCCTTGTCGAGCGCCTTGGCGACGCCCCTTTCCAGGTGGTAGCAGAAGCCGTAGGGGTCGTCGTCGATCCAGACGAGGAGCCGCGCGGCCGTGTCGGCGGGATCTGCGCCGGCCGCCTGCCTCGCCTTGATCCAGCCGCAGAAGAGCTCATCGACGAACTGCCCGAAGCTGCCGCTCGAGTCGTCCAGCTCGGCGGCCTTCTCATAGCAGCCCGCGAGGTATGTCTCGTAAAGCGTCACGGCGCGAGCTGGAGCATTCCCGGTCAGCTTCCCGATCTTGGCCGCCACCCCGTCGAGGTCGCTCACGAACGAGAAGCAAGCGCGATCGGGGATGAAGGCTCCTGGATTCAGCGCGACCTCGATCTCGTGTTCGACAGGATCGGCTTTGGCACGGGGCTTCCTGGTCATCGCATGCCTCGTGTGGCCTTGCGACCGCCTCTGGAAGGGGTCCCCGTCGTCTTCGAGTCGCTCGCGGCGCGGATGGCCTTGAATCCCGAGGCGTCGCCTTGGTGGAAGAAGATGTGCCCGCTCAGCGTGCCGTCCTTTTCAAGTCGGACCCATCCTCGGCCGCTCGCAGGATCGCACTCGTCGTTGCCGTCCCAGGTGAACTCCACGAACGGCCGTCCGTCTCGCTCCCCGTGACGGCAGTCCATCCCCCCCTCGACCGCGATGAAGCGGAAGCTGCCAGAGCGCTTGCCATCGAAGCTGAAGAACGCGGGCCCAAGTAGATCGAAGGCATCCTGGTCCCACACGTCCATCTCGGTGATGCGCCACTTACCGGCGATGCTCACCTCTCATCCTCCCTGGGCTCGCGTACCTCGATCCGAGGCTCGAGGTGGGTTTCGTCGTCGGGAACGAAAATGATGCGCATTCCCCATCCGGCGTACGTCGTGAGCAGCCGGCCGAACTCCCGCCACGAGAGGTCGTGGTCGTCGATGTGGATGATGGGCTCGCTGTCGGGACCGCCGTCGCTGATCACGCACCGGAGGACACCACCGCGCGGGGTCCACTGGTACCCCTTATCGAAGTACTCGATCTGAGGCTTACCCGGAGGGATCTCGATGGCCGTGTGCTCGTACTCCTCGCGCAACTGCCGCGAGGCCTCGAGCCCCTCGTTGAACCGATCGAGGATCTCTTGGTCCGTCATGGTGTGGACCTCGGGGCCGAGCTTGAAGTGCGTCTTCCAGACCCCTGTCTCGGCGTACTCGATGACGGCACCGTCGGGCTCGCGAGTGATCCGGACCTGATCGAGCGATGCCACGTATGGACGTTTCAGACGCATGACGTTCTCCCTCATCCTTTCGGCCGCCGCTGCTGCCATCGGCGGTAGATCTCCAGGGCCTCGTGGGCCGACCGGCCCCAGAGAGCCCCAGCGCCCCGCGGCACATCATCGAGGCCACATTCGCGAACGGCAGACACCACATCTCCACCGCTCCACCGGGGGGCTGCACATGAGCGTGTACGCGTAGAGTGTAACTTCGTAAGGCCGGCGCAATTCCCCAAGGTGGGCCAGTAGGATCTCGAAGTCCGCCGCGCTGGTGAAATTGAACTCCCGGTTGTTCCACCGGGCCACGACGTGGATCGTGCCGCCGGAGGCGATGAGCCGCGAGGCGCGGGGCATCGCGACCCGAAGGACGGGGCGCACGAGATCATCTGCCAGCGGATAGCCCTTCACCCCACCCCCCCGGCTCGCCGCACGCCGAAGAATCGAATTCCGTTATCCAAAGAATCAAGGAGTTACGCTCCAAAAGGTGTCCGGTACCTTTCTCGAAGCTGGCCGGCGTATTTCTTTGCGGTTAGCCATACGAACCGGATAGGAAGCTGGAAGTTGATTGCTGCCCCGCGAGGTCTCCACGCCGGGCAAGCGACGGGCCGATGGCCGAGCCAGGGAGCAAAAAACCAGGGGGGAACGAGCGTCGGGAGAAACGGTACCAGCGGCGGTCCGGTGGGTCAAGCGGAATCAAGCGGGATCGTTCTTCCGTCTGTGTGTAATTTGTTCAGGGATGAGCGGTTCTCAGAAGTCAGAACTCCACGATCACATCCGTGCCGAACGACAGTCCTGCAACCTCGGCAGCGAGGCGGATGATGGTTTTCTTGAGCACGTTGTTGAGATTGGTCGCGACCAGCCATCCGCCCGGTAAAGACTCGCGCATATCGCGGAGGTCCTCACGGTCCGGATAGAGTTCTTCCGCTGTCCGTGCGATGTAGCGGCGTTTGCGGCCTTGAGCGTCAGGATGCTGGGAGCAGCGTTCGAGGAAAGAGGCATTAGTCTTGGCGAGCTCCCGAAGCACGATGACCATCGCATCCTTGGCGTTGTGGTAGGAGTGCGCCTTGCCGAGCAGAACGAGCCGACCGCTGCGGGAGGATTCGCCGGTGGTTCGTGGCGTGGCTGGACGTTGGGAAACCGGGCCTATCGGCGGAGAGGCTTTGCCATATGGAGCTTCGACGATTACTGGCCTGCCCAGTCCGGCGAGGAATTCCGCCACATCATCGACGTCTGGTCGGACGCCCGCCTTGGATTCCACAGTGCTAGCGAGCATTTCCACCAGGAGTTCGTCCCCCTTCTCCACCAATTCGCGCCACGCCTCCGGGATGGCGGCGCGGGCCTGTGAGCGGCGGTTGCGGCTGCGGTATTCCTTCCGTGCGGTCTCCAGCCCTTCCCCCGATTCGACTCTCGCACGTGCGAGGTAGCGGTGGAGGGTTTCGCCCGCTTCACCCGGCGGGCGCTCGAAGAGGTCGAGTTTGTAAACGCGGCGGTCCTCGTAGCTGCCTTGTTCCGCCGGCAGGTAGAAGCTCCACGTCCTGCCATCGGTCAGGACGACGAAGGGAACTCCGGCGTGGAAGGCGTATTCAAGCGCCTGCCGGACGGCCTCCTCTGCTTTGCCAGGCTGCTTCACCTCAGTGAAGACGGCTGGCTTTGAGGGCGGATGGCAGAGGGCGAAATCCACACGACCCTCACCGGTCTGGTATTCGGGCCAGACGACAGTGGTGTCCCAAGCATCCCAACCGAGTTCCTGGAGCAGACGAAGAACGATGCCTTGGGAAATCGCCTGCTCATTCGGGAATCTGCCCTGCCGAAGCCGTGCAGTAATGTCGGAGAGAGTGGTTTCGAGTGACATGGCGGTCAGGCTGCGAGCAGCATGTTGAGTTTATTCACGACGCCGGCTTCGACCATGGCTTTGCGAATCTCGCCTTCGCCGGTCTGGTTAGAGGATCCCGCCATTGCGGGGCCGTTGGCCAGGACGAACCCGGCCACGCACGTGCGCGCGAGGCGAGGCGAATTCCGATGTCCGATTTCTGAATTGAGCAGTGAGCAAAGTTTGCATTGCCGGCGGGCGGCACTCCGTTTTTCCAGCGGCCGTCTTCGCGCAGGCGATCGCCACCCAGCCATTGAACAGGATAGGAAACTGGAAACTGATTGCGGCCCCGCCCGGCCATCACGCGATGACGCGTGACGATCGGACCGACGGCCGAGCCGGGGAGAAACACCCAGGGGCAAAGCGACTTCGGCGGGGACGCTACCACCGGCGAACGGACGTGTCAAGGCGGAAGGCGGCGGGAGTCGCCGGCAGGGCAGCGACGCGAGGGCGGGGACAGGCGACCACCCGGTAGCCGCGTCAAATGGTCAGGGAATCCGGGAGCGGGAGATCACCCTCCACCGGCTCATAGGGCCCTGCGCGTCCCGGCGCTCCCTCAACACGGCTTCAGAGGACCTGGATTAATCCCGCCGTTCCAGTCCGTCTTGCAGCCGGGCCAGCTCCTTGTGTGAGTCGGCCGCATCGCCATCACGGCGCACGGCGTGGCCTCGATGGCGGTCGGACATTGCTTTACGTCAAGCGCGACCGTTCGTCTGAAGACCGCGACGCGAGCTTGAAGGGCTCGACACGGGCGCCGACCCATCGGTCGCGCCCGGCATTCGCCTCCTCGATGATGCGAAACCGGCGCACGCCACGGGGCGAGACTGGGTAATCGCCGCTCAGGTCCTCGGCGCGGATCTGCTCGATCTCGGCATTCCCGCTCAAGCCGCCAACGGGCGCACCTCGGACTTGATCCGGCTGCCCATGACATCCTGGGCGCAGTCCAGGTCGTATCGGCTCTGCAGATTGAGCCAGTACTGGGGAGTCTGGCCGAAGAAGCGCGACAGCCGTAGGGCCATCTCCGCCGTCACCGGACGCTTCCCGTTGACCACATGCGACACCCGCATGGCCGACACCCCGATGGCGCGGGCAAGTTGCGTCTGGCTGACGGAAAGCTCCTGGAGCAGCTCCGCCAGAAACCTGCCCGGGTGGACCGGCGCAAGCTTCTTGGTCATAGTCACCTCCGTCCAGTGATAGCTCAAGTCAACCGTCCGCCTTGGGCGGACACGCCAAGGACGCAGAGGAACCCCGCATGTCCACAGCGCTGGCGCGGAAGTCTCGGAGACTTGGTTCGGAATATTTCGGTCCGAAAGCCACTCCCGCCTGATCAGCGTCGGCGACTCTTTGCGATCATTGCGGTCTTGGCGGTGAAATGTTTGGGTTCAAGCGCGTTTTCATCTCGGAGTTCGGGCGGGCCATCGCGGGCGCGGGGACAAGAGGAGAAAGGAGTCGGGTCAGGGGCTGGCGATTCCAGGTACTCCGGTTCCAAACCTCGAACTGTGAACCTCGAACCGGCAAACCGTTCTGGCAAGATGCTGAAAACCCGTTTTCGCCCAGGCTGCTCAAAAAGGTCCAGATGCAAGGCGGCGCGCGATGCGAGGTGCGAGGCGTACTTGGTCCGTACGTCGCAGCGCCGCGCGAGCGCGCCAACGCCGCAGATGGGTCTTTTTCAGCAGCCTGCTACGCCAGGTGGCCGATGGTGGTCAGTGCGTAGCGCTCCGGCTCGAAGAGGGACCGGTTGAGCTCGGCGAAGGTCTCGGGCGAGACCCCATCGATGCCCTGGATGATCTCGTCGAGATCGAAGTATCGCTGGAAGTAGATCTCGGTCTTGGCCAGGCGGGTCATGCGACTGCTGGTGCTCTCCAGCCCCAGGAGAAGGTTGCCCTTGAGCTGGGCCTTGGCCCGGTGGAACTCCGTGAGGTCCACCGGCCCCTGGCGCAGACGAGCAAACTCGGCGCGGATCAGATCCACCACCTGCGGGTAGGCCTCGGCGCTGGTGCCGGCGTAGACGGCCAGCAGTCCGGAGTCCTGGTAGGAGGCCTGGTACGAGTAGATGGAGTAGGCCAGCCCGCGCTTCTCGCGGATCTCCTGGAAGAGCCGGGAGCTCATGGAGCTCCCCAGGATGGCGTTCATGAGGTAGAAGGCGTACCGGTTCCCGTGGTTGTAGGGTAGGCCTTCGGCCCCGATGACCAGGTGGAGCTGGGCCGAGTCCCGCTCCTCGTGGTGCACCGTGTGATAGGAGGTGGGGGATGGCCCGTTGGTGACGATGGCGGACCCGCGCCAGCCGCGAAAAGCGGACCAGACCAGATCCGCCACCCGCCCGTGTTCCAGATCGCCGGCTGCGGCCACGATGACCCGGTCCGGCTGGTAGAAGCTGCGAATGTGGTCCAGGACGTCCTGGCGACTCAGGGCCCGCAGGCTCGCGGCCGAGCCCAGGACGGGCCGCCCCAGGGGATGGTCGGGCCAGAGCTGCTGCGCGAAGAGATCGTGGATGAGATCGTCGGGGTCGTCCTCGACCATCTTGATCTCTTCCAGGACGACGCGGCGCTCCTTCTCGATGTCCTCGGAGTCCAGCCGGGGGCGCAGCAGGAGGTCGCTCAACAGATCCATCGCCAGCGGCAGGTCCTCCCCCAGCACCTTGGCATACAGGCAGGTGTTCTCTCGCGAGGTGAAGGCGTCCAGCGTCCCGCCGACGCTGTCAACGGCCTGGGCGATCTCCTCGGCGCTCCGGCTCTCGGTCCCCTTGAACAGCAGGTGCTCGATGAAATGAGAGATCCCCCCACGATCGCCCCGCTCGTACCGGGAGCCCACCTTGACCCACAGCCCGATGGAGACGGAGCGCACCTGGGGCATCTGCTCCGTCAGGACCACCATGCCGTTCCCGAGCACCTCCTTCTTGTACAAGCCGGCTACCTTCCCGATGGCCTCTTCCCTCCGTAGCCTTCCCCCTCGGCGCCCTTGGCCCCGGCCTGAGGCGCGGCGGGCAGGTCGGCCTTCTCGGCGGCCTCCCGCAGGAGCTCGCGGCGGCTCAAGCGGATCTTCCCCGCTTTGTCCACCTCGATCACCTTGACCATGATCTCCTCGCCTTCCTTGAGGACGTCCTCCACCCGCTTGATCCGCTCCTGCGCGATTTGGGAGATGTGGAGCAACCCATCCGTGCCCGGCAGGATCTCCACGAAGGCGCCGAAGTCGGTGATCTTGACCACCTTCCCCAGGTAGATCTTCCCCACCTCCGGGACCTCGACGATCCGACCGATGATCTCCATGGCCTTCTGGGCGGCCGCCTCGTCCACGGAGGCGATGGCGACGGTCCCGTCGTCCTCGATGTCGATCTTGACGCCCGTCTGCTCCACGATGCCGCGGATAATCTTGCCGCCAGGGCCGATGACCTCGCGGATCTTGTCCACGGGGATCTTGAAGGAGATGATCCGGGGCGCGTAGGGGCTCAGGGCCGGACGCGGCGTGGCCAGGGCCCGGTCCATGATGTCCAGGACTTCCAGACGAGCCTGGCGGGCCTGGCCCAGGGCCTGCCGGAGGGTGGCCTCGCTGATCCCCTGGACCTTGATGTCCATCTGGATGGAGGTGACCCCCACCCGGGTCCCGGCCACCTTGAAGTCCATGTCGCCCAGGTGATCCTCCAGCCCCTGGATGTCGGTGAGAACCACCGTTTTCTCCCCCTCCTTCACCAGCCCCATGGCCACCCCGGCCACCGCCGCTCGGACCGGGATGCCGGCATCCATCAGGGAGAGGCTGGCCCCGCACACCGTCGCCATGGAGGAGGAGCCGTTGGACTCCAGAATGTCGGAGACGATACGGACCGTGTACGGAAACTCCTCCTTGCCCGGCAGGACCGGTTGGATGGCCCGCTCCGCCAGGGCGCCGTGGCCGATGTCCCGCCGGCTGGCGCCGCGCATGAACTTGACCTCCCCCACCGAGAAGGGGGGAAAGTTGTAGTGCAGCATGAAGCGCTTGAACGACTCCCCCTCGATGTCGTCCAGCCGCTGCTCGTCCTCCGAGGTCCCCAGGGTGGTGGCCACCAGCGCCTGAGTCTGCCCTCGGGTGAACAGAGCCGATCCGTGGGTCCGGGGCAACACCCCCACCTCGCAGGTGATGGGCCGCACCTGGGTCGCAGCACGCCCGTCGGCGCGCCGCCCTTCTTCCAGGATGAGCCGGCGCATCTCCTGCTTCTCCAGGTCCTCGAAGATCTCCTTGACCTGGAGCGCGGTCCCGGGGGGCTCCGTCGCCACGCTCGCCAGGGCCTCCTCCAGGAGGACCCTGCGTCGGGCCTTCTGTTCCTCCTTCTCGGGAACGAACGCCAGTTCGCGGAGGCGCGGGCGGCACAGGCCGTGGATCCGCCCCCGGAGCGCCGGCTCGACCGCCGGCGAGGCGAATTCCGGCTTCCGGATCCCCAGCTGTCGCGCCAGCTCGTGCTGGATCTGATTGATGGCCTGGAGGGTCCGATGGCCAAAGAGCAACGCCTCCAGCAGCGGTTCCTCCGCCACCTCGCGGGCGCCGCCCTCGACCATGACGATGGCGGCGTCGGTCCCCGCCACCACCACGTCCAGGTCGCTCTGCTCGATCTGGGCGTAGGTCGGGTTCGCGACGAACCGGCCGTCCAGGCGGGCGACGCGCACGCAGCCGATGGGGCCCAGAAACGGGATGCTCGAGATGGTGAGGGCGGCCGAGGCGCCCACCACGGCCAGCACGTCGGGGTCGTTCTCCTGATCGGCCGAGAGCACCGTGGCGATGACCTGGACGTCCTGGTGATAGCCGTGGGGGAAGAGCGGCCGGATGGGGCGGTCGATCAGGCGGGCGGTGAGGGTCTCCTTCTCGTGGGGCCGCCCCTCCCGCTTGAAGAAGCCACCGGGGATCTTCCCGGCGGCGTAGGCCCGTTCCTGGTAGTCCACCGTCAATGGGAAAAAGTCCACACCTTCCCGGGGCTGCTTGGAGGCCACGGCCGTGACCAGCACCACCGTGTCCCCGTAGCGCACCCACGCCGCCCCGTCGGCGGCCCGGGCCACGCGCCCGGCCTCGATGCTGAGGGTCCTCCCCTCGAGACTGACCTCGGTCCGATACGTCATTTGCGAATGCCCAACCTTTCGATCACGCGTTTGTACCGCTCGACATCCTTCACCTTCAGGTAATCGAGCAGCTTGCGGCGGCGCCCCACCAGCATGAGGAGGCCTCGTCGCGAATGGTGATCCTTTTTGTGGACGCTGAGATGCTCCGTCAGGTACCCGATGCGGCCGCTGAGGAGCGCGATCTGCACCTCCGGCGAGCCCGTATCCTGCTCGTGCAGACGGTAGTGGCCGATGACTTCACCCTTGTTCGAAAAATCCTTTGGCATGATCACTCTCCCCTGTGTCGGGACCCCACGCGTCCCCCGCATCGCGAGGGAAATTAGCACAGGCCTCTAGGAGTGTAAAGCCCAATCTGGCCAGGGAAAGGCACGCGCCGCCTGCCAGGCCGCCTCGGCGGCCTCGCGATCGCGGTGCAGGCGGGCCGCCAGCGCCTCGGCCGAGGCGAAGCGCTGCTCGTCGCGCAAGCGTTGCAGGAAAAAGGCCGTCACGCGTTCGCCGTACAGCGACTCGTTCCAGCCCGGCACATGGATCTCCAGCCGCCGCTCGCCTGGACCGAAGGTCGGAGCGCACCCCAGGTTCATCATGGCATCCTGGAAGGCGCCCCGCACCAGGACCCGGCCGGCATACACGCCGTCCAGGAGGGGAATCGGCCCCGGCAGCGCCACGTTCGCCGTGGCGAATCCCAATTCGCGGCCGCGGCCCGTGCCCGGCTGGACCTCGCCCTCCAGACAGTAGGGTCGATCGAGGAAGCGCTGCGCCTCCTCCACTCTCCCCTCGGCCAGGAGGGCCCGGACCAAGCGGCTGCTCACCACCACCCCGTCCAGGCTCACCGGCGGAACCACTTCAACCCAAAAGCCGTAGTGCGCGGCCAGGGCCCGCAGGAGGTCCGCGTTCCCTCGCCGACCCTTCCCAAAACCGAAGTCATAGCCCACGCACAGGCCCGCGACGCGGAGGCCCCCCACCAGCACCGTCCGGACGAAGTCCTCGGCCTCCAACTCCGCCATGGCCGGCGAGAACCGAATCACTACGGCGATGGCCATGCCCAGGCGGCGCAGCAGGGCCAACTTGACCGGCAGCGGCGTGATGAGTGCCGGCGCGTGCCCAGGCCGCAGGACCTCCAGCGGATGCCCCGCGAAAGTCACGACCCCTGGAGTCCCGCCAGTCGCGGCAGCCCGTTCCCGTACCCGACGCAGGATCTCCTGATGGCCCAGATGGACGCCGTCCATCGTGCCCATCGCCAGGATCGCAGTCGCGAGGTCCCAGTGAAGCTCCTGCAGATTCGCGGCCTGGATCACGCGCATGGCTGCCCGATCCTCAGGCCGCTCCGGAGAATACCCGCACGGGGTGCAATACCACGCGCGTGGGCTCGCAGGCAGAGAAATCCGGCGAGGCCACCGTGGTCTCCGCCAACGACAGGAGCTGTTTGCGGAAGCCCAGGACCCGCACGAGCGCCCCCCGGGCTACGTCGGCCGGGAACTGCACCACCAAGGCGGCAGCCACGGCACCCCCATGCAGGATGAGACGCCCCGCCTCCGGCGCCACGCGGACGGCGGGCAAGTGCGCCAGCGCGTCGCCGATGGGCATCAGCACCTCCGAGAGTCGCCCCTCCCGCAGCCGCTCCTCTAACTCGGTGAGGGTTAGCACGCCCTCCAGAGTGAACCGGCCCGATCGCGTGCGGGTGAGCGCGTGCAGGTGCCCGCCGCACCCCAGGGCCCGCCCGATGTCGTCGCACAGGCTCCGGGCGTAGGTGCCCTTGGAGCAGGTCGCCCGCAGCCGGATGAAGGGCGGGGCGAACTCCAGCAACTCCAGGGCGTAAATGCGCACGGCGACCGGCTGCCGCTCTACCGTCTGGCCGCGACGCGCCAGCCGGTAGAGGCGCTCGCCCCGGTACTTCTTGGCTGAAAAAAGGGGTGGCACCTGCTGGATCTCCCCCACGAAGCGGGGCAGGACCGCCAGGAACTCCTCGCGCCGGACCAGGACCTCCGCGACCCGACCCGTCTCCTGGCCCGCGGCATCCAGCGTGTCGGTGGTGATGCCCAGGCAGAGCGTCATGACGTATTCCTTGTCCGCCTGGGTGAGGTACTGGGCGATCCGCGTCGCCCGTCCCACGCACAGGGGCAGGACGCCTGTGGCCTGGGGATCCAGCGTCCCCGTATGGCCCACCCGCCGAACGCCCAGGATCTTGCGAACGGCATCCACCACGTCGTGGGAGGTCATCCCCGCGGGTTTGTTGATGTTCAACACCCCGTGGACTTCCGGCTTGATTTCCATCGCGTTATTTTCGATTGCAGATGTCAAAGTGCAGATTGGAGTTCACTCTGCATTCTGCGATCTGCACTCTGAAATGAGAAAGGCCTCCGCCGCGGCGAGCACCCGTGCCTTGACCTCGGCCAGAGTTCCCTGCAGGGTGCACCCTGCCGCGTTCCGATGCCCTCCGCCGGCGAACTGCCCCGCCAGGCGCGCGACGTCCACGCTCCCCCGGGATCGGAAGCTGACCCGCACTTCGCTGGCCGAGAGCTCCTTGAACATCAGGGCGATCCGGACCCCGGCCACGGCCCGGACGTAATCGATGAAGCCATCCGTCGCCTCCAGGCCCAGCCCCGCCCGCGCCAGCGCGGCCGGGGTGACCTCCATCCAGGCCAGGCAACTGTCGGCGCTCACTCCGAGACTGGCCAGGGCGTCGCTCAGGAGTCGCCACTCGCGGGGATCGCGGTTGGCGTACAGCCCCGCGGCGATCTCTTCGACGGCGGCCCCGCAGGCCACGAGATCCCCCGCCACCCGGAGCGCTTCGGGCGTCGTGTTCCCGTACTGAAAGGACCCGGTGTCGGTCAGGATGGCGGCGTACAGATTCGTTGCCGCCCCCTTGCCCAGGGGAAAGCCCCCCCGACGGAGTATCCGGTACACCATCTCGCCGGCCGACGAGGCGGTGGGCTCCACCCAGTTCACGTCGCCGAAGCGCGTGTTCCCCGGATGGTGGTCCACATTCAAGACGACGGCATCGCCCGGCCGGCCCGCCAGGAGTCCGCCGGTCCGCGTGAGGTCGCTCGTGTCCAGGACCAGATAGCAGGCGTAGGGGCGGCCGATGGGCACCTCCCGGGCAAGGTCGGCTGCCCCCGGCAGGCTGGAGAGCCCCGGAGGCAGGGGGTCGGCGTTGTAGGCCGCCGCCACCTTTCCGGCATCCCGCAGGGCCAGAGTCGCCCCCAGGGTCGCCCCGATGGCATCTCCCTCCGGATGGACGTGGGCCAGCACCGCCACCGAGGGCGCGTCCTGCAGGACCGCCACGATGTGGTCCAGGTCACTCACCTTCTTCACCCTCGGGCGCTGTCACCTGCTTCAGGAGCGCGGCGACGCGCAGGCTCCGCTCCACCGAGTCGTCCGCCTCGAAAGTGAGTTCGGGCGCGTACCGCAGGTGGAGGGTCCGACCCAGGTGGCCCCGCAGGAACCCGGCCGCCGAGTGGAGGCCGGCGAGTGCCTGCGCCATGCCGGCCGGCTCACCGGAGCCCGTGAACAGCACCCTGGCATGCCGCAGGTCTGCGCTCACCTGTACGGCCGTAATCGTCACCGCGTGCAGTCGCGGGTCCTTGACCGTCCGCAGCAGCAAGTGGCTGAGCTCTGCCTGAATCAGACCGGCGACCCGGTCGGCTCGCTTGAACGGTACTGGCATGGGGATTGAAAGTTGGAAACTGGAAATCGGAAGCGCGGAGTGCAGCACTGACCCGGGGGCCGGTCCCAGTTTCCAGTTTCCGGCACCCAGTTTCCAGAGGGAATCAGTGGGTGACGAGATCGATCTCGTAATCCACCACCAGGGCCTCGCCGTTCGCCTCGATCCAGTTCACCACCTTGGAGAGGGTTTCATCCACCAAGCGGGCATCCTTGCTCACGGCAGCCACCCCCAGCGTGGCCCGCTGCCAGTCGTCCAGGCGATCCACCTCGGCGATCCCCACGTTGAATCGCGCTTGGACGCGATCCTTGAGGCTCTTGATCACGCGGCGCTTTGCCTTCAGCGACTGGCTCTCCGGGATCCGGAGCTCGATCTTGCAGCTGCCGATCGTCATACGTCATGACTTGGAACCGCAGATGAACGCAGATGAACGCTGATGGTTTTGGTCTCGAATCTGCGTGTATCTGCGTGCATCTGCGGTTGCTTTTCAGAGTTTGGGGGCGATCTCCTCCAGCTCGTACACCTCCAGCACATCCCCTTGGTGAATGTCATTGTAGCTGGCCAGTCCGATTCCGCAGTCCTGCCCGTTCAGCACCTCGCGGACATCGTCCTTGAACCGCCGCAGGGAAGCAATCTTCCCCTCGTGGACCACGCGGCCATCCCGCACCAGGCGCACCGAGGCATCCCGCGGCACTTTGCCATCCACCACGAAGGAGCCGGCGATGGTCCCCACCTTGGAGATGGTGAAGATCTGGCGGACCTCCACCCGCCCCAGTGACCGCTCCACGTACTGCGGCTCCAGCAGGCCTTCCATGGCCGCCTTGATCTGGTTGATGGCGTCGTAGATCACGGTATACAGGCGGACGTCCACCTGCTCCTGCTCGGCCAGCTTCTGCGCCTTCGGCTCGGGCCGGACGTTGAAGCCGACGATGATCGCGTTCGACGCCGCCGCCAGCATCACGTCGCTTTCCGTGATGGCGCCGACGGAGCTGTGGATGACCTTGACCATGACCTGCTCGGTGCCGAGGCGCTCCAGGGACTCCCGCAGCGGCTCCACCGACCCCTGGACGTCCCCCTTGAGGATCATGCGCAGCTCTTTCACTTCGCCCCGCTGGATCTGCTGGTGCAGGATGTCCAGCGTGATCCGTGGCTGGCTCACCATGATCTCCTGGCGGTGCCGCTCCTGCCGTGCCACGGCGATCCGGCGCGCCTTCCGCTCGTCCCCCACAGCGGCGAAAATGTCGCCGGCCAAGGGGACCCCCGAGAGGCCCAGGATCTCCACGGGGGTCGCCGGGGGGGCCTCTTGCAGCTTTTTCCCCTTATCGTTGATCATGGCGCGCACTTTCCCGTGGTGCAGGCCGGCCACCACCGCGTCCCCGACCCGTAACGTCCCGCTCTGCACCAGGACCGTGGCCACCGGCCCCCGCCCCTTGTCCAGCTCGGACTCGACGACCACCCCGCGGGCCGGTTTCTCGGGATTGGCCTTCAGCTCCTGCACCTCGGCCAGGACCAGCAGGTTGTCCAGCAGGTTCTGAATCCCTTCGCGGCGCTTGGCCGACACCGGAACGAAGATCGTCTCCCCGCCCCACTCCTCCGGGACCAAGCCGTAATCCGTCAGTTGCTGCCTGATCCGGTTGGGGTCGGCCCCCGGCTTGTCAATCTTGTTGATCGCCACGAGGATCGGCACCTGGGCGTCCTTGGCGTGGTTGATGGCCTCGACTGTCTGCGGCATGACGCCATCATCGGCCGCCACCACTAGGACCACGATGTCCGTCGCCTGAGCCCCGCGGGCCCGCATGGCCGTGAAGGCCTCGTGACCCGGGGTATCCAGGAAGACGACGCGGCTGACGGCGTGGCCGGGGACCTCCACCTCGTAGGCACCGATGTGCTGCGTGATGCCCCCGGCCTCCGTGGCGGTCACATCGGTGTGGCGGATGGCGTCCAGGAGCGAGGTCTTGCCGTGGTCCACGTGCCCCATCACCGTGACCACTGGCGCTCGCGGGCGGAGCAGCGCGGGATCCTCGACCTCGCCCACATCCTCCACCAGTTCCTCGGGCGAGGCACGCTCCACGGTGTAACCAAACTGCTGCGCCACCTTGATGATGGTGTCGGGATCGATGGAGGTATTGATGGTAACCAGGACGCCTAGCTTGATCAACCGCTTGATCACGTCGCTGGTGGTGGCGGCCATCTTCTCCGCCAGCTCCTTGGGTGTCATACCCTCTCCGACCTTGAGGACCTTGACGACCGGGACCACCGGCGCTGCCGTGGGCACGACCCTGCGCTCCCCGACTGGCCGCGCCTCTATGACCGCACCTCTGGGTTCCGGCGGAGCGGGCATCTCGGGCTCGATGGGCGGCAGATACACCGGCGCGGCCGGCGCCTCCAAGGCGCCGAGATCGGGCGCCTGGCCTTGCGCGACCACCGGCCGGGGCGGCTCCACGGCCGGGCGCGGCCTGGCCTCGTGAACGTGGGCTGGCTTCGGCTTGGGCTCCTTCACCGCCGGGGGCTGGGCCGGCAGGGCCGTTCGCTCACCGGACCGCGCCGGCGGTCGGTGCGGCTCCCATCTGGGTGGTGCGGGTGGCGCAGGGGGGGGAATGGAATGCGCGGGCGCCTCCGGCGCAGGCCGGGAGACACCGGCTTGCCGCACCAACCTGGGCGGCTCTACCATCGGTTTCGGTGACTCCACGGGTCTCGGGACCTCCAGTGGCTTCAGGGGCTCGGCTGGCTGGACTACTGCCGGAGGGACCTGGCCCGAGGGCGCCAGGTCGGCTGGGAGCTCGACCTTCGGCGGAGCAACGGGCGGGGCCTGGATCTGCGGGCTCGACGGCATGGCCGGCGGCGGCTCGGCCGAGGGGGCAATGAGCGCGGCCGGTGCGATCGTGGGCGCATCCAGGGTCACGACCAGCGGCTTCAGCCGGGATTTGACCGCCGGCTCCACGCGCCGGGTCCGGGGCTTCGGTTCCGCAGAT